>ERZ778022.2813-NODE-2813-length-17434-cov-5.184245_pt1 | contig 17434 bp, 25 predicted proteins | sample MGYA00375752_ERZ778022 | MGnify/ENA primary metagenome ERZ778022 (study PRJEB29350, sample SAMN05389826) | bioreactor metagenome | isolation source: Thiocyanate bioreactor | place: South Africa: University of Cape Town | collected 2014-04-04 ... | reverse complement strand
CGTCACGCCGGATGGGCTACGGACATGCCGCGTGACGTGGCGCACCTGTGGGGCTTCATTGCCGGGCTGGACCATGCGAGCGTCATGGCGCTGTTCGCGCATTGCGCCTCGCAGACCGTCAACGCGGTGAAACTGCCTTGGGAGCGCAAGCCGCGCGTTCTTGAGACGGCGGACAAGCTGGCGAGCGCGCTCACGCTCGACATGACCGCGCACTGGACGCCCACGGTGCGGACCTATCTTGGCCGCGTCACCAAGGCGCTCATTCTCGACGCCGTGCGGGAGGCCGTCAGCGACGAGGCGGCGGATCGTCTCGCCTCCATGAAGAAGCAGCCGATGGCGGAAGCCGCCGAGCAGCTTCTTGCCGGGACCGGATGGCTTCCGCCGCTGATGCGCACCACGCCGGTTGCGGAAACGGAGAGCGGCCCTGTCGAGGACATCGCCGCGCCCGAGGGAGGCGAAGGCTTCCCCGAAGCCGCCGAGTGAGCCGCCACGGCCGGGGCCGCCTCGCGCGGCTCCGGCCAATTTCCCGACACCGCCCGAGGATTTTCCGGCCGCGCCTGATTGGCGCGGCCGGAGACCTCGACCGCACGACAGCAGGACACAGGACCATGAAGACCTTTGTAGATCAGCGGGCGATGCTGGCCCGTATGGAGGCGGCGCACGCCGAGACGGCGCGCCACCTTGCCGTCATCGAACGGCAGATTGAAGCGCGCGCCGAGCGCATGACGACGAGCAGCCGCGTCAAGGCTCGCCAGTTCGGCCGGACCTCCGCCACCTGGAGCCGCGCCGACGAACGGGACTTTCAGGCCAACGTTGCGGCGCTGCGCTTTGAGCGGCGCGGCGAGATCGAGGCGCTGTCCCGCAAGCTGGCGCGGCAGGCCGGAGCCATCGCCGCCTTCCGGGTGCGTCACCGGAGCAGCGAACCCGAAAGGGAGAGCGTGTCATGACACCGCGCTTTCCCCGTACAGAAGCCCTGATCCCGGACGACGTTCTGGCCAAGCTGGTCGAGAACGGCCGCACCAGCGAGGAACGCGACGGCTTCGATCCCTTCCCGGTCGTGAAGCTGTTCACGCCCGACGCAGGAGCGACGTGGCTCATCACCGAAGCCTATCCCGAAGGCGATGACGTTCGCCTGTTCGGGCTGTGTGACCTTGGCATGGGCTGTCCCGAACTTGGCTATGCGATGCTGTCCGAGATCGAGGACGTGCGCGGCAAGCTCGGCCTGCCCGTGGAACGCGACCTCCATTTCAAGGCAGAACACCGGCTCAGCACCTACGCCGCGAACGCTCGCCGCGCCGGGATGATCGTCGCCTGAAACTGCGATCCGGCGCGTCGTCGCGCGCCGGATCGCCATCATCGAGCAGGGAGGCGCGCATGATCGCACTGATCGTCGTCACCATCATGCTGATCGGCATGATGTGCGTCCTCGCCTACACGTTGGCGATTTACGCGCTGCCGTTCATGTTGTTATGTGGCCGGCCACGTAAGACCATTTATGTGGCGAGCGGGGATATGTGGCGCACCGGGGATATAGAGGGCCTTTAGCGCGCATCGGCGGGCTTTCCACGCCACATATTTTGTACGGTCGATCGGTCCAATCATCGTGATGGAGATCGATCATGTACGAAGAACTTTTCCAGTCGCCTGATGTCATCGCCCGCTATCGAACAGGCCCCTACGCGGTATCGCGCGAGCAACATCTCAAGAAGGCCAATGCAGACGGCTATTCGCCGGCGACGATGCAGCGCATTGCGTGGGCATTGCTGATCGTTGCGGAGATCATTGACCGCAACGGAGGGCGGGTGACGCTTGAGCAACTGAGAGATGAACTGAGGCGGATCATCCCGTCGAAGCCCGCAGGATGCGCACCGTCGCCGCATACCATCAAGCTCATCATCGAGGGTGCAAAGCCCTGGCTGCGCAGCATGGGTGCGTTGGTGGAGGCGTCGAAGCAGCCAACACGGTTCGCTACGGAACTGGCCGCCTACAAAGAGTACATGCGTGACGAACAGGGTCTGTCGTCGGTAACGATCACGTCCGCTGACGAGTCGATGCGATGGTTCTTTGCGTCATTACCATTTGAGATGCGGTCGCTCCGGGCGGTCACCATCGCGCATATTGATGCGTTTCTGGAGGGGCAGGCTCGTCGCGGGTGGCGCCGACAATCCCTATATAGACTCGGCTGTAGGCTGCGCGGCTTTCTTCGCTACGCAGCGCATCAAGGATGGTGCCGATCCGATCTGCCGCACGGCGTTGGTCTGCCGTTCCTGTATGCCCTTGAAGACGTTCCCCGCGCGCCGAGCGTCGAGGAGGTCAACCGGCTTCTCGAAGACACGACCGCCGACGACCCGGTCAGCATCAGGGATCATGCGATCCTGTTGCTGCTGATCCACTACGGCCTGCGCCGTGGGGAAGTTGCGCGGCTAACCCTGGACGATCTGGACTGGGCAACCGAGACGATCCACGTCTCTCGGCCGAAGATGCGCCGCGCTCAAAGCTATCCGATGTCCGTGCCGGCTGGTGAAGCAATCCTGTGCTATCTTCGTCGGGCACGGCCAGCAAGCCAGCACCGCGCCTTGTTCCTGACGATCCAGGCTCCAATCCGACCGCTGTCAGGTCACAGCGTCACCGCGATGGTGAGAACGCGATTGACCAGGCTGGGCGTGCAACTTGACAGGCGCGGCGCGCATTGCCTGAGGCACGCCTGTGCAGGCCAACTGCTGGATGCCGGATTCACGCTGAAGCAGATCGCCGACCATCTCGGCCACCGCAGCATGGATACCACGCGCATCTACACCAAGATCGATTTGCGCGGACTGCGCCAGGTGGCTGAGTTCGACCTGGGGGCGCTGCTATGAGCTTGGAAGCGGTCATCTCCAACTACATCGCGCACCAACGTTCGCTCGGCAAGCGCTACCGGCACGAGGCAACCACCCTGGCTGCATTTGGAAGATCGATCGGGGACATAGCGATCCAGGACGTTCGACCCGAGATGATCCTGCGCTTGGTGGACCGGGACGACACGGGCTACGAGACGAAAAGAAAGAAGTTCCCCGTGTTCTTTCGGTTTTTTCTTTTCGCCGTCTCCCGCCATTACCTGCGCACGTCTCCGATGCCGAAGCGCCCGCGCAAGCGGGTTTACTCGGCCTACGTCCCCTACATCTATTCGGAATCGGAGCTTAAGCGGCTTCTCGCGGCGATCCCGGCCGCGACTGCAAATCCACAATCTGGAATCGACGCCGATACGCTGCGCACATTCCTGTTGCTGCTGTACGGAGCCGGGTTGCGGCGCGGAGAAGCGATGCGTCTCAAAATCGCGGATGTCGATCTGCCGCAATCGCTGATACACGTTCGGGGAACGAAGTTCTTCAAGAGCCGCATCGTTCCCCTCAGCGTCAGCCTGACGGGTATAATACGGACGTTCATGGCGAGGTCTGGCAACCATTATTCCGCCGGCCGCGACAGCAGGCTCTTTTCCACCCGCAGCGGAACGGCGCTGAGCGACACCGGCCTCGGAGTTGCTTTCCGTCGCTCATGCGCGATCGCAGGCATTCATAGAGACGGTGGTAGCCGCAACCAGCCTCGAATGCACGATCTCAGGCATTCCGCGGCGGTCCACCGAGTGACCGCATGGTATCGCAGCGATGTCGACCTGAACGATCTTCTGCCCAAGCTGGCGACCTACCTCGGCCATGTGGGGCTCTCCGGGACACAGCGCTACCTGACGATGACGCAGGACCTGCTGGCCGAAGCCGGTGCCCGCTTCGAGGCGTTCGCGGGAGGGCATCGTCATGGTTGACCAGATCTCGGCGGGATACTGGATACGCCGTTTCCTCATGGACTACGCCACATCGGAACGGAACCTGTCGCCCAACACCTGCGCGAGCTATCGCGATATGCTCGTTTTGCTCCTGCCTTACGCGGCGACGCGCAAAGGCGTGGCGACCGACGCCCTGTCAGTGACAGACCTGTCGGCCGAACTCGTGCGTAGCTTTCTCGTCCACCTGGAGAACGGACGGAAGTGCTGCACATCCACGCGGAATCAACGGCTCGCATCGATCCATGCGCTGGCGCGATTCATCGGCGAACACAGCCCGCAGCATATCGAATGGTGCAGCCAGGTTCGGATGATACCGATGAAGAAGGGCACCACGGCCAGCCTGACCTATCTTGAGAAGTCGGAGATGGATGGCCTGCTTGCCGCGCCGGATCAATCATTGAGGCAGGGCCAGCGCGACCATGCCATGTTGTTGTTCCTCTACAACTCCGGCGCTCGTGCAAGCGAGGCGGCCTCCCTCCAAATCGCCGACATAGACTGGCACTCCAGGTCGGTGCGGATAACGGGCAAGGGCTCCAAGCAGCGCCGGTGTCCACTCTGGGCAACGACGCTGAGGCATCTCCGGCATCTTGCCGGCGAACGCCCGGCGGAGACCAACCTGTTCCTGAACTGTCGCGGGGAGCCCCTGACCCGCTATGGCATCCACACGCTCGTCGAGCGTTATGTGACGAAGTTGTGCGCCTCGATGCCATCGCTAGAAGGCAAGCGGATCAGTCCGCATGTCATTCGTCACACGACTGCCACCCATCTTCTTCAGGCGGGCGTCGACATCAACACGATCCGCGCATGGCTCGGGCATGTCTCCCTCAACACCACGAACATCTATGCCGAAACCGATCTCGCCACGAAGAAGCGGGCATTGGAAACGCTGGCGGGAGGAAAAGCGCGCCGATCAACCGGAGGCTGGTCGCGCCAGGCAGATTTGATGGCCTTCCTGCGATCTCTATAGGCGATCAATATGTGGCGCGCTTCGCGCAAGTCGTGCTCGTAAACGGCATCAATCCGCCCGTGCGCCACATATCCCCGCTCGCCACATAAATGCTGGCGCTTGCCGCCGCACGCTTTGCCTATGGCACCGGCGCGGGATGGATCGGCGCCGGAATCGTCGGCCTTGTCGCTGGCGCGGCGTCGTTCGGCATTCTGACGGTTCTGTTTGCGACATTGCGCGCGCCGATCCTGCGGATCGCATTGGCGCTCATTTTCGCCGCGCCGGCCGCCGTGGCGGGCTACGCGCTCGTGCATGGCGTCACCGCCGAGGCGGTGCCGTCGCCCGTCTGGCGGCAAATCTTCTGTCTCGCAGGCGGCGCGCTGGTTGGCGCTGCCGCCGCGATGCGGCTGGCGGCGTCGGCCGCCTCGCAAAGCTGACCCGCATTTCTGACCGGCACGGCTACCGGCGCACCGAATATTCCGTGCCGCTCTTGAGCGGGATCAGCATGGAATCGAAATCGTTGGCGCGATCGCGCATATAGGCGAGATAGTCTTTGAAGTTGCCTCGCAAGCCGCCGACATCGTCGGTCAACACCACGCCGCCCGGACGAATGCGCGGCGTCAGCAGCTTCACAACGTCGAGTGCCCGCATCGGAAAGCCATCGTTAAGCACAAGGTCGATATCGGCCGGATCGGTCGCAAGGCTTGCCAGTGCATCGCCCTCGCGCACGTCGATCAGATCGGCAAGACCCGCTTCCTCGAAATTCCGCCGCGCGATGCGTGCCTTGTCGGGCACGATCTCCGTCGTCACGACACGACCGCCGCCATTGGCGCGCACGGCCGCAGCGAGCCACAGCGTCGACAGTCCGAAGGACGTGCCGAACTCGACCACCGTGCGCGCGCGGAGCGCTCGCGCCGTCAGATAAGCAAACGCGCCCTGGGCTTCGATGATGGCAATGTATTTGTCGGCATAGAATCCGGCCATTTCGCTTTCCGCGAAGGGGATGAAGCGCCGACGCACATAAGACAGAACGTGCGGCAGGAAGTGGCGAATGATCGAGAGATGCTGACGGTTGGCCTCACCGTGGAGTCGTCGCAGCACCGTTGCGATGCGCGCGTCCTCGAGGACGGCGAACGGATCATCACGGATGGGAGTCGTCATCTGCAGATCCTACATCGTAAGCGGTTCGATGAACGCCGTTGCTCCGAGTCATCATAACGGCGAGGGATCGTCATTTCTTCCTCTGTAGTTCAGAACGTCTCTTGAGAGGGTTTGGGCGTCGCCCCTTCGGGCCGGGCTCTACGCGCCGCCTGCGGCGGCTTCCGAAGCCCCTTGCGGGTCTTCGCCTTCGGTGACGATCCCCTGACGCGAAGAACGGCGGCGGCGGACCTTTCGCCAACGCCCCGGTTTGCGGGTGCTTCGCTTGCGCCGGTGTCAGTCGGCGCGAATTTGTCGGATGCAGATGAAGCGATCTCGCGGCTCTGGTTCTCGGCCACGCCCGCATGGTGCAATCGAGGCCGGGAACGACGGGTCGTCGCAAATCGCTTGTTTGAGCGACCATCGCGCAGGCCATGCTGCGGTCTCACGGCGCTGAACACGGTGGGACGGCGAGCGAAGGGCGGAGGATCTGGGACGCCTTCCGGGTTGTCGCAGACGGAGACGTTCAGGACTTCAACCGGCGTTGAGGTTCGGCTCTCTGTTTGATCGAGCGCGAAGTGTCAGTCGGTGCGAGGCGGTGAAAGCGTTTCTCCGATCGCCGCCGCCATATCGCAGTTTCCTCTGTCTGTCTGTTGCACGCCGCGACCCAAGGGCGTCCTCGATTCGTTTGGTCTGACCGAAGACCGGCGACGAAGCGCGTCGCCTCGATCTTTATCCCGCAACGTTCGTCGCCAGCTTTTTTCCGCCGCCTTCGGCTTTGCATCGCGAAGCAAAAAAGCCGTCGCCGGCCGCCCTCCACGTTGTTCCGGCCCCAAGGGGTGCGGGCCGATCGTCCCCGGTCGGTCGACCACCATCGAGGCCGCGATGGTCGCGGCCCGATCAGCAGAAGGAAACTACGACATGGCTACGATCGGCTCTTTCACCCGCACCGACGACGGCTTCGCTGGCTCGGTCAAGACCCTCACGCTCAACGTCAAGTCGGTGAAGTTCGTCCCCGTCGAGAGCGACAATGAGAAGGGTCCCACCTTCCGCATCCTCGCCGGAGCCACCGAGTTCGGGGCGGCGTGGAAGAGGACCTCGCGCGACCTGCGCGACTATCACTCGGTTAAGCTCGACGATCCGTCGTTCCCGGCCCCGATCTATGCGAGCCTGGTCGCGACCGACACCGAGGGCGAGTTCGCACTCATCTGGTCGCGACGCGCTGCCGACTGACACCAGCCAAAGCGAAGCCCCGCACAAGCGGGGCTTCGTTGTGCTCATGTCCGCCGCCACCAACAAGAGAATAAGGTGAGCTGCGCTCGCATTGTTCTGATCGGCTGCGGCGAGAGCCTTGCCGATCCGATGGGGAGCCAAGGGGTCTTACCCCTTGCTCCCCGCAAATGCCGCCTGTTGCGGAGCAGGGCCGCGGTCTCGCAAAGCGGCCGATCACCACGACCACATCACCATCGTCATCCGCTCCGCTCGCCTCGCAGCCCGGCCCCGCGCGCCGGCATGTGCCCCCTCCATCCCCGCGCGCTCACGCGCCCCCGGAAGGCATGTCGGGGGACATGCCTTCGGCATTAACAGGAAAGGACACAGCCATGAACGTCATCAGCAGCAGCCAGAACCTACAGCAGGCCGTGAACGGCGGTTTCCGCGTGGACATCTCGCGCGGGCAGCGTATCGGCCGCGTATCGTCGGAATGGTTTTCGCGTCCCGATGATGAGCGTTATTTGTCGCTCACCGAGCTTTACGACGCCGTGAAGACGCGAGCGGATCGCGCGAAGGCCCGCACCGTGGAGAGCCGCGCCGTGCGGGTGGAAGCGAGCCGGGAAAATTCGGAGCGGCTTGCGTTGATCGTACCGGGACAGGACCAGCCCGTTGCGCCCACGTATTGGAGTTTCGGGCAGTTGTGCAGCCTTGTCGGCGCGCCCGCGACCTATATGCGGCAGCTTCCCGCGCCGCTGGCAGGCATCAACCTACAGCATGGCTTGCTGTCACATCGCGCCGAGCTTGTGAAAACCTTGGAAGCGGAGGACGGTCGCATTGAATTGCGCGCCGTGACCGGGCCGGACTATGGCCGCATTTGGGATCACGAGCTTGTCGCCGCTGTCATGCGCATTGCTGGCAACGGCACGGGTGACACCATGTGGAAGGTGCCCGGCATGCTGGATTGGGCGACCATGACGCACAATCCTTTCGTGGACATCACGAAGGACACCACCACGCTTTACGCTTCGGACAGGGACGTTTTTCTTTTCCTTGTCGACGATACGCATCCCATCGAAGCGGGACGCCTGCCGAACGGAGAGCCGGATTTGTATTTCCGGGGCTTCTATTGCTGGAATAGCGAAGTCGGATCGAAGACACTTGGCATCGCGTCATTCTATCTTCGCGCGGTTTGTATGAACCGCAATCTGTGGGGCGTGGAAGGATTCGAGGAAATCAGCATCCGACACAGCAAGTTTGCCGCGCAGCGTTTTGCCCATGAGGCGGCGCCCGCGTTGACGAGCTTCGCCAATTCCTCGCCCGCACCGTTTGTGGCCGGCATCAAGGCGGCGCGCGAGCGGATCGTTGCCCGCACCGATGACGACCGCGAAACCTTCCTGCGCAAGCGCGGGTTCAGCAAGGCCGAGACCGGCAAGATCATCGAGACGGTTTTGCAGGAGGAAGGCCGCCCGCCGGAAAGCATCTTTGATTTCGTGCAGGGCATGACGGCGCATGCGCGCAGCAAGGCGCATCAGGATACGCGCCTTGAACTGGAGGGGAAAGCAAAGACCTTGCTGGAAAAGGCCGCCTGAAACCAAATGACCGCGCGGAGGATCACCCTTCGCGCGATCACTCAGGGACCGAATACGTGCGGTTTTCTACTAGAACAACGTAGCCGATTGTCCGCCGATCCGTAAGTCCGGATCGGCGGCGCGGCCGCGCCTGGACGGCACGGCCGCCGCTCGCCGGGCTGCGCCCGGCTCGCGATTCCACACACGAACTCTCCAATTGTCCGATCAGAAATCACGCGCTTGCGCGGGGTCTCGGCTTGGCGATGGTCAGCGCTTCTGCGCCCGGATCAGGTCACAGGGATCGACGCCAAGCGCCTCCGCGACTTTGCCCAGAACGCTGACGCTCGCCGAGACCGCGCCGCGCTCGATCGAGCCGATATAGCGCATGCTCAAGCCTGAGCGCTCCGCCAGCTCTTCCTGCGTCAGTTTCTTGTCATAGCGCAGCCGACGCATGTTGATCGCCATGACCTCCTTAAGGTCCATGACGCATCGGAGCCAGAATCGGAACGATCGTTCTAGGAATGATCGTTCCTATTCGGTATGGTCCGGGGATGGCACTCGCCGCAGATTCGTCGCGGCGGACGATGTGCTCGTGCCTCCGCGGCATGACGTCATTCCGTCTTCGCGACGGGACTACTGTCGCAATTCTATTGCGGGCCGGGCGGATAACCTATTTGTGAGGATGGGGAACGGGTTCGGGGACACGCCGATGAATAAGTCCGCCTTCAAGGACAGCCCACCGCTGACCGACCGGGTGAATGCCTACGATGAAGCCCATCTCGCCACCTATCTCCGGCTGCTCGACGCGGCCGACGAAGGCGCCGATTGGCGCGAGGTGGTCAAGATCGTCTTCGGCCTCGATGCCGAGGCCGATCCGGAGCGCGCGAAGCAGATGCACGACAGTCATTTGGCCCGTGCGCGCTGGATGACGGAGCATGGCTATCGGCATCTTCTCCAGCCGCGGATGCAGTGAGCCCCGCGCTGGATAGCCACCCGGTATGCAACCCAGGATTGTTCGTCCGGCGGACGCCTCACATTCCGATTATCTGCCTTCCAGCCCTTCTTTCGGCCCCGATACTCGAATCATTCCCAAGAAACCGGGCTGGGAGGAAACAACATGGAGCCGCTTCAAGACTGGCGATCGCCGCAATTTGAGACCGAACTGGGCCACCTCGATCGTGGCGGCGTGAGTTTCGAGTTTCTCCGCCGCAACAGCCAATACCGGCAGGACTACGCAACCGCGCTGACGGAGATCGCCGCCGGCGGCACGACGAGGACGGAAGCCATCGCCCGACTCTCGCGCCGCTGGGGGTTGGCGTTTCCCAGCCGACCCTTCTGCATCGGCCGTGACGGCGCATCCTGTGTGGCAGGCGCAATGCTTCCCTGCCACGCTGATTGTCACTGCTGCCCCGGACGGCTTCGCGGCTACTTCGCTGCCTGATCGGCGCGCGCTGCCCATCCTCGGCGAACTGACTGCCGATGGCTTCCACGCCATCGCCGCCGACGACGAGGGCGATCACCAGCTCTGGTTCAACATCGGTACGGAGCCGGTTCATGCGGCGATCGTCCTTCCGATCGATCCGCATTTTTGGTGGCGACATCGCAATGCCGGTCGCCTGGTGCGGCGGCTGGAGGGAAGGCACGCCGGCCGCTGGCCGCAAGAGCAACGCCTGTCCCGATTCCAGCTCCATCGCGCCGCGTTGATGCTGCGCGCATGGGACGGCGTCGAGTCCGGCGCGTCGCGCCGTATCGTCGCCGGGCTCCTCCTCAACAGCAATGTCGAAACGCTGCGCGCGATCGACTGGAAGAACGCGCCCGAGCGACGCCAGCTCGCGCGCATCCTGAAAGCCTCCCGCGACATGATCGAGGGCGGCTATCTGCGCTGGCTCGTCAGTGCTGGGCGAAGTGCAAATAGTGTGGACCCCGGCGTTTGAAGCGCCGGGGTCCACTGGAATACCCGGTGCGGATCATGAATCTGGCCAGATCACAGCTTTGTCGCGGAATCCGCTATTCGGAAGCTCGGCCCCACTTCAGCCACCAGCGGAAGGCAAGCCCGTTGCGGATTGGCTTGAGCCCTCATTGTGAAAGGAATGCTGCTTGCGAAAAGTTTGGCGCTATCTGGTCCTCGCGTTGATCGCGCTTGCTGCCTTCATCTTTCTCAACAACACGAACCTATTTGCACCTGCCTTGACCGGGGAGCCGATTCTTCTTGCCCATCGCGGCATTGCGCAACGCTTTGATCCGGTCGGCGTCACCAATGATACCTGCACGGCGTCCCGCATGTTGCCACCGACGCACGACTATTTGGAGAACACGATCGCTTCAATGCAGGCGAGCTTTGAGGCCGGCTCCGACATTGTGGAACTCGACATTCATCCGACAACGGATGGACAGTTCGCGGTTTTTCACGATTGGACTCTCGACTGCCGCACCAATGGTCGGGGCGTCACGCGCGAGCACTCTATGGCCGATCTGAAGAAGCTCGACATAGGCTATGGCTACACCGCTGACGGCGGTAAAACATTTCCTTTCCGAGGCAAGGGCGTCGGGCTGATGCCATCACTCGCCGAGGTGCTGGAGACTTTTCCCGTCCGGCGCTTCCTTATCAATGTGAAAAGTAACGATCCGGAAGAAGGGTTGAAGCTAGCGGCGTTCCTGAATGTGCTTCCACCGGAGCGCCGAGCGACTCTGATGGCGTATGGCGGCGACCGTCCGATAGCTGCCCTGCGCTCAGCAGTTTCCGGCGTGAAAACGATGTCCCGTCGTTCCTTGAAAGCATGCGCTCTGCGCTACATCGCGTATGGATGGACGGGCGCAATGCCGGATGAATGCCGCTCGACGCTCGTATATGTCCCGATCAACGCGGCGCCGTGGATGTGGGGTTGGCCCAACCGCTTTCTGAAGCGAATGCGTTCGGCCGGCACCGCTGTATTCGTGATCGGCCCTTATCATGGCGGTGGTCATTCGACTGGGATGGATTCCGCCGAAGACCTCTCCCGTCTGCCCGACAATTATAATGGTGGCGTGCTCACCGACGAGATCGAAAAAGTTGCTCCCTGGTTTCAATCGCGAAAGTGACGTGGCGCGGGGTCGTCGGTTTTTTCGACGCCCTTTGGAGGCGCGACTGAACGGGGCCGGAATTTCCGGCGTTTTTCGTCTGTTCCGGCTTAGACGGAAACTTTGAATCTCAGCCAGGGATCGGTTCAGGTTACGCCGTCGACCTCATTCCTTGCTCCGGGAGGGGGGACATTTCCTTAGAGACCCCTGATTTTTGTCACTCCGCCGGACCGCGGATTCTTCGCCATCGTCGCAACCGACTCGCCGCCGTAACGGCGGTTGCGACGGAGCCCCGCAATGCCGGAGAAGACTGAGAAAACTTGGCCGCGTTTCGTGCGCACACCCGAAGCCGCGCGTCTTCTCGGTTTGTCGCCACGCACGCTTGAGAAGCATCGCTGCGACGGCACCGGCCCGGTCTATCACAAGCTCGGCGGACGCGTGGTCTACACCATCGCCGACCTTGAGGCATGGATCGACGCCTGCGCGCGCCAGTCCACGGCTGAATCGGCCGCCGGCCATCTGGCCGGCGCAGCGCGCTGACCGCCGCCATGTCGGCGCGCCGCCCATACGACGATCAACAGCTCGAACTGTTCCGGGCGCGCGCCGGCGAAATCGCCGCGCGCGACGCGCAGGACCTCATGTCCTGGCCGTTCTTCTCGCTCGCCAAAGTCCGCCGTGTGACGCCGATCGACTTCCGCATGGGCGACGTGTCGATCCGCGTCGAGGCGACCGTGGAGCACGGCATGGCGACGATTTGGGACGCCGACGTTCTCATTTGGGCCGCCAGCCAGATTGTCGATGCGCGCGATCGCGGCCTGCGCACGTCGCGCCTGATGGCCGCGACGCCCTATGAGATCCTCACCTTTGTCGGCCGCAGCGATTCCGGCCTGAGCTATGACCGTCTGAAGGCGGCGCTCGACCGGCTGCAATCCACCACCGTCGTCACCTCGATCCGCAAGCCGTCGGAGCGACGGCGGCACCGTTTCTCCTGGATCAACGAGTGGAAAGAGCGGCTCGACGCGACCGGCCGACCGCTCGGCATCGAACTGATCCTGCCCGACTGGTTCTATGCCGGCGTCCTCGACGACGCGCTGATCCTCACGATTGACCGTGCCTATTTCGATCTGACGGGCGGGCTCGAGCGCTGGCTATATCGCCTCGTGCGCAAGCATGGTGGCAGGCAGACGCACGGCTGGAGCTTCGACCTGCCGCATCTGCATCTGAAGTCCGGCAGCCTGTCGCCGCTGCGGCGTTTCCGGTTCGAGTTGCGCGCCATCGTCCAACGCCAGCCGTTGCCCGGCTACCACCTGGCGCTGATCGACGATCCGGATGGACGCCAGCGCCTGATCTTCCGACCCGCCGGTTCCGATTGCGCCAACACGGCGCGCCGGCAGCGCGGAGGCGTGCGATGAGCACACCCCGCGCCGGTGCAAAAGGTGTGGACGGACCCGTACTATTGGGAACGCCGACACCCGTACTATTAGGAACGCGAGTCCCGTACTATTGGGAACGCGCACAGGCCGTAACTGTTTGGCGCGGCAAGCCGGAATCGGTCCCCTCTAACGTCCCTAACTCAGAGTCCTTCGGACTCTTGCTAACGCGACTGGTCGGTTCGCGAATTTGTGGACATTCGCGCTGCCGCCACTCGCGCGGTGCAGCGCGTGTTTTCCCGACAGCGGGGAACGCATCATGACGTTCCTCGATCATCGCGTGATCGCCGGCGATTGTCGCGTCCTGATGCCGGCGCAGGGACCGTTCGACCTGATCCTGGCCGATCCGCCTTACGGCGATACGTCGCTCGCCTGGGATCGCCGCGTCGACGGCTGGCTGCGGCTCGCATGCGCCGCGCTGAAGCCGTCGGGTTCGCTCTGGGTGTTCGGCTCGCTTCGCAGCTTCATGGCGACCGCCGGACAGTTCACCGACGCCGGGCTGCGCTACGCGCAGGAGATCGTGTGGGAGAAGCAGAACGGCTCGAGCTTCCACGCCGATCGCTTCAAGCGTGTGCATGAGTTGGTCGCGCAGTTCTATCGCGCCGACATGCCGTGGAGCGCCGTTTACAACGACGTGCAGACGACTCCCGATGCGACGGCGCGCACCGTGCGACGCAAGATGCGACCGCCGCATACCGGCCGCATCGACGCCGGCCACTATGTCAGCGAGGACGGCGGACCGCGGCTGATGCGCTCCGTGATCTACGCGCGCAATTGCCACGGCACGGCGATCCATCCGACCGAAAAACCCTCCGGGCTGATCGAAATCCTGATCCGCACGAGCTCCCCGCAAGGCGGCCTGGTCGGCGACTGGTTCGCCGGATCGGGCGCCGCCGGCGAAGCTTGCCGGCTCGCCGGGCGCCGCTATCTCGGCTGCGAGATCGACGCCGACATGGCCGAGCTTGCGCGGGGGCGCATCGCATCGGTCCTGCCGTTCACTGAGGGAGCGCAGCCATGACGGCAGGGCTGCGCGCGATCGGTCAGCCGGGCGACCTCACGCTTGTCGAACTGACGTGGCGCGAGAAGCGCATCGAGCACCGTATCCGCTTCGGCCGGATCGTCGAAGAACATCGTCTCGACCGCCACCGGCGCATCGTCAGCTTCGCGCCCGGCAGCGTGTTTGCTTTCGTGCGCTGGGCGGCCAACGAATACGGCACCATCATCTCGCGGATCGATATCGTGCGGTCTGTCGAAGGTGGTGAGCCTTTTCAGACGTTGCCCTTCGTCCGCCCTGGCGGCGACATCCTGTTGCGGATCAGCGGTTGGCCGAAGGTGCAGCGCGTGCTGGCCGCGATCGACGCGATCGAAGCGCTCGACATTGATCCTGCCGACGTTGCACCGGAACACTGGCGGCATCTCAACCATCGCATCGGCGTCAACGAGCCGTTCCGCATCTACAGCCATGAGCAGCACCACGCCTGGCTGTTGCGGCGGGAGGTGTCGCGATGACCGCGCGCCGGGCAACGCTGCTGTCGATGCTCGCCGGCGCGGCGCTGATCGTCGCGCCGGCCTGGAGCCGACCGGACATCCGCTTCATCTGGAACGCATCCGCCAGTGTGCCGGTCGGTCTCTATCGCATCGTGCCCGGCAATCATGTCGACGTCACCGATCTCGCCGTCGTCATGCCCCCCGCCGAGCTGGCGGCATTCCTCGACGAGCGCGGCTACCTGCCGCGTGGACTGCCGCTCATCAAGCGCGTGCTGGCGCTCGGCGGCACGCGAGTCTGCCGGCGCGACAGCGCCATCATCGCCTATGACGGCATCTACGGGCAGGCGCTCGCGCGCGATACGCGCGGCCGACCGCTGCCCGACTGGCAAGGCTGCCGCATGCTCCATGACGGCGAAGCCTTCTTCATGAATTGGGACAGCCCCGACAGCTTCGACAGCCGTTACTTCGGGCCGCTTCCCATCAGCACCATCGTCGGCCGAGCGATCCCCGTCTGGACAACCGACGACACCGATCCGGCCACGGAATCCCTCCGTGCGCCGGTCTCCGACGAGCCGTGACGGCTCGCTTCTCCAACCAGATGAGGATCATCGCCATGACGCAGATCGGCACGTTCACGAAGACAAAGACCGGCTTCAGCGGCCGCGTTCGCACGCTCACGCTCGACGCCGAGCTGACCATCCGCCCGGCGGAAAAATCCGACACCGAGAACGCGCCGGACTATCGCATCTTCGCCGCCGACGACCTCGAAGTCGGCGCCGCCTGGAGCCGCAGCGGCGAGAGGGCCGGCGACTATCTGTTGACCAGCATCGACGATCCGACCTTCACGCAGCCGCTGCGCGCGGCGCTGTTCCAGTCCGAGGCCGATGCCAAGGTCTGGAACCTGATGTGGAGCCGGCCGTCCAAGCGCGACGACAAGGGCTGAGACCACGCCTGTCCGGCTTTCATCCAAACGGAGACTGACATCATGGACCAGCAGCTTGTCGCGCGCATCAAACGACGCAGCAAATACTGGGGCCAGACCGCGCCTCATCGATGGTTCGATGTGCGCGTCGTCGAGGACGCCGGCTATCGCCTCCGCGGCAACAACAACAACTACCGATTGGACGACGTGGTGCTCGGCGTGCGTCTCGCCAGCGGCTTCATCGTCGATCTCGCCAACGGCAAGACCAGCCGCGGCGGGAAGCCGGACAGGCACGGTTGAGACGATGCGCGCGTCCCTCCGACTCTCATCTGTCGTCATCCCTCTGATCGATCGGATCGCGGATCATCCCTCCGACCCGATCGCCCGTCAGGTGGCCGTCGCGCGCAGCGCAGGTCAAGGGCGGCCGCTCGGCCGGCGCAGCCTTGCCCTTGACCGAAGCGAGCACGGTGGCAGGCTGATGGCGTTTCGGAATGGCGGGCCATGCACGGGCCTGTCATCGATCATCGCGACGTTAATCGTGTGCGGTGTGATCGTTGTGGCCGCCCCCTTTGCGTCGGCCGATCCGCCGCCAACACATCGCGGTTCGACCGTTGCACCATCCGATCCGTGGGCGGCGCATATCGCCGAAGCGGCGAAGCGCTTCGCCATTCCCGAGCGCTGGATACGCGCGGTCATGGCCGTCGAGAGCCACGGCGATCGGACCGCGCGATCGCCCAAGGGCGCGATCGGTCTGATGCAGATCATGCCGAAGACATGGGACGAGTTGCGCGCGCGTCACGCACTCGGAAGTGACCCTTGGCAACCGCGCGCCAACATCCTGGCCGGCGCGGCGTATCTGCGCGAGATGCACGATCGTTACCGCTCGATCGCCGCGATGCTCGCCGCCTATAATGCAGGGCCGGCCCGCTATGACGCACACCTTGCGAACGGTCGCGCGCTGCCGGCCGAGACTGTCGAATACGTCGCGAAGATCGAGCCGATGATCGGCGGCAAGGTGCCTGTCATGCGGATGGCCGGCATCGCCTCGCGTCGATCTTGGTCGCGCGGACCGATCTTCGTCGGGCGATCCGCCGTTCATCCCGACGACGGTTCGACGACGTCCAATCTTCCTTCCATCCGACCATCGAACGCGCCCGCGATCGTCGATCTGTCGGCGCTCGTGCCGCCCTCCGATGGCCTCTTCGTGCGAAGGCCGCGCTCAGATGGAGAACAGCGATGAACATCGTGTTTCCACGCTTCGCGGCGTTGGCAATCGTAGATATGGCAAAAGGCAGCGGGGCAGACCAGACAACAACCGCAGGAAGGCAAGATAAAAAGCCGCACATCGCGGCTTGGACGGTCGGTTGTTTTGGTTCTGCTTTTTCCGATTCCTTGCACATCGCGGCTCACCGCCGCGATGTGCGTGTCTTCCATTTCGCAAATGATTTCAGCGAATATCGCACATCGCGGGTTCAGCCATGACACGCGACGACGATTTCCGTGTCCGCCCAGGCCGCATCCGCTCATCGCGAGCGCAGCGCGCCTTGCCCTTCGTCGCGCAGGCGCTCGCCGCCGCGCAGAAGGCCGGGGGCCGCATCTCGCGCTCCGGCAAGATCACCTCGGGCCGCGGGCCGCATTTCGCCCGCGGCCGCGTCGCGAGTATCCGTGCCAATCGCCTCATCACCAGCCGCACGCGCTTCTGCACCGTCAAGGCGCTCGTGGTTCGCAACAAGGGTCAACGCGGTCCGCTCGCCCGCCACCTCAACTACCTTCGTCGCGACGGCGTCACCCGTGACGGCGCGCGCGCGAAGATGTTCGGCGCCTAGACCGACGACGCCAACGTCAAGGAGTTCA
>ERZ778022.2810-NODE-2810-length-17453-cov-6.232153_pt1 | contig 17453 bp, 16 predicted proteins | sample MGYA00375752_ERZ778022 | MGnify/ENA primary metagenome ERZ778022 (study PRJEB29350, sample SAMN05389826) | bioreactor metagenome | isolation source: Thiocyanate bioreactor | place: South Africa: University of Cape Town | collected 2014-04-04 ... | reverse complement strand
GACCTGACCGACACCCGCATCCACGAGCTCGAACTGCACGGCGTGCGCATCGACTACCTGACGCTCTCCGCCACGAAGGCCGTGGACGTGCGCATCGACGGATGCCGGATCACCGCGCTCGATCTGCCCGGCGCCACGCTCACCCGCGTCGCCTTCGACGGCACGCATGCCGACGAGGTCGACTCCCGCGGACTGCAGGCCTCGCACGTGGACCTCCGCGGTCTGGACGCGCTCTCGTTCCTCGACGTCGGCTCACTGCGCGGCACTACCCTGACCGTTCGGCAGGTGGAGCTGCTGGCGCCCGCGTTCGCGGCGTCCGCCGGGATCTCGGTGCGGGACTGACGCCTGATCCAGCGTTCCGACGTACAATAATACGTACGCAGAGGGGGGTTTCCATGAAGACCATGAGCTACAGCGACTCGCGGGCACGGTACGCCGAGGTCCTCGACAGCGTCGTGAACGATCGGGAAGAGGTGGTCATCACGCGCGCCGGCCGGGAACCGGCCGTCATCGTCTCCCTCGATGACTACGAGTCCCTCAAGGAGACGGCCTACCTTCTTCGCAGCCCCACCAACGCTCGTCGGCTGCTCCGCTCCATCGAGAGTCTCGAATCAGGTGAGGGAACCGCGAGGGAGCTTCTCGAGTGAGGATCGTCTTCAGCCTGGACGCTTGGGACGACTACCTGTGGTGGCAGGCTCAGGATCGAAAGCTGCTCAAGCGGATCAACCAACTGATCGCCGACATCGTGCGAAACGGCAACGAGGGGATCGGCAAGCCCGAACCACTCAAACACGGGTTCTCGGGCTACTGGTCGCGCCGGATCAATGATGAGCACCGCCTCGTCTACAAGATTGTCGACGACGAGGTGCGTATCGCCGCGTGCTGCTACCACTACTGATCCGCGGCACCTGACGACGCTCAGCGCCCTGCGGCGAGCAGTTCCCGGGTGAACGGATGCCGGGGGTCGGCGAACACCTCGGCCACCGCGCCCTGCTCCACGATCGCCCCGTCCTGCATGACCAGCACGTCGTCGCTGACCGCGGCGATGACCGCGAGGTCGTGCGAGACGAACACCATCGTGAGCGCGCGTTCCCGCTGCAGGCTGCTGAGCAGGCCGAGCACACGCTGTCGCACCGTCGGATCCAGGGCCGAGACGGGCTCGTCGAGGACCAGCACCTGCGGGTCGGCGGCGAGCGCGCGGGCGATCGCGGCGCGCTGGCGCTGACCGCCCGAGAGCTCATGGGTGCGACGGCGTGCGAGCGAGCCGTCCAGGCCGACTTCCGCGAGCAGCTCGAGCGCCCGCTTCGTGCGGGACGCACGTGGCACACCGGCGGCCTGCAGCGCCTCGCTCAGGGAGCGCCCGATCGTCCATCGCGGATCGAACGCACCGAGCGGATTCTGGTGCACCAGCTGCACCCGCTGCGGCGAGACCCATTCGAGAGCGCCGGAATCCGGATGCTGCACGCCGACGATCATCCGCGCGAGCGTCGTCTTGCCCGATCCGGACTCCCCCACCACGCCCAGCGTGCTCCCTGCCCGCAGGACGAAGCTCGCCCCCACGACGGCGGGACGGTCGAACGACTTCGAGAGGTCCACGGCGCGCAGCAGCGGTGCCTCCGAGGACGGCGACGCCGGTCGCGGGACCGGCGAGCTGGCCGCCACGAGCTCGCGCGCGTGATCGCTGCGGGGCGACCGCATCACCTCGTCCACCGGGCCCTGCTCGACGATGCGGCCGGCCTGCATGACGATCACTCTGTCGGCCACCCTGCGCACGGCCGCGAAGTCGTGGCTGATGAACACCACGGCGCGGCCGCTGTCCGCGATACCGCGCAGGAGCTCCAGGATGCGGGCTTGCACCGTGGCATCCAGCGCCGTCGTCGCCTCGTCGGCGACGATCACCTCGGGATCGGCCGCGAGCGCGGAGGCGATCAGGGCGCGCTGCCGGAGCCCGCCGGAGAGCTCATGGGGCCGGCTGCGCACCCGGCGCTCCGCGTCCGGCATCGAGACCGACTCGAGCAGATCGAGCACGCGCCCGCTGTCGGCACGCAGCCCGTGGATCTCCATCGGCTCGGCCACCTCGCGCCCGATCCGGCGGAGCGGGTCCAGCGCCGCCAGCGCGTCCTGCGAGACCAGGGCGATCCGGCGCCCGCGCAGCGCCCGCCAGCCGGATTCTCCCAGCCGAGCGGCATCCGTGCCGGCGACGAGCAGCCGCGAGGTCTCCGCCGACGCGCCGTCGGGGAGCAGCCCGAGCAGCGCCCGGGCGGTGAGTGATTTGCCCGCGCCGGACTCCCCGACGATCGCCACGCACTCCCCCGGCTCCACGGTGAACGAGACATCGTCCACCACGGTGCGGCCGCCGAATGCGATGCGCAGCCTCTGCACGTCCACGGCGCTCATGCGGCCCGCCCTTCCATCCGTGCGCGCAGCGCACGGCCCAGCACGGTCGCGCTGATGACGGTGAGGGTGATCGCGAGCCCCGGGAACACCGAGATCCACCAGGCCTGACCCAGCACGTTGCGGCCGCCGGCGAGCATGAGCCCCCACTCGGGCTGCGGCTCGGCGGGGCCGAGTCCCAGGAAGCTCAGCGCCGTCTCGCTCAGGCCTGCGGCGGCGAGGATCGCCGAGCCGATGCCGATGGTGGCGAGCACGCTGAGGGAGCCCAGCACACCCGGGACGACGTGCCGGACGAACGCCCGCATCCGCCCGACCCCGAGGATCCGCGCGGCCTCGACGTGCTCGGCGACCCGCAGTGTGCGGGTCTGCGTGCGCGCCAGCCGGATGTACACCGGGACGGCCGCGATGGTCACCGCGATCGCGACGTTCGCGCCGCCCGGGCCGAGCACGGCCACGACGATCAGGGCGACCAGGAACTCCGGGAACGCCAGGAGGATGTCGGTCACGCGCATCAGCACGGCATCCGCCCACCGCGGTGCGATGCCGGAGAGCGCACCCACCGCGAGGCCTGTCACGAGCGCCAGTGCGGTCGCGAGCAGTCCGATGCCCGCCGAGCGCGCGGCGCCGTGCACGACGCGTGCGAGCACGTCCCGGCCGGACTGATCCGTGCCGAACAGGTGCGCGCCGCCGGGCGGCTGCAGCGCTGCACGGACATCCGTCTGCAGGGGGTCGTGCGTCGCGAGCAGATCGGGAGTGAATGCGGCCAGCGCGACGAGCGCGAGATACAGCCCCGCGATCCAGAGCCCCGCCGCCTTCATCGCCGCTCCCCGATCGCGGGCGCCTCGAAGCGCCCCGACGCGCCCAGGCGCGGGTCGATGAGCGGATGCAGCAGCTCCACCAGCACGTTCACGATCACGAAGACGAGCGCGCTGAGCATGATGATCCCGGCGACCACGGGCAGGTCTCGGTTGACGATCGCGGCCAGCGTCACGCGTCCGAGGCCGGGGCGCGCGAACACGGTCTCGACGAGCACGGCCCCGCCGAGCAGCGAGCCGACCAGGTACGCGGTGAGGGTGAGGGCGCTCGCCGCGCCGTGGCGAAGGGAGTGCCGCAGCACGAGCCGAGCCGGGGTCGCGCCGCGGGCTCGAACGGTCTCCGCGAACGGCTGCCGCTCGGCCGCATCGATCCCGTCGCGCAGGACCTGCCCTATCAGGGCCGCGACGGGAAGCGCCAGGGTGACCGCCGGCAGGACGAGCGTCGCCGGTGTGCGCGACCCGGCGACCGGGAACCAGCCGAGCGTGAACGCGAACACCGCCAGCAGCAGCAGGCCGATCCAGAACACGGGCGACGACAGCACGATCAGCTCGGCCGTCACGACCACGCCCCGCGCGAGCCCGCGACGGGCGACCAGCGCCGCGCCGAGCGCCAGCACGAGCGCGATCAGGAGCGCCACGGCGGTCAATTGCACCGTGGGGCCCAGCTGACGCCCGATGACCTCGGTCACCGGCATCCGCAGCTGGTACGACCGCCCGAGGTCGCCGTGCAGGAGCCCGCCGAGGTACGACAGGTACTGCACCAGCGGCGGACGATCCAGGCCCAGATCGGCGCGGATGCCGTCCTTGACCTCCTCGCTCACCTGGGCCTGCGGGCCCAGCATGACCGAGACCGCGTCGCCGGGGATGATCCGGAACGCCAGGAAGGCGAGCGTCGCCGCGCCCCACAGGACGACGACGACGGATGCCAGGATCCCGGCGCTCCGGATCAGTGCGCGCGACACGTCGGAACGCGACTCAGCCGGCCAGGCTCGCGGTGTAGAACTGCGGACGCCCGTACAGGTCGTAGGTCAGGCCCTTGACGCTCTTGTCCGACGCGGTGATGAGCGAGGGGACGTACAGCGGGACGATCGCGACGTGCTCGGCGTTCCACTGCTGCACCTGCTGGTAGATCTTGGCGCGGGCGACAGGGTCGGTGGTGGACAGGCCGTCCTGCAGGAGCTTGTCGACGGCCGGGTCGCTGACCTGGGATGCGTTCTGGAACCCGTCCGTGCCGAGGTGGTTGCGCAGCAGGTCGGCGTCGACGCCGGAGTAGTCCCAGTCGGTGAGGTCGTAGGTCTTCGGACCGTACTGCTCGTTGTAGGCGGCAGGCTCCAGGGTCTCGCGCACGACCTCGAAGCCGACCTTCTTCAGGTCGGACTGGATGGCGTTCGCCATGGCGGTGTGCTCGTCGGAGACCGGGGTCCAGGCGATCCAGCGCGCGGACAGGCGCTTGCCGTCCTTCGTGCGGTAGCCCTCGCCGTCGCGAGTGGTCCAGCCGGCCTCGTCGAGCAACTGGCCCGCCTTCTCCGGGTCGAACTTCCAGGTGCCCTCGAGCGCCTTGTCGTAGCCCGGCGTGGTCGGGCCGAGGATGCTCCAGGCCCGCGGGAACTCGCCGAAGAAGATCTGCTTCACGGCGGCGTCGACGTCGATCGACAGCTCGAACGCCTGGCGCACCTTCTGGTCGGCGAAGACGCCGTACTTCTCGTTGAGGAACAGCGAGTACGGCAGGCCCGGGTACTCCTTGGCGCTGACGGTGACGTCCTTGCCCAACTGCTTCACCGTGCTCGGCGGGAGCTGGCTGGCGACCTGCGCCTCGCCGGAGCTGAGCACCCCGGCGCGGACGGAGGCCTCGGGCAGGATCTCCACGCGCAGCGTCTTGATCTTCGGCGCCTTGGCACCGTCGGGACCCCAGGCGTAGTCGTCGTTGCGGGTGTAGACGATCTCCTGGTCGGCCGTGTACTCGGCGAGCTTGAACGGTCCGGTGCCGATGTTCACGTCGGGGCCGCCGGCCTTGAGCTGTGCGGCCGAGCCCTTGAGGACCTTGGGCGACCAGAAGCCGAGCTGGGCGGTGCTGGCCGCCTGCAGGAACGGCGCATAGGGAGAGGTGAAGTCCACCTCGACCGTGTGGTCGGAGATGACCTTGGTGCCCGCGTACAGCTCGCCGCCGAGCATGGCCGCCGCGGACGCGGACTCGGTCTTCGGGTCGATGATGCGGTCGAAGTTCGCCTTGACGGCCGCGGCGTCGAACGGGGTGCCGTCGGTGAAGGTCACATCGTCGCGCAGCTCGAACGTGTACGCCTTGCCGTCGTCGGAGACCTTCCAGCTCTTCGCGAGCCACGGAGAGAACGAGCCGTCGGCCTCCTGGAACACCAGGGAGTCGAGCACCTGCCGCTGCACCATGGCGGAGACGTCGAGCTGGCTGGTCTGCGGGTCCATGTGGCCGTTGGAGAGGTTGGCGCCCTCGATCGCCCAGCTGAGCTCGGCGTCGGGATCTGCCCCGGCATCCGTCCCGCCGGAGGTGGCGGGTCCGGCGCAGGCGCTGAGGACGAGTGCGGATGCTGCGGCGAGAGCCGCCAGCGGAAGAAGCCGACGCACGGGGAAGGAAGGCATTCGGGAACCTCGGGAGAGTGCGGAAAGGGTGACGTTCCATCCTATCCGCGGTTTCTTGGACCGGGTCGATCTACGTCGCACCCGCGGATGCCCGGTAGACTCGCCCCACAACCCACACTCAGGCACGCTCACACAGTGCCGCACACATCGCTCAAGGAGACCCCTATGTCCGTCATTCCCGACAAGCCCGCACTCGAGGGTCTCGAAGCGAAGTGGGGTGAGCGCTGGTCCGAGCAGGGGACGTTCCTGTTCGATCGCCTTCGTGCCGCCGAGGCCGGCCGCACCGGCGTGTACTCGATCGACACGCCCCCTCCCACGGCATCCGGCAGCCTGCACATCGGTCACGTGTTCTCGTACACGCACACCGACATCAAGGCCCGCTTCGAGCGGATGCGCGGCAAGAACGTCTTCTACCCGATGGGATGGGACGACAACGGACTGCCCACCGAGCGCCGCGTGCAGAACTACTACGGCGTGCGCTGCGACCCGTCCCTCCCCTACGACCCCGACTTCACGCCCCCGTTCGAGGGCGGCGACAACAAGTCCTCCCGCGCTGCCGACCAGCTGCCGATCAGCCGCCGCAACTTCATCGAGCTCTGCGAGAAGCTGACCATCGAGGACGAGAAGCAGTTCGAGGCCCTGTTCCGCCAGCTGGGACTCAGCGTCGACTGGACCCAGACCTACCGCACGATCTCCGACGACACGATCCGGCAGAGCCAGCTGGCGTTCCTGCGCGGGCTGGAGCGCGGCGAGGCCTACCAGTCGCTCGCCCCGACGCTCTGGGACATCGACTTCCGCTCCGCCATCGCGCAGGCCGAGCTCGAGGACCGCGAGCAGCAGGCGGCGTACCACCGCGTCGCGTTCCACAAGAGCGACGGATCGGGCGACATCCAGATCGAGACCACCCGGCCCGAGCTGCTCGCCGCCTGCGTGGCCCTGGTCGCGCACCCGGACGACGAGCGCTACCAGCCCTTCTTCGGCTCCACCGTGCGCACGCCGATCTTCGACGTCGAGGTGCCCGTGCTGGCGCACCACCTCGCGCAGCCCGACAAGGGCTCCGGCATCGCCATGATCTGCACCTTCGGCGACGTGACCGACATCATCTGGTGGCGCGAGCTGGACCTGCCCAACCGCACGATCCTCGGCAAGGACGGCCGCGTGCTGGCCGACGCGCCCGAGGCGATCGTGTCGGATGCCGGCCGGGCGGCGTATGCGGAGCTCGCCGGCAAGACCGTGTTCAGCGCCCGCAAGTCGATCGTGGAGCTGCTGCAGGCGTCCGGTGACCTCATCGAGGTGGGGAAGCCCTTCAACCACGCCGTGAAGTTCTTCGAGAAGGGCGACCGCCCCCTCGAGATCGTCTCGACCCGCCAGTGGTACATCCGCAACGGCGCCCGCGACGAGAAGCTGCGCGACGACCTGCTCGAGAACGGCCGCCAGATGGCCTGGCATCCCGACTTCATGCGCGTGCGCTACGAGAACTGGGTCGGCGGTCTGACCGGCGACTGGCTGATCTCGCGTCAGCGCTTCTTCGGCGTGCCGATCCCGCTCTGGTACGGCCTCGACGAGAACGGCGAGCGCGACTACGACCGTGTGATCACCCCCTCGCACGACTCGCTGCCGATCGACCCGACCAGCGACGTGCCCGCCGGCTACACGGCGGAGCAGCGCGGCGTGCCCGGCGGCTTCGACGCCGAGCAGGACATCTTCGACACCTGGGCGACCTCCTCGCTCACCCCGCAGCTGGCCGGCGGCTGGCAGCGCGATGAGGACCTGTGGAACCTGGTCGCTCCGTTCGACCTGCGTCCGCAGGGCCAGGACATCATCCGCACCTGGCTGTTCTCCACCATGCTGCGCTCGACCCTCGAGGACCAGCGCGCACCGTGGAGCAACGCGGCGATCTCCGGCTTCATCGTGGACCCCGACCGCAAGAAGATGTCGAAGTCCAAGGGCAACGTGGTCACTCCCGCCGACATCCTCGACAAGCACGGCTCGGATGCTGTGCGCTACTGGTCGGCCTCCAGCCGCCTGGGCATGGACGCCGCGTTCGATCCGCAGAACCCGACGCAGGTCAAGATCGGCCGGCGCCTCGCGATCAAGATCCTCAACGCCGCGAAGTTCGTGCTGTCGTTCCCGGTGCCGGAGGGCGCTCAGGTCACGCACGCTCTGGACGCCTCGATGCTCGCCACCCTCGACCGGGTGGTGCGCGAGGCCACCGCGGCGTATGAGAACTACGACCAGGCCAAGGCCCTCGAGGTCACCGAGGCGTTCTTCTGGGCGTTCTGCGACGACTACCTGGAGCTCGTCAAGGAGCGCGCCTACGATCAGACCGACGTGGGCCAGGCCTCCGCCGCCCTCGCTCTGCGGCTCGCGCTCTCGACCCTGCTGCGCCTGCTCGCCCCGATCGTGTCGTTCGCGACCGAGGAGGCGTGGAGCTGGTTCGAGGAGGGCTCGATCCACACGGCATCCTGGCCTGAGGCGCTGGACATCGAGGGCGACCCCGCCGTGCTCGCGACCGCGAGCGAGGCCCTGGTCGGCATCCGCCGGGCCAAGACCGAGGCGAAGGCCTCGCAGAAGACCCCGGTGGCGACCGCCACGATCGCGGCTCCGGCTGCGAAGATCGACGCGCTGCGCGCGGCGGCCGACGACCTGCGCGCTGTGGGCCGGATCGCCGAGCTGGGCTTCGCCGAGGCCGAGGAGCTCGCCGTGACCGCGATCGAGCTCGCCCCGGTGGAGGCCTGATCATGCAGCTCGGAACGCGGTGGGCGACCGGGGCCGAGCCGCCGGCATCCGTCCCCGCCGAGCTGCGCCCCGCGATCGCGGAGGTCGAGGCGCGCGGCCTGGCCGGTCACTGGACCCTGACCTGGCTGGAGGGCCGCCCCCTCGCCGAGCTGGATGCCGGGTGGGAGGGCCTGCTCACGGCATCCGGCGAGGTCATCGCCAGGCCGTTCGAGGACTGATCGCTCACACCCCGTTTCACCGTCGAGACCCCGGTCCGCAGACGTCTGCAGGCCGGGGTCTCGGCGATGAAGCGGGGTGTCAGCTGCGCGAACTCCACAAAGGCGGTACAACGTTTAGATGAGTGACTGGCGTAACCGTTGGAAGGTCATCGTCGCAAGTGACGTGAGCGTTCGCGACGGCATCGGCTGGGAGTTCTACGCGCTCGACGACGACCTCGTCTGGACGGTGTTCCGCGAAGACGGCGGAGAGGTTCCGGTGTTCTCAGCGACGCGGCCCGGCTCGAGACTCCCCTCCGCCACCGATCTGCGCGCTATGACTGAGGAGGCTGTCTCCGACCTGTTGGCAGCCGTCGGACTGCTCGACTCGATCGGCTGGAACGTGCGCAACCTCAGCGCCGCGCTCCTGCTCGCAGCCGTCGACGACACGGTCTGGGAGGGTGAGGAGTGGGCGACGGATGGCGACGACGCGACTGATGCCTCGTGGGCTCAGCCGGACGACCACCGCACGCCGTTCAGCTGGATTCGAACTACCAGCGCCGACTCCTTTGCATGCGTCAGCATCTACCAGGACGACGGCGTCTTCGGGCTGGACTTCCTCGCCGATCCGAGCACACATCGGCCGCATCCCGCCGAGGGCATCCGGAGGCCCCGTCCCGCGATGGCGCTCGGCATTGGGAGGATCCGAGCGGTCGAAGCGATCTACGACACCACAGTCGAGGACCAAGCCTCGCCCGGCTTGCTCAGCGAAGTGCTCCTGCACGGAGATTCCGGCACCGCGTTGCTGGTCGCCGCGGAACCTGTCGAAGGAGAGTGGCGTCTCTTTGATGAGTCCGTGACTCTCGTTCCCGGTCTGGCCGCAGCTGACGCGCTGCAATGGCATCCCGATCGGCGCCGCTGGACCTCCACCATCAACTGAGAGACGGTGTGAGACCCCGGCCTGCAGACGTCTGCAGCCGGGGTCTCGGCGATGATACGGAGCGTCAGCGGCGCGGGCGCGAGCCGATCGACAGCAGGGCATACTCGAGGGCGCGCGGGTCCTGCTTGCGCGCCCGCTGCTCGCGCAGCACGTCGAGTGCGATCTCCCGGCGCTCCGCGCGCAGCAGGCGGCGGTTCTCGGTGTACGCGGTGATGACGTCGGCGATCTTCAGCAGAGCGCGCTCGGCGGTCGTGGGTGAAGCGAGGTGAAGCGTTGCGGCGGTCATGATCACTCCTGATTCGTCGTGTCGCGGCTGCTCGCCGCGGGAAGGTCGAAGATCTCGGCGCGCAGCGAGACGCGTCGGGTTCCCGGCATGCCCTCCTGGCCGCGATAGCGCTCGATGGCGGCGTCGACCGTGTCGGAGAGCTGCTGCTTGAGTTCGGTCATCTGCTCGGGGGTGAGATCGAGCATCGTGGTCATCACGAGCCCGGCATCCCGCCATTCCTCGGGCTGGTCCGAGATGGACCTGTTGAGGTAGTCCATCAGCGTCTGATGGCGCAGACGGAAGAACTCCGAGGTGACGATCTGCGCCGCCGCCCGGTTGGCGGGCGACATCTTCTCATCGGGACCGGGCAGGTTGATGCGCCCCTTCGGGCGCTCCCACCACCGCTCGCGCGCAGTCCCCCGTCCCTCGACCTCGCGGATGAGATCCTTCGCGGCCAGCGCCCGCAGGTGATAGCTGGTGGCGCCGGAGGTCTCGCCGATCAGGGCCGCGAGGCTGCTCGCTGTCTGCGGACCGCGCTCGCTGAGCAGATCGTAGATGCGCACACGCAGCGGATGCGCGAGCGCCTTGAGCGCTCCCGCATCGAGCGTCCGTCCCTCTTCATGCTCCGTCATAGATGCAAAGATACTCTTGCAAACATTTCTTTGCAAGATTTTCTTTGCATCTAGTTCCCTGTATATGCAGCAGGCTCAGTCCACCGCTGCGCGCGCCGCCACGAATGCGGCCACGCAGCGCTCCACCTGCTCCGGCGTGTGCGCCGCGGAGAGCTGCACGCGGATGCGGGCGAGACCGCGCGGCACCACCGGGAAGCTGAACGCCGTGACGTACACGCCGTGCGCCTGCATCGCCTTCGCGATCCGCGCGGTGAGCGCGGCGTCGCCGAACATCACCGGCACGATCGGGTGGTCCCCCGGCTGCAGGTCGAAGCCCTCCTCCGTCATCCGCCTGCGGAACAGCGCGGCGTTCTCACGAAGGCGCGCGCGCAGATCGGCGGAGCCCTCCACCAGGTCCAGCGCGGTGAGCGTGCCGGCGACGATCGCCGGGGCGAGGGTGTTCGAGAACAGGTACGGACGCGAGCGCTGGCGCAGCAGCGCCACGATGTCGCGGTGCGAGGCGACGTAGCCGCCGGATGCCCCGCCCAGCGCCTTGCCGAAGGTGCCGGTGTAGATATCGACGCGGTCCGACACCCCGCACAGCTCGGGAGTGCCACGGCCGTTCTCGCCGATGAAGCCCACCGCGTGCGAGTCGTCCACGAACACCAGGGCGTCGTACTTCTCCGCGAGGTCGCAGATCTCCGGCAGCTTGGCGATGTAGCCGTCCATCGAGAACACACCGTCGGTCACGATCACGCGGAAGCGGGCATCCGCCGCATCCTTCAGCTGCTGCTCGAGATCCGCCATGTCGCTGTTGCGATAGCGGAACCGGCGGGCCTTGGACAGGCGGATGCCGTCGATGATCGAGGCGTGGTTCAGCTCGTCCGAGATGATGGCGTCCTCTGCGCCGAACAGCGTCTCGAAGACGCCCCCGTTCGCGTCGAAGCACGAGGAGTACAGGATGGCGTCGTCGGTGCCGAGGAACGCCGACAGGCGCCGCTCGAGCTCGAGGTGCTGCTCCTGCGTGCCGCAGATGAAGCGCACGCTGGCCATGCCGTAGCCCCACTCGTCCAGCGCGCTCTTGGCGGCATCCACGATGCGGGGGTCGTCGGCGAGGCCGAGGTAGTTGTTGGCGCAGAAGTTCAGCACCTCGGTGCCGCCGGCGGTGATCTCGGCGCTCTGGGGGCCGCGGATGCCGCGCTCGCGTTTGGTGAGCCCCGCCTCCTCGATGCCGGCCAGCTCTGCGGCCACGTGGTCCTTGAAAGTCGTGTACATCTCGGTTCCTTACAGCTCGGTCCAGTCGAGGATGATCTTGCCGGTGCCGGCGGATGCCGCGGCGGCGAAGCCCTTCTCCCAGTCGCGCGCCGGGATGACCTCGGCGATGACGCGGCTGATCGAGTCGCGCAGCACGGCACTTGTCTGCAGCATGGCCCCCATGGCGTTCCAGGTCTCGAACATCTCGCGGCCGTAGATGCCCTTGATGGTGAGCATGTGCGTGACCAGCTTGCCCCAGTCGATGTCGAATCCGGCGCTGGGCAGGCCGAGCATGGCGATCCGGCCGCCGTGGTTCATGTTGTCGATCATGGCGGGCAGCGCACTCGGGGCACCGCTCATCTCGAAGCCGATGTCGAAGCCCTCGCGCATGCCGAGGGCGGTCTGCGCCTCGCGGATGTCGTGCTGGGAGACGTCGATGGCCTGGTCGGCGCCCATGGTCAGCGCCATCTCCAGACGCGGGCCGCTGACGTCGGTCGCCGTGATGAAGCGCGCTCCGGCGTGCCGGGCGACGGCGATCGACATCAGGCCGATCGGACCGCAGCCGGTGACCAGCACGTCCTCGCCGACGAGCGGGTACGTCAGCGCGGTGTGCACGGCGTTGCCGAGCGGATCGAAGATCGCGCCGAGCTCGGGCGTCACGTCGTCGTGGTGCACCCAGACGTTGGTCGCGGGCAGTGAGACGTACTCGGCGAACGCGCCGTCGCGCTGCACCCCCAGGCCGATGGTGCGGATGCACATGTGCCGGCGGCCTGCGCGGCAGTTGCGGCACGTGCCGCAGACGATGTGCCCCTCGCCGGACACCCGGTCGCCGACCTTGATGTCGCGCACCAGCGGGCCGATCTCGACGACCTCGCCGTAGAACTCGTGGCCGGGGGTGAGCGGGGCGTTCACGGCGGACGCCGCCCAGTCGTCCCAGCGGAGGATGTGCAGATCGGTGCCGCAGATGCCGGTGCGCAGCACCCGGATGACGACCTCGTCAGCTCCTGCGGTGGGGTCTGGACGGTCGACGAGCTCGAGGCCGGCGGCGGCCGCCGGCTTGAAAAGGGCCTTCATACTTCGATGAGACCGCATCCAAACATGAAGATCAATCGCCACTCTCTGGACAATTGATGAAGATCATCTTCATGATTGACTGGAACCATGAACCTGCAGCAGCTCCAGATCCTGCGTGAGCTCGGCGCGCTGGGCAGCGTGACGGCCGTGGCCGAGGCGATGCGCGTCACCCCGTCGGCGGTGTCGCAGCAGCTGGCCGCGCTGCAGCGCGGCTTCCGCACGCCGCTGACCCGCAAGCAGGGGCGGATGCTCGTGCTCACCGCGGCGGGCGAGGTGCTGGCCACGGCCGGCGCGGAGGCGATCGATGCCATGGCTGCGGCCCGCAACGCGCTGGACGACTTCGAGCACGACACGGCCCGCGCGGTGTCCGTGAGCGGGTTCCACAGCGTCGGGCAGGCGCTGTTCGGGTCGCTCGTACGCGAACTCGGCGCTGCCGAGTCAGCACCCACCGTGCACCTGACCGACGAGGATGTCGCGCAGAGCGAGTTCCCCGCCCTCACCGCGCAGTACGACCTGGTGCTCGCGCATCGGATGGAGCACTCCGCGCCGTGGCCGTCGAGCGGCATCCGCAGTCTCACCCTGGTGCGCGAGCCGCTGGACGTGGCTGTGTCGGCATCGCATCCGCTCGCCTCACGCCGCACGCTCTCCCCCGCCGACGTCGCCGGGGAGCGCTGGGTGACCAGCCGCATCGGCTACTCCCCCGACGACGTGCTGCGGGCGGTCGCCGCCGTCGCCAACCGCCCGGTGCAGGTGCAGCACCGCATCAACGACTACGGCGCGGTCGCCGCCGTCATCGCCGCCGGCGATGCGATCGGGATGCTGCCGCGGTACACGTCCCGAACGGTCGACGACCACGAGATCGTGAGGCTGCCGCTGCGGGGCGTGAACACGCTGCGATCGATCGACGTGCTCGCCCGCCCGGAGAACCTGCGGCGCAGCTCGGTGCGGAAGGTCCTGGAGGCGCTGCAGCGCGTGATGGCGCGGCTCACGGATGCCGACGCGCGCACGCCATAGGCTCGAGGGATGACCGAGGCCACGAACCCGCTGCTCTCCCCGTCCACGCTCCCCTACGGCCTGCCCGATTATGCGGCGATCCTTCCCGAACACTACCTGCCGGCATTCCGTCAGGCGTTCGAGGAGCAGCTGCACGAGGTGCGCGCGATCACCGCGGTCCGCTCGATGCCGACGTTCGAGAACACCCTGGTCGCTCTGGAGCGCTCGGGCGAGCTGCTCGACCGCGTCGCGCATGCCTTCTACACCGTGAGCTCCGCCGACGCCACACCGGAGATCCAGGCGATCGACGAGGAGCTGGCTCCGCTGATGGCCGCGCACGAGGATGCGATCCGGCTCGACTCGCAGCTGTACTGGCGGGTGTCGCAGGTGCACTCGCAGCTGGGCGACCTGGAGCTGGATGCCGAGCAGCGCTACCTCGTGCAGCGCCGCTTCCGGGAGATGACGCACGCCGGCGCCGCTCTCGACGACGAGGCGAAGACGCGGCTGACTGAGCTCAACCAGCGGCTGTCCACCCTCAGCACCGCGTTCGAGAAGAACCTGCTGGCTGATACGAATGACCTGGCAGTGCTGTTCGATGACGCGTCCGAGCTCGACGGCCTCACCTCCGGAGAGCTGAGCGCGACCGCCCGCGCGGCGTCCGACCGCGGCGAGAACGGGAAGTTCCTGGTGAGCCTGCCGCTGTTCAGCGGGCACCCGTACCTGGCATCCTTGACCGTGCGCGAGAGCCGGCGCCGCATCCTCGAGGCATCCCTCTCCCGCGGCTCGCGCGGCAACGCGAACGACAACGGCGCCGTGCTCGCCGAGATCGTGCGACTGCGCGCCGAGCGCGCGGCCCTGCTCGGCTATCCATCGCACGCCGCCTACATCACCGCCGATGAGACGGCGGGCTCGCCGGAGGCTGTGGAGCGGATGCTGCGCGACCTGGCCGCGCCGGCCGCGCGCAACGCCGCCCGTGAGGCGGAGGCGCTGCAGGAGATCATCGACGCCACCGAGGCGGAGCCGTTCGCACTCGAGGCCCACGACTGGGCGTTCTGCACCGAGAAGGTGCGCCAGGCGCGCTACGACATCGACACGGCGGCGCTGCGTCCGTGGTTCGAGGCCGAGCGAGTGCTGCGCGACGGCGTGTTCTTCGCGGCCTCGCAGCTGTACGGCGTGACGTTCACGGAGCGCGAGGACCTGGTCGCGTACCACCCGGGCGCGCGCGTGTTCGAGGTGCACGATGCCGACGGACGGGCAGTGGGCCTGTACGTGCTCGACCTGTACACCCGCGACTCCAAGCGCGGCGGTGCGTGGATGAACCCGATCGTGAGCCAGTCCGCGCTGCGCGGCACGCTGCCCGTGGTGGTCAACAACCTCAACGTCGCCCAGCCCGGCGACGGCGAGCCGACCCTGCTCACCCTCGACGAGGTCACCACGCTGTTCCACGAGTTCGGGCACGCGCTGCACGGGCTGTTCGCGCGGGTGACCTACCCGCACTTCGCCGGCACCAACGTGTTCCGCGACTTCGTCGAGTTCCCCAGCCAGGTCAACGAGATGTGGATCCTGTGGAGCGAGGTGCTCGACAACTACGCCCGTCACTTCGAGACGGGTGAGCCGCTGGATGCCGCGATCGTGGAGCGCCTGCGCGCGACGGAGACCTTCGATCAGGGCCATGCGACCAGCGAGTACCTCGCCGCGGCGTGGCTGGACCTCGCGTGGCACAGCGTGGCGCCGGGGGCTGCGGTGGATGATGTCGCTGCGTTCGAGGCATCCGCCCTGTCGGAGATCGGTCTGCTGAACCCCCTGGTGCCGACCCGCTACTCGTCCACCTACTTCGCGCACGTCTTCTCCGGCGGCTACAGCGCCGGCTACTACTCGTACATCTGGAGCGAGGTGCTCGACGCGGACACCGTCGACTGGTTCCGCTCCAACGGCGGACTCACCCGCGAGAACGGCGAGCGGTTCCGGCAGCGCCTGCTGGGCGTCGGAGGTTCGAAGGATCCGCTGGAGGCGTACCGGGACTTCCGCGGCCGTGATGCCGAGATCGCCCCGCTGCTGAAGCGGCGGGGCCTGGATGGCTGAGTCGTCCGGCTTCGCCAAGACGTTAGCCGCCATCAGCGGGGCGTTCGATCGGCGCGCCGCGGACTACGACGAGAGCACGATGCATCGGGCCGTCGCAGATGCCGTCGCGGAGTTCGCCGACCTCGACGGCGCGGCGGACGTCCTGGACATCGCGACTGGCACGGGCTTGGCGCTGCGTGCGCTGCACCGCCGTGCGTCCGGACTGCGGCTGACCGGGGTCGACATCTCCGCGGGGATGCTCGCAGCCGCGGCATCCGCCCTGCCCTCTGCGCAGTGGATCGAGTCCGACGTTGCGGCGGTTCCACTGCCGGGTGTCTCGGTCGACCTGATCACCTGCGTGACGGCGCTGCACATCATCCCCGACATCGCGGGGACGATCGCGGAGTGGCACCGGCTGCTGCGCCCCGGCGGGCGCGTGGTGACGGCGACGTTCCTGATGCGCGAGGACGAGCGCCTGGTCGATTCGCCGACGCCGAAGCGCCCGTACATCAGCGACTACCGGCCGTTGCGCACCGTGGAGGCGTACTCCGAGACCTTCGCATCGCTGGGCTTCCGGCTGACCCGCCACAGCGTCTGGGCAGACGGGGTGGACACTGTGCTGATCGCCGAACTGGTCCCCGCCTGAGCCATCCTTCCGGCATCCCGGCGCGCATGCCCCCGGCATCCCGGCGGAGAAACGCACGATTGCTGAGAGATCCGGGCTGAACCCTTCGCGACCCTGCAGATCTCCGCTGTTCTGCTGCGCTCCGCTGTTCTGCTGCGCGATGCGAAGGTCAGGCGCTCTTGCGCTTGCGGGAGAGCACCACGGTCGGGGCAGCCCCCTCCTCGACTGCGGCCTTGGTGACGATGACCTTGGTGACGTCCTCAGCCGAGGGGATCTCGAACATGATCGGGCCGAGCACATCCTCGAGGATGGCCCGGAGACCACGGGCTCCGGTCTTGCGCAGCACCGCCAGATCGGCGATCGAGCGCAGCGCGTCCTCTTCGAACTCCAGCTGCACGCCGTCGATCTCGAACATCCGCTGGTACTGCTTGACCAGGGCGTTGCGCGGGCCGGTGAGGATGTCGATCAGGGCGTCCTGGTCGAGCGGCGACACCGAGGTGACGACCGGCAGGCGGCCGATGAACTCCGGGATCAGGCCGAACTTGTGCAGATCCTCGGGGAGCACCTCGCCGAACAGGTCGAGATCCTTGCCCTTGTCGTGCAGCGGAGCGCCGAAGCCGACGCCGTGCTTGCCGACGCGCGCGGAGATGATGTCCTCGAGTCCCGCGAAGGCGCCCGCGACGATGAACAGCACGTTCGTCGTGTCGATCTGCAGGAACTCCTGATGCGGGTGCTTGCGCCCGCCCTGCGGCGGCACGGATGCCACGGTGCCCTCGAGGATCTTCAGCAGCGCCTGCTGCACGCCCTCGCCCGACACGTCACGGGTGATCGACGGGTTCTCGGCCTTGCGGGCGATCTTGTCGATCTCGTCGATGTAG
>ERZ778022.2809-NODE-2809-length-17455-cov-5.726264_pt1 | contig 17455 bp, 6 predicted proteins | sample MGYA00375752_ERZ778022 | MGnify/ENA primary metagenome ERZ778022 (study PRJEB29350, sample SAMN05389826) | bioreactor metagenome | isolation source: Thiocyanate bioreactor | place: South Africa: University of Cape Town | collected 2014-04-04 ... | reverse complement strand
AGCCATCAAACAAAAGATAGAAAAGAAAGAAAAGATGGAGGTGGTCCAACTTTGACGCCCAATACCACGCTACACAGGCACAATACCCACATATACAGTGGTGTATCCCATACTTCATGCGACCTGCCATGCAGTGGTGGCGGTACAACACGTGACGGGGAGTGCCAAGGGCGCAATACCTGGTCCGAGAGAGTGCGGCAGTAGGCGGCAAGAGAGAGACGGTGAGGGGCCGTTCGGCTGCTGCCGCTGCTCACCACAGCGGCATGTGGCGGGTGAGGTGGGTGCGACCTACCCGCGCAGCTGCATAAATTACCAGGCTACCCCCTCCCAACTACTCTAACAGCGCGCTTCCCGCTGTCACGGTGCGTGCGCACGCCGCCATTCACACGCTATTCATGTTGCCACACGTCGTATCGTATGGTGGTCTCCCCTCCCCTCTCGCCTCTCGCCTCTCCCTCTCCTCTCTCTACCTGTGCCCACTCCTCTCCTCTCTCCTCTCGCCGCCACGTGGGTGTGGACCAATGGCGGGGAGAGGTAAACCACCGTGACCACGCGAACTGGGTGAGGGCTGGACACACGGCAGGGGTGGTGAGAGGGGTTGGTGATGTGGTGGTGGGCGCGGAGAGTGTGGTGGGAATGCGTGAAGGGAGAGAAGCTGCTGCCGACCTACCTGCCTACCTGCTGCCTACCTTGCCTACCTTGCCTTGCCCACCCACACACACGCACACACACGGCCAGGCGGCAGTCAGTGCACATGTGCGGCTGCCGAGTGGTGGGGTAAGAGGCCATACACTCCCATGATGCGATGGCGGCAGCTGGGTTGGGTGTGGTTGGCTGCCGGGCGGGGCGGCCATCACTACTCCTACTACGTGGCGGAGGGGGAGTGCAACCACAACCACAAGTGGTGGGCGGGGGGCATCAAGCGGAGCGCCATGCGTCTGCGTGTGGCGAGGGGGGATGCGAGCCGGAATGGCGAGGGGGTGCCTTGTTTGGCGTGCCGCTGGCGTGGGGTGAAGGGTGCAGTGGTGGAGGAGCAGCTGTGGGATGGGAAGGAACGACGACCACCACCACCGCCCTGTAGGCTGACGCCATGCGGCGGCGGCGTGGTCCTGTTATTCAACGCTTGGCAACCCACCCAACTCACCACCATCGCCGTCGCCACCCCCCCCCCCCTCGTTGTGCAGTCCCTCCACCCACATCCCGTTCCCCCACCCCCCCAAGTCCCCTCCCCACCACCGCCGCGGCATGCTGCCCCAGCCGCACCACGCGCGGCCACCAATAGGATGCAACCCCGCAGTGCAAAACCACCTGACGTGTCGGGCGGCACCAACGAGGCCGACCTGCGTGCGCTCGCCAACGTGATTAGCACGGCGCTGGCGCAGAAGGTCAAGGTATGCATGACCGGTCGGCGTGGCGGCAACGAACACTGACCACTGACTGACGGCCTCAAACTCTCCCCTGCGCCACCACCACCACAACAAACCACCCACCCCACGCGCAGGGCGTCACAACGCGGTATGACTACATTGTGACCCAGCTGCGGACCGGCAGCGACGGCGTGCTGCGGCGGCTGTACCAGGCGCTGGCGCGGACGGTGGGCGAGCTGGCACGTGACCCCGCAGCCTACGATAGCTTAGTGACCGCCGCCCTGCACGTGCGCATGCGGCGCACACTAGACCCATTAGATGGCATCCCACCACCCGGCGGCGGCGGCGGCGGGGCTGGAGGAGGAGGAGGAGGAGGAGGCGGTGTGGTGCTGAGTGTGGCGGCACTACCGGGCGGCGCGACGGCGGCGCCCACCGCCATCATAACCTCCGCCGTCACCGCGCACGCGTACGCCACCTTTGTACGCGCGCTGGTGGCAGCCAGCCCCGTGTTCCTTCTTAGTGCTGCCCGCGCGCTGGCGCGCATGCTGAGCGCCTGTGCGGCGGCAGAGGAGGGCAGCGGCGGCGCCGAGCTGGCATACGACCCTGTGGTGGCCGTGCTGGAGGCCGGCGCAGAGGTGGGAGGTGGCGGCGATCGCGTCACGCCACCTAGTGGCGGCGGCGCGTGGCGGTGGACCGGCGCCACCGCCGCCTCCTTCCTGTTGTACCGCACGCTGGCAAACATCCTGGCGCTCGTCCCCACCGGCTCCGCCGCCGTGTTCAGCGCGCTGGCGGACGGCATCCCACACCGCCGCCTGCCTGCTGCCCTGCACGCCGGCTACACCCGCCACCTGTTGCACATGGCAGCCGCCGTGCCGTCGCTGGCAGACCGCCTGGTGGCGGCGGTGGTGGAGCACATGGTGACGCTGGATGCGGACATTGTGGTGGAGGACCTGCCAGACGATGACGACGATGAGCCGCCGCCGCCGCCGCCAGCGGCGGTGCTGCCTGGCGATGCTGGCGCGGCGCCGCTGTCAGCACGCCGGGCGCGCGAGGTGTCGCCCGCCGCGGCGCTGGCTGCCACCCTTGCCGCCAAGCTGGATGTCATGTTCCTCCTCCTCCTCCGCTACCTACACTACCGCATGTGCGGCTGCGTGGGCCAGGGCGGCTACGGCGCGCCGGTGGACACGCCGGCCACGTGGCAGCGCGCTGCCGCGGATGGCGTCGCCACCGCGCGCAGCGCGCTGGGTGAGGCGCCGGAGGACTACGGCTTCAATGGCGCGGAGCCGCATGTGGCTGCCTTCCTGGGGCTAGAGTGGGGCCTGGCGCGTGACGCGGGGGCGGCGTGCGCCGTGGTGGCGCGCACCCTGCGGGTGGCAGCAGGCCTAGAGGATGACTCGGATACGGCGTGCGGCGTGCTGGCGGCGTGCAGTAGCGGCGGCGGCAGCGCGCGCCGCGCCCGCCTGTCAACCTCCGAGATGGATTCCGACGGCAGCGGCGGCGGCGGGCTGCGACCCAGCGGCAGCCGCAGCGACGGTGGCGGGCTTAGAGCGAGTGGCAGCGGCGGCGGCGTCACGGCGGACAGCAGCAGCGGGGCGGGCGAGCGGGCGGCGCGGGAGCACCTGTTTACGCTCGTGCTGGGCGTGTTTGAGCGCTCCGTGCTCATGACGCACCGCTCCAAGTTTTGCCAGTTCCTCCTGTTCTACACGTCGGCGCTGGACCCCATGTTTGCCGACCGCACCGTCGGCCGCTTCCTGCTGGCGCTGCGCAGCGCGGAGCGCTCGCCCCTCGCGCGCGTCACCTGCGCCGCCTACCTGGGCTCCTTCCTGGCGCGCGCCGCGTACCTGGACGACACCACCACGCGCTCCGCCCTGTACTACCTGTTTGAGTTTGCGCACGCGTACGTGGACCTGGCGGAGCTGCACGACGCGCGGCGGGCGCAGGTAACGGCGCTGCTGGCACTGCAGGCGCAACTGCCAGCGCAGCAGCTCATCCTGACGGAGGCCAACAGCGCCGGTGTGGTGGTCATCCCACCGGGCGCCGACCCCGCTTCCCGCCTGCCGCCCCTGCCGCCCCTGCCCCCCGTCGCCATCTTCAGCGCCGTGATGCAGGCTGCCTTCTACGTCGCCTGCTTCCATGCCGCCGCACTGCGTGAGCGCGAGGGCGGCGTCGCGTTCCTGCAGTCGCTGGGGTGGGGCCGCCTGCTCGCGTGCGCCGCTGACCCGCTGGCCACCTGCCTGGAGTCGGTGGCGCGCGAGTTCTTGCGCGTGGCGCACATTGTGCACCTGGCGTCGCACGCCGACATGGCCGCCTCCTCCGCGTACATGCGCCTCACGGGCGGCGGCGCAGGCGGCGGCGCAGCGGGTGCCACCGGCGGTGGCGGCGGCGGCGGCGATCGCCCTGCCAGCGGCGACTCGGCGCAGATACACGACGCCGACACGCTGCACGCGCCGGACGCGGTCAAGTCGCGTGCCGGCTCGGCTGGCGCCACCTCTTACGTCGCTCCTGGCTTGGACAGCGGAGACGGCAGTGGTCGTGGCGGCCGCAGTGCGTCTTCCGGTGGTGGCGGCGTCGGCGGTGGCAGCAGTAGCGCGCTGGCGGCGGGTGTGTGGGGCAGCGGCGCCATCACCGTGTCCACTGCGAGCCTCACAGCGGGCGGTGGCACGGGTGCCACCCCCGCTGGTGGCGCGGCAGCCGGTAGCGGGCGGGCGCAGGTGACGGTGCGGGTGCTGGGCCAGCTGCCGTCGAGCGGCACGGCGGCATCCATTAGCAGCGGCAGCGTGCGGTCTGGCGGCGGCGGCGGCGGCAGCAGTGGGGCGGCGGCGGGCGGCACGTCGCCAGATGGCACGCGCGCGGTTGGCACGCCAGGCGCTGCCAAGGGCGGCAGCGGCAGCGGGGGAGGCAGCGGCAGCGGTGGCGGCCTCCTTGATGACGCCGCGCCCGAAGTGCGGCTCATGCTGGAGTCATTCTTCCCGTTTGACCCCTTCCTCCTGCGCCGCTCTTCGGCATACGTGTCCGGGTCGTACCGGACGTGGGGCGCGTGCGTACTGGCAGCAGACGAGGAGTGGACCGAGACGGACGGCTACGCCACGGGTGGCGCTGCTGGTGGTGCAGCTGGTGCCAGCGGTGGCCATTCTGACGCTTCCCCACGAGCGCGGCGCAAGGGGCGCGGCGGCGCGGAGGCGGCGGAGGCGGCGGCGGCTGCTGACGACAGCGAGGCGGCGGGCGGCGAGGAGGGGGAGGAGCGCAGTGGCAGCAGCGACGGCGCAGAGCAGGATGATGATGACGACGAGGACGAGGAGGAGGAGGAGGATGAGAGCTCCAGCGAGGATGAGATGGCTACCACGCCCGTGCCGCGTGTGCTGTCCATTACGCAGCGCATGCGGGCTGCCATTGGTGGCGTGCGGGATGACGCCGGCACGCCGCACAGCGCCGGCTCGCGTGGTGCACAGCGCCGCCCTCACTTGCTCAGCTTCAATGACCCGCTGGCGGTGCTGGGGCTGCGCCGTGCCGGCGACCCGGTACTGGGTGGCGGGCGGCTGCTTGGCGGGCGCGGCGGCAGCCGGCGTCACGCCTCGTCGGGCGGCGGCGAGGGTGCCGCCTCCTCCAGTGGCATGGGCACCGGGCTGGACGCGGTCATGAGCGCGGGCGTGAGCGGGCTGACAGCTGAAGACGCTGCGCTTGGTGCGCTAGACCTGGACACCCGCCCTGCCGCCGGTGGGGTGGCAGAGCGAGGTGCTGGAGGCCGTGGCCTAGGTGCACCACCCATCACACCACCGGTAGGCGGCAGCGGTGGTGGCGGCGGTGGCGGCGGCGGCGGTGGTGGTGCCTCTCGCGGCGTGAGCAATGCGTCGGGCCGGCGGCCAGGCGCGGAGTCGGCGTCCAGCCTGGTGTCAGCTGCCGCCACCGCCACGCCAGTGACGCGCCTTGGCGCCAAGATGCGCGGCCTATCGTTTGACGAGTACGGCTACTATGCCACGCTGGGCGCCATGGCGGGCGTGTCGGAGGGCGGCGTGGAGGGTGACGACGACGGCAGCGGCAGTGGCAGTGGCGGCGGCAGTATGAGCGGGTTGACGTTGGAGGGTGGCGGCGGGTCAGCCGGCGCTGGTGGCGGCGGCAGCAGTGGCGCTGCCATGCTGCGTCCCATTGCACCCATGCCTGCTGGCGTCGCTGCCGCCGTGCCCGCGACCGCCGCCGGTGCCGTGCCGAGTGAGGCAGCTATGCGCCGGCTGTTTGGATGGCCCAGCGGCATGGCGCCACACGTCGGCGGCGGTGGTGGTGGTGGTAATGGTGGTAGCGGCGGCGAGGTGTTGGGCGGGGATGAGCCGCCATCTGACCGCCTGTCGCCCACCGCCGCCGCGGTGGCGGTGCTGAAGGCGGGCATCCTGAGCAAGGCCGCTACCGGCGTGATTTCTGCACCCGCCGCGGCCGCACTGGCGGGCGGCGGCATGCCGCCCCGTGTGCCTGCCAAGCGGCCGCGCGGCCTGTCGTCGCCGCATGAGTCCACCAGCGACACGGACGCCTCGTCCTCTTTATCCGCCTCCCCCATGCTGGCGCCGCGCGTGGGCGCGCCGTTTGTGGCGCCATTCAACCTGGGCACGCTGCCGCCGGCCGCGGGAGGCGACGGCGCCAGCGGCAGCGGCGGCGGAAGCGGTGGCGCCGGAGTGGGACCCTTTGGTATTGGCATCCAGCCGTTTGCAGCAGGCGGTGCGCTGCCGCCTGCCATCATGGCGCACTGGCAGACGCATGGGCGGTCCATGAACGGCGGCGGCAGCCGGCTGGCGATTGGCGCCGGCGGCCGCGGCGGCAGTGCGTCGGGGCATGTGCGGCGGCAGGCGGGCGGCAGTGGGGAGCGTGGCAGCGTGGGTGAGGAGGAGGACGCGCGGGAGGCAGTACCGCAGGCGTCACCCACCAAGGCGGCGCGGCACCACATGTCGGACAGCCCGGTTGCACGCCGGCACGGCGGCCGCACGCCGCCGCCGCCGCCCCCGCCTGCCGCCACCTCCCTCATTCCACTGCCATTGCCAGGCGCGCCATCGCTCATGGTGCGCGCTGCACCCGCGGTGCTGCCTGCTGGCGCGCATGCCGGCGGCGTGGCGTCCTTCCTGCCGCCGCTGCACGTGGACACGTCGGTCGGTGGGGCGGACTGGACGGCGGGCGGCGGGGATGGCAGTGAGGGCGGCGCGGCGCCGCCGTGGGACGTGTTCACCTCCATGATGATGGCGGAGGCAGACAAGCTGGCAGGCAAGGCCGCCACGCCGCCGCCCACCCTGCCGCCTGCCGTCGCTGCCAGCCTCAGCCACCCGCCACGCACGCTGGGAGCCGCCGCCATGGCGCTGGGCGTGATGGGCTCGCCACCGCGCGCCAGCAGCAGCCGCCGCGACAGCGGCTTTGGTGGGGACGGTGCGGCGGTCCCGACTGCGGCGGGAGTTGCTGCTGTACCTGCAGCTGGCGGCGCGCCCGCGTCGGCGGCGGCGGCGCAGCCCACTCCGTCGCGCGTGCCGTCCCTAGGAGGCGGCGGCGGCGCGGACGACGATGGCGACGACGCGTATGGCGAGGAGGACGCGGATGCGGACGGCGCGGCAGGCGCCGCCGCGTATGCCGCGGCTGACCGGTCGGGCCGCAAAAAGTCGGGGAAGCGGCACGCCGCCAAGAAGGCGCGCAAGCGGTAGCCAGATGCCGTACCGCGCCGTTCTGCGCCGAGGGCGCGTGTACCCTTGTGCCCCTTTGAGGGCGTTGCGCAGCTGTGCTTCCGCCATTTGTTACTCTACTGCTGTAAGTAGGTTGCGAGCGCTGCAGCCTTGCACGGGCGCGTGCGGCCGCCCGCATGCTGGATAATTACGATTGCTTTTCTTCTGGGCCAGGCAGCTCGGCGTCGCTGCGTTTGTTGTGTCGCATTAGCGTAGGCCCCCCAAACTGTCTGCACCGCACGCTCACCCGCCCGCCCGCCTGCCCGCGCGTTTATTTGCATGCACGCTTCAATTATCGGGTTGGTTCGCTTTCTTCTGCTGTTGCGTGGTGTGTGGGACTACTACTGCCACCGCTGCCGCTACGTCTGCTGGGAACAAGGTCTTTCACGAGCGGCGTGGACTCAATGGTCACGCCTGACGGCAGGGGGAATGCAACCAGGGGGCCGGCAACAACGTAGCCTTGCGACAAGTAGAACGGCAGCGCGGTGTGTGAGGCATTTAGTGTCACGCGGTCCGCCCCCCCTGCCAACGCGCATGCTTCCAGCGTGCGCAACAGCGCCTTCCCTGCGCCAGCCCCTTGCGCGCGCCGTCGAAGGTACAGCTGCGCAACGTCTGCCTTCACTGCCGTGCCGTCCGCACCACCTGTGCTCATGACCAGTCGACCAAACCCTTCCACTTCGGTGGCATCCATCGCTACGTCCGTCACCACCCACACGATACTGGATGCTATGGCGGCAAGGCGGGCCGCCTCGTCAAACGGCCGCCGGCCCCAGGCATCAATTTGCGTCGGCGTGTACTGCCCCCCACACGACTCCACAATGGACGCCATGTGTGCCTCATGGATGGCCCGTGCATCTTCTGGTCTTGCTCGCCGCAGCCGCCACGCCGACGTGCCCTCTGCAGCCAGCCCCCGCGCAGCTGGCCGTGCAGAGGCAGCAGCAGCAGCAGCTGCAGCGGCGGCCGCCATGCTACCAGTACCGGTACGAGTATGACAGGATACTTCCCAGTTATTACAAGTAAAAGTGTTGGATATGAACAAGATGAATGCAGAAGTGCAAACAAAATGACACACGTGTCGCGTTCCCTTTGCTAATTTGCTTACATCACCGCCGCCTGCTTGTTATTGATTTACGTGTATTCTGCGGCGGGTGTCGGAGTGCGGGTGACTCGGATGCGCCAGCCTCTCGCTTCCACCCTCGAAGCGCGGCTTATGCACATAGACGTAAAAGCCAAATTTCGCGTTGACAACGCGCAAATTGTGTGTTGATACCAAGCAGGCATACATATATGTGTGGTAGTGGCGTTAAATAGCCCGTATACCTCCGTGTTTGCAGGATTTCTGGAACGCTGTCGCCACCTTCTTGTCACCTCGAATCGAGCACCATGGCGGCAGCGGCGGCAGCGGCGGCGGCGGCAGGCACGGCGGCGGCACCAGCAGCAGCGGTACCGCCGGCGGCTGCTATTGCTGTTATCAAGGTGGGTACGACGGTGGACAAGGCCTACCAGTGCTGACGCGCCCCCGGCACCCACACACTGACCCACACCCAAACACAACACGCTGCAGGTGCCGCGGTGGGTGGATGTGGCGCCCACCATGCCAGACATGGAGCTGCTGCTGGGACGCCTGCGTGCGCGCATAGCGGCGCTGGAGCGCACCAAGGTAGACCTGCAGGCTGCGCTGGAGGCGACGCCCGGCGACGCCGACTTTTTGGAGGCACTGGTGCGTTGCATTGGTTTGGGTTGTGCTGCCATGCCGCCGCTGTTGTCGACAACGCCCCTACCCCCCCCCCCCCCCCCCCCCCCCCCCCCCCCCCCCCCCACCCCCCACCCCATCCCACAACAGGAGGACAATGAGCCGTACTTGGCGCGGACGCGGCGGTACGAGGCCACGATGGTGCGCATCCTGGCTGACCTGGCGGCTGCCACCGCCGCTGGCCAGCTGATTGTGCTGGAGTCGGCGCCACCAAGCAAGGGCGGCGGGCACGACAGTGGCGACGACGACGACGACGACGGGGCTGGTAGTGGCGCTGGCGCAGCCGGCAGCACAACTGCCAGTGCCGCTGCTACGACCAGCGCTGCTGCTGCAGCGGCTGGTGGCGCGTCCAGCGCCGCCGCAGCGACAGAGCGTACCGGGAGTGAGCACAGCGGGTCTGCCGCGGCAGCAGCCGCAGCTGCTACCGATGCCGCTGCCACCGACGCAGCAGCTGACAGCGGTGGCATGTACCTGTAGGCTCTGCTGCTGCTGCTGTAGGGCAGTAGTGCGCCTGGCCGCGCCGTCGGCGACGACGATGTCGCCACCGCCTCGCTTCTGTTCGATAAGTTCTTAAGGGTTGTCATCATTGTTAACGACCATGCATGTGTTGGTGGGGCGGAGTTGGTGCCAGGACCACTGGCGCCAGTGGAGTTTGCACCTGCCATGGTGAGCGGGCGCTGGGTTGCGCTCGTGGTGGCCAAGGCCGCAGCGTTTGCCCGCACTCCGCACGCGAGTGGGACGATGGGTCAGGTCAGTCCGGCACTTGGTACCGCCGGAGCGCCCATCGCCACGTGGCACGCCAGCACAGAGTTTGCAGCGCGCGGGCAGCGCGGCGTGCAATTTAGCATTGCAATATGCACCAGGGCCAGTACGTCGAGTGTGAACAGTGCTGGGTGGCCCACAATTGTGAACACACGCCAGGTGCCCGCCTGCCGGTCCGACTCGCGGTGGCTGTCTGATGACCAGGCGGCCGTGGCGCCATCGACGGCTGTCGCGGTGGGTGGCGTCGCCAACCACAAGCGGCGGGCGCACCTCCCGCGCGGCTGCGCAAGCGCAATTAGGGCGTCAGTTTGTCACAACCTCAACGGTACGTGCACGTGTGATCAGGGTGTTCGCCTGGCTTGCAGGTGATGTGATTTACCGGCAGTGGCGCTGCCGCTGCAGCAGGTGGGCAGCTGGGGTGATGAGAGTTGGCGGGGGATCATCTTGCCACACGATGCGCACCCGCCCGCGCGCGGTGGCAGGCTGCCGCACTGTGTGGTGGTGGCACATGGCGACCCGTAAGCCGCGAGCAATGGAACACTGACGCGCCAGGGCGCTTGGGTACCGGTAGTGGCGGATTTGCACCTATCAATAAGCGGGTGGCGTGACTGTCGTTTGTGTAGGGTGCACTTAGTGGTTCAACCGCCGCATGCACTGGTGGTGTGTGGGGGGCAAACGGTGTTTGCACAGGATATCGCAATGATTGTGGCGCCACAGCCTGCCCACTGCCACCCCGTTACAATTACACCACCGCCGCCGCATGCGTGCCGCCGTGTTGGCCGGTTGCAGCGTTGCGGTGGTTGGGATTCCACGAGGCGCATGTGTGGTGATGTACAAGTGGTTTGGCTGGCTGGGAAGTTCACCCGGTTCCATGTGTAGTTGCCTGCGCCCTCTGCCACCGTGCTGGCAACAGAACCGGTACGTGGCACATTCACAACCAGCTGCGTTCGCTTGCAACTACCGGTACTTGGGTTACTGCAGCTACCTTCTCATGGTCACGTGGTGCCACCCATTGCGGTGGCAAGCGGCACCAGCCTGCCGCAAGCGTTTCCGCTCCGTGTTCCGTGCCACATGCGGTTGGTGGCGCGGTGGGTTGTGAGTGGTGGTGGCGCGCCTTGCCTCACTTTGATGATGGAATGCGGGCCATCCTGGTTCGGAAGAGTGGCCACCACCACCACGCACGTGACGTGCAAATTCACACCCCCACCCTGGTGCGTGCTCTCCTCACCGCCGCCACCGCGCCCTGAGTTGGTGAGTGATTCGTTTGCTGCGTGCCGGCTGTCCGTGTGACGAACGAATGGCGCGTACGCAGGGTGTGACAGCAGCTGAGTTGCTCCCTCTGCTCCCCTGTTGTTCCTTCCCCGCTGCCCCTACTGCTGCTGCCGCTATCACCTCACCACACACGACACCCAAGCGTGGCGACCCCTCTGACCACCCCGGCTGCCGTGGATTGTGCATGTGTGTGTGCTGGTTGGGCAGCCGCAGGTGTCAGTCACCTCTAGCGATGACAGCGGGCAGCTGCAGCTGCAGCGGCTTGCTGTCACGGCCGCGCGCCTCGTAGGTAGAACAGATCAGTGGTCAGTACCCGCGCCACCGCCGCCTCTGACGCTGCGCATGCTCCTGGGGTGGCCGCAGCGTGCGCGCCCCCCTCGCAGCGGTAGGTCGGCATGCCTGCGTGCGGGCGCAGGCGTGCGGCGAGGGGTACCAGTGTGTGAACTGGGGGCAGCAGCTGTTGTAGTTGCGGGGACTGCATGCCGCAGGCTGCTGCGACCTATGACGTCGTGTGCCCGCGGTTCCCTGGCTGCTGCCGCCGCTATCCCTGGCGCTGTCCACTGCCGCTACCGTTTCTATCCCACCCTCCGCCGCTCACGGCAGCCCGTGCAATTTTCACTGACACGCTGCCAACAACGCCGTTCATCGCCGCCGCAGCTGCGCCGCCACGCATGATTGTGGCGCCACAACCACGATTGCAACAGGCGTGTCTCACTTCGCTGCTGCCGGGTATCACCGCCGCCGCGGCCATTGCCCGTCCCCGTGCACGCGGCTGCACGCATCCTGCACCAACACACCAACACACACACACGCAGGCCAAACTCCCGACCGTCGCCGCAGCGCACAGGGCGGGCGCCTACACACTCGCTGCGACAGCCGAGCCGCTGATTCGCGGCACCGGCACCGTGTCAAGTGAAGAGAGCGAGCAGCAGAGTTGCGCCCTGTTTGGTACCGCCGCAGGAGAAGGCTGCTGCTGACTCCTCGCAGCGACGCATTCTTTGATCGTGATTGCGGCGAACACACAACCTGCACGGCAGTGCTGCGGGCGACAAGCCGCGGCCAGTGCCAGTACAAGCGCGCGGGCGCGTGCCGATATCCAGGCGCGTGCCCGTCGTGCTGCTGCGTGCCGCCGCGTGCCGCGCGCACGCGTGCATCCGATCTTCAGCCTGAGGAGGATCTACGAATGAGCTGCAGCGGCCGCTGAGCGGCGGCAGCAGGCGTGACGAGGGGGCGACGACGGGCAGCGCGGCATGGCGGGCGCGGCGGACACCAACGCGTCGTCGCTCTGCATGCTGACGCCGCAGACACCATGCGAGTACCCTGGTTGGAAACAGGCGGCCGCCGTGGCGTGGCTGGTGGTGCATGCGGTTCTGGTGGGCGTCGCGGGCGTCGTGTGGTGCAGGTACCGGGCGCAGCGCATCTTTGTGGCGCGCGGCAGCGCGCAGCAGGGCATCATGTTTGTGGGCGTGGCGGCCATGGCGGTGTACCCGGCACGCGAGCTGGTGGGCGAGGCTGCCTTCCCCTGCCTTGCTAACTGGCTTCTGTCGTCCGCTGTTGTCATCCTGTTTGGCGTGGTGGTGACCACGCGCGTGGTGGCGGTGTACAGCCGCCACCTAGCACAAAGCCGCACCGTGCGTGCCCTCGCTTCCACCACCGCCACCTTTGCACCGCCACCGCCACCCGCCGCCCCTGCGGCACCCGTCTCGGTTGCCGACGGTGAGCCTGCCGTGCACTCCATGGTGGCACCCGCATCCGCCACCGCCACTGGCGCCGCCGTCGCAACCACCACCACTGCAGCTGCCGCCTCCACCGCGGCACCCACCGCCGTCGTTGCCGGCGGCAGTGTGGGGGTGGGTGTGGCAAAGAGCAGCGCGTCAAGGACGTCACCCATGTTTGTGCCGCCGCCGCCGCTGCGCACGCCGCCGTCGCCACCGCACCCAAGTTGCACGACGGCATCGCCGCCCTCGCCGGTAGTGCTGGCGCCACGTAGCGGCAGCGCGCGCGGGGGGGAGGGCACCGCCCGGGGCGATGCGGCGGCACGTAATGAAGCAAATAATAATAGTGGGCTGACCACGCGGCGGTCGGCGGGCGACGTGTTTGGCGCCGGCAGTAGTGACGGGTTGCTGTCCGCCAGAGGCAGCGCCATGTCGCCGCTGGCTACGCCGCCCACCGTGTCGGTGGCGCCCGGCGGCAACTGGTGCACGCGGTGCGGTGAGAGCGTGCTGCTGGACACGCTGCACCTGCACACGGCGCGCGGCATGGGCGTGGTGCTGGTGGTGACGGAGGTGGTAATGATTGCGCTGTTTGTGGGCAGCCTGGCCGTGGGCCCGTTCACACACACCAGCTGGCGCGCCGGGTGCGCCACCGGCGCGGCGGATGACGCGTACGCGCTGACGGTGTTTGGTCTGTACTTGGTAGTGTCGCTTCTTGTTACGCCGCTGCTGCGCACGCGCACCGACGCCTTCCTGCTGCGCCAGGAGCTGGTGGGCATGGCGGTGGCAGCGGTGGCGCTGGTGCCGTTTGTGGCGGGCCGCGCCCTGCCCTACCCGCAGCCCCTCGCCTTCCAGATCATCCCGCCCAGCCGCGTGCTCATGCTGCTGGGGTGGGTGCACCTCTTTTATGCGTACTGGCTGACGGGCGGGCGCACGGCGGCGGAGCTGGCCGCCGCGTCGTTCCGGGTGGCGCCCGCCACGATGGCATCGCTGTCCACCGCGCTGGCGGTCACTGGCACCGCCACCGAAGCGGAGGCGCACCCCATCGCCGCCGGCTCTGGCCACTGCTCCGTGGCGACGACGCACGATGGCGTGGCGGCAGCATCATCTGCCTTCCCGCCGCTGGATGCCCTCCTGGCTGCCACGCGCCCGCGGCTGCGCTTCCTGGCCGAGTGCGCTGACGCGGGCATGGGCGCAGGCCACCTGGCACATGGCCGGTGGGCGCGGCTGGTGCGCTACTGCGCCACCGTGGCAGCCAAGCCGCCCATGCAGATGACGATGGCAGACGTGCGGCTGACCACCGCCGCCGCCATTGCCTTGCTGCCGCCGAACGAAGCCTGGCTGCGCCCCGCGCTGCAGCGCGAGATGTGCACCGAGCTGCTCCTGTTCCTGCTGGAAGCTTACGCCTTCCGCTGCCTGGCGCTGCGCATGACCACCATGTGGCAGCTGCCCGCGCTGGTTGGCCAGCCGGCACCCGCGCCACCAAGTACGTGCAGCACCGCCGCCGCAGCGGCGCCGTTGCCACCGCCGCCGCCATTTCCGCTGCCGCCGCAGCCGCCACCGCCACCACAACGGCGCGCCCGCGGCGGCAGCTCGCCCCTCGGCAGCAGCAGTGATAGAAGCAGCAGTGACAGTGAGGATGGCGCCATTGTGATGAGCGGCAGTGACGGCGAGGCCGGATCCAAGGGTGGGTTTGCGCTGCCGCCACGTACTGTCCCCTTGCCGGCACGCGCGTCTGGCGCCACCGTTAGCTTTGACATGCCTTCCGCTGGGATGCCGGCGCCGCTGTTCATCCGTGCACGCACCGGCGCCGCCAGCGGGGTGTACCGCATGAACTCGGCGCCACCGATGGCGGGCAGCAGTAGCAGCAGTAGCTCTGACGCAGAGACGCCGACACCAAAGGCACCCGCAGGCTCGGCGACGCGAGGTAACTCGTCACCAGTTGCCGCAGCTGCTGCACCTGGCGGCATGGGCACTTCAAGCGCCAGGCGTAGCATGCCAGGCATGGTGCCACCGTCGCCCATCGGGGTAGCGACCAGTGGTGGTGGCGGTGGGACAGTGGGCTCGCTACCCACCACGCCGTCGCCGCTCGCGCCGGCAGCGGGTGCCACCCTGACCGGCGGCACTACCACCATTGCGCTGCACATGGGCAGCAGTCGCGGCCTGGTGCCCGAGTTGGTGGAGGCCGGCACTACGTCTGCCAGCGGCGGGGTGGGCGGCACTGCGTCGTTGCGGTTTTCGGATGTGCCACTGAGTGCCAGCCGCAACATTACCGCCTCCGCCGTGTCCATGACGGCAGCGGGTGACAGCCTGCCAAGCAACGCTCGCAGCACCGCCACGGCGACGGGCGCCCGGCCACCCGTGTATGTGCGGGCGTCAGGCGTGTCGGGGCACGTGCCGCGTTTCGCGTCCAGCAGCGCCACGCGGATGTATGGCGAGGGGGGCGGCGGCGGCTGGGTTGGCAGCGGGCTAGGTCGCGTGTCGTCCCTGGATACCACCGCAGAAGCCAGCCCCGCTGCCACTGCCGCCTCCCCATTTGGGAGCTCGCCGGTGCGCACCACGCCGTCCCAACTGCCAGGCGCCGTGGCGCGGCATGCCGCTGCCGGCGCTGCCCGCGGCTCGCGCGCGTCCCTGGCGGCAGCTCACCGCGGCGCCGCCCTCCGCACCTTCGTAACCAAGGTGGGCAACCTGGCGGACGCCATGGCGACGCAGGCGGCCGCCATCAATGACCGCTACCTCTTGCCGTTCAGCCCCATGTCCATCAACCTGTCCAGCCGCGTTGCGAGCGCGACGCGGGTAGATGCGGCAGGTATGGCACGCCGCCTTGGCGCCCTGCGTGCGCTGGCGATCGCGCTGCAAAGCGCGCCCGCCGACGGCGGGGAGGTGTCGCGGCTGGAGGCAGCGGCAGCCCCCGTGCTCGGCCAGCTGAGCAGCACATTTGGCGCTGCGGCGTTGGAAGTCATGCAGCTTGTTGCCGCCGGCCCCGCCCTCCGCCTCATTCACTCGCCTGCCGGGCCCGCATTCCTTCGTGATGTTCAAAGTGCCCTGGCCGCGGTTGCGTAGCCACCGCGCCGCCTCGGCCCCGCCCATTGCCGGTACTTATTGTTATCATCATTATCGGTAAGTGATTGGTCGTCGTCGCGCGCTCTACTGCGATACCGTAGCGCCGCCACAACGTTGGCGACGCACACGCACCCCCGCGTCGCTTCCCTGTCACTCTCACGCTACAACTACTCTTGTGGGGCCAGGCCTGTGCCCCTGTTTGTGTTCCTGACGCTTACTTCGCCCTGCCCGCGCGTGCACGGCCGCCGCACATCGCTACCTGCTGCTATTTGTTGCTCCCAGGATGTGATGTGCGCACCCGCCTGCACTCACGGGGCGTGTCCCACTGTGCCAGCCATTGATGTCACCCTTTGAAATATCGACGGTTGCACTCAACTTTGTACCTAATTATGACGGCGGCGGCGTGACTGGCGCCGCGGCCGTTGCTGGCGCGGCGACGGGAGCAGCGGGAGTCGCCGCAGCTGCAGCAAGCGCAGCGGCGCGCTGGGCGGCGCGCTGCACCAGCAGGTTGGCAATGGCAACCACACGGTGAGCCTCTGCCACGTGCATCGCCTCCACAAGCTTGCCGTCCAAGACGGCGACGCCGCTGCCCTTGGCGGCGGCGGCCGTGTGCGCCTCCACGATGGCCCGCGACCGCGCCACGTCGGCGGCGGACGGCGAGTAGGCGGCGTGCACCGCCGCCGTCTGCGATGGGTGGATGATGGTGCGGCCGTCAAAGCCCAGCGCGCGGCCCTGCCGGCTGGTGGCAGCCAGGCCCTCCGCGTCCGTCAGGTCCAGCGGCACGCCGTCCAGCGCCAGCAGGCCGTACGCGCGCGCCGCCAGCAGGATGGTGGAGAGGGATGCCAGCAGGGGGGCGCGGTCGCGTGTGTGCATGGCGCGCAGGTCGGCGGTCAGGTCGGTGGTGCCCGCCACCAGCGCGCACAGGTTGGTGCGCTCCGTCGCGGACGCAATGTCGGCCGCCGCCAGCACGCCGCGCGGCGTCTCCACCATCGCCCAGATGGGCAGGCTGGGCGGCAGCGCCTCGGACAGCGACACCACATGCACCGCCGACTCGCACTTGGGCAGCAGCACCCCTGCCAGCGTCTTGGCGCCCTCCCCGCCGCCGCCCGCCAGCGCCGCCACCGCCGCCACGTCGTCCTCGTACCACGGCGTGCCGATGCCGTTCACGCGCACAATCACGCGCTTGTCGCCCCACCCGCCCGCTGCCACCGCCGCCACCGCCGCCGCACGCGCCGCCGCCTTGGCCTCCGGCGCCACCGCGTCCTCCAGGTCCAGGATGACGGCGTCTGCCTCCACCTCGGGCGACCGCACCTTGGCCACCGCGCGCGCGTTTGAGGCGGGCACATACAGCACGCTGCGCAGCGGCGGCGACTCTGCAACCGCGGCTGCCGCGGCGGCAGCAGCCGCAGCAACGGCAGCCGCTGGGTCCGCCACCACCGCTGCCGCCGTCGTTGCTTCTGCTGCCACGGCAGCACTGCCGCTGTTCCACCGCCGCGCTGCGAAGGAGGTGGAGCCGGCGGCTGCGGCAGCGGCAGCCGTCGACAAGAAGCGACCCGCCAGAGCTGTACCCGCAGCAGCAGGGATGGCAGCAGCACCAGTAGCAGCGCCAGTGGCAGCAGCAGCAGCGGCAACAGAGGAGGAGGAGGCGGCACGAATGCAGGTGCGGCGTACGGTGTGCACTAGAACGGACGCCATGATGGCAGGTAGTTTAACTCGGTTAGATGCCACTCACACACAAACACACGTGGGAACGTTGACTACTTGTTCATATACTGCTACAAATTGGTGCGATTGCCGCCGCCTTTCCACCAACACAATACCCACATGGTCCACACATCG
>ERZ778022.2808-NODE-2808-length-17456-cov-4.048101_pt1 | contig 17456 bp, 17 predicted proteins | sample MGYA00375752_ERZ778022 | MGnify/ENA primary metagenome ERZ778022 (study PRJEB29350, sample SAMN05389826) | bioreactor metagenome | isolation source: Thiocyanate bioreactor | place: South Africa: University of Cape Town | collected 2014-04-04 ... | reverse complement strand
TTTTTTTTTTTTCAAGCAGAAGACGGCATACGAGATCGTGATGTGACTGGAGTTTAGACGTGTGCTCTTCCGATCTAGCGCTGATCCCCTGCCTCTACGATCTCACCGAGCTCTCGAAGCTGCCCGACGGGGAGCAGCGCTGGATGCTCGAGACGAAGATGGTGCGGGCTCGCAACAGGGTCGCCGATGCTCTGCAGGACTCAACTGCGCTGATTGATGATACGCTTGCGCAGCTGAAGTAGGGAGCCGCGTCATGGCCCGTCGCATCGTCTACCAGCTCGTCGCGCCCATGGAGAAGACGCTCGGCGTGGCCGAGATGGAGCGGCGGCGCGACTATCTCCAGCGCCATGCAGGAGTCGGCACGCAGATCACCGTGCAAAGCGTGCCGGCCGGTTACCCGTCCATCGAGAGCGAGCGCGATGCCGTCATGGTCGCGCCGCACCTCATGGCGGGATTGCAGAAGGCCGAGGCCGAGGGCGCCAGTGCCGGCATTGTCGGCTGTTTCTCCGATCCAGGTCTCGATGCCATCCGCGAGACCGTCACCATGCCGATCGTCGGCCCTGGCCAGTCGGCCGTAACGCTCGCCCTGCAGCTCGGGGAGCGCTACTCGATCCTCTCGCCGCTCGATAGTGGTGCCAAGCGCGCGGCGCCGCGCCTGCGCGCGCAAGGCCTGAGCGAGCGACTGGCTTCCGTGCGCGGCGTGGGCGTTTCGGTCGTCGATCTCGCGCGCGGCGGGAACGATGCATGGGATCGCATTGTCGCAACCGGTCGGCGGTGCATCGACGAAGACGGCGCCGACGTGCTCGTCATGGGCTGCATGAGCATGGCCTTCATGGGCGTCGAGCGCGAGCTGTCGCAGCGGCTGTCGGCGCCTGTCGTGAGCCCCGTGCTCGCGGCGTTGAAGACCGCCGAGACGTTGCTCGATCTCGGCATTGCGCACTCACGGACGGCGTGGCCGCGGCCTCCCGAAAAAACCTACCTTTCATGAACTCTTGAGTTGGAGGGAAAGTTATGAAGCGCAGAACATTCCTCGCGGGGACCGGCGCTGCCGCCGCGACCGTTGTCATCGGGTCACCCATCGCGCTCGCTCAGCGCCAGCCCAATGAAATGATCTGGGCCGATCAGCTCCCCGGCAACCTGGATCCTCACGCCCTCTTCGATGTACCGATGCAGGGCTACATGTCCAACGTGTACGACACGCTCTATGCATATGAGGGCAATCCGCCGAGGCTCGTGCCCTGGCTCGCGACCGGCCACACGGTGAGCGAGGATGGCCTGACCTGGACATTCAAGCTCAATGACAACGTCAAGTTCCACGACGGCAGCCCGCTCACCGCTGAAGACGTGGTGTGGAGCTTCGCGCGCCTCCTCACTCTGAAGCGCGGCGCCGCTTCTGCCTTCCTGCCCGTCCTCGATCCCTCCAATGTCACTGCGCCGGACAAGACGACAGTCGTCTTCAAGCTCAAGCATCCTTATGTGCCGTTCCTCTCGGCAATCCCGCTCGTCGCAGTCCTCAATCGCCGCGTGATCGAGCCGAACGTGAAGGACAACGACTGGGGCACGGCGTGGCTCTCGTCCAATTCGGCGGGATCCGGCGTCTATGTTCTCGATGCGGAGACGTACCGTCCCGTTCAGCAGGCCGATCTCAAGCGCAATCCCAATCACTTCAAGGGCTGGGGGCACAACGCGAAGCCCGTCGAGGTCGTACGCCGCCGCAATATTCTCGAGACCACGACGCGCATCAACGCGCTGATCAAGGGCGAGATCGACGCCACCGACAGCTACCTGCCGACCGACCAGGTCGAGCGCGTCATGAAGTCGAAGACCGCGACGGTGTCGCAGGATCAGTCCATGCGCGTCATGGTTCTGCGCATGAACAATCGCAAGGCGCCGTTCGACAACGTCAGCTATCGTCAGGCGCTGAGCTACGCCTTCAACTACAAGGGTTTCATCAGCGGCGTGCTCAAGGACTATGCCGTCCGCAACGCGGGGCCGATGCCCGCCAATCTCTGGGACGCGCCCAAGGACCTGACGCCGTACGAGTACAATCTGGACAAGGCCAAAGAGCTGCTCGCCAAGGCCAAGGCTGAGGGCGCGCCGATCGACCGCCCGATCGAGATCCATATCCAGCAGCATCTGGCGCAGACGACACAGGCCGCGCAGATCCTTCAGCAGGACCTGCGCCGCATTGGCGTCACGCTCAACATCGTGCCGAACCTCTGGCCGCAGCTCGTTGCCTCGACGGCCAAGCCCGAGACGACGCCCGACATGTGGGTGCACTGGGTATCGACCTACTTCGTCGATCCCGAGAACTGGATCGGCCAGATGTACGACAGCTCCTTCCACGGCACGTGGAAGGCTTCCTGCTGGTACAAGAACGAGAAGGTCGACAGCCTGCTGCGCGATGGGCGCCGCCTCTCGGATCAGGCTAAGCGCACGGCGCTCTACGAGGAGGCTTCGCGCATCGTCGTCGCGGAAGCGGCCGACATCTGGATCTACAATACGATCGAGCTGCGGGGCCTCTCCAACCGCGTGAAGGGTTTCCAGTTCACGCCTGTGGGGTCGGGCGCCAACTTCCGCATCATCTCGTTGACGGGCTGATGCGGGTCAAACTCGGAGTATCAGACGAGCGATGACGCGGTTCATCCTGGGCCGGCTTTTGCTGGCGCTTCCGGCTCTGTTCGGACTGCTCGTGCTCACGTTCATCATGCTGCGCGTGCTGCCGAACGATCCTTCGGCAGCGCTTGCAGGTGAGAACGCGACGCCCGAGCAGATCGCGGCCGTACGCAAGGCCTATGGCTTCGATGAGCCGCTCTGGAAGCAGTTCGTCATCTATGTCGGTCAGGTCGCGCGCGCCGATCTCGGCAACTCGATCATCTCGAACCGGCCGGTCGCGAGCGATATCGCCTGGCGGCTGCCGGCAACAATCGAGCTGACGTTCGTATCGCTGTTGTTCGCAGCCATAGTGGGCATACCGCTCGGGACCATGGCGGCTGTCTGGCACAACTCCCCATTCGACCATGCCATGCGAATAGTGACCGTCGGCGGGCTCGCCATAGCCTCCTTCTGGTTCGCGATCATCCTGCAGATCGTATTCTCCATGGATCTTGGCTGGCTGCCGCTCCGAAGCCGCTATCCAGACGGCGTGCCGCCGCCGACCGACATCACCGGCCTCTATCTGGTGGACAGCCTGCTGACCTTGCGCTTCGATCAGTTCTGGGCCTCCTTCAAGCACATTGTCATGCCGGCTTTCACGCTCTCGCTCGGCGGCCTCGCTTCGATCGCGCGCTTCACCCGCGCGGGCGTTCTCGAGACCATGCAGAAGGATTTCGTCCACTACGCCGAAGCGGCGGGCTATGCGAGAAAGCGCATCATCTGGGTGTACGTGCTGCGCAATTCGGTCGTCGCGGCGACGACGCAGATCGGCCTCCTGTTCGGTGCATTGATCTCGAGTGCGGTTGCCGTGGAGGCCATCTTCGACTGGCCGGGTGTGGGCTCCTATGCAGTGAGCGCCATTCTCACGTCGGACTACAAGGCCGTGCTGGCTGTGACGCTGGTCGTCGGCGTGATCTACGCGATCGTGAACATCATCGTGGATGTCGTGCACGCCATGCTCGACCCGCGTGTCGCCGAAAACCTCTGAGGGGCCGGCGAAACAATGCTCATTCTCAAGAAATTCCTGCGCGACATTCCGGCGGTGCTGGGGCTGCTGATCATCAGCGTGGTCTGTCTCATTGCCGCGTTCGCGCCGCTCATCGTGGCGGACGCCGATGCCGTGTACTTCGGAAACATCATCGACCGCCTGAAGCCGCCGTCCGCTGAGTTCTGGTTCGGCACGGACAACCTCGGTCGCGACGTCTTTGCGCGCGTCGTCATGGGCACGCGCGGTGCATTGCTCGTCGCGCTGACCGTGGTCACGCTCGCCATTGTCATCGGCGTGCCGGCGGGCCTCTATGCCGGATACACGAACGGCTGGGGCAGCGAGATCATCATGCGCGTCACGGACGTGTTCCTCGCCGTGCCGCAGCTCATCCTCGCACTCGCCATTGCCCAGCTCATGGGGCGCGGTCTCGAAAGCGCCATGGCGGCGCTGGCGCTCACTTACTGGCCCTTCTTCTGCCGTACGGTCTATGGCGAGGTCCGGCGTGTGCGCAACGCACTGTTCGTCGAGGCGCTGCAGGGGCTCGGAGCTTCGACCTCGCGCATTCTCTTCGTGCACGTGCTCCCCAATGTCGCCTCGCCGATCATCGTACGCGCGACGATCGGCATGGGCTTCACGATCCTCACGACCGCCGTGCTCGGCTTTCTTGGCATCGGCGCCGCTCCGCCGAGTCCCGACTGGGGCCTCGCGATCGCCGAGAGCCGTGAGTATCTGCCCGAGTCCTGGTGGGCGGTGACGTTCCCCGGCCTTGCCATCCTGATCACGGTGCTTGGTTTCAACCTTTTCGGCGATGGCTTGCGCGATCTCGTCGATCCTCGGCTGAGGCGCTCGCGATGATGCTCGAAAAGCCAGCTCCCGTACTGGAGATCCGTGACCTCTCCGTCTCGGTCGGCACGGATGAAGGCGAGGCGCGCATTCTCGACAACGCCGGCCTCGCGCTCATGCCGGGCTCGATCCATGGCGTCGTCGGCGAGTCGGGCTGCGGCAAGTCCACGCTCATCCGCGCCATCCTCGGCATTCTGCCGAAGCGCGGCCGTGCGACCCATGGCTCGATCATGCTTGGCGAGCGCAATCTGCTCGGCCTCCCGGCTGACACGCTGCAGAAGGATGTGCGCGGGCGCGCCATCGGCTTCATCCCGCAGGATCCCTTCCAGGCACTCAACCCCGTCTTTCGTGTCGGCACACAGCTCCTCGAGACGGTCCGGACACCCGGTGACAGCAAGGCGACGCGCGAGACCAAGAAGGCGCACGTCATTTCGCTGCTCAAGGCCGTGCAGCTTCCCGATGCCGAGCACGCGCTGGACCGCTATCCGCACCAGTTCTCGGGCGGCCAGCGCCAACGCCTTCTGATCGCCGCCGCGCTTGCCTCCGCACCCGGCATCATCCTCGCGGATGAGCCGACGACGGCGCTCGACGTGACGACGCAGCTCCAGATCCTGAAGCTGCTGCGCGGTCTCGCCATCGATCGTGGGCTCTCCATGATCTTCGTGACGCATGATTTCGGTGTCGTCGCGCAGCTCTGCGATACGGTGACGGTCATGTACGCCGGTCAGACCGTGGAGTCGGGTCCGGTCGCGCAGGTGCTGAAGGCGCCGTTCCATCCTTACACGCAGATGCTGCTCGCCTGTCATCCCGAGCGCGCCGCGGAGCTTGCCGGCATTCCTGGCGCCGTGCCCTCGCCATTGCGGCCCCCGCAAGGCTGTCGCTTCAATCCGCGCTGCCCGAGTGCGCGTCCCGCATGCAGCGCCGGCCAGCCGCCGCGCGTCGCGCCTCAGCCGGGACATGCCGTGCGCTGCGTCCTGCATCTCGATGAGGCCGCGGCATGAGCGGGAACGACGCAGCGCTGCTGGAAATCGAGGATCTCGTTACCGAGTTCGGTGGCGCGAAGGCCTTCCTCGGCAAGCCTCAGCGGATCGTGCGCGCCGTCGACGGCGTGAGCCTGCAACTCAAGCCCGGGCAGGCGCTGGGGCTCGTCGGCGAATCCGGCTGCGGCAAGACGACGATCGCCAAGACCGCGCTGGGGCTCGTGCGCGAGAAGTCCGGCACCATGCGCCTCGATGGCCGCGTGGTCTCGGGCCTCGCGCCCAAGGACGCGCGCCGTGCACGCGCGACCGTCCAGTACGTGCATCAGGATCCCGGCGCCGCACTCGATCCCTGGTGGAGCATCGGCCACGCGCTCGACGAAACGCTGCGCATTCATGGCGTGAGCGATAAGGGCGAGCGCACCACACGCATCGACGAGATGCTGCGTGCCGTCGGTCTCGATCCGACATTCCGCACGCGCTATCCGCACGAGCTTTCCGGCGGCCAGCAGCGCCGCGTCGGGCTCGCGCGCATTCTCGTCCTGCGCCCGCGCATTGTTATTCTCGACGAGCCGACCTCCGGCCTCGATCTCTCCGTGCAAGCGACCGTGCTTGGCGTCATCGACGAGCTGCGCCAGCGCTTTGGCCTCACGTACCTCTTCGTGAGCCACGATCTCTCGGTCGTCGAGCGCATGTGCGAGGAAGTCGCGATCATGTATCTCGGCCGCATTGTCGAGATTGGCCCGACCAAAGAGATCTTCGCGCGACCGCAGCATCCTTACACGCGCGCCCTGCTGGCCGCCGCGCCACGGCTCGAGCCGGGATCGCTCAACGACACACCGGCTCTGCCCGGCGATCCGCCATCTCCGACCAATCTGGTTTCCGGCTGCACATTCCGCCCGCGCTGCGCGTTCGCTGCGCCCAAGTGCGCCGAGGCGCGGCCGCCGCTCAGATCCGTCGGCGAACGACATTCGGCCGCTTGTGTGCGGCTCGAGGAGATCGGGGCAGATACCCCGGCTTGAGCAGGAGCGAGGAAACGGCCATGGCACGCATCGCAGTCGGTGGCTTCCACCACGAGACCAATACCTTCGTCACGCCCCCGACGGACTACGCCTATTTCTGCAGCCATCGCGACCGCCCGCCACTCGTGCGCCGCGGCGACGTGTTGAAATGGCTGAGCGGCATCTCCTTCGCGCTCTCGGGTTTCCTCGAGGTCATGGACAAGGAGCACGAGATCGTGCCGCTGCTGTGGACCAGCGGTGGCGCGGGCGGCATGGTCACGCGCGATGCCTATGAGCGCATCGCCGCCGAGTTTGTGGCTGAGCTTTCGCAGCAGATGCCCGTCGATGCGATCTACCTCGACCTGCACGGCGCCATGGTGAGCGAGGACTTCGAGGATGGCGAGGGCGAGCTGCTTCGCCGCATTCGTGCGTGCGTCGGCCCCGACATGCCGATCGCCATCAGCCTCGATTACCACGCCAACGTCACGCACGAGATCACGGACTACACCGATGCGGTCTCGGCTTATCTCACCTATCCGCACGTCGACCGCCCCGAGACGGGTGTGCGTGCTGCCCGCACCATGCAGCATGTGCTGAAGCACGGCCGCACGCCAGGCCGCGCACTTCGCAAGATGCCCTTCCTTATTCCGCTGCATAGCCAGTGCACGATGGTCGAGCCCTCGAGCGGCATTATCGAGATGACACAACGGCTCGAGAAGCAGGACGGCGTCATCAGCGTGGCCTATCTCGCGGGCTTCCCGCCCTCCGATCTCTATCAGTGTGGCCCGTGCATTGTCGTGCATGCGACAACGCAGGAGATCGCCGATCGTGTCGCCGACGAAGCCGCGCGCCACATCGCGCTCAAGGAGCCGGAATTCGCGGTGCCCGTCCTTTCACCTGCCGAGGCGGTGGCGCGGGCGAAGCAGATTGCCGCGAACGCGAGCCGTCCGGTCCTTATTGCGGACACGCAGGACAATCCCGGCGCCGGCGGCAGCGCCGACACCACGGGCCTGCTCTTCGCGCTGGTCGAGGGTAAGGCTGAAGGCGCTGTGCTCGGCTATCTCTGCGACGCGGAGGCTGCCAAGGCCGCGCACGCGGCCGGCAAAGGCGCGCAGATCACGCTCAAGCTCGGCGGGCGCAGCGGTCCCGAGGGCGTCGTGCCCTTCGAGGGGACCTTCCGCGTCGAAGCGCTCGGGAACGGCAAGTTCCGCACGTCGGGCCCGGTTTCTGGCAATCGCGATATCGATCTCGGGCCCATGGCGCTGCTCGCGATCGGCGGCGTGAAGGTCGCGGTGACGACAAAGCGTATGCAGGCGCTCGATCAGGCGCCGTTCCGCCATCTCGGCATCGAGCCCAAGGACCAGAAGATCCTCGGTCTCAAGAGCACGGTGCATTTCCGCGGCGACTTCCAGCCGATCGCGGAGGATGTGCTCGTCTGCATCGCGCCCGGTGGGCACCTCGCCGACTCGGCGAAGTATCCCTACCAGCGCCTGCGGTCGGGCGTGCGCCTCATGCCGCTCGGGCCGGACTCACGCGGACCGCGCGGGCGCTGAGTGCTTCACGCCTGATGGACGTACGTGCCGGGGGCACTGGCCAGCGGCACAAGTCCTTTCTGCGGGGAGCCCATTGCAGGTGGCTGCACGAGCTCCTTAGAGGAATGCTCGGCGAGCCATCCGACCCACGCCTCCCACCAGGAACCGAGACGCTGCTCGGCGGCAATCACCCATTCCTCGGGGCTCAGGCAGAGATCGTCGGTGCGCTTGAGCGCGATGCGATAGTGCCGGCCTGCGCGACCCGGCTCGCTGACGATGCCGGCATTGTGTCCGCCGCTCGTCAGCACGAACGTCACGTCGGTGTCGCTCAGCGCGTGGATCTTGAAGACCGAGCGCCAGGGCGCCACATGATCGCGCTCCGTGCCGACGACGAAGACCGGCACGCGAATATTTTGGATGGCTGCGGGGCGCCCATCCACCAGGAAACGTCCGGCCGCCAGATCATTGTCGAGATAGAGCCGGTGCAGATATTCGGCGTGCATGCGATAGGGCATGCGCGTCGTGTCGGCGTTCCACGCCATGAGATCGATCATCGGCGTGCGCTCGCCCATCATGTACTCGCGCACCAAGCGCGACCAGATGAGGTCGCTCGATCGCAGGAGCTGGAACGCGCCTGCCATCTGGTCCGCGGACAGGTAGCCCCGGTTCCACATCATGCTTTCGAGGAAGCGCATCTGGCTGTGGTCGATGAACAGCGCGAGCTCGCCCGGCTCACTGAAGTCCGTCTGCGCCGCCAGGAGCGTCACGCTCGCGAGGCGGTCGTCATCCGTATGCGCCATGGCCGCCGCAGCGATCGACAGGAGTGTGCCACCGAGGCAGTAGCCCGTCGCATGGATCTTGCGATCGGGCACGATCGTGTTGACGGCGTCGAGCGCTGCCATCACGCCGAGGCGCCGGTAGTCGTCGATGTTGAGGTCGCGGTCGGCGGCGGACGGATTGAGCCAGGAAATGCAGAAGACCGTGTGTCCTTGCGCGACCAGATAGCGAATGAGGGAGTTCTGCGGCGAGAGATCGAGGATGTAGTACTTCATGATCCACGCCGGCACGATAAGGATCGGCTCTGCCTGGACCTGCTCGGTCGTCGGCGAATACTGGATCAGCTCGATGAGGTGATTGCGAAAGACGACCTTGCCCGGCGTGACGGCGACATCGCGCCCGACCAGGAAGTTTTCGGCGCCGACTGGCCGGCGGCCGGTCATGATCCGCATGGCGTCCTCGGCGAAGTTCTGCAGGCCCTGCGCGAAGTTCGCGCCGCCTGTCTCGATCGTCCTGTCGATCACTTCCGGGTTGGCGAAAGGCAGGTTCGAGGGCGAGAACACGTCCAGCACCTGGCGCGTGGCGAACGAGATGACGTCCTCGTTGTGCGGCGTGACGCCCGGCACGTCATGGGTGACGCTGTGCCACAACTGCTGCGTCAGAAGAAAAGCCTGCGCCCAGTAGCTGAAGGGTGGCTTCCTCCAGCCGTCGGCTTGGAACCGGTGGTCGCCGGGCAGGGGCTCGATGCAGGGCGGCGTGTCCGAGCACGTGCATGTCGATGCCATGTGCGACAGCAGGCGTGCCGCTTTGCGCGTGGCTTTGTCGGCAAGCTCGAAGCGCTTTCCAGGCGCGGTCGCGAGGTGGATCCACCAGTCGAAAAGGGCCAGGGACATCGCGGTCGGGGAAATGCCGGCGGTGAACTGCGCAGTGAGCGCCTCTCGCGTCCGGTCCAGGGCGCGGTAGGCTTCGCTTTCACCGTCGCTATCGATGTCCCGAGGCGCCGGAGCCGGTATGCTCTTCTCGGGGGCGCGCGCTTCGATATTCATTGTGTGGCGGCATCCTTCAGTGCCTGATTGCGGCGGGCTGCACCGCGGCGAAAGGATTGCCGCGGGCGGGGGCCAACTTGAGCGAGGCCGCCGCTGTCTCACGGGCCAGACTAGATCTGAGCTACCCGTAAGAGACATCAATCGTCGTTGATGCGTATCAAGCCTGGCTCCTGACCCTGCAGGCGGTGTGCCTGATGCCCGGCAGCGCGGCCCTGGTAACATATTCAAGAATATGAATATTCCCCAGGTGCCACAGCGCCGCTCGATCCCGCGTGGCTTGGAAATCCGCGGGAGCCGAACGATTGACTAACGCATCCCCGGTAGTTACCTGCATACTAAGGTCTCTGCCCGCCCCGACTATTGGGGTGAGCGCGGGGATGCTGGCCCAGGTCCTTGACCCTGGTGCCCAAGGAGAATTGTGATCATGGCCATCTCATCGCACGCCGCGCCGAGCGGCAGGATCGAGGCTTACGATCCCATCTGGCAGGCTATTCGCGCCGAGGCGGAAGCCGTCATGACCGCCGAGCGCGCCCTCGGTGGCTTCATCTATGCGACCATCCTGAGCCACGAGCGCCTCGAGGATGCGATCTGCCATCGCCTCGCGCAGCGCCTCAATCATGCCGACGTGGACGCGGGTCTGATCGGGCAGATCTTCGGCGACGTTCTGCGGACGCGCCCCGAGATCGGCCATTGCTTCCGCGCGGATCTGGCGGCCGTCTACGACCGCGACCCGGCGTGCCACCGCTATATCGAGCCGCTTCTCTACTTCAAGGGCTTCCACGCCCTTGTGACGCACCGCTTTGCGCACGCGCTTTGGGTCGAAGGGCGGCAGGACTTCGCGCTCTATCTCCAGAGCCAGAGCTCGCGCATCTTCGCCGTCGACATCCATCCGGCGGCCCGTATCGGCAAGGGCCTGATGTTCGATCACGCGACGGGGATCGTCGTCGGCGAGACCGCGGTCATCGGCGATCACTGCTCGCTCCTCCATGGCGTTACGCTCGGCGGCAGCGGCAAGGAGACGGGCGACCGCCATCCGAAGATCGGCGACAACGTGATGATCGGCGCCGGCGCCAAGGTGCTTGGCAACATCTCGGTCGGCAACTGCTGCCGGGTGGCCGCCGGCAGCGTCGTGCTGCAGGACGTTCCGCCCCAGTCGACGGTCGCAGGCGTACCCGCCCGCATTGTCGGCCCGGCCGGATGCCCCGAGCCGGCACGCAACATGGACCAGCGCCTGCAGCCCGGCGACTGCGGCTGCTGACAACGTAACTTGGCGATAGGGACCGGTCGAACGTACTCGCCGGCAAAGGAGCAATATATGGCGGCGGGACCCAAGGGCGCGTCCAAGGCGAATGCGCTCACAAAACCTGAGCTCGACAAGCTTCAGGCCTATCTGCGCAAGGTGCTCTCGAACAAGTCGGTCGAGGTGCGGGCGCGCCAGCGCGCCGTCGATGCGGCGGAGGTCTACGTGGGCGGCGAGTTTCTCGCCGTCGTCTCGAAAGACCTCGAGGATGGCGAGACCTGCTACCAGCTCAGCATGACGATCCTCGACATCGATCTCGAAGAAGGCGCCTGACGGCAGGCTGGCTGGAGTTCTCAATGCCTCTCTACAAGCTCGGCGATCACGCCGTCACGCTTCCCGCGGCCGGCCGCTACTGGATTGCGCCGACCGCCGTCGTCATCGGTCAGGTGACGATCGAGGAAGAAGTGGGCATCTGGTTCGGCGCCGTCATCCGCGGCGACAACGAGCCGATCCGCATCGGTGCGCGCTCGAACATCCAGGAGAACTGCGTTCTTCACGTCGATCCTGGTTACCCAATGGTGATCGAGGAGGAGTGCACGATCGGCCACACGGCGATGCTTCACGGCTGCCACATCGGCCGCGGGGCACTGATCGGCATCGGTGCCATCGTCCTCAATGGCGCACGCATCGGAGAGGGCGCCATGATCGGTGCCGGCGCGCTCATACCGGAGGGCAAGGTCATTCCGCCGAACAGCGTCGTCTTCGGCACGCCCGGCAAGGTCGCGCGCGAGGTGACCCCTGAGGATCGCAAGCGCGTCGATGGTGGCGTGCGCGACTACATGGCCCGCTGGAAGCGCTACGCGGCGACCTTCAAGCCGCAGGAGTAGAGGTGCGGTGCGAGGCTAGCGCCGCGCCCTGTCGCTGCGGACGCCGGCCAGCAGATCGGGCGTCCGGCTGTCGCGGCTGTCGAGCGACACCCAGACTTTCGGGTTAATGTACGACTGGCGCATGATGTAGGTGTAGTCGACCGTGTGCCATAGCTTCACTTCATCGAACTTGTTGTCCATGATGAAGTCGCCTTTGGCCGTCCGCGCCGTCAGGATGGCGTGCCCTTCGCCCTTCTCATCGCGCACGACGGTCATCAGCAGCGCGCTCGCCGGCCAGCCCCGCTGCATCAGCACCTGCCGCTTGAGCAGGGCATAGTCCTCGCAATCGCCACGAGACATGGGGATCGTCCAGTACTCGGCGATGCCGTAGATCTCCTGGTCCGTGGCCGGCTCGATGAGCCGGTTGACGGCGCGGTTCACGTGATCGAGCTCGGCACGCCTCTCGTCCGTCAGCTCGAAACGGGCCTCCTCGAAGGATCCCTGGCGGCATTCGGCCGGATGGCGCTCGCAGAAGCTGACAAAGCCGAAAGGCGGGAGGGTCGGCCCATAGACACGCATGAAGGACGACTGGCGCGGCTCGGGCGCCTGCTTGTGCGCGTGGCTGCTCACGCTGCCAGCGGACGCCAGCAACGCTCCTGTCAAAGCCACCAACAGCAATCTTGACGCCGGCAACATGACTTGAAAACTCCCTCAAGAGAGCAACAGACTAGCAGGCAGACGTTAGGCGACCTCCAAGCCGACCCGGCGCATTTGAGACAAATGCGGCCCGCAATTGCCTCGAATTGGCGCCATCGCGATAACGCTGTGCTAACCAGTACCGTTGCGCAGGAGCGCAGCGAGCTTCCCCTATGGTCCTTCAGTCGAAGTGATTGCGAAGAGCGGCCGGGTTCTGGATGTCCCTGAACCGGACGCCGATGCCCTGCTTGTGGTGGCGCACGACCACCGCGCGCAGCTTGCCGAGAACGATCTCCTGCCCGATCGGCGGGCGCGCCTCGGTGCCGATCGAGGCACCCGAAATGGAGACGTCCAGGATCTTGCAGGGAATGATGATGCCCTCGTCGAGCTTCATCATCGATTCCCGATTGTTCGGCGCGACGCGCTCATGCTTGCGCTCGTCCTCGCCGGTAAGCTCGTTGCGGTTGATCAGCCAGGTGAGCTGAGCGACGAGCTTCTCGCGCTTGTGCTGGGTCGCGACGAGCTGGATGGCGAAGCCGCCATCGAAGAGCCGGACGACATTGCCTTCGAGCCCGCCGAGCTGATCGAAATAGGCCACAATGCGCTCGCCTTCCTCGACCTCCACGGGAGCCATGATGGCGGCGCCGCCAGCGGAGACATCGGACAGCTTGCAGGGATACTCCTGCTTGTTCGCGCGCATGAACCGGCCGAGCAGCGTCAAGGCAACGCGCTTGTGCCGGCGCCGGTCGGCCGGCGTGCGGCTGACAATCGTGCCGCTCTGAGCAGTGGGCGACGCGGATTGGAGCGACATGGAAATCCTTCTGCCTTCATGACAATGGCGAGTTCAGCAGGCGGTGGGCCGCGTCGAAACTGGCGCGTGCGCCAATCCCGCAACTCGAGGCCGATTATCAGGGGTGGGCATTTAATGATGTGCTAATCGCACGCCATTTTGGCACGCTCGCCTGTTAACCCATTTGTGATTGGCTCTGCCGGCGTGGCCTTTTTGACGCCCCGATCACGTGACGGTATTCTGAACCAATGAGCACTGAAGCCAGTGGAAGGCGAAGCACACCGCCAACGGTCATTGCCCTTATGCTCGGGCTGGCTGTTGCGTGGGGGGCTTGCGTCGTCGATGCGCGCGCGCAGCAGCCTGGGCCGCCCGCGGACCCGCCTACCCTGCCCCAGGAGGCACCGGAAGCCGCACCGCTACCGCCCGTCGAAGGCGATGCGCCTGCCGCCGGCCGGCTGATGGACCGCGTGCCGAGGACTGCCGACGAAAAATCGAAGCTACTGGCCGACCTCTACGCCCACCTCGCGACAGCCGACTCCCCTGATGCCGCCAAGAAGATCCAGGCGACGATCGAGCGGCTCTGGACCTATTCCGGCAGCGATACCGTCAACCTGCTCATGCAGCGCGCTTCGAAGGCCCTGGGCGCCAAGGACCATGACCAGGCGCTGAAGTTCCTGGACTACATCGTTCAGATCGCGCCGGACTATGCCGAGGGCTTCAATCGGCGCGCCTACGTCCACTTCGCCCGCAACGACATGCCCTCCGCGGTTGGTGACCTGCGGCGTGCGCTGGCCCTCGAGCCGAACCATTTCCGGGCGCTCGACGGCTTGGCACAGATCTGGCGCCAGACGGGCAACGCCAAGGGGGCGCTGAGCGTCATCAAGCAGCTCCTCGAGGTGCATCCCTACTGGGAAGGCGCCGACCGCATGGCCGAGGAACTGGCCCGCGAGGTCGACGGACAGGGCATCTAGCCGGGTAGCCGGCTGCCGGGCTTGTCGCGGCGGATCGGCAGTTCTCAGAAAATCCGGTTCGGGAAATAGCGCAGGATCAGCTCCTCATAGCGCCCGCTTCGGCGCAGGCGCTCCAGCGTTCGGTTGATCATCCGTTTGAGCTCGATATCCTGGCGCGGCACCGTGATCGCGAGGCCGTCGCCGAAGAACTTCGGCTCGAAGAAGGGGCCGCCCTTCAGCTCGCAGCAGTCCTGGGACAGAGAGCCGTTGACCCAGAACACGAGCCCGATGCCGTCCCCGAAGACGAGGTCGGCGCGGCCCTGCCGGACGGCCTCACGCGCCTGCTCGACGGTCTCGGTCGTTTCGATGGCGCTCTCGCGGAAGAAGGTTCTGAGGTACGCCTCGTGCGGGCTTCCGCGGGCAACGGCAATGCGCCGGCGCTCGAGGAGCTCCGGGGTGATCGCCTGGCGCTGGCCGCCACGCAGGCCCGCAAACCAGGCAGCCGTATAGAAATAGCGATCGGTGATGTCGAAATCCTTGAGCAGCGACGGCGTGATGCGCTGAGCGGCGATCACCGCATCGGCCTCTCCTCTGCGCAGAGCCGGGAGGAGCTCGTTCCAGGGGAGCGCGCGGATTTCACACTGCGTGCCGAGCTCCAGGCAGATGGCGCGGGCGAGATCGACGTCGAAGCCTGTGAGGACGCCGTCCTCGTCGTAGTAGTGGAACGGCGGGAACTCGCTGTCGGTCAGAAAGCGGATCGCAAAGCGGCGTGTCGAGGCGCTGGGCGTCCCGGCTGGCGGTGCGATGCTCGGTGCCTCGGTCGGCGTTTCATTCCGCGCCTGAGCGCTTGCCGGCAGCATCAGCGCAAATTGAGCAGCAATCAGTATTGCGCTCGTCAGCCCAGCACTTATGATCGACTTGCGCACAATGCTTCCTCATTTTGCGGGGCCGCTGGAGAGCCGACGTCGTCGTCTTTCACCTTCCAGCTTGCCGCGCGTCGTTCATTTTTCCGGTTGCGGCGCTAAGGCTGCACCCAAAGCGCGGCGTGATTGCAGCCATGGACCCTAGGACCGCTTCGACCGCGCTTCGTCCCCGCCACCGCACCCCGCAACGGGAATCGAGCCGACAGCGCAGCATATTAGCGCGCCTCAGAGAGGTGCGACAGCGGATCGGCCCGCTTCGCGCCGCTTCTGCCGAGGCATCGACACGCGAGTACGCCTTTCTCGTCGGGAGGGCGATCGATACCGCCACGCTCCGCAAGGCCGAGCGCATTGCCGTGGAATGGGCCGTCCTCCCGCATGAGGTGCTGATTGCCCTCGGATGGATCGACGAGCGGGAGTACGTGGCTGCCCTCGGGGCGGCACTCGGCATCGATTGGCTTGGTCGCACGCCCGGGCGGACGCAGGGGGCCGGCGAGGTCGTGATCAGCGCCTATGCCATGCGGCCCCAGGTCATCCGCGAGCGGATCTCGCTTATTCCGACGGGCCAGCAGCCCGTCCTCGCGACGCGCCGCGAGGTCGATGCGATCCACATGGCGGGGGCCGAGGCCGCGCTCATAGACCACGCCATCGAGGGGCTTTGGCGGGCCAACCCCAGGGCCTCCGCGCGCTATGGCGCCGAGACTTGGCAGGCGCTCGTGGCCGCCGCTGTCGCCGGCCTCTTTCTTGGCGGGGTCGCCGTGGCGCCGGAGATTGTCGCGCCGTTCGTGATGGCGCTCCTCACGCTGCCATTCCTGTGCGTGGTGCTGCTGCGCACGGCGGCCCTCGTGGAACTTCTCCGTCAGCGGCGTGCCAAGGGCGGTGAGATGCTTCGGTCCGTGCCGGATGCGGAATTGCCGCGCTACAGCGCCCTCGTTCCGCTCTATCGCGAGGCCGAGATCGTGCCCGATCTCGTCGAGGCCATGGCGGCTATCGACTATCCATCAGCAAAGCTGGAGATCCTGCTCGTCCTCGAAGCCAGCGATACCGACACGCGCGAAGCGCTCGCCGGCCTCGATCTTCCTGGCAACATCCGGCCCGTCGTCGTGCCGGAAAAGGGACCGCGCACCAAGCCCAAGGCGCTCAACTACGCCCTCGAGCTCGTGAAGAGCCCCTACGTCGTCGTTTATGACGCCGAGGACATCCCGGAGCCCGACCAGCTCCGCCGCGCGCTCGCGACGTTCATGAAAGGCGGGACCGAGATCGCCTGCGTGCAGGCGCGGCTCGGTATCCACAATGCGCGCCAGGGCTGGCTCGCGCGCCAATTCACGATCGAGTACGCCTCGCTCTTCGACGGGCAGCTCCCCGCGCTCCAACGGCTCGGGCTGCCGATCCCGCTTGGCGGCACCTCCAATCACTTCCGCGTCGATCGGCTGAAGCAAGTCGGTGGCTGGGACCCCTACAACGTGACGGAGGATGCCGATCTCGGCTTCCGCCTCGCGCGGGCCGGCTATCGCACGCTCACCATTCCTACGACGACCTGGGAGGAAGCGCCGATCGCGCTCGGGAGCTGGGTCCGGCAGCGCACGCGCTGGCTCAAGGGGTGGATGCAGACCTACCTCGTGCACACGCGGCGCGGGGCGGGCAGCCGGCGGGCGCTCGGCTGGCGGACATGGCTCGGCCTGCACGTGCTGATGGGCGGGATGCTGCTTTCTGCGCTCGTCCATCCATTCGTTCTGGTCGCGATCGCGTGGCTGGCGCTCAGCGGCGACCTTCTGGCACCGGACGCCGAGATATGGGAGCGCGTGCTCGTCTGGATCGGGCTCACCAACTTCGCGCTCGGATATGCGAGTGCCATGCTGGCCGCTGCCGTTGCCTCATGGCGTCGAGGCTGGAGGTGGCTGTCGCTCGAAGCGCTGCTCATGCCTGTCTATTGGCTGCTGATCTCGTTCGCGAGCTATCGCGCGCTCATGCAACTCATTTCTGCGCCCCATCTCTGGGAGAAGACCGCGCATGGCCATTCGCGCGCGGGAAAGCACGACGGCTAGTTATCCCCTCTCCCCGTCCTTACGGGGAGAGGGTTAGGGTGAGGGGCGGCGGCAAACGCCGACGTTGGCAAGTGGCGCCGCCCCTCACCCCGGCCCTCTCCCCATTGAAGACAATGGGGAGAGGGGGAAG
>ERZ778022.2804-NODE-2804-length-17471-cov-4.115296_pt1 | contig 17471 bp, 18 predicted proteins | sample MGYA00375752_ERZ778022 | MGnify/ENA primary metagenome ERZ778022 (study PRJEB29350, sample SAMN05389826) | bioreactor metagenome | isolation source: Thiocyanate bioreactor | place: South Africa: University of Cape Town | collected 2014-04-04 ... | reverse complement strand
GGCCGAAGGCGGAAATGCCGTAGATGATGCCGAAATTGATCGCCTTGGCGCGGCGGCGCACTTCGGCGGGCATGTCCTTGACCGGCACGCCGAAGATTTCCGAGGCCGTCATGGCGTGAATGTCCAGCCCGTCGGCAAAGGCTTTCTTGAGTTGCGGAATGTCGGCGATATGGGCCAGCAGCCGCAGCTCGATCTGGCTGTAGTCGGCGCTGATCAGCTTCCTGCCTTTGGGCGCGATGAAGGCCTGGCGGATGCGGCGGCCTTCCTCGGTGCGGATCGGGATGTTCTGCAGATTGGGATCGGTGGAGGCCAGCCGCCCCGTGGTGGTCGAGGCCATCGCATAAGAGGTATGCACGCGGCCGGTCTTGGCGTTGATATGGCCGGGCAGCGCGTCGGTATAGGTGCCGCGCAGCTTGGCCAGGCCGCGCCATTCCAGCACCTTGCGGGCGATGGGCTGCCCTTGCGCCGCCACATCCTCCAGCACGTCGCTGTCGGTGGACCAGGCGCCGGTCTTGGTCCGGCGCCCGCCTTCCATCTTCATCTTGTCGAACAGGATTTCACCCAGCTGCTTGGGCGAGCCGATGTTGAACGGCTGTCCCGCCAGGGCGTGAATCTCGGTTTCCAGCGCCGCCTGCGATTTGGCGAAGTCGTTGGACAGCCTGCGCAGCAGGTCGGGATCGATGGTGATGCCCGCCTGTTCCATGTCGGCCAGCACCATCACCAGCGGCCGCTCCAGGGTCTCGTACACCGTGGTCTTTCGCGCCTGGCGCAGTTTGGGCCGCAGCAGCCGGTGCAGACGCAGGGTCACATCGGCGTCCTCGGCGGAATATTTCGTCGCCTCGGCCACCGGAACGCAATCGAAGCCGATCTTGTCCTTGCCCTTGCCGGCGACTTCGCTGAAGGCGATGGGGGTGTGCGACAGATGCAGTTCGGACAGTTCGTCCATGCCATGGCCGTGCAGCCCGCCTTCCAGCACATAGGACAGCAGCATGGTGTCGTCGATCGGGTTCAACCGGATGCCGCGCTGCAGGAACACCAGCGCGTCATATTTCAGGTTCTGGCCGATCTTCAGGATGCTGTCGTCTTCCAGCAGCGGCTTCAGCCGCGCCAGCACATCGGCTTCGGTCATCTGCACAATGCCGCCGCCATCCTGCTCGGGCGACAGATCCAGGGTCAGCCCATCGCCCCGGCGGTGGCCACAGGGGATATAGCAGGCTTCGCCCGGCTGGATGGCCAGCGCCACGCCGCAGAGATTGGCGCGCATCGGGTCCAGCGAGGTGGTTTCGGTGTCCACGCAGACTTCGCCCGCCGCCCGCGCCCGGACCACCCAGGCGTCCAGGTCGGCGGCGGCCGTCACCGTCACATAGGCGGCGCGGTCGATGGGCGCGCGCAAGACGGCATCGTCCGGCGCGGCCTCGGCGATCGGCGGCAGCTTCGGGCTGGGCGGCAGGACATTGGCCACCGTGGGGGCGGCGGCGATGGCGTCCAGATCCTCCACCTGGAAATGCGCGGCGGCGCGGCGCGTCAGGGTCGAGAACTCCATCGCCTTGAGGAAGCCGATCAGGTCGCCGGCGCGCGGCTCCTCCACCGCGAAGGCGTCGGGGAATTCGGTCAGCGGCACCCGGTCGTCCAGCGTCACCAGCCGCAGCGACAGGCGGGCATTGTCCGCATTCTCGATCAGGGTCTCGCGGCGCTTGTTCTGCTTGATCTCGGCGGCGTGGGACAGCAGGGTTTCCAGATCGCCATACTGGTTGATCAATTCGGCGGCGGTCTTGATGCCGATGCCGCGCACGCCGGGCACATTGTCCACACTGTCGCCCGCCAGCGCCTGCACATGGATCACCTTGTCCGGGGCGACGCCGAATTTCTCCAGCACCTCGGCGCTGGCCAGGCGGCGATTCTTCATGGTGTCCAGCAGTTCGACCTGGCCGTCCACCACCAGCTGCATCAGGTCCTTGTCGGAGGAGATGATGGTGCAGCGCGCGCCCGCCTCGCGCACCAGCCGGGCATAGGTGGCGATCAGGTCGTCGGCCTCATAGCCCGCCAGCTCGACGCAGGAGACGCCGAAGGCGCGGGTGGCGTCGCGCACCAGCGGAAACTGCGGCACCAGATCTTCGGGCGGCGGCGGCCGGTTGGCCTTGTAGCCGTCATAGATATCGTTGCGGAAGGTCTTTTCGCCCGCATCGAAGATCACCGCCAGATGGGTGGGCGCATCGGCGCCCTTCATGTCCTCCAGCAGCTTCCACAACATGTTGCAGTAGCCGGAAACCGCGCCGGTGGGCAGGCCGTCGGACTTGCGGGTCAAGGGCGGCAGGGCGTGATAGGCCCGGAACAGATAGCCCGAACCGTCCACCAGATAGAGATGGTCGCCCTTTTTCAGGCTTGTTTTGGAGCCCGTCTTGCCGTCACCGGTCAATGGTGGCCGTCTTTAAGCACAAAGCGCTTGTCGCAATAGGGGCATTCGACGAAGTCCTCGTCGCCCATTTCCAGCCAGACTCGGGGATGGCCCAGCGCGCCGCCGCCACCGTCACAGGAGACGCGGTGCTGATCGGTTTCGACGACTTCGGGAACCTCGACGGGCATGGAAAGGCTCTGATTTGACGGGACGGGCGGGATCATAGCCGCTAGGATTTGGGGAGCAAGGGCGGGTTTTTCATGGTCCGTTTGACGAAAATCTATACCCGGACGGGCGATTCCGGGCAGACCGGACTGGGCGACGGCCGCCGGGTGTCCAAGACCAGCCCGCGCATCGCCGCCATCGGCGCGGTGGACGAATGCAACGCCGCCACCGGCGTGGCGCGGCAGGCCGCCGACGCCGAATCCGATGCCATGCTGGCGCGCATCCAGAACGACCTGTTCGACCTGGGGGCCGACCTGTCGGCGCCGCAGGGCGAAAGCCGCCTGCGGGTCGCGCCGGAACAGGTGGCGCGGCGGGAGCGTGAAATCGACGCGATGAACGCCGCGCTGGCGCCGCTGACCTCCAGACGGCTGCCGGGCGGCGCGGCGCTGGCGGCGCATCTGCATCTGGCCCGCGCCATCGCCCGCCGCGCCGAGCGCGAAATGGTGGCGCTGGCGGCGGCGGAGCCGGTCACACCGGCGGCGCTGCATTATATCAACCGGCTGTCGGACCATCTGTTCGTGCTGGCGCGCGCCGCCAACCAGGCAGACGGCACGGGCGATGTGCTGTGGGTGCCGGGCGCGTCGCGGCAATTGTGATTTGCCGCGGACCGGCGCAAGCTGGGCTCAACAGGGGGCCGTCATGATCAGGTTCACGATATCGAGAACCCTCCGGATTGCGGGCTTGGCAGTCTTGGCTGCCGGCTGCGCCCCGGACGCCGCGGATAAACCAGCCCTGCCCGACAATGTGGCGGTGCTGGTCTGCGAGGGCGGGCCGACCCTGCGTGCCGTGTTCAGCCGCAACCGCGCGGTGCTGGAGCAGGGTGGCGTGTCGGTGGCGATGATCCAGCAACGCGCCGCGTCGGGTATCTGGTACAAGGGCGGCGGCCAGGAATTGCGCGGCAAGGGCTATGACCTCACCTGGACCGACAAGGCGGGCAAGGCCCATACCTGCCGCGACCAGCGCGGCGGCCCCGCCCAACCGCAAAATGCCCTGTCCGGCACCAACTGGAAACTGCTGCGCTACCTGCCCGCCCAGGGCGTTGCGGTGGTGCCGCCGCGAGTGGAACGCTACGCCATCCACTTCCAGGCCGACGGGACGCTGGCAATGCAACTGGACTGCAATCGCGGCACCGGCCGCTGGCAGGCCCAGGCCAATACGGCCAACAGCGGCACGCTGACGGTGACGGGCGGTGCGATGACCCGCGCCATGTGCCCAGATGGGGCGATCGACAGCCGGATCGCGCGCGACACCGGCGACATGCGCGGCTATCGCATTGAGAACGGCAATCTGACGCTGACCCTGGCCGATGGCGGCGCCTATGTCTGGACCCCCGGCTGATACGACGAAAGCAGGGCGCATACGCGGCGCAAAAGAATGCGCCTAGTCCGGATGTTTCCTGCCGAAGACAAAGGCCAGGATCACGCCGACCACGCCGGTCACACCCCAGCCCGGCGTCGCCAGGAAGGAATAGACGCCCTGCGCCATGCCCGGCAGGCGGTTCTGCACCCCGCTCTTGAAATCGCCCAGGCTGGCGGGATGGACCGCCCGCCACACCGTATCCAGCGAGCGCACCGTCAGGTCGCCGCCGCGTTCCAGCGAGGTGATGGCGTCCGCGCCCAGCAGCATCAGGGCGATGACGATCAGGATCAGGCTGACAAGACGGAGAAAAACGGACATGGGTCAAACCTAGCCGCCGGGGGGCGGTGAAACAAGAAACGGCCGGCGCAAAAGCAAACCGCCCGCGAAGACCATTCGCGGGCGGCTGCCAATCACAAACGACGCCGGAGCGGGTCAGGATTGCGGCGCGTCGGCCTCCTTGGCCTTCTTGCCGATATCCTCGCCCGTGGTCTGGTCCACCTGCTTCATCGACAGGCGCACCTTGCCGCGATCGTCGAAGCCCAGCAGCTTGACCTTCACTTCCTGGCCTTCCTTGACCACATCCGACGGCTTGGCGACGCGGCTGGCCGCCAGTTCGGAGACATGCACCAGGCCGTCCTTGGGACCGAAGAAGTTCACGAAGGCGCCGAAATCCATCACCTTGACGATCTTGCCGTCATAGATCTGGCCGACTTCCGGCTCGGCGGTCAGGCCCTTGATCCACTTGATCGCGGCCTTGATCGCCTCGTGATCCGAGGACGCCACCTTCACGGTGCCGTCGTCTTCCACATTGATCTTGGCGCCGGTCTTTTCCACGATCTCGCGGATCACCTTGCCGCCGGTGCCGATCACGTCGCGGATCTTGTCGGTCGGAATCTTGATCTGCTCGATGCGCGGGGCGTGCTCGCCCAGCTCGGCGCGGGCCCCGTGGAGGGCCTTGTTCATCTCGCCCAGAATGTGCAGGCGGCCGCCCTTGGCCTGGTCCAGCGCGACCTTCATGATTTCCTTGGTGATGCCGGAAATCTTGATGTCCATCTGCAGCGACGTGATGCCGTTCTCGGTGCCCGCCACCTTGAAGTCCATGTCGCCCAGATGATCCTCATCACCCAGGATGTCCGACAGGACGACATAACGGTCGCCTTCCAGGATCAGGCCCATGGCGATGCCCGCCGTCGGCTTCTTGATCGGCACGCCCGCATCCATCAGCGCCAGGCTGGTGCCGCAGACCGTGGCCATCGAGGAAGAGCCGTTGGATTCGGTGATCTCCGACACCACGCGGATGGTGTAGGGGAATTCGTCCTTGGACGGCAGCATCGGATGGATGGCGCGCCAGGCCAGCTTGCCGTGGCCGATTTCGCGGCGGCCGGGCGAACCCATGCGGCCGGTCTCGCCCACCGAATAGGGCGGGAAGTTGTAGTGCAGCATGAAGGTCTGCTTGCCGGTGCCTTCCAGGCTGTCCACGAACTGCTCGTCCTCGGCGGTGCCCAGGGTGGCGATGCACAGGTCCTGGGGTTCGCCGCGGGTGAAGAGGGCGGACCCATGCGTCCGAGGGAGGACACCGACCTCGGCAACAATAGGCCGCACGGTGGTCAGGTCGCGGCCATCGACGCGCTTTTTGGTGTCCAGCACCGCGTTGCGCATCACATCGGCTTCCACGTCATGCAGCAGGCCGCCATAGACATTGGCGGCGACCTTGCCCTCGCCCTCGCCCACGAACTGCTCGGCGAACTTCTTCTTCACGGCGCTCAGCGCGTCGCGGCGCTCGAACTTGACGGGAAGCTGGAAGGCCTTGGCCAGTTCGGCGGAGGCCGCCGCCTTGATCGCGGCGCGCACCGGGGCGTGCACATCCTGCGGCACCGGGCGGGGATCCTTGGCGGCCTTTTCAGCCAGGCGGATGATGGCGTCGATGGCGGCCTGCATCTGCGCATGGCCGAACACCACCGCGCCCAGCATCACCTCTTCCGACAGTTCCTGGGCCTCGGATTCCACCATCATCACGGCGTCGCGGGTACCGGCGACCACCAGCTCCAGCTTGGACTCCGGATACTGGTCGATGGCTGGGTTCAGCACATATTCGCCGTTGATATAGCCGACGCGGGCCGCGCCGATCGGGCCCTGGAAGGGCAGGCCCGACAGGGTCAGGGCGGCGCTGGCGGCGATCATCGCCACCACATCCGGGTCATTCTCCAGATCGTGGGACAGCACCTGCGCCACCACCAGCACTTCGTTCTTGAAGCCGTCGGCGAACAGCGGACGGATGGGGCGGTCGATCAGGCGCGAGATCAGCGTCTCGCGCTCGGTGGGGGCGCGCTCGCGCTTGAAATAGCCGCCCGGAATCTTGCCGGCGGCGTAATAGCGCTCCTGGTAATTCACGGTCAGCGGGAAGAAGTCCTGGCCTTCCTTGGCGTTGGCGGCGCCGACGGCGGTGGCCAGCACCACGGTCTCGCCATAGGTGGCCAGCACCGCGCCATCGGCCTGGCGGGCGATCTTGCCGGTTTCCAGGGTCAGCTCACGGCCGCCGAACTGGAACGTCTCTTTGTGGATGTTGAACATTTTTCTCTCTCGTTGCCCCGCCGCCATATTGCGCGCGGGCCTTCTTGTCAGGCGGCTGCCGCCTTCGCGGATACGCCTTATTTAAGGACGCTCCCGCTTTCGCGGATGCTCCTACAGCTCCCCTATGGAGCCAGCCCCGCCGGAAGCTCATCCCCCGGCAAAGCAAAGCAACGGCGCACGCCCTCGCGCACGCCGTTGCCAATTCAGGTTCGGACCGGCGGCCTCAGCGGCGCAGGCCCAGCTTCGCGATGATGCTTTCATAGCGCTTCACGTCGCGGGACTTCACATAGTCCAGCAGGCCGCGGCGCTGCGACACCATCTTGATCATGCCGCGGCGCGAGTGATTGTCCTTGGCGTGGGTCTTGAAGTGTTCGGTGAGGTTGGCGATGCGCTCCGACAGGATCGCGATCTGCACTTCCGGCGAGCCGGTATCGTTCTTGCCGGTGGAATGTTCGGCAATGACTTCTTTCTTGCGTTCAGGCGTGATCATTTTTTCTTCCGGACATCAGGGATTGGAAAAATTGAAGACACGAAACGGCCGGAGTTCTCCACCGGCGATTTCGGCCAATGCCACGGGCAGGGCGGCCTCATCCTTGAGATAGACCACCTGTCCCTGGAGTTCGTCCCCGTCCAATTCCTCCTGCAGCCGGGCGAACAGAGCCGCGCGGATGAGGATGGGGTTGCCGGACCGGATGCGAACCGTATCGGGGCCCGAAACGGCCAGCGCCGGGATGCCGTCCAGCGCGGTCGCAAGGGGCTTGAGATACCCAAAAGCGGCGGGACTATGCCGTAAAGGGGTCAGGGTATCCAGCGCCACGGCGTCTTTTTCTTCCCAGGCGCCCAGGGCCACCCGGCGCAGGGCCGTGACATGGCCCAGGGTTCCCAGCGCCAGGGCGATGTCGCGCACCCAAGACCGGACGTAAGTGCCTTTGCCGCAAAGGATTTCAAAGTCGGCGCTGTCGGGCCGGGCGGCCAGCAGCCGGGCCTCGAACACCTCCACCGCACGGGGGGCCAGGACCACCTCCTCCCCCTCCCGCGCCAGGTCATAGGCCCGCTCCCCCGCCACCCGGACGGCGGAATAGGCCGGGGGCACCTGGTTCAGGGTGCCGGTGAAACGAGGCAGCATGGCCAGGATCTCGGCCTCGGAGGGGCGGACGGGGCTGGCGCCGGTGACCTTGCCCTCGGCATCGTCGCTGTCGCGGCTTTCCCCCCATTGAGCGGTGAAGCGGTAGACCTTGTCGGCGTCCATGGCATAGGGGACGGTCTTGGTCGCCTCGCCCAGCGCGATGGCCAGGATGCCGGTCGCCATCGGGTCCAGGGTGCCGGCATGACCGGCCTTCTGGGCGTCGAAGATGCGGCGCACCGCCGCCACGGCCTGCGTCGAGCCCATGCCCAGCGGCTTGTCCAGAATGACCCAGCCGTGGACCGGCGTGCCCTTGCGCCTGCGCGCCATGCGTTGCTTTCAAGCGGATTTCGCCGCCCTTCTGTCAAAGCGCGGAGGCGGGCGCAAGGCCCGGACGGTTACGCGATGACGCGCTCCAGATGCGCCGCCAGGATGCCTTCCTCGCCCGGCACGAAGGGAATCGCGTCCAGCATCGAGCCATAGACATTATGGTCGTCGCGCACGCCATACAGGCGCTGGCTGACCAGGCGGAACTGCGGCGCGAAACGGTCGGCCAGGTTCTCCTCCAGATGATGCGGCTCGGCCGGGGTGGGGGCATGGCCGATCTCCACGATCAGCAGCAGGCGGCCGCCGGGGCGGGTGACGCGCTTGATCTCGGCGATGGTGGCGTCCACATCGTCCACATGGTCGAGGCTGTTGAAGGTCGAGACGCTGTCGAAATAGGCGTCGGGGAAGGGCATCTGTTCCGACGGCGCGGTGCGATAGGTCATGCGCTGGCCGCCCAGCAGCTTGCGGTACTTGTCGGCCAGGGGGTCGAGGCCGATACGTTCGGCGGTCATCTCCGCCCATTCCAGGCTGCCGCAGGGGCCGCAGCCGATATCGAGGATTTTGCTGCCGGCATAGTCGTCGCGGGTCAGGCCGAAGAAGCTGGTGAAGAACTGCTCATAATGGGACCGTTCATGTTCCATCCTGGCCTGGTCGTGCCGCATTGGGGCGGCCACGCCCTTCCAGAAGCGCATCTCGTGATGTTCCTTGTAGAGCTTGCGCGCGGGCCCGGGCAGCGCGGAAACCACGGAATTGACCAGATATTTGGCGGACGGCTTGAGGGCGGCAAGCATGGCGACGGCATCCTTCGCGGGTGTGACACGCAAAAGGATTCAAAAAACGGGCCGCACCGCGGTTAACCGGCCTTAAGGCTGATCGTCTTCGCCGTCTTCGGACTGGGGCGCGGCCAGATCGCGGCTGACCCGTTCGGATTTGAGAATGGTTTCGATCTTCTGCGCCTCGGCAAAGGATTCGTCCTCGACGAAACGCAGGTCGGGGGTGAACTTCATGGTCAGGCGGTGGCCCATCTCGCCGCGCAGAAAGCCCTTGTGCCGGTTGAGTGCCGCCACGATGGCCCGGGCGTTCCGGCCGCCCAGCGGCTCGCAATAGACCGTGGCATAGCGCATGTCGGGCGACGGCTTGACCTGGGTCACCGTCACCGAGACGCCGTCCAGATCGGGGTCGCGGATTTCATTGCGGGCCAGCACCTCGGCCAGGGCATGACGCAGCGCCTCGCCCACGCGCAACTGGCGCTGCGACGGGCCGGTGGGACCGTCATGACGGCCTGTGCGGCGAGCGCCGGAACGCGGGGAGCGGGTGGGACGGCGGGACATGGCGCTCTCTTGTCATTCCCGGCCGAGCATCGCGCAGACGATGCGAGGGGAAGGGAAATCAGGCATTCAAATCGAGTGTCGTTTCAAACCTGGGTCCCCGTCCCTCACGCCGCGCGCAAGGCGCGCGGCGCTCGCCGGGGATGACAGGTGCGTTACAGCGCGCGCTGGATGGTTTCGACCTCGAAACACTCGATCACATCGCCCTTCTGAAGATCCTGATAGCCGACAAAGCCCATGCCGCATTCCTGGCCGACCTGGACTTCCTTCACTTCGTCCTTGAAGCGCTTGAGAGTCGAGAGTTCGCCTTCATGGATCACCACATTGTCGCGGATCAGGCGCACCTTGGCGCCACGGCGCATCAGGCCCTCGGTGACCTTGCAACCGGCGACCTTGCCCACCTTGGTGATGGAGAAGACCTCCAGGATTTCGGCATTGCCCAGGAACTTCTCGCGCGTCTCGGGCGTCAGCATACCCGACAGCGCCGCCTTCACGTCATCCACCAGATTGTAGATGATGTTGTAATAGCGGATTTCCACGCCGTCGCGCTTGGCGCGGTCGCGGGCCTGGTTGTTGGCGCGGACATTGAATCCGAACACGCCCGCGCCCGAAGCCTGGGCCAGGATGATGTCGCTTTCAGTGATGCCGCCCACGCCGGACTGGAGAATCTGCACGCCCACCTCGTCGGTGCCCAGCTTGGCCAGCGCGCCCTGGATGGCTTCGTTCGAGCCCTGCACATCGGTCTTGAGCACCAGCGGCAGCAGGCGCTTTTCGCCCACCTCGCGGGTCTTGAGCAACTGGTCCAGGGTCTGGCGCGAATTGCTGGCCTGACGCGACTCGCGGCGCTTGCGGGCGCGGTATTCGGCGACCTCGCGGGCGCGGGCCTCGTTCTCCACCACCACCATCTCGTCACCGGCTTCCGGCGCCGCCGAAAGACCCAGCACCTCGATGGGCGTGGACGGACCGGCGGACTTCACGCTTTCACCGCGCTCGTTGGCGAGCAGGCGGACGCGGCCCCATTCCGAACCGGCCACCACAATGTCGCCGACCTTCAACGTGCCGCGCTGAACCAGCACGGTGGCCACCGGGCCGCGGCCCTTGTCCAGCTTGGCCTCCACCACCGCGCCTTCGGCGGCGCGGTCGGGATTGGCCTTGAGATCCAGGATTTCGGCTTGCAGGAGGATGGCTTCCTCCACCTTGTCCAGGCCGATGCCCTTGGTGGCGGAGACTTCCACCACCTGCACGTCGCCGCCCATGTCCTCGACCTGGACTTCATGCTGCAGCAGTTCGGTCTTGACCCGGGTGGGATTGGCCTCGGACTTGTCGATCTTGTTGACGGCCACGATCATCGGCACGCCCGCCGCCTTGGCGTGGGCGATGGCCTCCACCGTCTGGGGCATCACGCCGTCATCGGCGGCGACCACCAGGATCACCAGGTCGGTGACCTTGGCGCCGCGCGCGCGCATCTGGGTGAAGGCGGCGTGGCCCGGCGTATCCAGGAAGGTGATCTTCTGGCCGGACTTCAGGTTCACCTGATAGGCGCCGATATGCTGGGTGATGCCGCCCGCTTCGCCCGCCACCACATCGGTCTTGCGGAACGCATCCAGCAGCGAGGTCTTGCCGTGGTCGACATGGCCCATGACCGTGACCACCGGCGGGCGGGGCACCAGCGCCCCTTCCTCGTCCTTGTCGCCGGTCAGACCTTCCAGCACGTCGCTTTCGGCGACGCGCTTGACCACATGGCCGTATTCGGTCGCCACCAGCTCGGCGGTGTCGGCGTCGATGATGTCGTTGGGCGTGGCCATCATGCCGTTCTTCATCAGCACCTTGATGACGTCCACGGTGCGGCGGGCCATGCGGTTGGCCAGTTCGGCCACGGTGATGGTTTCGGGCACCACGATGTCGCGCGGCCCGGCCGGACCGGCCTGGACCTGATGGCCCTTGTTCACGCGCTGCAGGTGGCGCTTGTAGGAGGCGACCGAGCGCACGCGCTCGTCATCGTCGGACAAAGCGCGGGTGACGGTCAGCTTGCCGCGGCGGCGCTCGCCCTCGGCCTTCTTGGGCGCGGGCGTCTTGGGCGCGCCGGGCTTGCCGGGAATGCCCTTCTTGCCGCTGTCGCCTTCCTCCTCGTCATTCGCCAGACGGCGGCGCGGCGCATCGGCGGCAACGACCTCGCCCGCCTTGGGCTGTTCCAGGCGGCGCGCGGCTTCCTGCTCGGCGCGCTTCTTGGCCAGTTCGTCGGCGGCCTTGCGGGCCTCTTCCTCGGCCTTGCGGCGCTCGGCGGCGGCATGTTCGGCCTTCAGCAGTTCTTCTTCCTGGGCGCGGCGCTGGGCTTCGGCCTCGGCGATGCGGCGGGCCTCGGCATCCGACACCCGGGCGTCGGCCAGGGCGGCGGCGCGGCGGGCCTTTTCCTCATCCGAAAGCTGGCGCAGCACCACTCCGCGCGGCGCGGCGGCGGGCTTTTCCGGCGCCTTGGCGGCGGGGGCGGGCTTTTCCGCGGCGGGCGCGGCTTTGGCGGCGGCGGGCTTGGCGGCGGGCGCACCCAGGGTACGCTTCTACTCGACCACCACCGCCTTGGTGCGGCCATGGCTGAAACTCTGCTTGACGGTGGAAGTTTCCGTCTTCTTCAGCGACAGCGTTTTGGCCGGGCGCTTGCTTTCGTCGGTATCGCTCATGATGCTCTTTCATTCCGGTCGCGGGCATTCCGGTGGCGGGGCTCCGCCTCTCGGAAACCCGCAAGCCGCTCCGCGTCAAAGATCAGCCGTTCACTCAGGCCGCCCGGTTGGATGGCGGCATGTATCACATTCTCGCGCCCCAGCGCCAAGCCCAATTCGGCGCTGGTCAGGCCTTCGATCACCACGCAATCCAGTTCCAGCCGGTGCGCGGCGGCATAGAGCTTGCGTTTTCCGTCGCGCGCACCGTCCTTGGCCTCGATCAGCAGGCGCGGCGGCTTGGGGCCTTCCAGCTCGCGCAACACATTGTCGAAACCCAGCACCAGCGCGCCCGAGCGGCGCGCCAGACCCAGATCGCCCACCATGCGCGCGACCAGCATCTTCTCGGCCCGCTCCGCCAGGTCGGCGGCGGCGGTAACCTGGGACTTGGCGGCGCGGGAAAACAGTTTCTTCTCCACCGCCTTGGCGATGGCCGCCGCCGAGGCTTCCACCCACAGGCCCCGGCCCGGCAGCTTGGCCGCCACATCGGGAACCACCCGGCCATCGGGACCGGCGACAAAACGGATCAGGCGGTTTTCGGGCATGCCCTCGCCCGATACGATGTCGCGGCGTTCACGCATATCTTCACCCCCTCCGGCCTCCGCAACTTTGCTTGACGCAGGCGCATCACGATGCCCCTGCGTCTGCGCGTTGCTACGGCCACCTCCCCCGCCTGCGCGCTTGCGCGCGCGCGGGGGAGGATGGTCCGGAGTTTTGTGAGGGGCCAAGGCGGTCATCAGGCTTCGGTCTGCTCCTCGGCTTCGGCGTCCTCGGCGATTTCTTCCTCGACCGGCGCCTCGATCCAGCCCGCCGCCACGCGCGCCGCCATCACGATGGCGTTGGCGTCGTCGCTGGTGAGGTTGAAGCCGTCCAGGGCGCCGGGCACGCGCACGCGCTCCTTGTCCTTGTTCAGTTCGTAATAGCCCACCAGGTCGTCACCGGCGCAGCCCGCCAGGTCGTCCAGGGTCTTGACGTCGTGCTCGCCCAGAGCCACGGCCATGGCCGGGGTGACGCCGTCCACCGCCAGCACATCGTCCGCGACGCCCAGCGCCAGGCGCTTGTCGTCCAGTTCCTTGTTGCGGGCCTCGATGAACTCCACGGCGCGGCTTTGCAGTTCCTGCGCGGTTTCCTCGTCGAACGCCTCGATCTGGGCCAGTTCGCCCAGGTCCTCATAGGCGACATCCTCGATGGTGGCGAAACCTTCCGAGGCCAGCAGCTGGGCCACGGTCTCGTCCACATCCAGGCTGTTCATGAACAGTTCGGTGCGGGCGGCGAATTCCTTCTGGCGGCGCTCCGATTCCTCGGCCTCGGTCAGGATGTCGATCTGCCAGCCGGTGAGCTGCGACGCCAGGCGCACATTCTGGCCGCGGCGGCCGATGCCCAGCGACAACTGCTCGTCGGGCACCACCACCTCGACGCGGTGGGTGTCTTCGTCCAGCACCACCTTGGTCACTTCGGCGGGGGCCAGGGCGTTGACGATGAAGGTGGCGGCCTCGGCGTTCCACGGAATGATGTCGATGCGCTCGCCCTGCAGCTCCTGCACCACCGCCTGCACGCGCGAGCCGCGCATACCGACGCAGGCGCCGACCGGATCGATGCTGCTGTCCTTGGAGATGACGGCGATCTTGGCGCGGCTGCCCGGATCGCGGGCCACGGCGCGGATTTCGATCACGCCGTCATAGATTTCCGGCACCTCCTGGGCGAACAGGCGGACCATGAACTGGGGATGGCTGCGCGACAGGAAAATCTGCGGACCGCGGGCCTCGCGGCGCACATCATAGATATAGGCGCGGATGCGGTCGCCGGCGCGGAAGGATTCGCGCGGGATCATCTCGTCGCGGCGCACCACGCCTTCGGCCTTGCCCAGGTCCACCACCACCGAGCCGAACTCGCTGCGCTTGACCACGCCATGCACCACTTCGCCGATGCGGTCCTTGTATTCGTCATACTGGCGCTCGCGCTCGGCATCGCGCACCTTCTGCACGATCACCTGCTTGGCGTTCTGGGCGTTGATGCGGTTGAAATCCACCGGCGGCAGCGTCTCGGCGATGATGTCGCCGATCTGGGCGTCGGGATTGCGCTTGCGGGCGTCGGCCAGCGAAATCTCGGTCTTGTCGTTCTCGACCAGTTCCACGACATGCAGATAGCGCGAGACATGGGTTTCGCCGGTGCGCGGGTCGATATCCACCTTGATGTCGTTCTCGGCGCCGTAATGGGCCTTGGCGGCGCGCTGCATCGCCTCTTCCATGGCGGTGAGCACCACCTGCTTGTCGATGGACTTGTCGCGCGCGACGGCGTCGGCGATCTGCAACAGTTCAAGCCGGTTGGCGGAAATTGCGCTGGCCATGACTACTTCTCCTGGGTGGCAGACGATTTTCTCGTCTTCAAATCTTCGTTGATGAGTTTGTCGGTGAGAACGAGTTTCGCGTTGGCGACGTTGCGAAAGGCGAAGCGGATATCGGCGCTCGACAGGCTGGTGTCGCGGATCACCACATCCTGGCCGTCCAGGCCCAGAAGGGTGGCGCGGAAGCGCTTGCGCGGACCGGCGGGGGTTTCCACCGGGGCATGAAGCTCGATCCTGGCCTCGTGGCCGCTCCAGCGCGAGAAATCCATCGGCCGGGTCAACGGACGGTCGATGCCGGGCGAAGACACCTCGATCTCATACTCGCCTTCGATCGGGTCCTGCGCCTCGATGAAGTCCAGCAGCGCATGGGACAGCGCGGCGCAGTCGTCCACATCCATGCCGCCGTCGGGCCGCTCGGCCATCACCTGCAGGATGCGGTTGGCCCCGCCCATCATGCGCAGGCGCACCAGCTTGAAGCCCGCCTGTTCGATGACGGGTTCAAAGATCGGGTCGAGATTTGTCGCTGCCGAAATTGCCAATATCGTTCCTGTTTGGCCGATGGCCGGAATACAAAGCCTTTTGCCCGCGGCGGCCATTTCGACCGCCACACAACCATGTCTTGTTGTTCGGGATGGGGGGGTTCTACGCCCAGCGGAGGAAGATTTCAAGCACCGCCCCTCCACCCCCTTATTCTTCCAACCCCCTCCGGTTTCAGCTTTCGCTCGCCTCCCAAGGGGTCGCCTTCGCACGCTGAAACCACCTCCCCCTTGCCCGCGCTGCGCGCGGAAGGGGGAGGCTGGCCGGCACTGAAACCGGGGCCGGAGGAGGGTATTAAAGTTGGATTCCCGCTTTCGCGGGAATGACAAGACACAGGCCCTCCTCCCCCTTCGCGTGCGGTAGCACGCCTAAGGGGGAGGTGGTTTCAGCGTTCGAGGTGAGCGAAGCGAACCGAGAGTAAGCTGAAACCGGAGGGGGTCACTTTTTCTTGTAAATATCCATCGTGACGATGCCGCTGGCCACGGCTTCATCATGCTTTTTCTTTTTTTCGGCCTTTTGCGCCGCCTGCTCCACCTTTTCCTGGGCGGCCTGCTGGCGCTCCAGCTCGGCGAAGGGCGAGGGCAGGACCAGCACCAGGATCAGCACCAGGGTGCACAGCGCGGCAATCACGATGACCCCCAGATCGCCCGGATGGGTTCCGTAAATGACCCGGTCGTCGGTGTGGTCTTCTTCCTGCGGGGGCTTTTTCATGGGGCGGTTTTAGCCCGGCGACGGAAGCGGAGGAAAGTGGGCGGACCCTTGATCGCCTTGGTTTCATAGCGGGTGGGGGGCCAGTCGGCGGGGCGGCTTTTCCAGTCGTCCACCCCTTGGGCCAGCCATTCAAAGGCCGGATGGGCCATCAGCCGCTCCAGGGCATAGGGCAGATAGGACTTGTCGTCGGTGGCGAACCGCAGTTCCGCCCCCGGTTTGAGCACCCGCGCCAGCTCGTCCAGCGTCTCCATCTGAAGGAAACGCCGCTTGTGGTGGCGGGTCTTGGGCCAGGGATCGGGGAACAGCAGGAAAAAGCGCCCCAGGCTGGCGTCGGGCAGGGCCTCGATGATCTCCCGGCCGTCCCCCTCATAGAGGCGAACGCTGTTCAGCGGGTTTTCTTCCAACTTTGTCAGCAGCTTGGCCATGCCCATCTCATAGGGTTCGGCGCCGATCAGGCCGACATGGGGGTGGGCCTGGGCCTGCCAGACCAGATGCTCGCCCGCGCCAAAACCGATCTCCAGCCAGAGGTCAGTGACGCCCGGCGGGAATTGTCCGCTGGGGTCGGTTCCGGGCACCCAGGCCAGGTCGTGCAACAGGGTCCGGCGCAGGCCCGCCTGCCGGTCCGACAGCCGGGGCCCCTTGCGGCGGCCATACAGTTTTCGCCGATTACGGTCGGGATGGGGGGAAGGCTCGGTCATGGGCGGCGCTTTAGCGGAGTTGGAAACGCCCGACAAATCCATTATATGTACAATATTCTGTACAAGAGACGGCTATGGATGTTCTGAACTTTTCCGAAACCCGCGCCCGGCTGAAAGCCGTGATGGACAAAGTGGTGCGGGATCGCGCCCCCGTGGTGGTATCGCGCAAGAATGGCGAGGCGGTAGTGCTGGTGTCGCTGGCCGATTGGAACGCCACCGAGGAAACGACCCATCTTCTGTCCCAGCGCGCCAACGCCGAGCGGCTGATCGCCTCCATGACGGAACTGAACGCCGGCGCAGGCAAAGAGCGCGGTCTGATCGATCCGTGAGGATCACCTTCTCGACCCAGGCCTGGGAGGACTATCTGCATTGGCAGAGCCAGCCCGAAACCCTGGCGCGCCTCAACAGCCTCATCCGGGAATGTGCCCGTACGCCCTTCACCGGCACCGGCAAACCCGAACCGTTACGAGGCGACCTGAAAGGCTGGTGGTCGCGGCGCATCACCCTGCAGGACCGGCTGGTCTATCGCGTGAGCGGCACCGCGCCCCATCAGGCGCTGGAGATCGCGCAATGCCGGTTTCACTATGACCGCTAGGCCAAAAGCATTTCGCCGCCCGGCGCGTGCAGGACGGCGAAACAAAGGCCGGTCGGGGTCATAACCCGCCTCCCCCTTATGCGCGAAGCGCATCCCAAGGGGGAGGTGGCTGAAAGGCGGGCTTGCCCGCTTTTCAGCCGGAGGGGGTCAACTTAGAAAGCCGCCTTAATCTTCTCCGCCAGATCGGTCTTCTCCCATGAGAAACCGCCTTCGGCATCCGGCTCGCGGCCGAAATGGCCGTAAGCGGCGGTGCGGGCGAAGATCGGCTTGTTGAGGGCCAGAAGCTCGCGGATGCCGCGCGGCTTCAGGTTCATCAACTGCGGCAGCAGCACTTCCAGCTTGGCCTCATCCACCTTGCCGGTGCCGTGGGTGTCCACATAGACGCTCAGCGGCTCGGCCACGCCGATGGCATAGGCGAGCTGGATGGTGCAGCGGTCGGCCAGGCCCGAAGCCACGACATTCTTGGCCAGATAGCGCGCGGCATAGGCGGCGGAACGGTCCACCTTGGTGGAGTCCTTGCCGGAGAACGCGCCGCCGCCATGCGGCG
>ERZ778022.2798-NODE-2798-length-17495-cov-4.094209_pt1 | contig 17495 bp, 13 predicted proteins | sample MGYA00375752_ERZ778022 | MGnify/ENA primary metagenome ERZ778022 (study PRJEB29350, sample SAMN05389826) | bioreactor metagenome | isolation source: Thiocyanate bioreactor | place: South Africa: University of Cape Town | collected 2014-04-04 ... | reverse complement strand
AGGGCGATGTGGTGATGATGCAGCCCATCGCCGACGGCAGCACCAACGCCCAGCCCGGCATCCGGCCCAGCCGCCTGCGGAACATGAGCGCCCAGGAGCGCGACCTGTTCACCCGCGCCTTCCTGGCGGCGGACCGGGGCGATTGGGTGGGGGCGCGGTCGCTGGCCGCCCAGGGCCAGAACGTCATCGCCCGCCGCCTGCTGGAATGGCGCTATGCGCTGGACCGCAACAGCGGCGCGACCTTCGCCGAGATCGACGCGGTGCTGCGCGATGCGCCCGCCGCCTGGCCGCTGCGCGGCACCTTGCAGGCCCGCGCCGAGGCCGCGATCACGCCCGACATGGGACCGGCCGCCATCGTGTCCTGGTTCGGCAACCGCGAACCCAATTCCAGCATCGGCAAAATCCGGCTGGGCGAGGCGCTGGTGGCCACCGGTCAAACCCAGCGCGGCGCGGCACTGATCCGCCAGGGCTGGATCGAGGGCAGCTTCGACACCGCCACCGAACGCGACATCGCGCAGAAGGACGCCGCCTGGCTGACGCCCGAGGCCGACCGCGCCCGGCTGGACAACCTGCTCTGGGCCGGACAGGTGACGGCGGCCAAGCGGCTGCTGGCGCGGGTGGACGGGCGCGCCGCCGACATCGCCAATGCCCGCATGGCGCTCTATACCGGTTACGACAAGGCGCAAGCTGCCTTGGACAAGGTGGCCGGGTCCACCGATCCCGCCCTGCTGTTCGACTGGTCGCGGGCGCTGCGGATGGCCGGGCGCGCCGCCGAGGCCCGCGCCATGCTGCTGCGGGTGCCCGCCGCGCCGCTGGTCAAGGCACAGCCCACCCGCTGGTGGAACGAAAGCAACCTGCAGGCTCGCGAGGCCCTGAAGGACGGCGATCCGCGCACCGCGCTGGCCTTGACGCAACATGCCGGGTTCACGGCCGGCAATCCGTTCGCCGAGCAGCAATTCCTGGCGGGCTTCATCAGCCTGCGTTTCCTCAAGGAGCCCAAAGCCGCGCTGACCCTGTTCCAATCGCTGGAAGCGGGCGTGCGTATGCCCATCAGCAAAAGCCGCGCCCTCTACTGGCAGGGGCGCAGCCAGGAGGCGCTGGGCGACAATGCCGCCGCCGTCACCGCCTATCGCAAGGCGGGCACGCTGTCCGAGACCTTCTACGGCCAGCTGGCCCTGGCCCGCACCGATGCGGCCCCCATGATGCACCTGACCGATGTGATCGTGGAGGCGGCCGCGCCCAGCGAGGTGGAGCGGGCCAGCCTGAGCGACGAAATCCGCGTGCTGGCCGAACTGGGGCAGGCGGCGACCCTGCGCAGCTTCGTCAACCAGCAGGTGGCGGCCAACACCGCGCCCCGCTTCATCCGGCGGGTGATGATGAACATGACCGACTGGGGCTATCCGGAGATCGCCCTGCGGCTGGCCAAGGGCCTGGGCTATGACGGGATGCTGATGCCGCAATTCGGCTATCCGGTGATCGCCCTGCCCGCCTATCCGGGGCCCGGCGCGGCCCCCGATCCGGCGCTGGTGCACGGCCTGATCCGGCAGGAAACCGAGTTCGACGCCTTTGCCGTCTCCAGCGCCGGGGCGCAGGGCCTGATGCAGATGATGCCCGCCAGCGCCAAGACGGCGGCCAAGCAGGCGAACCTGCCCTACCGGCCCGAGGCGCTTTTGACCGACACCAGCTACAACATGCAGCTGGGCATGACCGAGTATCGCGTCCATCTGGACCGTTACGGCGGCAGCCTGGTGCTGGCGGCGGCGTCCTACAATGCGGGGCCGGGCAATGCGCGCAAATGGCTGGCGGCCTATGGCGATCCGCGCAGCGGCACGGTGGACCCGGTGGACTGGATCGAGCAGATCCCCTTCGCGGAGACCCGCAACTATGTGCAGCGGGTGATCGAGAACACCCAGGTCTATCGCGCCCGGCTGGCAGGCAAGGATGTGCCGCTGAAGGTGCTGACCGATCTGTATGCGCCGGTGGCGCCGCCGACGGCGGTGCTGGCGATCAAGTAGCGGCTATTTGAAGATTTTCAGCCACTCGCGGGCCAGCTTCTGCGCCTGGGCGATCTGGGAGGGCTGCATTTCGGCGGCAAGCTGGTTGCGCCAGCCCTTGGCCGCCTCGACGCCGCGCACCGCCGCCAGATTGAACCATTTGTGGGCGGCGATCAGGTCCACGCCCACGCCCTGGCCGGTCGAATAGGCCAGACCCAGATTGTAAAGAGCTTCGGCGCGCCCTTCCCTGGCGTCGCGCTCGTATTGCGCGAGGCAATCCACATCGATGCAGGCCACGGCACATCCCTCTCGTCCTGCGCGAGTAGGCTGACGCCTTTCGCGCGCCCCGATGGTGAGCGCAGAGAAGCTAAGGCGCGGTAAACGGGCGTTAGCCTTAATTGCTAAGAAGGGTTAAGCGCGATGAATAAAGGCTGAACAGCACAGGTCATCCTCCCCTTCGTGCACGCGAGCGCACTGGAAGGGGAGGTGGCCGTAGCAACGCCGTGGCGCGCAGGCGTTAGCCGAGCACCACGGCAAAGTTGCGAAGGCCGGAGGGGTTCCTAAAGAAGAAAGTTGGATTCCCGCTTTCGCGGGAATGACAAGACATAGCACAGGCCCGCCTCCCCCTCAGGCGCGTCAGCGCCGATGAGGGGGAGGTGGTTTCAGCGTGCGAAGCCGACCTCTTGGGAGGCGAGCGAAAGCTGAAACCGGAGGGGTGAGACCGGATCAGCAAAAGGTCCGGTGGACCTTTTGCCCGGTCGAACGCCGCAAGGCCACGCGCGTCAGCGCGGGGCCTGAGGCCGGGACAGAAAGAAAGGTGGATTCCCGCTTTCGCGGGAATGACAAGACATAGCACAGGCCCGCCTCCCCCTCAGGCGCGTCAGCGCCGATGAGGGGGAGGTGGTTTCAGCGTGCGAAGCGCGCGCAGGCGATAGCCGAGCACGCGAGCGGAAGCTGAAACCGGAGGGGGAGCAGATTTGAGGGGGTCAAGATTTACGAAGCTCAGCTCCAACAGCGCGGCCGCGCTGGACCGCCTTGCGCGCCCCGACCCGGTCCTTCCAGGCCTCCAGATGCGGGAAATCGGCCAGCGGGACATGGCGGCCGGCGGAGATGACCCAGCTCCAGCAGGCGATGTCGGCGATGGAATAAGCACCCGCCAGGTATTTGCGCGTCGCCAGACGCCGGTCCATCACGCCCAGCAGGCGGCGCACCTCCTCGGTATAGCGCGTCTTGCCATAGGGGACGTCTTCCTTGGCGTAGAGGTTGAAGTGGTTGGCCTGCCCGGCCATCGGCCCCAGCCCGCCCACCTGCCAGAACAGCCATTCCTCGACCTGGATGCGGGCGCGCTCCTCCCGCGGATAGAAGCGGCCATACTTGCGGCCCAGATACTGGAGGATGGCGCCGGATTCAAAGACCGAGACGGGACGGCCGCCGGGGCCGTTCGGATCGAGGATGGCGGGAATGCGGTTGTTGGGCGACAGCTTCAGGAAAGCGGGCGCGAACTGGTCGCCCTTGCCGATGTCCACCGGATGCACCGTATAGGGCACCCCCAGTTCCTCCAGCATGATGCTGATCTTGTGGCCGTTGGGGGTGGACCAATAATAAAGCGCGATGGGCTTGGCGGGTTTGGCCCCGGCCTTTTTGGCGGTCCGCTGGACGCCCCGCGCCTGGGTTTTGGGCCGGGCGGGCTTTTTCACAGTCTTCCGGGTGGATTTTCCGGGAGTGGTCTTCGCCGAGGTCTTTGCCATGGGGCCGGTCCGATGCGGGTTGCGGCGCAACAGTTGGGGCATTGGCGGGGCCAGGGCAAGCCCGAAGAGCAAGCCTGAAGAGCAAGTCCGGCGCCTCGCTTTGGCTCGGCACGTTCGGCACTCAAAACGATCCCCCGGATCGTTTTGCCCGCTTTGCCGGTCGTGCCTCACCCTCCAAAAACAGCTTGGCCGCGATACCCTGAAAGGTACCGCGGCCTTCGCTTTAAGCATCGGATGCTCCCCGAGTGAATGGTCAGGGGACCCGAGAAGAAACTAACTGACCGGGGTCAATTACTTCTTCTTCGCCTTCTTCTTGGTGGCCTTCTTCTTGGCGACCTTCTTGACGGCCTTCTTCTTCGCGGCCTTCTTCTTCGCAGCCATGTTCAACTCCTCTATCGTTTGTTCGGGTCTGAACGGCTTGCCGCCGCCCCCCAAAACGTCATGAATATGAATTACTTGCATTTTGAAATGCAACTGTACCGGGGCTTTTGAAAAGCCTCCGAATCCCGCGAATTCAGGAAACCTGCATTTTACAAGGGTTAAATTCGCTATTCCGTACACGGATTAAACCGCGCCGGTTTCGCGGGCCCGGGCCGCGAACCGCGCATTTTGTGCGAATCACCCCTCGTCGGGCAGATTGAGTCGGGTTTTGAGCGCCGCGTTGACCGCCGCCGGGTTGGCCTTGCCGCCCGTCTGCTTCATCACCTGACCCACGAACCAGGCGGCGAGTTTGGGCTTGGCCTTCACCTCCTCCACCTTGTCGGGATTGGCGGCGATCAGCGCCTCGATGGCGGCGTCGATCGCGCCGGTGTCGGTCACCTGGCGAAGGCCGCGCGCCTCCACCACCTGGCGCGGGTCGCCGCCTTCGGTCCAGACGATGTCCAGCAGGTCCTTGGCGATCTTGCCGGAGATGGTCTTGTCCGAAACCATCTGGATGATGGCGTTGTTGGCCGCAGCATTGACCGGAACCTGGGTGATGGACAGCCCGTCGCGGTTCAACCGCCCCAGGATTTCGTTGTTCAGCCAGTTGGCGGCCGCCTTGGCGTCCACCCCCCGGGCCAGGTCCTCGTAGAAATCCGCCAGTTCGCGCTCGGCCACCAGCACCGAGGCGTCGTAGGCCGACAGCCCCTGGGCCATGAAGCGGGCTTTCTTCTCGTCCGGCAGTTCCGGCAGGGTGGCGGCGATGGCGTCCACCCAGGCCTGCTCCAGCTCCAGCGGCAGCAGGTCGGGATCGGGGAAATAGCGGTAGTCATGCGCATCTTCCTTGGCGCGCATGGAGCGGGTCTCGTTCGCCTTGGAGTCGTAGCGGCGCGTCTCCTGCACGATGGCGCCGCCGCCCTCGATCACCTCGATCTGGCGGCGGGCTTCGTGCTCGATCGCCATCTGAACGAAGCGCATGGAATTGACGTTCTTGATCTCGCAGCGGGTGCCGAGGCTCTTGAACGAGCCGGTCCGGCGGAATTCCTCATAGCCGCCCACCCGGCAGACCGAGACATTGACATCGGCCCGCATGGAGCCTTCGTCCATATTGCCGTCGCAGGTGCCCAGATAGCGCACGATGGCCCGCAGCTTCTTCAGGAAGGCCGCCGCCTCCTCGGACGTGCGCATATGGGGCTTGGAGACGATCTCCATCAGGGCGACGCCCGACCGGTTCAGGTCGACGAAGCTGGAATCGGGGCTCTGGTCGTGCAGGCTCTTGCCCGCATCCTGCTCCAGATGCAGCCGTTCGATGCCGACCTTGATGCTTTCCCCGTCCTTGAGGTCGATGGTGACCTCGCCCTCACCCACGATGGGATCCTTGTACTGGCTGATCTGGTAGCCCTGGGGCAGGTCGGGAAAGAAATAGTTCTTGCGGTCGAAGATCGAGCGCAGGTTGATCCGGGCCTTCAGGCCCAGGCCGGTGCGGACCGCCTGTTCCACGCATTTCTCGTTGATGACCGGCAACATGCCGGGGAAACCGGCATCGATGAAGCTGACCTGGCTGTTGGGTTCGGCCCCGAATTCGGTCGAGGCGCCGGAGAACAGCTTGGCGTTGGAGGTCACCTGGGCATGGACCTCCATGCCGATCACGATCTCCCAGTCGCCGGTCTCGCCCTTGATGGTCTTGATCTTCGCGGGGCTGGTCATGCGGTCCACCACTTGGCCGGGGAATGCTTGAAGTCCGCGGCGGTTTCCAGCGCCAGGGCGGCGCGCAGCAGGACGCCTTCGTCGAACGCCTTGCCGATCAGTTGCAGGCCCAGCGGCAGGCCGTTGGCGGTCAGGCCCGCCGGAACGGTGATGCCGGGCAGGCCCGCCAGATTCACCGTCACGGTGAAGACGTCCTGCAGATACATCTCCAGCGGGTCGGTGGTCTTGGCCCCCACCGCGAAGGCCGGGCTGGGCGTGGCCGGGGTCAGCAGCACGTCGCACTTTTCATAAGCCTGGTCGAAGTCGCGCTTGATCAGGGTGCGCAGTTTCTGGGCGCGGGCGTAATAGGCGTCGTAATAGCCGGCCGACAGCACATAGGTGCCGATCAGGATGCGGCGCTGCACTTCCGCGCCGAAGCCCTCGCCCCGGCTCTTTTCATACAGGTCGATGATATCGCGCACATCCTTGGCGCGGTGGCCGAAGCGCACCCCGTCATAGCGGGCCAGGTTGGACGAGGCTTCGGCCGGGGCGACGATATAATAGGTCGGCAGCGCGTATTTGGTGTGGGGCAGCGAGACCTCGACGATCTCGGCGCCCTGCGCCTTCAGCCAGTCGGCGCCCTTGCTCCACAGCGCGTCGGTTTCGGCGGCGGCGCCCTCCACCCGGTATTCCTTGGGGATGCCCACGCGCAGGCCCTTGATGCCGCCGTCCAGCAGCTTTTCGTAATCGGGCACCGCCAGGTCCACGCTGGTGGAGTCCTTGGGGTCCACCGAGGCCATGCTGGTCAGCAGGATGGCGGCGTCGCGCACTGTCTTGGTCATCGGCCCGGCCTGGTCCAGCGACGAGGCGAAGGCCACGATGCCGAAGCGCGAGCAGCGGCCATAGGTGGGCTTGAGGCCGACGCGGCCGGTGACGGCGGCGGGCTGGCGGATCGAACCGCCGGTGTCGGTGCCCGTGGCGGCCAGGCAGAGATCGGCGGCGACGGCGGCGGAGGAGCCGCCCGACGACCCGCCGGGCACGAGGTTCTGGTTGCTGTCCTGGGCGCGCCAGGGATTGAGGACCGGACCGAAGGCACTGGTCTCGTTGGAGGAGCCCATCGCGAACTCGTCCAGGTTGGTCTTGCCCAGCATCACCGCGCCCGCGTCCCACAGATTCTGGGTGACGGTGGATTCATAGGGCGGCACGAAATCGCCCAGGATGCGGCTGGCGGCGGTGGTGCGCACGCCCTTGGTGCAGAACAGATCCTTGATCGCCAGCGGCAGGCCTTCCAGCGCGCCCGGCGTTCCGGCGGCGATGCGCTTGTCGGCGGCGTCGGCCATCGCCAGCGCCCGGTCCGCCGTCTCGGTGATATAGGCGTTGAGCGGGCGCGCCTGTTCGATCGCGGCGACGAAGGCGCCGGTCAGCTCGCGGGAGGAGATCTTTTTGGCCCGGACGGCGTCGCGCGCCTCGGCCAGGGTCATGGAAACAAGATCGGACATTATTCCACCACCTTCGGCACCACGAAGAAGTGGTCCGCGCCCTCGGGCGCATTGGCGAGCAGCGCATCGGCCTGGCCGCCATCGGTCACGATGTCGGCGCGCCATTTCAGCTTCTGGGCCACCACGCTGGTCATGGCGGGCACGCCCTCGACATTCACCTCGCCCAGCATCTCCACCCACTGGAAAATGCCGTTCAACTCTCCGGCCATGGGTTCGAGGCGGCTTTCCGGGACGGAAAGGCGGGCCAGCCTGGCGATGCGGCGCACGGTGTCCTTATCGACGGACATTGACCCTCCTTGGGGCGTTCCTGCTGTGTTAGAGGTGGCCAGCTAGCTAGCAACCGGGGGGACCGGAGGCAAGCAAAAGGGGCGCTGATGCCGGTTATCCCGTTGGAAGACCTGAAGCTGGACCGGGGCACGCGCCTTTTGGGGCTGGACCTGGGGGAAAAGACCATCGGGCTGGCCCTGTCGGATACCCTGCTGACCGTCGCCACCCCCATGCAGACCCTCAAACGGGGCAAGTTCGCCGCCGACGCCGCCCGGCTGGACCATATAATAAGTGAGCAGGGCGTCGGGGGGCTGGTGGTGGGCCTGCCGCTGAACATGGACGGCTCGGACGGCCCCTCGGCCCAGTCGGCCCGCGCCTTCGGCCGCAACTGGGCGGCGCGCTCCCCCCTGCCCGTCCTGTTCCAGGATGAACGCCTGTCCACCAGCGCCGTGACCCGCACCCTGCTGGACGGCGGCTCCAGCCGCCGCCGCCGGGACGCCGTGGTGGACAAGAGGGCCGCCGCCTACACCCTGCAAGGGGTGCTGGACCGGCTGCGAAATCTGCGATGAGCGACGCGCAACCGGCGAAATTCCTGTGGCTGCTGCGCCCGCCCGTCACCATCGACCGGCGCACCGAGCGCATTCTGCTGCTGGTGGGCGCGGCGGCCCTGTTCGCGGGCTATGACGTCAACATCTTCGGGCTGGCGACGCCGCAGATCCAGGCCTCGCTGCATATTCCCGAGAACCAGATCGGACTCACCCTCGCCTATTTCCGCATCGCCGCCATCGTGGCGCTGCTGCTGGCCGCCAGCGCCGATCTGGTGGGGCGGCGGCGCCTGCTGCTGGTGACCATTTTCGGCCAGGCGGTCTTCACCCTGCTGACCGCCTTCGCGCCCGACTATCTCAGCTTTGTCGGGGCGCAATTTCTCACCCGCGTCTTCGGCTATGCCGAGGAGATGCTGTGTTTCGTGGTGGTGGCCGAGGAGATCGACGCGCGGGCGCGCGGCTGGGCCAATTCCACGCTGGTCGCCTTTTATTTCTTCGGCGGCGGGCTGGCGGCGGCGGTGTTCGGCGCGGTGGAGATATTGCCCTTCGGCTGGCGGGCGCTTTATTTCCTGGGCGCGCTGCCGCTGTTCCTGGTGGCGGTGCTGCGGCGTCACCTGCCCGAGACAAAACGCTTCGAGGCGCAAGGCGAAAGCGGCCTGAAGGCGGGCGCGCTGCTGGACCTGTTGCGCGGCCTGGTGCGCCGCCATCGGCGCCGGGTCGTGACCATCGTGATCGCGGCGGGCGCCTGGGGGTTCGCGGTGTCGCCCGCCACCTTCCTGGCGCAGAAATATCTCCAGGAGGCCGGACATTTTTCACCCGGACAGGTCAGCCTGATCCTGATTCCCGGCGGATTGATCGGGCTGGGCCTGGCCATCGCGGCGGGACGGATCTCGGACCGGCTGGGCCGCAGGCCGGTGGCGCTGGCGATGGCGGCCTTGTGCGGCATCAGCTTTCTGCTGTTTTTCGGGCCGGCCCCCATCTGGACCATGCCGGTGCTGTGGGTGCTGGCCTTCTTCGCCTATTTCGCGGGCGACACCATGATCGCGGGCTTCGCGCTGGAGATCGTGCCGACCCAGTATCGCGCCACCATGGGCGGCCTGCGTTATCTGGTCGAGATCGGGGCGGGCGCGGTGGCCCTGGCGCTGGAAGGGGTTTTGTACGATCTCCTGGGCGGCCACGGCCCCGCGCTGCAATGGCTGCTGGCGGCTATCCCCATCACTTTGATCGCCATCCTGTTCCTGCCCGAGCCCGCGGGGCGTAAGCTGGAAGAGATGACGGCCTGATCCGTTAATCCGGCGCTTGCGGCGGAGGTTGCGGGACCGGGCTTTGCTATCTATAAGGCCCGCAGTCATGACATCCGCGCCCGCCGCTCCGATCCTCCAATCGAGCCATCTGCTCGGGATCGCCGGGCTTTCCCGCTTCGACGTCACCGCGCTGCTCGACCTGGCCGAAACCTATGTCGTGCAGGGCCGCGCCACCGACAAGAAGACCGCCCTGCTCAAGGGCCGCACCCTGATCAACCTGTTCTTCGAGGCCAGCACCCGCACCCAGTCCAGCTTCGAGCTGGCGGGCAAGCGCCTGGGGGCCGATGTGCTGAACATGAGCGTCAAGTCCAGCTCGGTCTCCAAGGGCGAGACCCTGCTGGACACCGCCTCGACCCTCAACGCCATGCGCCCCGACCTGCTGGTGGTGCGCCACCAGGATGCGGGGGCCGCCGAACTGCTGTCGAACAAGCTGGATTGCAGCGTCATCAATGCCGGCGACGGCGCGCACGAGCATCCGACCCAGGCGCTGCTGGACGCGCTGACCATCCGCCGCCGCCGCGGCGGTTTCGAGAATCTGACGGTGGCGATCTGCGGCGATGTGCTGCACAGCCGCGTCGCCCGCTCCAACCTGATCCTGCTGTCCATGATGGGGGCGCGGGTGCGGCTGGTGGCGCCGCGCACCCTGCTGCCCGCCGAGGCCGACCGTTTCGGCGTGGAAATCTACACCGACATGGAAAAGGGCCTGGCCGGGGCCGACATCGTGATGATGCTGCGCCTGCAGCTGGAGCGCATGTCGGGGGCCTTCGTGCCGTCGGTGCGCGAATATTTCCGCTTCTATGGCCTGGACCGGGCCAAGCTGGCCCATGCCAAACCGGGCGCATTGGTCATGCATCCCGGCCCGATGAACCGGGGCGTGGAGATCGCCTCGGATATCGCCGACGATGTGCAGGTGTCGCTGATCGCCGAACAGGTGGAGATGGGCGTCGCCATCCGCATGGCCGTTCTGGACGCCCTCAGCAGGGGGCACGCATGAGCCGCAGGATCGCGTTCCGCAACGCGCGGCTGGTCGATCCGGCCAGCGGCCTGGATGTGAAAGGCGGCCTGCTGGTCGAGAACGGCCGCATCGCCGATGTCGGGCCGCGCCTGTTCAATGATGCCGAGCCGGGCGATCCCGAAGTGGTGGATTGCCGGGGGCTGGTGCTGGCGCCCGGCCTGATCGACACCCGCGTCTTCACCGGCGAGCCGGGGGCCGAGCATCGCGAGAGCCTGGAATCCGCCAGCCTGGCCGCCGCCGCGGGCGGCGTCACCTCCATGGTGGTGATGCCCAACACCGACCCGGTGATCGACGAGCCGTCGCTGGTGGATTTCCTGCTGCGCCGCGCCGCCGCCACCGCCCGGGTGCGGGTGCTGCCCTGCGCCGCGCTCACCCGCGGCCTGCATGGCGAGATCATGACCGAGATCGGCCTGCTGAAGGAGGCCGGCGCGGTGGCTTTCACCGACGGCGACCGCTCCATCGCCAATGCGCGGGTGCTGCGCCGGGCGCTGTCCTATGCCGCCACCTTCGATGCGCTGGTCATCAGCCATGCCGAGGATCCCGAACTGGTGCAGGGCGCCAGCGCCACCGAAGGCGAATTCGCCACCCGGCTGGGCCTGCCCGCCGCCCCCGCCATCGCCGAGGCGATGATGGTGGAGCGCGACATCCGTCTGGTCGAACTGACCGGGGCGCGGCTGCATTTCGGCCAGATTTCCACCCGCGCCGCGCTGGTCGCCATCGCCGCCGCCAAGGCGCGCGGACTGCCCGTGACCTGCGGCGTCAGCGCCCATCACCTGACGCTCAACGAACTGGATGTCGGGCCCTATCTCACCTTCCGCAAGGTGCGTCCGCCGCTGCGCAGCGAGGCCGACCGCGCCGCGATGGCGCAAGGCGTCGCCACCGGCGTGATCGACGTCATCGTGTCCAGCCACGAACCGCAGGGCGCGGACACCAAGCGCCAGCCCTTCGCGTCGGCCGCCGCCGGGACGGTGGGCCTGGAGACGCTGCTGGCCGCCGCCCTGAGTCTGTCGCATGGCGGCCTGACCAGCCTTGCCCATGTGCTCAAGACCCTGACCGAAGGCCCGGCCCGCATCTTCGGCCTGCCGACCGGCAAACTGGCAAAGGGCGCCCCCGCCGATCTGGTGCTGTTCGACGAACATGCGCCCTTCCAGGTCCGCTCCGAGGCGCTGCACTCCCGGGCGCGCAACACCGCCTTCGAGGGCCGCACATTCTCCGGTGTGGTGCAGCAGACCTTTGTCGGCGGCGAACGCGTCTTCGCGCGCGGATAAACTGTCATCCCCGCGAAAGCGGGAATCCGACTTTCTTTCTTTAATGACCCCTCCGGCCTTCGCAACTTTGCTTGACGTGTCGCATCACGGGATGCGCCACGCCTGCGCGTTGCTACGGCCACCTCCCCCTTTGGATGCGCTGCGCGCATGAGGGGGAGGAGGACCTGTGCTCGGCTGACGGCGCCGCTCGCCGGGGATGACAAGGCAGCCCAAGGCTGGCATCGTCGCGGCCATGACTTCCATGACCCTGCTCCAGGCCCTGCTGCTCGGCTATCTGCTGGGCACGATTCCGTTCGGCCTGTTCTTCACCCGCCTGTCGGGCGCGGGCGACATCCGCGCCATCGGCTCCGGCAATATCGGCGCCACCAATGTCCTGCGCACCGGCAAGAAATGGGCGGCCGCCGCCACCCTGTTCTGCGACGGGGCCAAGGGCGCGGTGGCGGTGATCGCGGCGCGCCTGCTGCTGCCGTCGGCGGGCGCTGGCCCGGAGATTTTCGCCGCGCTGGGCGCGGTGCTGGGCCATCTGTTTCCCGTCTGGTTGAAGTTCAAGGGCGGCAAGGGCGTCGCCACCTTCCTGGGGGTGACGCTGGCGCTCCATTGGCCGGTGGGCCTGATGGTGGCGGCGACCTGGCTGGGCGCGGCGCTGATCTGGCGCATCTCGTCCCTGTCGGCGCTGATCGCCATCGCCCTGTCGCCCGCCTATTTTCTGCTGATGGGGTTTTACGACTATGCCGCCCTGGCGCTGCTGCTGTCGGCGCTGATCACCGTCATGCATCGTGACAATATCCGCCGGCTTATCCGCGGCGAGGAACCGCGTATCGGGTCCAGAAGCGGAGATAAGAGTGGAACTCAGCGATAGCGAACGCCGCGCCTGGCTGACCCTGTCGGCCACGCCGCATGTGGGGCCGGTCACCTTCCACAATCTGATCGCCCGTTTCGGCTCGGCCGCCGCCGCACTGGACGCCCTGCCGCGCCTGGCGCAGCGGGGCGGCGGCAAGCGCTTTGCCCCGCCCGACCCCAGCGCCGCCGCCCGCGAACTGGAGGCGCTGGCGAAACTGGGCGGGCGCATGATCGCATCCTGCGAAAGCGCCTATCCGCACGGCCTGGCGGCGCTGGATGCGCCGCCGCCGCTGCTGTCGGTGCTGGGCCATCCGCATCTGCTGAAAAAGGAAATGGTCGCCATCGTGGGCGCGCGCAACGCCTCGGCGCTGGCGCGCAAGTTCGCCGACGCCCTGTCGCGCGAGCTGGGCTTTGCCGGGCTGGCGGTGGTGTCGGGTCTGGCGCGCGGCATCGACGCCGCCGCGCATGAGGCGGCGCTGGCGGTGGGCACGGTGGCGGTGGTGGCGGGCGGAGTGGACATCGTTTATCCGCCCGAGAATGAAAAACTCTATGCCGCGATCCGCGCGCGCGGCGTGATCGTGTCGGAGATGCGGCTGGGCGAAGCGCCCCAGGCGCGTCACTTCCCCCGCCGCAACCGGATCATCTCCGGCCTGGCGCGCGGGGTGGTGGTGGTGGAAGCGGCGGAGAAATCCGGCTCGCTGATCACCGCCCAATATGCCCTGGAACAGGGCCGCGAGATTTTCGCCGTGCCCGGCTCGCCACTCGATCCGCGCGCCCGTGGCGCCAACCGCCTGATCCGCGAGGGCGCCACCCTGACCGAGAGCGCCGCCGACATCCTGGCCGTGCTGTCGCCCATGCTGGGCGGCGATTTCGGCGAACCGCACACCGGCTTTCCGTCACGCCCCACCGACGGGACGGGCACGGACATGGAGGCCGAGGCGGACCGGATTCGCGCCGCCGTGGAGGAGGCCCTGGGTCCCGCTCCGGTGGCGATAGACGACCTGATCCGGCAACTGGGCGCGCCGGCCGGGGCGGTGCTGACCGTGATCCTGGAGATGGAACTGGCGGGGCGCTGTGTGCGTCAGCCGGGCAACCGGGTGTCCTGGGCCTGAGGCGGGGGTGTCGCCTCCTGCTCCCGGATGACGATGCGCGCCTCCGCCTGGGCCAGTTCCAACAGATGCGCCAGCATCCCCTGGCCCTGGCGCTGGGCGATTTTCCGCAGGTCATCCAGCAAATCCAGGGTGTAGCGGGCGGATTCGGCGGGCGAGAGCAGGACGGCGGGGCCAGGGCCGTGGGCAGGAGAGACGCTGAACCGGGATTTTCGCGGAAGCGCGGGCATCATGATTTCGTAAGGATTCGCGGATTAACCATAGGGTGTCTGCCATCCGAATACAACCCAAGGTTATAAATCATGGGTAAATATTCCAATAATACAACCTATGGTGACATATGCGCGCCAGAACCGGCGTTGACAGGGCCAGCCGCCGGGGGTCAGTGTCCCGCCCCTTTGGCGGTTCGCACCTTGCACAGGCCGGGTTCGGCCCCAGATAAGCCCCTTCGTCCCTCACCCTTGGGTTCCATGTCCTAGATGAACGTCCTGATCGTCGAGTCCCCCGGCAAGGTCAAAGCCATCAACAAGTATCTGGGCAGCAATTATAAAGTGCTGGCCAGCTTCGGGCATATCCGCGACCTGCCGTCCAAGGACGGCTCGGTGAAGCCGGACGACGATTTCTCCATGGTCTGGGATGTGGATGCCCGCGCCGCCTCCAAGATCAAGGACATCGCCGAGGCGGTGAAGGGCGCCGACAAGCTGATCCTGGCCACCGACCCCGACCGCGAGGGCGAGGCGATTTCCTGGCACATCCTGGAAGTGCTGCGGGCCAAGAAGCTGCTGAAAGACCTGCCGGTGGAACGGGTGGCGTTCAACGCCATCACCAAATCCGCCGTGATGGAGGCCATCGCCCATCCCCGCGCGCTGAACCAGGAACTGGTCGAAGCCTATCTGGCCCGCCGGGCGCTGGATTATCTGGTGGGTTTCACCCTGTCGCCGGTCCTGTGGCGCAAGCTGCCGGGGGCGCGCTCGGCCGGGCGGGTGCAGTCGGTGGCGCTGCGCCTGATCGTGGAGCGCGAGCAGGAGATCGAGGCGTTCAAGGCCCAGGAATACTGGTCCATCGGCGCCGACCTGACCGCCCAGGCGGGCAGCTTCACCACCCGGCTGATCCAGCTGGACGGCAGGAAGATCGAAAAGCTGTCGCTGACCAATCAGGCCGAGGCCGACCGCGCCGTGGCCGCCATCCAGGCCCAGAACTTCACGGTGGGCAGCGTCGAGGCCAGCCCGGTCAAGCGCAACCCCTCGCCGCCCTTCAAGACCTCGACCCTGCAACAGGAAGCCAGCCGCAAGCTGGGCTTCAACGCCAAGCGCACCATGCAGGTGGCGCAGGGCCTGTATGAAGGCGTGGAGATCGGCGGCGACACCACCGGCCTGATCACCTATATGCGGACCGACGGCATCACCATGGTGCCCGAAGCCGTCACCGAGGCCCGCGCGATGATCGGCGGCAAGTATGGCGCCCGCTATGTCCCGGCCAACGCCCGCGTCTATGCCAACAACAACGCCACCGCCCAGGAAGCCCATGAAGCGGTGCGCCCCACCAGCTTCGCCCGCACCCCGCAAGAGGTCGCCAAGTATCTCGATGGCGACGCCGCCCGCCTCTACGAACTGATCTGGAAGCGCGCCGTCGCCAGCCAGATGGAAAGCGCCGAGCAGGAGCGCACCACGGTGGATGTGATCTCCGCCGACCGCCGGATCACCCTGCGCGCCACCGGCACCGTCACCTTGTTCGACGGCTTCCTCACTTTATATCTGGAAGGCCAGGACGACGAAGCGGACGAGGACGGCTCGCGCCTGCCCAAGCTGGCGGCGGGCGACGCCACCGCCATCGATGCCGTCAATCCGGCCCAGCATTTCACCGAGCCGCCGCCGCGTTATTCCGAGGCCAGCCTGGTCAAGAAGCTGGAGGAGCTGGGCATCGGCCGCCCCTCCACCTATGCCTCGATCATCTCCACCCTGCGCGACCGCGCCTATGTGCGGATGGACCGCCAGCGTTTCATCCCCGAGGACAAGGGCCGGCTGGTCACCATCTTCCTGAACAGCTTTTTCCGCCGCTATGTCGCCTATGATTTCACCGCCGACCTGGAAGAAAAGCTGGACGAGGTCTCCGATGGCAAGCTGGACTGGAAGCAGTTGCTGCGCGACTTCTGGACCGAATTCTCGGCCGCCATCGGCGAGACCAAGGACCTGCGCATCACCCAGGTGATCGACGAGCTGGACGCCGTGCTGGCGCCGCACATCTTCCCGCAGGGCGAGGATGGCGTGGACCCGCGCAAGTGCCCGTCCTGCGACAATGGCCGCTTGAACCTCAAGCTGGGCCGTTTCGGCGCGTTCGTGGGCTGCTCCAACTATCCGGAGTGCAAGTTCACCCGCCAGCTGGGCGCCAAGCCGGGCGAAGGCGATGCCGGGCCGGTGGAGATCGGCCTGTTCCCCGGCAGCGAGGACATGATCACCCTGCGCACCGGCCGTTTCGGCCCCTATGTGCAGCGGGGCGACGGCGACAAGCCCAAGCGGTCGGGCCTGCCCAAGGGCACCGACAAGAGCGATGTGGACCTGGAGATGGCGGTGAAGCTGCTGTCCCTGCCGCGCGAGGTCGGGCTGCACCCGGAAGACGGCAAGAAGATCACCGCCAATTTCGGCCGCTTCGGACCTTACGTCTATCACGACGGCATCTATGCCTCGCTGCCCTCGCCGGAAGATGTGTTCGACATCGGGCTCAACCACGCCGTCACGCTGATCGCCGAGAAGAAGGCCAAGGGGCCGGGCCGCCGTGGCGGCCAGACCCTGAAGGATCTGGGCGCGGCGCCCGACGGCAAGCCGATCCGGATCATGAAGGGCAAGTTCGGCGCCTATGCCAGCGACGGCGAGACCAATGCCACCCTGCCCGAAGGCACCGAGCCGGACAGCGTGACGATGGAACAGGCGCTGGCGCTGATCGCCGAGCGGGCGGCCAAGGGTGGGAAAAAGAAGAAAGCCGTGAAGGCGAAGGCGCCCGCCAAGCCCAAGGCCGAAAAGCCCGAAGAAGGCTGCGCCCAAAAAGAAGGCCGCGGCCCCAAAAACAACAAAGACCACGAAAACGAAGAAAGCTGCCGCCTCCAAAGGCAAATCTTCCGGCTCGGGCAAGAAAGCCCAGGAGCCCGAGATGGCAGGCGAATAGGACACTTGAAAAAAGACCGGAAACCCACGAACACGCGCGCCCTCGACAAGGCGCGCGTGCTTGAACTGCTGGCGGAAAACGTCGGCGCCAACAAGCGCGATCTCGCCAAGCTGCTGGGCCTGAAAGGCTCGGACCGCATCCATCTCAAGCGCATCCTGAAGGAGCTGGAGGCCGAGGGCGCCATCGAAGGCCGCGCCAAGCAGGGCTTCGTCAAGCGCGGCGAACTGCCCGATATCGGCATTGTCGAGGTGACGGGCCTGGATGCCGATGGCGAGCTGATGGCCCGCCCCCTGGCCTGGACCGGCGACAAAGACCCGCCCGCCGTCTATGTGATCCCGCCCAAGGAGGGCGGCGCGCCCGGCATCGGCGACCGCCTGCTGGCCAAGCAGGAACGGCATGGCGAAGCCTATGAGGCGCGCATCGTCCGACGGCTGGAGCGCGAAACCCAGCAGCGGCTGATCGGCGTGCTGCGGAACAGCCCGTCCACCGGCTGGCGGCTGGTGCCGATCGACAAGAAAGCCCGCACCGAATATGCGCTGGACAAGGCCGACCTGAACGGCGGCGGGCATAACGACCTGGTCGCCGCCGAGCCGCGCGCCGGGCGCATCGCCGGTTTCAGCCGCGTCAAGGGGGTCGAGCGG
>ERZ778022.2796-NODE-2796-length-17508-cov-4.193491_pt1 | contig 17508 bp, 18 predicted proteins | sample MGYA00375752_ERZ778022 | MGnify/ENA primary metagenome ERZ778022 (study PRJEB29350, sample SAMN05389826) | bioreactor metagenome | isolation source: Thiocyanate bioreactor | place: South Africa: University of Cape Town | collected 2014-04-04 ... | reverse complement strand
CGCCAGCACCATGAAGATCGCCCCGCCGATGGCGCAGGCCGGCAGCAGGCGGATATGCAATGGGCCGACGACGAAGCGCGCCGCATGCGGCACGACGAGCCCGACAAAACCGATCGAGCCGACCATACTGACGATCGTCGCCGTCATCATCGCCGTCAGAGCGAAGAGCACGATGCGCGTGCGCCCGACATCGACCCCGAGCGCGGCAGCCGCCTCGTCGCCGAAAGCGAAGGCGTCAAGCACGCGCGCATAGCAGAGACAGGCGGCGAGCCCCAGCCCGACAACGACCGAGACCAGCATGAACTCCGGCCAGCGAACGCCCCCGAAGCTGCCCAGCAGCCAGAACATCACATCGCGCGCCTGCTGGGCGTTGCCCGATGTGGTGACGATGTAGGAGGTAGCGGCGTTGAAGAGCTGCGAGGCGGCGACGCCGGCAAGAATGGTGCGATCCGCCCCGCCACGGGTGCCGTTCGACAGCAGCGCAACGAACAGGAACGCCGCGAAGGCGCCGGCGAAAGCGCCGGCCGAGAGCGAGACGGCGCCGCTGCCGATACCGAGAATAACGATCGCGACCGCACCCGTGGAGGCGCCGGCCGAGATGCCGAGCACATAGGGCTCGGCGAGCGGATTGCGCAGCAGCGACTGCATGATCGCGCCGCAGAGCGCAAGTCCTGCACCGCAGAAGGCCGCCACCAGCGCCCGGCTGAGCCGATAATCCCAGATCACGGTCTCATGCATGCGATTGAGCTCGACCGTCGTCAAGCCGATCCGGTTGGTGATCGTCTTAAATGTCGTCGAGAGCGGGATCGGCAGGTCGCCGATCCCGACGCTGACGCCGACAGCGAGCGCAATCGCCGTCAGGGAAGCCAGCAGCAGAGCTGCGAAGACGAGAAACTGCTGAAGAGAACGGCCCGTTGCAATCACTTCAGCAGGCCGAGCGTCTTCAACTGTTCGGCCACCTGTTCGGCGCCGTAGATGGTGCGGATCGTCGGGTTCATTGCCTGGCCATCCATCACCACCATCGCCTTGTTCACGACGGCCTTCATCTGGCTGACGGCGGGATCGGTCGTGAGAAACGCCATCTTGGCCTCGGGCTTGTCGAGTTCCCAGCGGTTGCGGTCGAGGCTGGCGACGACGATCACGTCCGGATCGGCCGCGATGATGCTCTCCCAGCTGAGAGTCGGCCATTCGGCTTCCGCCGTGATCGCATTGTGCCCGCCCAGCATGTCGGCGATGAAGCCGGACGCGCTGTTCTTGCCGCCGACATAGGCATCGGCGGAGGGCGACGGGCTGGAGAACCAGAAGACATAGGAGAGCTTTTTCCCATCCGCCGGCACGCTGGCGCGAAGCGCCGCCTCCCGCGCCTTGAAATCGGCGATCAGGGCCTGGCCGCGATCGGCCACGTCGAAGATCTGCGAAAGCTCGTCGATCTCCCTGTAGAGGAGGGTCATGTTCCACAGCTCGTTCCGGCTGCCATAAGCGTCCTTGACTTCCTCGGTGCTGAGGCAGGTGCTGGGCGAAAGATAGGACGGAATGCCGACCTTCTCGAAATCCTCGCGCTTGGCGACCTTGCTGTCCGGTCCGAGCAGAGTGGGCAATGCCGCGGCAACGAAATCGGGATTTTCGGCCAGGATCGCTTCGAAGGTCGGAAACTCGACCGTTAGCAGCTTGACCTTGGCGTTCGCTTCGGCCAATTGCGGCAGCACCTTGCTCGGCCAGAAGGCCGTGCCGGCCATCTTGTCCTCCAGTCCGAGCAGCAGCAGGATCTCGGCGCTGTTCTGGCCAAGCCCGATCGCGCGCTCCGGCGCCTTCTCGAACGTCACCTGCGCACCGCAGTTTTCGATTGTCAGCGGATAGCTTGTCGGGCCGGCGAATGCCGACATTACCGTGAAACCGAGCGCGGCGAAGAGGCCGGAAGCAGCGAGAAGTGATTTGAGCATGATAGAGGCATCCTGAGCCGAACAGGTTAAGAACTGCGGTGGTATAGTTCACAGAGACGCCAGAAACAAGAGAAAATTACTCATGTTTTTAGCTTGCGGTAAATTGCGTCCGCCCGCCGCTCGTCGCAGAAGATCGCGCAGAAAGGCACACCTCGCCCGCAGACGCACACTGGATTCTGCTCATCACCGACATCACCGGCCTGCCGGCCCTCGGCCGCATCCTGGATGAGGCGCCGGCCGACCAGCGGATACAGGCGCATGTCGAAATCCCCGATGCCGGGGATATCCAGCCCGACCTCGCCGACAACAGCGACATTTGCTGGCATCACGGCTTCGACCGGAGACCCGAAATAACCAGGCCGGCGCAATCGCCCGTGACGTCCCCCTGCCCCCAGGCCCCGGCTATATCAGCCCGTCCGGCGACCCAAAAGTTTTGCCGCGAGGGCGACGAGGCCGATTGACACGAGGAAGATCAGCGTGCCGACAACCGCGATCTGCGGCGGCAGTTCGCGGCGCATCAGGCCGTAAAGCCAGGTCGGGAACATGGTCGTTCCGCCGGCGGTGAAGTTGGTCAGCACAAAGTCGTCGAGCGAGATGGCGAAGGTGAGCAGCGCGCCGGAGAGGATGCCCGGCAGGATGATCGGTAGCCAGATCGTGCGGAACACCGTGAAGCCGGAGGCGCCGAGATCGCGCGCCGCCTGCTCCAGCGTCACTCCGGCGCCGATGACGCGCGAGCGCACGTTGATGATGACGAAGCTCAAGCCCAGCGTCGTATGAGCGGCAATGACGCTCGGAAAACCGAGCGGATAGAACAGCCCGCCCGTCAGGGTCTTGAGGAGCGGGATCGTCGCCGTCGCCACGAAGAGGATGAGCATGCCGGCGCCAAGCACCACTTCCGGGGTCGCCAGGGGAATGAAGGTGAGGCCCGAAACCGCGCCGCGCCCGAGGAATTTCCGCCGCCCCAGCGCAAAGCCGACTGGCGTGCCGAGCAACCCAGCCAGCAGCGCCGAAACCGCAGCCACCACAAGGCTGTTGCGGATCGCCACGCCAAGCTGCGGCACCGCGAACGGATGGCGCCAGGCCTCCAGCGAGAAGCTGCCCAGCGCGTAATTGAAGCGTCCGCCGGGATCGTTGAAGGAGAAGACGATCATGGTGAGGACGGGCGCGAACATGAAGACGAGCGCAAACCCGATCATGGCGCGTACCGCCAGCCCTTCCCGCTTGACAGGCGTGCTAGACGACATCGAGAAGCTCCGTACCGCGAATGAGACGCAGGAGAAGGGTCAGCAGCAGCATGGCGGCGACCAGCAGCGTCGCCGAAAGGGCGGCCGCCCCCGCATAGTCCAGTTCCACCAGGAATTTCGCCTGGATGACGTTGCCGAGCATCTGCGTGCGGATATCGCCGAGCAACGCGGCATTGACGTAATCGCCAAGCGCCGGGATGAACGACAGCACGGCGGCGGCAATGAAACCGTTGCGACTGAGCGGAAAGACGATCAACGCGAAGCGCTCCGTCATCGTGCCGCCTACCGCCGCGCCGAGACCTGCGGCCGCCAGCACGAAGGCGATCGGCCAGGTGGCAAAAATTCCGCCCCTGTCGAAAAAAACTGCAGCCAGCAGCAGCCCGATGGCAAGGCCGCCAACCGCGCCGATGGCCGCCCCGCGCCCGCCGCAACGGCCGGAATAGAGATCGTCCGCCGCCGCGCAAAGCGTACGATCGATGCGGTTGAAGGCAGCGTGGAGCGGCAGCAGCACGAAGGGCACGAGCTGGTAGGTGAGACCCGCCACGACCGCAAAGGGTGTGCCGAGCACCCGCACTTCCAGCCCGGCGATCTGCTGCAGCGGGCCGAACAGCGGCCCATTAGCGCCGAGCAGGGTCTGCCAGGCAACGATGCGGATCAGATACCTCGGCAGGAACGGTGCGAAGAAGGCGAAGAGCAGCACGGCCTTCCATCGCCCGCCATAGAAGGAAATGCCGTAGGCGACCGGCATGGCGATGGCGAAGGCGAGGATGGTCGCCGACAGGCCGATCAGCACCGAATTCAGCAGGTTGTCCCAATAGAACGGGATCGAATCCGCGTAATTGGCAAGCGACCAGCCGGTTGCCGTCAGCGCGAAGGGATCGGCGCTGAACGACATGCGCAGGATATAGACAAGCGGCACGACGATGAGGGCGACGAGCCAGGCCAGCGTCGGCAGCATTTCCGGCCAGCCGGCCCGCGCCTTGAGGAAGCGCGGGCGGGCTGGTTTCGTGAGCGGGATCGCCTTAGCCACTGATCATCTGCATCCAGGTTCGGGCGATCTGGGCGCGTTCGCGCTGGTCCCAGGGCGCCGGATAGGGAAACAGCCGGTCGAGCACATCGGCGGGCGGGAAGATCAGCGGATTGGCGGCAAGCGCCGGATCAATCTTTGCAAGCTCCTCCTTGACGCCGACGGCATAGGGATATTGCAGCGTGTAGCGGCAGAAGCTCGCGGCGTTTTCCGGCCGGAACCACCAGTCGATGAAGGCGAGCGCGGCCTTCGGATCGGCGGCACCCTTGGGAATGCCGAGCCGGTCGACATAGGCGGGTGCGCCCTCCTTCGGCACGGCGAAGCCGACCTTTACCGGATCAAGCTGGGAGATGTTGACGGGCGGAGCCATGGAGGCGATCAGATCGCCGTTCGAGAGTTTCTGGCCGGCATTCTCGCCTTGCGCCGGCAGAAGCTGCCCGCTTTCGATGTGCGGTTTCAGGAAGGCCAGCACCTCCATCGCCTCCTCCAGCGTCATCTCGGCCGGCACATGGTCGATCTTGCCTTGCGATTTGAGGTAAAGCCCCCAGGCGGCGACGTTGACGACGGGCGTGGCATAGAGCCCGACCTTGCCCTTTACCGCCGGGTCGAGCAATTGTCCCCAGGATTGCAGCCCGCCCTTGAAATACGCGCGATTGAAGGCAAGGCCAACCGGCGCGAAGTCGAAGGGTATGGCGATATCGGCATGCTTGACCGATTTCAGCGACGGCAGCAGGTTCTTTTGCACATTCGGCAGGGCGGCGGGATCGAGCGGTTCGAGCCAGCCATTTTCCGCGTAGAAGGATGTATATTGGCTGCTGATGCAGATCACGTCGTAGCCGATCGGCAGGCCGGCGGTGAATTGCGGGCGGACGCTGGCAAAAAACTGGTCGGCGTCGGAAATGACCTCACGGTAGTCCACGGTGATGCCCGTCTGCTCCTTGAAACGGGCGATGTCGGCCGGGTCGCATTCGCCGGAATTGGCGGCCCAGACGATGGTGTTCTCCGCGGCATGGGCCGCGGAGGACGGAAGGACGAGGCGGCCGCCCATGACGCCCGCTCCGGCGAGGAGGAGCTTGAGGGTCTGCCGGCGATTGGCCGTAAAACTGCACCTGTTCATGGACGTTCTCCTTTTTATTGAAATACGGTCAGTCGCGGACGTGGATGAAGATCTTGCGGATCGGTCCGGGCTGCTCCCAGCTGCCCTCATCCTTTTCGTTGTAGATCAGCAGGTCGCCGGAATTGGCGACATGCGTGCGGCCTTCCTTGTCGACGACCGTCACGTCGCCCTCGATGACGAAGTCGAAGCACTGGCCGGTGCCGAGCAGGTCGCCGTAATCGGCGTCGCGGCGCCAGAGGCCGACCGTCACCCGGCCATCATTCGACTTCCAGACGGAGGCGTGCTGGCCGATCGGATTGCCCGGCGTGCGATCGCCTGGCATATCGCCGTAATCGTGCCAGTCATTGGCCGGATCGCCGAACTTGATGACCTGAACGCTGCTCTTGGCGGCGGTTTCGAGATTGGTATCCTTTGGCATGCTGTCCTCTTTCATGATGGTGCCGCGGGGCGGCTCGGTTTGCCTGCTAGTTCGCAGGGATGAGGTAGGCTTTCGTCTCGTCGAAGGCGATGCGGCAGGCCGCACCCCGCGAAAATGCCGGCCGCTCCTGCTGCTTGAGCGTGACCGTGCCGCCATCGGCGAGCGTGGCCAGGATTTCGTGGTGGTCGCCGACATAGGTGCATTTGGTCAGCGTCGCGGCGATGCCAGCCTCGGCCAGCCGCATATGCTCCGGCCGCACCATCAGCAGACAGCGCCGGCTTTCCGGCGCCGTGGCCAGGCGCACCGTTACGCCGGCATCGAGGACGAAAGACTGGCTGACGACCGTGCCGGGCAACAGGTTGGCGCTGCCGATAAATTCCGCGACGAAACGGGTCTGCGGCCGCTCGTAGATCTCGTCCGGCGTGCCGATCTGTTCGATGCGCCCGGCATTCATCACCGCAATGCGATCCGACATGCTGAGCGCTTCCGACTGGTCGTGGGTGACGAAAACGGTGGTGGTGCCGACATCGCGCTGGATCGTCTTCAATTCCTCGCGTAGCTGCTTGCGCATCAGGAAGTCGAGCGCCGAAAGCGGCTCGTCGAGCAGTAGCACGGCCGGCCGGGTGACCAGCGCGCGGGCGATCGCCACCCGCTGCTGCTGACCGCCGGAAAGCCGGCCCGGCCGACGGCCGGCAAAATCCTGCATGCCGACCCTCTTCAGCTCGCCAGCCACACGCTCGCGCCGCTCCGCCGCCGGCACCTTGCGGCGCTTCAGACCGTATTCGACGTTTTCGGCCACGCTCATATGCGGAAACAGCGCATAGTTCTGGAACACATAGTTGGTCGGCCGGCGCGCCGGCGGCAGATGCGTGATGTCCTGCCCGCCGACCAGGATCTGCCCGCCGGACGGCGGTGCAAAGCCGCCGATCGCCTGCAGCGTCGTCGATTTGCCGCAGCCGCTCGGGCCGAGAAGCGTGAAAAATTCACCGGGCGCGATGGCGAGATCCATCGAGCGCACCGCTTCGACCGGACCATAGCGACAGACCAGAGAGCGCAATTCCACGCCCTTCTGCGATAGCGACATCGTCACTCCTCCGCATCTAAAGTTTTTATTACTATAAAACTGAAATTTCAGTCAGCGTATCTTTTCTATGGCGCTTGTCAACGCTATTTCTGGGAAAATCGATTGGAACGGAAAACAGCGATGCGATCTGAAATTTCTGAAGCGCAAGGCAAAGGCCAGCGCGACAACACGGGCTCGGCCGCCGGCCAGGCCTATGAAAACATTCGCGACCGGATCATCTCGCTGGTTTTGCCGCCCGGTGCGCCGCTCAACGAAGGAGAGCTTGCCGGTCATCTCGGCGTCGGGCTGACGCCGGTGCGCGATGCGATCAAGCGGCTGGCGCTCGAACATCTCATTATCGTCTATCCGCGCCGCGGCACCTTCGTCAGCGAAATCAACCTCGCCGACGAGCGCTGGCTGACCGAGGCGCGTGTGGAAATGGAAGGCCTCGCCGCCGAACTCGCGGCGAGCCGCGCCAGCGTCGAGGAGCGCCGAGCGATCAAGGAATGCGTCGAGATGCTGCTGGCCGAGTCCCAACAGTTGCGCATCAACGCGCTCGATACCGAATTCCATCGCCGCATCTACCGGGCGGCGCACAACCCTTTTCTTGAGGCATCGCTGAACCAGTATCTCAATCTGAGCGTGCGGCTCTGGTATTACTGCCGCGACCGGCTGCGCCCCAAGGCGACCAACGGCGATTTCCACCAGCAAGTCGCCGACGCCATCCTGGCCGGCGACCGGCAGGCGGCGCGGGCGGGGATCGTCGCCCATCTCAAGCAATCGTCGACCGAACTGCGCGAGGTCATGTGACTGGCGCAGCGCGGGCTTCAGCCCTTGTAACCCGTGACCAGTTGCGTCAGCCGGGTCGGCCCAAAACTCTGGAAATGGCCACCATGGACGATGCGTGCGGGCAGAGCGGCGACGCGGGCGAGCGAGGTGCGATAGGCCGTCTTGTCGGAATGGAACGTGTCGTCGATGAGGTCGCCGTCATAGACGATGTCGCCGGCGATCAGCGTGCCGGTGGCGCGCTCGAACAGCGCGATGCCGCCGGGCGAATGGCCGGGGGTGTGGATGACCTCGAAATGCCGGTCGCCGAGATCGACCACGTCGCCGTCTTCGACGAAGGCGGTGGCCGGGCACGGCCTGACGCGATAGGCGGCGCTGTCCCAGCCGTGCGGCGGCACCATGAACATCTCCTCGTTGGCATAGCCGGCGGCGAGCGTCCATTCCGGGCGCGGATCGGCGAAGATCGCTGCTTCGGCCGGGTGGGCCAGACGAACATCGAATTCATGGGTGCTGCCGATATGATCGAAATGGGCATGGCTCGACACGCAGACGACCGGCCGTTCGCGCAGCATCGGCACATGCTTCCGAAGGCTGTAATGGCCAAGGCCGGTATCGACCAGCATATCCCGCTCCGCCCCGCGCACCAGCCACATGTTGCAGCGGAAGAAGGGATGGATCCAGGGTTCGTGGATGAGGAAGACGCCTTCGGCGAAAGGCACGACCTCGTACCAGTCCTCGGCGCGGATCGACGGTGTTTGCATTGCCGGTCTCCATGAAAGCGAAAACGCTCTATCTCTTTACAGGACGAAACATCCCTGCGCACCGCCCGACGGGTCGGACGATGCACAGGGCGGGGAGAAAGTGGACCGCTCGGAAGCCTGCACCTAGATGCGGTTCAGCCGGCGGTAGACGCGGTCGCGCTGAGGCGCGGCGAGACGTAGAGCGGCGTCGTGCGTCCGGAAGCGTTCATCTGGACCTTTTCGTTGAAGACGAAGCCGGGCGCATTGTCATAGGAGAAGGTGGCGACCATGCGGTCGCGTTCCCCATGGCAGGGGGCGACGCGATGGACGGACTGGTCACCGTAGAACAGCACCAGCGTGCCGGCATCCTGCGAGACCGAGATCACTTCGTCCGAGGTGCCGCGCAGCACCGCTTCGACACGGTCGAGACCGGGATTGTCCTTGTCGCGGGTATGCGGCACGAATTCGAACTCGCCGCCCTTTTCCGGGCGCTGCAGCAGCAGGGTGACCACCCAGTCATTGCCGTCGAAATGCCAGTCGTGGGTCTGGCCGTTGTTCATCATGATGACCGCGAGCGACAGGAAGGGATCGGCGATCTGGTGGACGCTCTGGCCCAGAATTTCCGCGAAGAACGGCGGCAGGCCGCCCCATTCGTAGATCTTGCGCAATTCGCTCGCGCCATCGAACACATCGGCCGGCAACATGCGCTGGACCAGCGGCTGGGGCTTGCGGAACGGATGATCTGCCGGCAGCGACGGATCGAGCGTTTCCTGCGGATAGATGAAACGCAGGAGATCGCGGGGATAGGCCTTGCCCTTCAGGCTTTCCGCCTCGGCGACGCAGGTCGCAAGGCCCTTTTTGGTGAGAAAACCCGGGAAGAACGCAAGGCCGTTTTCGCGAAGCGAAGCCTTGGCGTTCTCGATCAGCGCCCGGCGCTTCGGGCTTTCCAGATCGTCGATCGGATAACGGTCGAGATCGACCAGATGGCTGACATCGGGGGCTTGCATGGCGCTCATTTTGTGTCTCCTCGTTCGATTGCTGGTTAATGGAGCCGCGCCGGCTAAAAACTTTAACGATATAAAAATGACGCAGGAATGCGAAAAGCGCAAGTGATTTGCGGCGAAAAATCCCGAAAAGCGCCTTGGCCCCCTCGAATGCGTGCAGCCGATACGGTAGCCGGTGGGCTGTGGCATCGTGTACTAACGGAGTTGTCGACTCGCACACCATGCCGAGGGAGGATCCGTGGACAACAAACGCAAGCCGCCGACCATCGCGGATGTCGCAGCCCTCGCCGGCGTTTCCGCGCAGACCGTCTCGAATTTTCTTACCGGGCGTTTCAAGCCACGCGGACAAAATCTCCAGCGCCTGCAGGCCGCCATCAGCGAGCTTGGCTACCGGCCGAGCGCCGCCGCGCGCGCGCTGCGGCTGAAGCAGACGGGCATTATCGCCATGCTGCTGGAAGACGACGCCGATCCGCCCGAGGAGCGCATCCGCCATGGATGGGAGCCTCTGCACGGGATGTTCCTTTACGGGGCCACCCAGAAGGCCCGCGAACTCGGCTTCTACGTGACACCCGTCCTGACGCGACAGGGTGGGGCCGAGGCGGAAGCCGTGCGCCTGATCGGCGAAGGACGCGCCGACGCCCTGATCTGCAGCACCGAACTGATGCCGGAAGAGCAACTGGAACGCCTGCAAAAGATCGCCGGGACGGAACGGGTTCCCATCGCCATGCTGCAGGAAAGCCGCAAGCGCGATTTCATCTGCGCCGTCGCCGCGGCCGACGAGGATGGCGGCGAGCAGGCCGCCCGGCATCTGGCCGCCCTCGGCCATCGCCATGTCGCGCTGATGACCGTCAAGCCGAGCTGGCCGGGGCCCGTGCGCCGGCGCGCCGGCTTCGAGGCCGCCGCCCGCGAACTCGGCCTTGCCGTCGAGGTCTGGGAAGCCGACACCTACACGGTCGAGGCGATCCGTAGGCTGGCGGTGCCGGGGCTTGCCCGCCCGGACCGGCCGACGGCGGTTTTCGCGGTCAACGACGTGATCGCCGTCGCCCTCATGCAGCAGGCGATCGAGCTGAGGCTCACCATCCCCGGCGACCTCTCCATCCTCGGCTTCAACGATCTCGATGTCGCAAATTATGTCCGCCCGGCGCTGACCACCCTGCGCACACCCGCCGCCGCCATGGGCGCGCGGGCGGTCGAGGTTCTGGTCGATGCCATCTCGGGCAAGCCGCTCGTTTCCACGGCGCTGCTGCCCATCGATTTCGTCGCCCGCGACAGCACCGGCCCAGTGCCCGGGGCGCCGTCAGGTCAGGGCATTTCGGCGTAGTCGGGCACGACGAGAAACGCGAAGCGGATGTGCTCCGCGCTATGGTTCCAGTATTGATGCGGCGTTTGCTCCGGCAGGTAGAGAACGTCATGCGGGCCGAGTTCGAACAGCTCGCCGCTGCCGGGCAGATGGACATGCAGGCGGCCCGCCAGGCAGACGATGACCTTGTCCCCGGGATGCGTCCGGTCCTCGCTGCGCGCGCCGGGCATCAGCTCGACCACGCCCGCCGTCAATTCCCGGGTGCTGGCATAGACCGATTCCAGCACCGGAAACCGTTCGCCGTGGATGAAATGCAGCGCCTCCGCCCGCGTGATGCGGGTGATCCCGCCCTCCTCCTCGGTCTGCGTGCGTGTTCGCTGCAAGGCCCCGGGCCATTGGCCCAGCAACTCGGTGCGGCCCGGCTGGGGCGCTTTCCCGGGCGTCGCATCGGCGCTGACGGCCTGCGCATCGCCAAGGTGGGACGGTCGCGTCTGCGGCGCATACCAGTCGAGCACCACGGTCTCGGCGGCCGTGAAATTATAGGCCGAATGCCCCCTGGCCCGCCGCCAATGGATCGCTTCGCCGGCACCGGCGACCTGGATCTGGCCATTGCCGGGATCGTGGATCGTCAACTCGCCGGCGACGACGAAGTAGAAGCGGTCCTGATCGAAATCCGGCGCATCCGCATCCGCCAGGCGGAAATAGCCGCCGGGCTTCAAGCGGAAGGTCAGCGCGCCGATGCGCGCATTGCGACCGTAGAAGATATCCGCGACCTGACCGGCGGCATCGCCGCCCCAGAGCGAGCGCTTCGCGGCCGCATAGGTCACCAGCCGGGGGCGGTCGAACACAGCCGCCGCCGGCGCATCGCTCGTCTTCGGTTCTTCCATGGGAAAACGGTTTCCTTTCGACTCCTGCTGCGACGGCGCACCTGCCCGGATGCCGTCCGGCTTATCCGGCCGTCTCCCGGCCGAAGAACACCTTGTGGGAATAGCTCTTGCCGACAAAACCCGGCTCGTCGGCATAGGTGAGGATGGCGGTGATCCGCGGCTTCGCCCCGGCAACCGGCGTCACACGATGCAGGGATTTGTGGCCCCTGAAAACCGAAAGGGTTCCCGGAGGCGATTTGGAGCTGATCACCCCTTCGGGATCGCCGTCCAGAATCCTGCGGACGGTTCCGTAGTTCTCGTTCTCGTCCGACCGGGTGTTGGGCGCGAACTGGAATTCCCCGCCCGCGTCCGGCGCCTGCATCTGCAAGGTCACGGAAAAATCCGCCGAGTCGAAATGCCAGCCCAGTTCGCCGCCGGTCTCGGTATAGGAGATGCTGCAGGCGTTGATCGGATCGGCGCTGCGGAAAAGCGTGCTTTTCCCGAGCACGGCCTGCAGGAAGTCCGTCAGCCCGTCCCATTCGTAGAGACGGCGCAGGATCGCCCCCGGCCCGAACAGATCCCAGGCGATGCAGGCCTGCGCCGACCGGGCCAGGACACGCCGGGGATCGTCCGCCGACAGGCCCTCGGGGATGTTTTCGGCGACATAGACCCGGAATTGCTCGTCATGCCGGAAAGCCTGGGGAAACAGCCCCTCCGCCTCGCGCACCATGGCCTCCAGCGCCTCCGGCCGAATGAAGCCTTCGAGACGGCAGGCGCCCCGGCTGGCCATGGTGGCATGGCAGGTTTCGAGAACCCGCCTTGCGCCTTCCGAATCGAGATCCTTGATCGGGTATCGATCGAAATCCACGATGGCATCGATGGTATCGAAATGGGGCGGCATGTCTTCCTCCGGTTCGATTGCGCCTGCAGCGCGGCCAAGGCCATGCGGTCGGGCGCAATCGCCCGGCCGCAGACAGGATGTTCTGGATAAAAGGAGATGCAGCGTCCGTTCGGACGTAACGCGTCTTAGGCGAACCACCAGCGCTCGGCGCAACGCGCGCCGTCGCCGCCGAGGTTTGCCGCCACCTTGCCGAAGCCGATCTTGCGGGAGGCGGCATCGACTATGTTGGTGAACATGGGAATGACCGACCCGCCATCGTCGCGGCAAAGTAGCTGCATCTCGTGATACATGTCGCGGCGCTTGTCGGTATCGAGTTCGCCGCGCGCTTCCTTGAGCAGCGCATTGAAGCGCTCGTTCTTCCAATGCGCCTCGTTCCAGGAGCTGTCGGCCGCATAGGCCTGCGTGAACATCCAGTCCTCGGTCGGGCGGCCGGCCCAAAAGCCCTGATACCAGGGCTTGTTCAGCCAGACATTGTCCCAATAACCGTCCGAGGGCTCGCGCTTGACCTCGATGTCGATGCCAGCCTTGGCCGCATCCGCCTGGTAGAGGACGGCGCTGTCGATGCCGAGCCCGAGGATGGTGTCGGATGCGTGCAACTGCACCTTCAGCCGGTCATGCCCGGCCTTCTTCAGATGGAACCGGGCCTTGTCCGGATCGTAGGCCCGCAGCGGGATATCCTTGGCATAGAACCGGTTGACGGGCGCGATCGGGTGATCGTTTCCGACCACGCCATGCCCGTTCAGCACCGTCCTGACGAGATGCTCGCGGTCTAGCGCATGCTTGATGGCGAGGCGGACGTCGACATTGTCGAACGGGGCGGTGTCGACCAACATCGGCATGGTGATGTGCTGGGTTCCGACGACCTCGACGAGCTGGATGCTCGGAAGCTGCTTCAGCCGGTCGGCCGTCTTGAAATTCGCCTGGATGATCGCATCGACATTGCCGCTGATCAGGGCGCTGCTGCGGGCGGTGGGATCGACGAGATTGATCATCTCGACCTCGTCGAAATGCGCCCGGTCGGCCTTCCAGTAGTTCGGGTTCCGCTTCACGAGGGAGCGCACGCCTGGATCGAATTCCTGCAGCATATAGCCGCCCGTGCCGATGCCCTTCGAAAAATCCGTCGTCCCCTCCGGCACGATCACGAAATGATAGTCCGCCAGCACATAGGGAAAATCCACATTGGCGCTGTCGAGGGTGAAGATAACGGTATCGCCGTCCTTGGCGATATCGACGACCGGCTTCAGCAGCGACCGGGCGCCCGACTTGCTGCCTTCGGCCCGATGCAGGTTGATGGAATAGAGAACGTCCTCGGGCCGCAACGTCTTACCGTCGTGGAACGTGACGCCCTTGCGCAGCTTGAACGCCCATTTTTTCGCGCCTTCGCGCGGCTCGACGGATTCGGCGAGTTCCGGCACGAGTTCGAAATCGGGACCGATCTCGACCAGGCAGTTGCGAAGCTGGAAGTTGATATGGGCGGCACAGGTGGTGTTGGAAAATTGCGGGTCCAGCGTGTCGGTGGTCTGGCCCTCGACCATGCCGAGGCGGAAACGGCCGCCGGGCGTCCGGGCCGCAGCGCGCGCCGGAACAGCGGAAAACGAAGCGGCCGCCATCAGGCCGGCCGCGCTGGCAAGCACCTGCCGCCGATTCATAAGCAAGGATGAGCGCGTATTGTCTTCAGTCATTTCTTTGGTTCCCCTATTTTTATAACGTTATAAACTCGGGGCCTGCTTTTTGTCAATCGGCGGGTGCGATGCTTCCAAATCAAAAGGGAACGGCTCTATCCAAATGCCTTGTGCGGATGACGGGTGTTGCCGTTCGAACCATGAGGGGCAGTTGGGCAATGACCGTGACGGCGTCCGGCAACAGGTTCACCGAGACGTCGTCGCGCTTGAAGATCCTGACGAAGACGTCGGCCATTCCGTTCCGCTGGACTGCGGGCTTCTGGCGGGCGTCGAACACGGCTCCATGCCGATGTCGATAAACAGCGATCTGGTACACGAGGGCACTTTGCTGAACCACATTCTGCTTCGCGAAATTCATCCTGAGTTTGCGGACGGTCGGCTTCGCTCATGCTTGCCAGCCTTTACAGGACGAGGAACTAACGTTCTTCCTCAATCGGCGTTGGCGGCGACTTGGGCTCAAACTTGATGACGCCGACTTCACGGACGTCGCCACGATGACCCGCATCACCGGCGGCAACTTCCGCCTCGTTCATCGGCTGCTTGTCCAGATGAGCGCGTCTTGCGCATCAATGGGCTGAAGGCGATCACTGCCGATGTGGTGGAGGCAGCGCGATCGGTCCCCGTCATCGGTGCCACATAGCGCTGATAATCAGTGCCAATTACCGATTAACGGTACAAATCAGCACAGGCGATTTGTCGCGAAACTCAGAAAATTCGCGTCGTACTTCTGCGCAGCCCACAATTTGCCTCTAGAGACGTTAACAACCGATCGATTATCGGTAATCCCGCCGAGGTCGACGAACGCCATATGCAGAAACAGCTCGGCCAAGCGTCTGCCGAGATGACCCGCAAGTACCTGCGCAGGCACGATAGATTCCGGGTTAATCTCACAAAGGCGGCAGGGCTGTCGCTGAGCCGGCTTGTCCGACGCGATCGCCTGGAGCAGGCCATCGTATCAGGGCGACGTTCCCCAACCTCTTAACTCAGGATAAATTTGGCATTCGTCTTCGCGTCATGAACGATTTCGGGATCAATATCAAAGACGCACCTGACATGCTCTCTCGTCATGATGATGTTCGGCGGCCCCTGCTGCACAAGTTTTCCGGCCTTAAACATGACGATATGATCGGCGTGCCGCGCCGCCTGATTGACATCATGGAGCACGGCAATGACGGTCTTGCCGCGGGATTTCACCAGCGTGGTTATGAGCCTCATGACTTCGGCCTGATGCGCAAGGTCGAGAAACGTGGTCGGTTCGTCGAGGAGAAGGATCTCCGTTTGTTGCGCGAGCGACATCGCAATCCATGCACGCTGCCTCTGGCCGCCGGAGAGGTTTTCAAGCGGCTGTTCCCGCAGATCCGCCATACCTGTCAGTTCGAGTGCTTCCTTGACCGCTTCCTCGTCCGCTCTGGACCAGCGCGAAAACAGACTTCGATGCGGATATCGGCCTTGGCGCACCAGATCCGATACCGTAAGCCCCTCTGGCGCGGCGGGGCCCTGTGGCAGGATGGCGATGCGTCTGGCGCATTCGCGCGCGCCAAACCGGGAGAGCGGCTTGCCAGCGAGCAGAACAGCGCCTCCCTTTGGCTTGAGCAGGCCGGCACAGGCTCTCAGCACCGTCGATTTACCTGAACCATTGCGGCCGAGCAGAACGGTGAACGCCCGCGACGGGATTTTCAGATCCAGCCCCTCGACGACCATCCTGTTTCCGTAGCCGAGCGACAGCGTGTCGAGGCGCAGGCCGGACCCTGCTTCGGTGGTCTCATTGACCGACATGGCGTCGTCTCCAGAGAAGGTAACCAAGGAAAGGAGCGCCGATCAGCGCCGTAACGATGCCGGCAGGCAACTGGGCCGGAGCAATAGCGGTCCGTCCGACAAGGTCGGCCGCCATGAGGAGCAGCCCGCCCACCAGCGCGGACCCCGGGATCAGGCGTACATGGCCTTCGCCCACCATGTTGCGGGCGACATGCGGTGCGATCAGGCCGATGAAGCCGATCAGACCGCAAGCGGCGACCGTCGCACCCGATATCGTCGTGCACAGCAGGATCAGAAAGGCGCGGCCAAGATTGACGCGCTGCCCGAGACTTGCCGCGATATCATCGCCGAAGCGCATGAGATCAAGCTGGCGGACGGCGAGACAGGCCAGCACCACGGGCAGGACAAGCCATGCGGCCAGGCGGCGCAATGTTTCCCAGCTTGCCGCGTATACGCTGCCGGAAAGCCAGATCATCAATCGCTGCACATCCGCTACGTCAGCAAAGGCGATGAGGAAACTGCTTCCGGCGCCGGCAAGCGAACCGAGCGCGATGCCGATCAGGACGATGCGCAGCGACGAGGTGCCATTTCGCCAGGATAGGGCAAAGACGGCGGCAGCCATCAATGTCGCCCCGGCAAAGCCGGCCACCGGCAACAGCGCTGCCCCCGCGCCCTTCAAGCCGACGATGACCAGTCCGCCCGCCAATGCCGCGCCCGCGTTGATCCCGAGAATACCGGGCTCGGCGAGAGGGTTGCGCATCACCGCCTGGGCGATCGCTCCCGCAATGCCCAGCGCCACACCAGCGGCAAGCGCCATCAGCGCGCGCGGGAGACGCAGATCGAGCACGATCATGCGGATCTGTTCCGTCGCACTGCCATTGAAAAGGCTTCTCAGATCGGCGCGCGAAACCGTCTGGTCGCCGAGCGCCAGGCTGGCGAGCAGAAGTGCCGGAACGCTCAGGAGAGCGGCAGCCAGGACCACGTGCAGGGACGTCATGTACTGCGCAGCCGGTAACGGGCGAGCCACAGGAAGAACGGCGCGCCGATCAGCGCCATCGTCACGCCGACGGGAAAGTCCTGATTGGCGAACAGGCCGCGTCCGATCACATCAGCGGTGACGAGCAGCAATGCTCCTCCGATGGCGCTGTACGGCACGATCCAGCGATAGTCGGCCCCGACCGTAAGGCGCGCGATGTGCGGTATGACAAGGCCGACAAAGCCGACAGGCCCCGCAAGCGCCACGGCGCTCCCGGCGAGCAGTACCACGATGACCACTGAAATCGTGCGCCACAATAGAGGTCTTTGCCCCAGCGCGCCAGAGATGTCGGAGCCAAGGCTGAGTGTCGTGAACTGCCGGCGCAGCACAAGCGCGGCGGCAAGACCCGTCGCGATGTAGGGGGCGACAGCCATGACCTGCCCCATGGTTCGCCCCGACAGCGACCCCACGGTCCAGAGCCTTACGGCGTCGAGCGTCGCCTGATCGAAGATCAGGATGGCCGCTGTCAGCGAGGTGAGGAAGGTGCCGACCACCGCCCCTGCCAGAACGAGTTTCAGTGATGTCGGTCCGCCCGGCCCGAGTGATCCGAGCGCATGGACGGCGAATCCGGCAGTGGCCGCACCACCGAAGGCGTACCAGGTGAGGCCATTGCCGTCGCTCATCGAGCC
>ERZ778022.2788-NODE-2788-length-17562-cov-4.494602_pt1 | contig 17562 bp, 15 predicted proteins | sample MGYA00375752_ERZ778022 | MGnify/ENA primary metagenome ERZ778022 (study PRJEB29350, sample SAMN05389826) | bioreactor metagenome | isolation source: Thiocyanate bioreactor | place: South Africa: University of Cape Town | collected 2014-04-04 ... | reverse complement strand
GTGTTGACCTCCCCTGCCGTGCCGTAGTTCGGCGAAAAGCGATCGGTGTCGGAGTAGCTCAAGGCCGTAAGCGACGTCAGCTTCAATTCGTCGGTGAAGTCGTGGGTCACGTCCAGCCCGACATTATGCACGCGGGTTGGCCGGTATTCGGTATAGGCCGGAATCTGGTAATCGCCGCGCTCTTCATCGAAGCTGAAGCCCATGGCGCCGGCGGGACCGCCGATGTCGCGGACATACGGATCATCATGCGAGAAGGAATAGCTCAGCAGAGCGCGCGTTTCAGGCATCTCCGCCGGCTCGAAGAGGACCTTGCCGCGGATCTGGTAATAGGTGTCATGCGTGAATTCGTTATAGCGGTCGTAACTTTCGAATGTCGGGTAATTGATATCGTTCTTGTTGCGCTGGAATTCCCCGGCGATACGCAAGGCGAGCACGTCCTCCATCAGCGGCGTGTTGACCATGAACGCCGTGCCATAGAGATTGCCCGTGCCGACCGTTCCGGAAAGTTCTCCCTCTCGCTCGAATACAGGATCCTTGGTTTTGACATAGATGGCGCCCGCCATGGCGGCGCGACCGGACAGCGTCGACTGTGGGCCCCGATAGACTTCGAGCTGTTCGACGTCGAACAGCCCGCGGGCGCCGCGCCGGGCGCCGCGAACCGTTTGCTGCACGCCATCGACATAGAGCGTCGCAAGCGGCGCGCCACCGGGAACAAGCCCCTCCGAATTGACGCCGCGAATGACAAACCCTGCGTCGGTCCAGTCACCATCCATGACGTTGGCCATGCGCTGGAAGCCATCGCGGATACTGCGGACCTGGCTGTCGGCAATCTCATCCGCGGTCAGGATTCCGACACTCGCCGAGGTATCATTGAGGGTCGTCGCATTGCGCGAACCATAAATCATGATCGGGGCCAGAACCGTGTCGCCAGACAGGGTTGCGGTATCGCCCGTGACGACTGCGGACGGAGCCGCGATGGTAACTGTATTGCCGTTGGTAAAGCGGTATTGAAGATCCGTACCTGACAAAAGGACGGAAACGGCCTCAGCCGCGGTCATGGAACCACGGACCGGTCGCCCGTTAAGCGACGCCGCGGACGTTTCGTCGAATACAATTGCGAGGCCTGCGAGCCGTCCGATATCGTTCATGGCCTGGCGAATGGGTTTCGCTGGAATATCGAAACTGTAGACCTGCTGCGTCACGGTCTGCGCCGTCGCGCTCCCAACGGCGAGAGGACCAACATCTACTGCGCCAAGCACTGTCGTTGCGAGCAGGATCGCCGCGTTGCGCCCCAATCTTCCGGTCGTCATCAAATGCCCCTATTCCCTCAGATCATTCGGGAATGGCGACAGATCCACTTCTATCGGTCCGCCGTCATCCTGTTGAGGTAACGGAGCTCACCGAGGGCTACCCTCATCAAAAAAGCGAAAAATTCAAATTTTTTGCACCGTCGACAAAAGAGCCGTTCAAGGCCTGACGATGACGAGGCGGCCTGCAACCTCGTTCATCGTAAATCCGACCAGTGACTGAACGGACGCGAGTGCCGTATTCGGGTCATCGACCGAGAAACTTCCGCTTACCCTTCTTTCGGCGAGCGTATCGGAAAGAAGAACAATTCGGCCCCGACGGTAGCGCTCGATCTGCCTGAGGACGTCCCCAAGGCGGGCATTGTTGAACACGAAACGCCCATCGTGCCACGCCGTGCGCTCTCCAAGATCTACCTTCTGCGGCCTACCGATCCCGGATGCGCTGTAGGCGACGCCTTCTCCCGGCGCAAGGACCACACGCTGTGATGTCGCAGCGCCGGTGACCTGCAGACTGCCGCTTTCGAGCGTCACCGACACGCCGTCATCCTGAACGGCGACATCGAAGGTCGTGCCGAGAACCCTCGCCTCGCCGTCCCCTGCCCTCACGACGAAGGGGACATCGGACCGTTTGACCGTAAAGAATGCGGTTCCGCGCAGGAGTTGGACACGTCTTTCCGACGGCCCCATATCGACATCGATGGCCGTGTCCGCATCCAGAAGGATCGTCGAGCCATCCTTCAGTTCGACAGAGCGTCGCTCGCCGCGGGCCGTAACGTAGTCAGCCTGAAGATCCTGAAAGACGTTCGGCCTCTCAAGCCAGATCCACGATCCCGCCAGACAGGACAGCAGACAGAGGCCAATGATGGCTCCGGCCTTACCTGATGTCTTCTTCTCACGCATGCGCCGGACATTATCCAGATGACGTGAGAGCGTGTGTTCCTCCTCACGCGCTACATCCGCGCCTGGCCCAGCGGCCGTGGACCACAACATCTGAAGGTCGTCATACATGCGTCCGTGTGCCGGATCGGCGCTCAGCCAGGCCGCGAAGTGGGCACGATCGGCCCGCGAAGGCTTGCCGTTCATCCGGGTGAACCAGGCGACGGCTTCCGCTTCGACACCCGACAGGTTTCCGGCCGCCTTTTCGTTATCTGCCATGGCCGTTTTACCTTAGATAGAGGAGACAAGCGCCCGATCGACCTTCCCGTTCAAGATGATAACGGAGCGAAAGGCGACCCGCCCTCATGCTGGAAGCGTTATTTGAAGCTTTCCCGGCAGGCAAGCAGGGCTTTCGCTATCTCGCGCTCTACCATGATGTAGCTGAGGCCCATCGTGGCAGCAATTTCCTGATAGGTGCAACCATGAACGCGGTTCAGCAGGAAAACGTGGCGGGTACGCTCCGGCAGACGCCGGATGGTGTCATCAATGTGACGGATGCCATCCTTGGCTTCGACGATCTGGAGCGGCGTTGCGACTGGCGCGGCATATTGATCGGCGGTGATCTTCTCGGCCAGGGCCTTGTGACGCTTCTCGACGCGCAGCTGATCGATTGCCGAGTTGCTTGCGCAGCGGCTCAGATAGGAGGGCGTCAGCACGACATGTTCCTTGGCCTTCTCCCAGATCCGCGCGAAGACCTCCTGGACCACGTCGGACGCCTGCGACGGGCCGACCTTGCGCGTGACCATGCGCTCAAGCCGGCGGCGCTCGGTCTGATAAAGCCTCTCGATTTCGTCGGATCTGCTTGTCACTATGTCGACCATGCAACGCCCATGCTACAAATTCACGTGTCAAGCATGCACATAACGCCAAAAAGTGGAATAGAAAAATCAAGTTTAAAGGTCGGTCGCGTCAGCTTTCCAACATGCTGTTGCCCTGAAACATCATCACGGTTATTGCCCGCCCGTCAGCAAGGCGACATGCTTGCGCATTTTCTCGAGCAGCTCGGCGTCACGGATTGCCGGCGATTTCAGAACGCAGGTCGAGCATAAGGCGCCCTCTGCAACGGTGTAGTAGCGACAACAACCGCCTCTCGCCCGAAACGTCCAGGAACCAATCGGCTTCCGGTTATCATCGTGCAAGGTCAGGTCGAAGAAATGTAATTGCTTGTTATAGAGCGGCGAACCGGTGTGTTTGACCACGCGCATGGCGTCTTGCCGCGCCTGACCAAGGCAGTTGAGATGTCGGCCGACCTCCAACCATCGGCCCGCGACAGCGTCCGCTACCAGCCGCCAGAGAGCAGGACGTCCTAGGCCGGACCTTTTCGCCAAGGCCTCGACCAAGACTGAAAAATGATTTTCGATGGCGACCCGAAAGGCATCGCAAAGCGCTCCTTGGCCGGAAAGCAGCGTCGCATCTGGATGATGACCAAGAGACGCCCTATCCGTGGAGAAACAACGGGAAAGGTAGCGGATATCCGCACGACGAACATTATGCACCTCGCCATCGTGTTCATGACGGTCGTCGAACATCCGCAAGGCAACGTGTTCAGGCGCGAGATCGGGCACGATGCCCGATGCGGCGACGAGCGGGATCGTGGCCAACATGAACACATAACAATAGTCGATTATCATCAAGGCAGCGCAGGTCTTGTCGTCCATATGCCTGTTATACGAGCGTTCGTATTCCAGGAAGGCGTCGACGGCGGTGGTGTCGTCGAAAAACGCACGTGCCGTCGTCCAGCCTTCCTCCATCACTCCGTATTCCACGCGGAATTCGGACCAGAGAGGTTTTTGGGCGTCCAGTGCCTTTTCTAGCGGATGATGAACCTGATCGGAAAATCTCAAATAATGCTGCCCTAGCTATCGATCTTGCTCCGCATACCAAAGCATGTGAGACAAGTCCTTTTCCAACATGGCGTGTATCCATAAGCATAACGCCTGCCGGGGCCTGTTACCCTCAGTTGCGGTAGATCTAAAAACGATAGGCAGCGTCGCGCCTGCGTTTGGCGCTCAGGAAGGTGCAGCGCACGTCTCCAGTGCCGAAATGCATTATCGGTCTCCTAGTTAAGTTCGCCTGCCCGGAAAGAGATGCCTGCTCTCTTTAGCTGGCGCCCGAAACCCTCCCTGTTCGCTATTTCGCGCAGTCCGAGCTCACGGACGATCCCCAGCGTGGCCTGCGGCGTTACGTCGATGTTCACCGGTAACCTGGTCGCCACCACCGAGGGCATCAAAAGCGGGAATGTGCAAGACCTCATCATTGCCGCAGTAGAACCAATGTCTGGCAGTATGCCGGCGTGAATTCTTTCGGCAAGAACCGCAGGAATGATCTGCAATCTCATCTAACGGCCAGGCCTGTCGCGATGATCGCAGATGCGATCAAGGGTTGCACAAAGCAAAATGACTGACCTGAGACCCGACCCGGATGCTGGAACTTCCGAATGCATGGAAAGAGCAGCACAAGCTTTTCGAACTCTGAGCCATACTCATAACCATCAGACCTTCCAAGCCGGCTGCCGTCAGCCGGCCGTTTTCATTGCGTGAACTTGGGAGCATGGAAGCAGCGGCTCAGCCAGGGTGCGGTCAATGCGAAAAAGTCTCGAAAATGGCAGCCAGCAATGAAAAACTTGGGGCTGGTGGGAAAAGCCATTTGAGACAAAGCCCTGAACGGGAGACATCTCGGCGATTTCCAGCAGCTGGTCAGCGTAAATCGAGGGCGAGATATCCGCTAACCGTCTGATATACCGGCACTATTCTGGAGACCAACCAACGAGATTATTTGTCTTGGAAAAATGGTGCCGCTTACGTGACTCGAACACGTGACCCCATCATTACGAATGATGTGCTCTACCGACTGAGCTAAAGCGGCCCTTCGGGGCGGCGGAACGCCGTTCCCGTTTGCAAGCGGGCTGATACAGGGATTGGGTGGGGAATGCAAGACGGTTTTTGGAAAAATGTCCGGCCGATAGACGAAGCGTGCGGATGGGCGCGGGAGCCAGGCCGATGTTTCGATCCGGGAAGGACGGCCCGGGCGGAGGCGATATGCTGTGGGCCGTGGAGACCGGCAGCGCGCCGGACGATCAGGCGGGCTTGCGAATTCCTTTGCTTATCGTTACCGAATCCTGAAGGGCGGCGCCAAGCGGCAGCGGCGGGTTGTCGAAAAAACCGGCTTGCGTCCGGAATTGCGCCAAACCCTCGGGTTAAGCTTGGTCGGGCGCGGGCCGCGCCGGGAAAACGCAATGCCCCGTCGATTCGGGGAATTGCGCAGATGGAATGGATGGATCCAGCATTGCTGGAGCAAGAACGGGCTGGCGCGGCGTCCCTGACGGCAGGAACGGCGCAGGCCATGAAGGACCGGGTGTGAACGGAATCGAAACGGCAATCAGAAACGCCTTGGATAAGAGCGACCGCGGCGACCCCGATGCGCGCGCCCGCAGCTATCGGTCGGCCCGCAATGCCGTCGATGTCGGCCTGCGCAAGCAGGGCATCACCGATCCCCAGGTCATCGCCGCCCAATACGACTATCTGGAAAAGCTGATCGATACGATCGAGGCCGGCGAGCGCAATGCCGCCGTCGTCGAGGCGATCGCGCCCGCCGATGCCGGCCGGCTCGATCTCGCACCCGGTGCGACCCCGTCCGCGCCCGCCGGCGCCCCGGCGCCGTCGTTGGACATGCCGGCCGATCCGCCGCGCGCCGCTTCCGCCGCCGGCGATCTGGGCAGCCTCGGTGCCGAGCGCTTGGGAGCCCGCAGATCCGCTCCCAATCGCGGCCGCATCGAGCCGCGCGTCGATGCTTCTCCGGCCGCGCCGGTGCTGGAGGCCGAAGCCTCGCTGCCGCCGCAGCCGCGCGAAAAGCCGGGAAAGATCAAGCCGGAGAAGAAGCGCAAGCGCCGCGGCGCCGGCATCGTCGCCTCGCTGCTGATCTATGGAATGCTGCTGGCGGCGCTGGTCGGCGGCGGCTGGTGGCTCAGCCAGTCCGGCCTGATCGACCAGGTGAAGGCGCTGATGGATGGCACCGCCGCGGCGCCGCGCACCACCGCCCCGCCATCCGACGGTTCGCAATTCCGCGGCTTGCGCACCCTCGATCCGCGCAACGGTTTCGGCGACGACTGGCTGGAAGTGCTGACCCCGACGGAAGTCGACCGCATCAAGGGCGGCCGCGCGGAGGCGGTCTCGACCAGCGAAGGCCCGGCGATCCGCGTGCTGGCCGGCGGCGGCGGGGATGCGGCGATCGAAATCCCGGTCTCGGCGCTGCAGCAGATGGCAGGCAAGGCCTCGACCATCGCACTCACCCTGCAGGCCAGCGGCAACACGCCGGTTCAGATCGCGCTCGAATGCGGCTTCGGCACGCTCGGCGGCTGCGGCCGGCATCGCTTCGACGTCACCCATGACAAGATGGACATCCTGCTGCATGTGGTCTTCGACCGCAATGCGACGCCGGATGCCCCCGGCCGGCTGCTGATCGATCCCGATCTCTCGGCCAAAGGCGGCGGCGTCGACCTGTTCGCGGTGCGCATCCTGCCGGGGCAATAGCCCTTTCGCATGTCCGGACGCTCGAAGCCCGGCAGAACCGCAGCCTCTCCTATTTCAGGATCTTCGGCCCCTGACCGATGATCTTGTCGTCGAGCTCGCCGATGGCGTCCTTGTCCTTGCCGTCATAGTCGAGCGTCCTGAGGATATGGCGCAGCAGGTTGATGCGGGCGCGGCGCTTGTCGTTGGCCAGCACCACCGTCCAGGGCGCGGCATCGGTGTGGGTTTCCTTCAGCATCCGGTCTCGCTTGTCGGTATAATCGTCCCATTTCTTGAGGGCGGCGATATCCATCGGCGAGAGCTTCCAGACCTTGAGCGGATCGTGGCGGCGATCATGGAAACGCTTGAGCTGCATCTCGCGGCCGATATTGAGCCAGAACTTGAAGAAATGGATGTTGTCCTGGACGATCATCTTCTCGAAGCGCGGCACCTGCTTCATGAACAGCTCGTATTCGTCCTTGGTGCAGAAGCCCATGACCGGCTCGACGCCGGCGCGGTTGTACCAGGAGCGGTCGAAGAGCACGAATTCGCCCGCGGTGGGAAAATGCGAGACGTAGCGCTGGAAATACCATTGGCCGCGCTCGGTCTCGGTCGGCTTGGTCAGCGCCACGACACGGGCGGAGCGCGGATTCATATAGGCACTGGCGGCCAAGATCGCCCCACCCTTGCCTGCGGCGTCGCGGCCCTCGAACACGGCCATGATCCGCTTGCCGGTCGCCTGCTGCCAGAGCTGCACCTTGACCAGCTCGATCTGCAGCTTCTTCAGGTCCGAATCGTATTCGGCCTGATCGAGCTTCTTCTTGTAGGGATAGCCGCCGGATTGCAGGGCCGCATCGTCGATCCACCCGGGCAGCACGGGATCATCGACGTTGAACGCCCGCGTCTCTCCCCCGAAATTCAACTCGACCGTGCGATCCTGCTTTTCGTCCGCCATGGACATCTCCTGAACTGTTTGCAATCCTGTCGCTACTGGTGGAAGAGGCCATATCCGGACGATGAATTCAAGCACCCCGTGCCATGTCGCATGTTGCATCTTTCTGTCATCGAATCCGGGTAAGCAACGATTTCCACCGCGGGCAGGCAGATCATGACGGCAATGGACCATTCGGCGTTACAGGCACATCCCGTCCGGCGTCTCCTGGCGCGACTGGGGCAGCAATGGCCGGTGCTGGCGGCGTCCGCCGTCATCGCCATGCTGGCGCTTTCGGCTGGTATCGACCGGCTGGCGGTGATCGGCCTGTGGGTCTTCCTGGCGCTGGTGACGCTGCTGCGCCGGCCGGCACGCATCGTCATCGAGCGGCAGGTCTCCATGCCCTTGTCGGTGCAGCCCTCGCCGCAAGCCTCGCTCAGAGCGGTGTCGGCGGCCCTTGGCGGGCTGGATGCGCCGGTCTTCGTGCTCAATCGCGAGGAACAGATCCTGTTCCAGAACGGCGCGGCGCAACAGGCCTTCGGCTGCGTGCCGGAAGGCGCCCATATCAGCGCGAGGCTGCGCGCCCCCGCGCTCCTGGAAAAGGTCGGCGACACCATCGCCTCCGGCCACGAAAACCGTTTCGAGCTGTCGGAGCGCCTGCCCTCGGAGCGGGTCTATGGCGTGCTGGTCGCCCCTGTGGAGATGCCCTATGGCGATGGCGGCCGCGAGACGGTCTATATCCTCTCCTTCCGCGACCTCTCGGAATCGCGTCGCATCGACCGGATGCGCACCGATTTCGTCGCCAATGCCAGCCACGAGCTGCGCACGCCGCTCGCCTCGCTGCGCGGCTTCATCGAGACCATGCAGGGGCCGGCCCGCAACGACGAGAAGGCGCGCGAGCGTTTCCTCGCCATCATGCTGGAGCAGGCCACCCGCATGAGCCGGCTGGTGGACGACCTCTTGTCCTTGTCGCGGCTGGAACTGAAGGCGCATCAGCCGCCGGCGCAGAAGGTCGATCTCGTGCCGCTCATCGGCCATGTGCGCGACGCGCTGCTGCCGCTGGCCGAGGAACTCGACGTCACCATCACCCTGCACCTGCCGGACGGCAAGGCGGAAGTCGAGGGCGATCGCGACGAGCTGGTGCAGGTCTTCGAAAACCTGATCGAGAATGCCTGCAAATACGGCCAGGAAGGCAAGGCGGTCGACGTGACGCTGACCGGTGGAGACGGCGTGCCCGTCGAGGTGACGGTCAGCGACCATGGCCCCGGCATCGCCGCCGAGCATGTGCCGCGCCTGACGGAGCGTTTCTACCGCGTCAATGTCGAGGCCAGCCGCTCGAAGAAGGGCACCGGCCTCGGCCTGGCCATCGTCAAGCATATCCTGACGCGCCACCGCGCCCGCCTCGTCGTGCGCTCCCAGCTCGGCAAGGGCACGGCGTTTACTGTCCGCTTTTGACATGAAAGGACGCGCGGCGGAAGGACAATCGCCAAATTACGTTGATATTTCACGTAGTTGTCCTGTCATAAATGTTTCACCGAACTGACATAAAACAGCGGGCATACGGGGTCTAAAGAAAGGCCAGCGAAGGCGGGCAACCGCCGGCCTCGTGACAGCGAGTTCCTCCATTCGCCAGACACCCACGCCCCAAACTCACGCCCATGACGGGAGAATTTTTATGAACGTTCTCAAGCTTTCCGCCGCGGCCCTGGTTGCCTCCGTGGCTTTTGCCGGCGCCGCCAGCGCCCGCGACCAGGTTCAGGTCGCCGGTTCCTCGACGGTTCTGCCCTATGCCAAGATCGTCGCCGAAAGCTTCGGCGAAACCTTCAGCCAGTTCAAGACCCCGGTCGTCGAGTCGGGCGGCACGGGCGCCGGCCTCAAGGAATTCTGCAAGGGCGTCGGCCCGGAAACCATCGACGTCGCCAATGCCTCGCGCAAGATCAACGAAAAGGAACTGGAAGCCTGCAAGGCAGCCGGCGTGACCGAAATCCAGGAAGTCAAGATCGGCTATGACGGCATCGTCTTCGCCAACGACAATTCGCTCGGCGAACTGAAGCTGGTCCCGTCCGACATCTACAAGGCGCTGGCCGCCAAGGTCGTCGTCGACGGCAAGCTGGTCGACAATCCGAACAAGAAGTGGTCGGACGTCAACCCGTCGCTGCCGTCCGTCGAAATCGCCGCCTACATCCCCGGCGAAAAGCACGGCACCCGCGAAGTCTTCGAACAGAAGGTTCTGGAAGCCGGCTGCAAGGAAACCGGCGCTCTCGACGTCATCAAGGCCGCCGTCAAGGAAAAGGCCGACCAGACCAAGGCTTGCGTGGGCGTCCGCAAGGACGGTCTCGCCGTCGACATCGATGGCGACTATTCGGAAACGCTGGCCCGCATCGGCGCCAACAAGAACGGCATCGGCGTCTTCGGCCTGTCCTTCTATGAAAACAACGCCGACAAGCTGAAGGTCGCCACCGTCAGCGGCATCGTTCCCTCGGCCGCAACCATTGCCGACGGCACCTATCCGGTCTCGCGTCCGCTGTTCTTCTACGTGAAGAAGGCCCATCTCGGCGTCATCGCCGGCCTGAAGGAATACGTCAACTTCTTCGTTTCCGACCAGATGATCGGCCCCGACAGCCCGCTCGTCGAATACGGCCTCGTCGCCGCTCCCGACGCCGAGCGCGAGGAAATCCGCAAGTCGATCGAAGACGGCAAGACCATCTGATCCTCCCAGGAACCGGCGCGGGCGAAAACCCGCGCCGGTCTTGCCGCCGGCTGCACAATTCCTCAGACCGGGGTGATCTAAGGAATTCTGCAGTGAATTCATTGTGTCGCGGCGCCGTTTGCCCTCCGGTTCGGGGCGCGGATGCCGCCAGGGGAAGCGCATGAGCACGTCTCTGATCCTGATAATTCTGCTGATCGTCGGCGCCGGGGCCTATGGCCTGGCCGCGTCGCGCGCCGTCCGGATGTCCGGCGGCAAGCTGTCCGCCTTGCATTCGCGCCCGGGCTATTACGGCGCCTATGCCGCCATCTGGGCCATCCTGCCGGCGGCCCTCGTCCTAGCCGTCTGGCTGGTCGCCAGCCCGATGATCGTCGAGCGCACCGTGCGCGGCGGCTTTCCCGATGACGTGAAGAGCATGCCGGTGGCCGAGCAGAACCTCGCCTACGGCATGATCAACGCCATCGCCCGCGGCCTGCCGATGCTGTCGGCGGAAGATACCGCGGCCCTGTCGTCGGGCTCCGTCGACGTGCGCGCCAAGCTCGCCGAAAAGGGCGTTCCGCTCGCTGGCGACGTCCAGCCCTACATGCTCGAGGCCGCCAGGACGCTGAACGCCGAGACCGGCACCAGCCGTCTGGCGATGACCGCCGTCGTAGCGCTGCTGGCGCTGGGCGGGGCGGCCATCGCCCTGCGCTCGGTCGCTCCGCGTTTCCGCGCCCGCAACCGTGTCGAGCGCGTCATCCTCTGGGCGCTGGTGGCGGCGTCCTCCATCGCCATCCTCACCACCGTCGGCATCGTGCTGTCGATGCTGACGGAGGCCGCGCATTTCTTCAGGGAAATCCCGCCGCTGGAATTCTTCTTCGGCACGGTCTGGGATCCGCGCTTCGCCGGCGCCGGCTCGACATCGGCCGGCCAGTTCGGCCTGATCCCGCTGCTGGCCGGCACGCTGTATATCGGCTTCGTCGCCATGCTGGTCGCCGTTCCCGTCGGCCTGTTCGCCGCCATCTACATGGCCGAATATGCCAGCCCCAAGGTGCGCTCGCTGGCCAAGCCGCTGCTGGAGGTGCTCGCCGGCATCCCCACCATCGTCTACGGCTTCTTCGCGCTGATCACCGTCGGCCCGTTCCTGCGCGACCTGTCGATGCAGGTGAACGGCCTGCTGACCGGCAATTATGTCAACTTCATCCAGGCGCAGAGCGTGCTCACCGCCGGCATCGTCATGGGCATCATGCTGATCCCCTACGTCTCCTCCTTGTCGGACGACATCATCACCGCCGTGCCGAAGGCGCTGCGTGACGGTTCGCTCGGCCTTGGCGCCACGCGCTCCGAAACCATCAAGAAGGTGGTGCTGCCGGCAGCCCTCCCCGGCATCGTCGGCGCCCTGCTGATGACCGCGTCCCGCGCCATCGGCGAAACCATGATCGTCGTGCTCGCCGCCGGTGTGGCCGCCCGCATGCAGATCAATCCCTTCGAGCCGATGACCACGGTGACGGTCAAGATCGTCGCCCAGCTGACCGGCGACCTGGAATTCACCTCGCCGCAGACGCTGGTGGCCTTCGCGCTCGGCATCACGCTGTTCGCGATCACGCTCTGCCTCAACATCTACGCGCTCTACATCGTCCGCAAATACCGGGAGCAGTACGAATGACCAACGCCCTCTCTCCCGCAGACGCCGCCGTCATCTCGCGGGCGCCCGCCCGCCGCGACATCGGCATCAAGCGCCGCTACGCCGCCGAACGCCGCTTCCGCGCCTATGGCATCGCGGCGCTCGCCTTCGGCATCATCTTCCTGTTCCTGCTGCTCTCCACCGTGGTGCGCAACGGCTACACCGCCTTCCAGCAGACCGCGATCGCCCTGCCGGTCGAGTTCACCGAGAAGCTGATCGATCCGGACAACAAACGCGCCACCGACCCGTCGGTGCTGATCGCCGCCAATTATACGGCGGTCGCCCGTGACGCCATCGTCAAGGCGCTCGGCGTCGATGCCCAGAACAAGGCGGATGTGCGCGCGGCCAACGCCATGCTCTCCAAGAGCGCGCCGATCCAGCTGCGCGACATGGTCGTCGCCGACCCCAGCCTGATCGGCAAGACGGTCACCGTCAGCTTCCTCGCCGACGCCCAGATCGACTCCGCCAACAAGGGCCAGGTCGACCTGACCGTGCCGGAATCCAACCGCAAGGTCTCCGACCGCCAGATCGGCTGGATGCAGCAGCTCTCCGCCTCCGGCGCCATGGCCAAGCAGTTCAACACCGGCCTGTTCACGTCGGGCAATTCCTCGCGCCCCGAAGCCGCAGGCCTCGGCGTCGCCCTCGTCGGCTCGCTCTACCTGATGCTGATCGTGCTGGTGCTGGCCCTGCCCATCGGCGTCGCCGCTTCTATCTATCTGGAGGAATTCGCGCCGAAGAACCGGTTGACGGACCTGATCGAGGTCAACATCAACAATCTCGCGGCCGTTCCCTCCATCGTCTACGGCCTGCTCGGCCTTGCCGTCTTCATCAACTTCGCCGGCCTGCCGCGTTCGGCGCCGCTGGTCGGCGGCCTGGTGCTGACGCTGATGACGCTGCCGACGATCATCATCGCCACACGCGCCGCTCTTCGCGCCGTGCCGCCGTCGATCCGCGCCGCAGCCCTCGGCCTCGGCGCCTCGAAGATGCAGATGGTGTTCCACCATGTGCTGCCGCTCGCCATGCCCGGTATCCTCACGGGCACGATCATCGGCCTGGCGCATGCGCTCGGCGAAACCGCGCCGCTGCTGCTCATCGGCATGGTCGCCTTCGTCGCCGATATTCCCGGCTCGCCGATGGAGCCGTCGACGGCGCTGCCCGTGCAGATCTACATGTGGGCGAACGAGGCCGAGCGCGCCTTCGTGGAACGTACCTCGGGAGCGATCATCGTGCTTCTCTTGTTCCTCATCGTCATGAATCTCGGCGCCATTCTCTTGCGCCGCCGCTTCGAGCGCCGCTGGTAAGGAGCCACCGCCATGAATATGTTGTCTGAAGTCGCAGTCGAGAAGGTATTGGAAAAGCCGATGAACATCATTCCCCTGAAAATGGTCGGCAAGGACGTCTCCGTCTACTACGGCGACAAGCGCGCCCTTTACGACGTCAATCTCGACGTGCGCGAAAACACGGTGACGGCGCTGATCGGCCCTTCGGGCTGCGGCAAGTCCACCTTCCTGCGTTCGCTCAACCGCATGAACGACACGATCGAGGGCTGCAAGGTCACCGGCCGCATTGCCCTTGACGGCGACGATATCTACGACGCCTCCATCGACGTCGTCGAGCTTCGCGCCCGCGTCGGCATGGTGTTCCAGAAGCCGAACCCCTTCCCGAAGTCGATCTACGAAAACATCGCCTACGGCCCGAAGATCCACGGTCTCGCCCGCTCCAAGGCGGATTTCGACCAGATCGTCGAGGCCAGCCTGCAGCGCGCGGGCCTGTGGAACGAGGTCAAGGACCGCCTGCATGAAGGCGGCACCGGCCTTTCCGGCGGCCAGCAGCAGCGTCTCTGCATCGCCCGCGCCATCGCCGTCAGCCCCGAGGTCATCCTGATGGACGAGCCCTGCTCGGCCCTCGACCCGATCGCCACGGCAAAGGTCGAGGAGCTGATCCACGAGCTGCGCGCCAACTACACCATCGTCATCGTCACCCACTCGATGCAGCAGGCCGCCCGCGTCTCGCAGCGCACCGCGATGTTCCATCTCGGCCATCTGGTCGAGGAGAACGACACCGACAAGATGTTCACCAATCCGGACGACCAGCGCACCCAGGATTACATCATGGGCCGCTTCGGCTGATCGCCGCGCAAAGGTTTTCAAAGGATATTTCCATGGCATCGAACCATATCCATTCCGCCTACGACTCCGAACTGAAGTTTTTGGCGCGGCGCATCTCCGAAATGGGCGGCCTTGCCGAGCAGATGGTCAGCGACGCGGTGCGCGCGCTGGTGCATTCCGACTCGGCGCTGGCCCAGCGGGTCATCTCCGAGGACGCCATCCTCGACGCCGCCGAGCGTGAGATCGGCGACAAGGCCATCGTCATGATCGCCCGCCGCCAGCCGATGGCCGGCGACCTGCGTGAAATCATGGGTTCCATCCGCATCGCCGCCGACCTTGAGCGCGTCGGCGATCTCGGCAAGAATACCGCCAAGCGGGTCATCGCCGTGCAGGGCTCGGGCGTCACCCGCAAGCTGGCGCGCGGCCTCGAACATTTTTCCGAGCTGGCGCTGATGCAGCTCAAGGAAGTGCTCGACGTCTATGTCAACCGCTCGGCCGAGAAGGCCCAGTCGATCCGCGAGCGCGACGAGGAAATCGACGCGATGTATACCTCGCTGTTCCGCGAGCTCCTGACCTACATGATGGAAGACCCGCGCAACATCACCAGCTGCACGCATCTCTTGTTCTGCGCCAAGAACATCGAGCGCATCGGCGACCACGCCACCAACATCGCCGAAACCATCTATTACATGACGACCGGCGCCCAGCCCGAGGGCGAGCGCCCGAAGGACGACACCGCCAACACGGTCGGCGCTGTCACCGAATAAGCGCCTCCCCTTTTGTCCTGGACGCAGGAGCCGGCCCCGGCCGGTTCCTGCCCCTGATCCAGCAAAGAAGCCGGACGAACGATGTTACCCAAGATTGCCGTCGTCGAAGACGAAGAAGCCCTCAGCATCCTGCTGCGCTACAATCTCGAAGCCGAGGGCTTCGAGGTCGACACCATCCTGCGCGGCGACGAGGCCGAAATCCGCCTGCAGGAGCGCACGCCCGATCTCCTCATCCTCGACTGGATGCTGCCCGGCGTTTCCGGCATCGAATTGTGCCGCCGCCTGCGCATGCGCCCCGAGACCGAGCGCCTGCCGATCATCATGCTGACCGCGCGCGGCGAGGAAAGCGAACGCGTGCGCGGCCTTTCCACCGGCGCCGACGATTACGTCGTCAAGCCCTTCTCCACGCCCGAGCTGATCGCCCGTGTAAAAGCCATGCTGCGCCGCGCCCGGCCGGAAGTTCTCTCCTCGGTGCTGCGCTGCGGCGATATCGAACTCGACCGCGAAACGCACCGCGTCCACCGCAAGAGCCGCGAAGTGCGCCTTGGTCCGACCGAATTCCGCCTGCTGGAATTCCTGATGCAGTCCCCCGGCCGCGTCTTTTCGCGCTCGCAATTGCTCGACGGCGTCTGGGGCCATGACATCTATGTCGACGAGCGCACTGTCGACGTGCATGTCGGTCGCCTGCGCAAGGCGCTGAATTTCTCCAACATGCAGGATGTGATTCGCACGGTGCGCGGCGCCGGCTACTCGATGGAGAGTTGAGAGCAGCTTCGATCCAAGCGATTTCTGCCGCTTTCCGGGCTTTTCCACAAAAAATGCGAAAGTCCTTGCAATTGCGGCGAAATACGCCATCTTATGGATACAGGGAAGGATGGTTAACCGGAAATTAACCTTTCGGGACCACCATCCTCTTACACAGCCGATCGGAGGCGGGCCTGCAAGGGCCCCGGAGTGAAGATAGGCGTGGAAGACATCATCGTTTCCGCCTGCGACCACGGATGTACTGGCGCGGCGTCGAAACGAGAGCGAAAGGTCGGGCTTGCCCGGCCTTTTTGTTTTTAAAGGACTTTTCCGAAAGGAGCAGGATTGCCGGCAGGCCCGAAAGCCATGCCGGCAATCCTTGCGACGATGCTTACTTCAGCCCGTCCAGAATCCGCACCCAGGAGCGGATGCCCTTGTGGTAGGACGTCAGGTCGTATTTCTCATTGGGCGAGTGGATGCGGTCGTCGTTCTGGGCGAAGCCGACCAGCAGCGAATCCATGCCGAGCATGGTCTGGAAATCGCCGACGATGGGGATCGAGCCACCCATGCCGATGATGACCGCCGGCTTCGGCCATTCCTTCGACAGCGCCGTCTTGGCCTTTGCCAGCACGGCGGAATCGTAGGGCAGATGGATGGCCGGCGAGCCGCCATGGGGATGGAACTCGACGCTGCAATCGGCGGGGATTTTCGAGCGCACATAGGCGCGGAACGCCTCGCGGATCGCCTCCGGATCCTGCTGGCCGACGAGGCGGAAGGATACCTTGGCCGAGGCCTTGGCGGCGATGACGGTCTTAAAACCTTCGCCGGTATAGCCGCCGGTGATGCCGTTGAACTCGGCGGTCGGGCGCGCCCAGATCAGTTCGAGGATCGAGCGGCCGCGCTCGCCGGACGGCAGCGACAGGCCGACATCACCGAGGAAATCGGTGTCATTGCCGGCAAGCTTCTGCCAGGTCGCCTTAACGTCGTCGGGGGGCTCCGCGACGCCATCATAGAAGCCGGGCAGCGTCACGCGGCCGGTTTCGTCATGCACGCCGGCGAGGATATTGGCGAGGATGCGGATCGGGTTGGCGGCGACGCCGCCATACATGCCCGAATGCAGGTCGCGCTTGGCCGCGAGAACCACGACTTCCTCGCCGACGAGGCCGCGCAGGCTGGCGGAAATCGCCGGCGTCTCGCGGTCCCACATACCGGTGTCGCAGACCAGCGCGTAATCGGCCTTCAGTTCCTCGGCATTGGCTTCGAGGAAGGGTTTCAGCGACGGCGAACCGGATTCCTCCTCGCCCTCGAACAGGATGGTGACGCGGCAGGGCAGTGCCCCATGCACGTCCTTATAGGCGCGGCAGGCCTCGACGAAGGTCAGGAGCTGGCCCTTGTCGTCGGAGGTGCCGCGGCCGGTGATGACCTTGCGGCCCTCTTCGTCCTTCAGCGACGGCTCGAAGGGATCGCTTTCCCAAAGCTCGATCGGATCGACCGGCTGCACGTCGTAATGGCCGTAGAACAGCACATGCGGCGCATCCGCGCTCGCGCCTGCATGATGGGCGACGACCATCGGATGGCCGGGCGTATCGCGCACCGAGGCGGTAAAACCGATGGCGGAGAGTTCCCCGACCAGCCACTCCGCCGCCTTGCGGCATTCGGCTTTGTAGGCCGGATCGGTGGAGATCGACTTGATGCGGATCAGGTCGAACAGGCGTTCGAGGCTCTGGTCGAGATTGCGGTCGAGAGCATCGAGGACGGGAGCGAGTGCTGACATGAAGGGTGCCTTCCGATTCACCGCACCCTTAGACCACTTCGCTTCCGGATTGAAGCAGGCCCGGCGGTCCCGTGCTCAGGAACCGCGCAGCATCTCGCTCACCCTCGCGGACGGCATGGC
>ERZ778022.2785-NODE-2785-length-17586-cov-5.716445_pt1 | contig 17586 bp, 8 predicted proteins | sample MGYA00375752_ERZ778022 | MGnify/ENA primary metagenome ERZ778022 (study PRJEB29350, sample SAMN05389826) | bioreactor metagenome | isolation source: Thiocyanate bioreactor | place: South Africa: University of Cape Town | collected 2014-04-04 ... | reverse complement strand
AAACAAGCAGAATGCCGAAGGTGAAGAGCCACACGGGGGCACGCCTCATCGTGAAGAAGGATGTGGAGCCGGCGCTGGTGGGCAAGTGGTACCCGGCGGAGGGCACCCGCAAGGTGGTGAAGCGCGCCTTCACGCCCGGCGTGGCCAAGCTGCGCTCCACCATCACGCCCGGCACGGTGCTCATCCTGCTGGCGGGCCGCTTCCGTGGCAAGCGCGTCGTGTTCCTGAAGCAGCTGCCGTCCGGCCTGCTGCTCGTCACCGGCCCGTACGCCGTCAACGGCGTGCCGCTGCGCCGCGTCAACCAGTCGTACGTCATTGCCACCTCCACCAAGGTGAACGTGGCGGGCGTGAAGGTGCCGGAGGCGGTGAACGATAGCTTCTTCAAGGCCGCCAAGGCGAAGCGCCTGGGGCAGGGCAAGGAGGCGTTTGAGGCGCTGACGAAGGCGGCGGCGGTGCTGCCGGCGGAGAAGAAGGCGACGCAGGCGGCGGTGGATGCAGGCTTTAAGCTGGATGCCACCACGTCGGCGTACCTGAAGGCCCGCTTTGCGCTGAGCAAGGGCGACAAGCCGCACGAGATGAAGTTCTAAGGCGGCGGGCGCGGCGCGCGCCGTCACACGGCGCGTAGGGGGGCGCCCGCCGGCTGCACGTGCGGGCGGCCCCCCGCCGTCTCGCCTACTTTTGCCCCGCCGCGCGCTGGCCGCGGTGTGGGGGTGATGGCGGACGAGGCGGTTGAAAGTGTTACACAATTACTAGGGTGTGCGGCACACAGGCAGTCACAGGCGTACATTAGGGCACACAACACACGGTAGGCAACTAACTAAAGTTATGATGAGCGCGGCGGCGACGCGACGCCGGGCGCCGTGAGTGGGCGCAGGGGTGGCACGCCAGCGATGGCGGCGGCCAGGACGGCAGCCATGGCACTGGGCGGCGGGGCGACAAGGGAGCGCAAGGGTGGTGAACCAGCACGCGGCGGGCTGCCGCTGCCGGCCAGCGGCAGCATGAGCGGACTTGCACGACTTGCCAGGCTGGCGGACGCGCCGCCGCTGCCGCGGGCAGTGTTGCCAGTCGTTGTCGACCGCCAGGCAGTTGTAGCACCACCACCGCCGTCGCCGCCGCTCACGTCGCTGCCAGACTCTACCAAGCCAGAAGATGGCGGCAGCAAGCCACTGCCGCTGCCACTACCGCGCCCACGCCCGCGGCTGGGGCTGAGGCTCGCAGCAGCGCGGGAGCCAGCCGCCGCCGCCCGCTCGCTACCTTCGACACCCGGTGCGGCAGTGGCGACGGCGGCGCCACCGCCGGGTGGCAGCGGTGGTAGCAAGCGGCCACTGCGGTCGGCGTTGGTGGGTGACGCAGATGGGAAGCGACGCGGGCCGCGCACCGTCATGCTTGCTTGCACCAGCACGCGCGGCCGGCCCGCCATGGCAAGCGGCACGGGCCCAGGCGGCGAGCCACCCAGCCCGTCATCCGCGCCGCCCACCACCAACGACAGCGTGGATGACGGCACGGTGACGATGGTGGACAGAAAAGGGCGGCGGGGTGGCACCACAGGCTTGGCGCCACGCGACACCGGCGCGCCGCCGACGCCACCGCCGCCGCCGCCGGCGGCACCACCACCGCCACCTTCATCCTCCGCGCCCCCCTCGCCGCCGCCGCTCACCGCTGCCGCCAGGGCAGCAGCAGCGGCACTACCTCCACTGCCGGTGCTGGGCAGCACGCGCCCGCGTGCCGTGCTAGGCACCACACCACCCCGACCAGGCGTCCGCCCGCCCGCCCGTGGCGCTGCACTACTGCCACCGCCGCCGCCGCCGCCGCCACCGCCGCCACCTGTCACCACCACCGGCGTTGGTGTCAGCACCGCACTGCCGGCTGGCCGGCCACGCGTGGTGGCAGCAGCTGCCTCAGGCGACGGGATGGGGGCGGCAGCAGCGGCAGCGGGCGGCCCCGCCGTCAGCGAGTGCGCCGGCAGCTTCCACGACGCGGTGTACGTGTTCATCACAAAGTACCACCCCTCTGGCGGCCGCAGCCGCCCCGGCGGCGCAGTCACGTACCCCTCACCCGTGCCCCCCGCCGCCTCGCCCGGCAGCGTGCCGTCCAGCACAATGTCCAGCATGCGCACCGCCATCACGTCCGCAAAGCTCTCGTGCCACCCGTTCTGGTACGACAGCGACGGGTTCGTGTTCACCTCGATGCTGCAGGCGGTGGTTGCGTTTATGCGTGTGGGTGTGTGGGTGTGTGGGCGGGTGGGTGACGATCGATGGTAGAGGGCCGCGCCGCCCCACCACCACCACAACGTACAAATAGATCTTCAGGTCGTCGTCGGCAATAAAGTCCAAGCCAAGCAGCTCAAAACGGTGGCGTGAGGAGGAGGGTCCAACCACGCCGGCAGCGGCACCCACCACATACCCGTTGCTGCCACCCGCGGCGCCTGGCACCTTGGATGTCACCGCTGGGTACCGCTCCGCTGTCGCTGCTGTCGCCCCTGTCGCCGGTGCTGCGGCAGCGGCGGCAGCGGCGGCACCGTCACCCGCCGCCGCCGCCGCCGCCGCCGGCGCTGCCGGTGGCGCGGGCGGCACCGCAATCCACGCCGGCGGCTTGCGTGCAAACCCATTCTCCTCGTACCCGCCCGTGCGCCCGCCACCGCGGCCCCGCAGCGCCTCCATGGTGTCAATGATGCTGGACCGCATCTGGCCCCACAGGCCGTTCCGGCCGCAGCCCCACATGGCCTCCTCGCCGTCTGCCGCCATGTGGATGGGCTTGTCATCGGGGTAGGTGGCCGGCGCGCGCTTCCGCCTGCCACCGGCGCCAGGTGGCGCAGCCGCGGGTGCCGCCGCGGGTGCCGCTGACGCCGCCGCCGCTGCAGACGCAACCGTGGCGTCCGTGTCCGTGCCACCGCTGACTGCGCCACTGCCACTGCCACCTGCAGCCTCCTCGCCACCGCCCCCGCCGCCCGCAACCACCGGAGCCGGTACCGGCGCCGGCGGGTCGGCGGCGTGGCGGGCGCGCAGCGCGGGCAGCGTGACGGTGGTGAGGTACTCTTCCAGGTCAATGAACTTGAGCGTGTTCCCCTCCTCGTACTTGCCGAACGACGCCGCGTTCACCTGCTGGCAGTAGTTGGTGAGGTGCGCGAAGCGGTCGTCGGACGCCAGGTCAAACGCCTCGCTGGAGGTGCGCACGTAGCCGGGCGCGTGCATGTACACGTCGCCGGCGTCGGTGACCAGGATCCACACCCGGAAGTCAAACTTGCGGCCGCGGAACAGCAGCGGGTTCTCAATGTACTTCTGCAGCACCCACACCGGCTGGATGCCCATCGCCGCCTGCCGCGCCTTGGCCACCAGGAAGGCGCGGATCTCCTCCAGGTCGCGGAACACCTCGATGCCGATGCCGCGGTTCAGCGCCGTGGGCTTCACCAGCCACAGGTTGCGGGAGCGCGGGTCCTCCGCGCACCGCCGGAAGTGCGCCTCAAAGTCGCGCCACCCCGGCCACGCTGACACGTCCTCCCGGTTCTTGGGCTCCACCAGGTAGGTGGGCGGCAGGTGCTGGTACGGGTCCTCCCCCACCGCCGCGTAGTACGCCGTCATGGTGTCAAACAGCGCATCTTTGGTACACAGCGGCTCCACCGCACGCAGGTGGTTGTACACTTGCCGCTTCGCCGGGTTGGCGTGCCCGCGCACCCAACCGCTCGGTTCCCCCTTCGTGCTCGCCCACGTCGGCTTCCATACAAAGTTGGCGGTCCATGCCGGGTCGCGCTTCACCTCCTCCGCATCCGCCGCCGTCCACCCCGGCCGCGCTGTCAGCGCACGCTTGATGGGGTCCGTATTGTTCCCTGACCGGTACACAATGTACGTCATCGCCGCCGCCGTGCCCCCGCCGCCGCCGCCACGACTTGTCATTGTGCCCACCGTCGGCTTGCGGGTCAGCGGCGCAGGCGCCCCTGCCGCCGCCCCGCTGCCACTCGCGGCCGTCGCCATCAGGCCGGTTTGCCGTCCGGGGCGTGTCCCGCCACTACTCCTCCTCTTCGCTGCTGCCCCACCACATCACCGTCGTTGGCACCACTATGCCGTTACACCACAGGCGCGAGCACACCGCACCAGAACCGCCAGCAGCAGCAACAGCGTGGTAAGAGTCAGAGGGGCGACAAGAACCTGCGAGCAGCAGTATGTAGAGGCGTAGATGGTAACACACACTTACGTATGCAGCGTGAATTGACCGCGCTGCTTCCGTAGTATGCAAGATGCAAGGCAGTAATGTATACTCGCGTCATAAATTGGTTGCCGCCTCCCCCGGTTTGTTTTTGATATTTTGATCATTGTCACCTCGCCCCAACCGTTGGCCGCTGCCGCTGATGATGCTTTCCCCGACGCTACCCTACTACTCCCCAACGGACAACAGTCCAGTCATGACGTCAGGTCACGTCAGACATGTCTGACGCCCGCGACAGCCGACCACGGTGCAAAAGTAAATGTTGCAACGCGCCGGCGCGCACGTGCGGCTGTGAGCATGAGCTGCTGTGATTGGGAGTGAGGAGGTGGTTGTCGGTGGAGTGGTGGCGGTGGTGAACTGCGATGATTTTTTAATGGCACAGTAGCGGCCCCCTCCCAACCCACCACGATGGACGCCGAGACGGCGGCGATTGCGGCGGCGTGGCCGCTGTACTACGAGCGGGAGGCGTTTTCAGCGGGCGACAAGCGGCTGGTGCTGGTGCGCGGGTTTGCAGAGTGGTTCCGGACGGACGGCGCGCCGCTGCTGCGGGAGGTGGCGTGGGCCGCCCAGGGCGTGGTGGCGTTCCATTATGACGATTTCAAGGCGCGGTGTCCCTATCCCGACTTTGTGGGCGCGCTGCGTGAGGAGCCGGACGACCTGCTGCGCTGCCTCGGCCTGGCGCTGTGTGTGCTGCGGTCGGAGGTGGTGGCAGCGGGCGCGCCGCCCATTAAGATCACACCCCGCATGCTGGCGGTCAACCCGCTGCTGCCGCTGCGTGAGCTCAAGTCGGGCACGGTGGGCAAGTTTGTGTCGGTGCGCGGCAACGTGGTGCGCGTGTCCGCCGTGCGCCCGCTGGTGCTGCGCATGAACTTTACCTGCACCAAGTGCGGCAGCGAGGTGCCGGCGTGGTTTGCAGACGGCAAGTATGAGCCGCCGTCCTCGTGCGCCGACGCCACCTGCCGCGGCCGCTCCTTTGCGCCCGACTACGCCACCGCCGTCACGGTGGACTGGCAAAAGATCCGGCTGCAGGAGCTGGAGGCAGACGTGACGGACGCCGGCCGCGTGCCGCGCACCGTGGAGGTGGAGTTGTCAGAGGAGCTGGTGGACGCCGTAGTGCCGGGCGACGTGGTGACGGTGGGCGGCGTGGTGAAAGCCATTGAGACGGATGTGGCGGCGGGGCGGGGCAACGCGCGTGGCAAGTCGTTGTTCCTGCTGTACATTGACGCCTGCAGCGTGGCGGCGCACAAGGTGGCAGACCGCGCGGGCGGCGGCGGCGGCGGCGCCGGTGGTGCTGTGGCGGCTACGACAGCGGCGGCAGCTGCGGCGGCAGCAGCGGCACCGGGGGCCGGCGGCGCGACGCGTGCATTTAGTGAGCGTGACCTGCAGTTTATTGCGCGCGTGCGCGCGCACCGCGACCCATTCTCCCTCCTGGTTGCCAGCGCCGTGCCCAACATCTTTGGCCACGAGCTGGTGAAGGCGGGCATGCTGATGGCGCTGTTTGGGGGCACGCCGCACACCCCACCGCCAGGTGGCGTGGCGCCACCCTCAGCCGCTGCCGGCAGTTCCGCCGATGTTGACGGTGATGGCAGCGGCGACACGGCGGGTGCACGGCATAGTCGTGGGCTTGGCGCAGCGCCCAGTGCGGGCGGCGGTGGCGGTGGAAGCAGCGGCGGTGGCGGCGGCGGTGGTGCCGGCGAGGGGTTTGATCGTGGCGGCGGTGTTGCCAAGGCGCACATCCGCAGTGACCCGCACGTGCTGGTGGTGGGTGACCCAGGCATGGGCAAGAGCCAGATGTTGCAGGCCATGTCTGGACTGGCGCCGCGCGGCGTGTACGTGTGCGGCAACACCACCTCCACCTCCGGCCTCACCGTCACGCTGGTGCGCGACGCCGTGACGGGCGACATGGCGCTGGAGGCGGGCGCGCTGGTGCTGGGTGACCAGGGCCTCACCTGCATTGATGAGTTTGACAAGATGGCGGCGGAGCACCAGGCGCTGCTGGAGGCCATGGAGCAGCAGCGCATCTCCATCGCCAAGGCGGGCATCGTGTCCTCCCTGCCCGCCCGCACCTCCGTGCTGGCGGCCGCCAACCCGGTGGGCGGCCACTACAACCGCGGCAAGACGATCACAGAGAACCTGCGCATGAGCGAGGCGCTGCTGTCCCGCTTTGACCTCATCTTCATCTTGCTGGACCGCCCCGACCAGGTGCGCGACCGCCAGCTGGGTGAGCACGTGCTGTCGCTGCATGACGGTGGCGGCGGCGGCGGCGGTGGGGGTGCAGCGGGTCGGGGTGGAGGAGGAGCTAGCGGTGGCGGCGGCGGAGGCGCATCGCAGATGGCGCTGCTGCTGCCGGGCGTCGGCGTCGGTGGCGGCGGCGGCGGCACCGCGCCGTATGGCTACGGCAGCGATGAGCTGGAGGTGGATGCACGGCGGGGCGTGGCGGGCGGGATGGCTGCTACGCAGGCGGCGCATGGGCGGGCACGACGGTATGCGGGGGAGGTGGAGGCGCGCAGCGCACCTAGCAGCTCAGCCGCGTCCGCCACCGCCGCGCCCACCATCGCACCCACCGCTAGGGCACCGCGGCTGCCGCTGGATGTACGACTGCGGCGTGGCGTGGTGGCCATTCCACCCGCTGAAATTGTGCCACCCACACTGCTGCGCAAGTACGTGGCGTACGCGCGGCGGTACTGCTACCCCGCCCTGCTGCCGGACGCCGCGGCGGTGCTGCAGGCCTACTTCTTGGCGCTGCGGCGCGGCAGTGGCGGCGGCAGCAGTGGCAGCAGCGGTGATTCCACGCCAATCACCACGCGGCAGCTGGAGTCGCTGATCCGGCTGGCGCAGGCGCGCGCCAAGGTGGAGCTGCGGGAGTACGTGACGCGGGAGGATGCGGAGGACGTGGTGGAGCTGATGAAGGAGGCGCTGTACGAGGCGGTGGCGGACGGCGGACTGGGTGGCGTGGAGCTGGGGCGGGTGGGCGGCATGTCCATGGCCAAGCAAGTGAAGCTGTTTGTGACGGCGCTGAACAAGGCGGCGTCCAACCGCGGCAGCGCGCTGTTCTCCACCGACGAGCTGGAGCGCTTCAGCCGCGACATGCGCCTGCAGGTGCCCGTCTTTGCCGACTTCCTGGACGTGCTGAACCAGCAGTCGTACCTGCTGAAGGCGGGTCCGCGGCAGTGGAAGCTGCTGTCGGCCGGCGTGGGTGGGCGGTAGCCCATGTTGGCACTTCAATTATCGAGTTCTGCAACTACAATACTAATTATCCTTTCTTACCACCCCACACTGGGTGACGCACCGGTACCGACAGCAGCGGCGGTACTTACTCTGCTGCGGCCGCCACCGCGCCGTCAAAGGTGGCGAGCACGACGGCGTGGCCCACCATGGCCAACGAGAAGGTGGCGCAGCCGGCGGGCGACAGGGTGGCAACCAGGGGGTAGGGCGTCAGGGCGGCGAGGGCGCGGTAGGCAGGGACGCGGCTGGCAAAGTAGGCGGCCTGGGTGGCGTTGGTGAGCGCCACCTGCTCGCACTGCGGCGACCAGCCAGACTGGTATGAGTCGATGCCGGCGGCGGCGGCGTCCGCCTGCCACGCTGGCCAGAAGTTGGCGTGCGTCTCGTCCACCGGCGTGGCGGTGCCCACCAGCGTGCCGGCGCCAGGCGTCAGGCCGCACACGGTGACGACGGCGGCGTCGGAGGTGGTGTCATTGACGGTGGGCGCGTGGCGCACGGCGAGGACGTGCAGCGTGCCGGCGGGCGACACCGACACGGTGGCGTCCACCGCCGCAGGGCCGGGTGACGTGCCGGGCGCGGTGGTGTTGGTGACTGCCAGCAGGGCGTCGCCCGCCATCGCATGCGCCAGGCGCGCCACCTGCGTGGACACGGGGTCCACGTCCGACTGCCACGTGAACAGGCCGCCGCCGCCATTGGAGGTGATGCCCCACCGCGCATACGTGGAGGCGCCGCCGTACACCATGAGCTTAAACAGGAGGGCGTCAAAGGATGCCTGGTACGCGGAGCCCACCGCGCGCGTGAGCAGCGGCAGGCCGTCGGTGCCCGCCAGGATGCGGCCCTCGTCAATGCCAAAGGTGAGGTCGCCGTACCCCAGCGCGATGGCGCCGGCGCGCAGGGCGCCCACCTGCGGCGCGTACCACGACAAGTCGCCGGGCGTGCCGGGTGTGCGCTCGTAGAAGGAGTCGGTGAGGAAGGTGATGCGCGTGCCCACGCCGCCGGTGCACGCGTTGGTGCCGTACCGCGTGTGGTTCAGCAGCGCCAGCGGGTCCCACCCGGAGCCGCCGCCCGCCACGGTGCACTGCGTGCACGCGTGCGCGCCCACCGTGATGTTGGGCCCCAGCACGCCCTGCAGCGCGCACACCGTCCAGTCGTACAGATCAAAGTACTGGTTGGTGTCATTGACGTACCAGTCCGGGTTGTTGAACTCCGTCAACACGCCCCACCGCCAGCCCGCCACCACGTCAGGCCCAAACCGCGCCGCAGACTGCAGTGCAAAGTTGGTGATGTAGTCGCCGTACGCCGACCAGTTGGACGCGGGCGCCGTGTTAAACCCAAACGCACCCAGCGCCGGCGCCGCTGATAGCGCAATAGGTATCATGCCCGTCACCACGTACGGCGTAAACCCAGACTCCCGCACCTCGTCCAGTGCGTCAATGAGCGGCTGGTAGTCGTAACCCGAGGCCGGGTCCGCCGGGTTCATGAAGCAGTCGCGGTTGGAGGTGCAGCCAGGGTAGCCAATGTAGCAGCCGCCCGTGGCGGTGAACAGCTCCACGGAGGACAGAAACGGGTACGCCGCCGCCGTGCCATCTGGCGCCGCGTCCGTGAACACGGAGTAGTCCCAAAAGATGAGCGTGTCAAACACGGGCGGCACCACCGCCGGCCCGCCCACCGGCGCCACCCCCACACTCGCATTGATGTACACTGCGCCGCCCGCACCGACGCTGGATGCTGCTGCCAGTCCAGCTGCCGCCACCGCCGCCCCCAGAGCCGCCATACAACCGGTGCGCCCCATGGTGGCACAGCTGTGGTTGGTGTGACGTCGTGGTGGTGGCTCCGCACAGCAGCGTCCCCGCCGTACCACGGTACTGTTCGCCACACGGTAATATGTATGCAGCAGTCCAAACACTGCGGTACCAACCACACGTCAAACCACTCCCAACACCAACCCAATTTCCAACGCGTATAAACTGCGCCACCGTGTGTGTGCCGCATTCATGGCGTTGGCGTCGTCGTTGGCGGCGGCACCAGCGTTTCAGCAGCAGCAGCTGCCTGTTGGCTGGCAGCTGCCTTGCATCTTCATCTCTCTTGCTCCTATTCAATCTCTATCTTTTCTATCTTTCCTCTATCTTTTCCCCCCTCTCGCCGCCCCCTGCCGTCTTGCCGCGCCAATTTCTGTGCGTGTGGTCCACCCCGCAGCAACGACGGCGATGGCGGACAGCGTGGTGGTTGACGTGGACGCCTTCGTGTCGCGCGCCGACGCGTTGGCGGCGCGGCTGACTGTAAGTAATCGCAGGAGGTGGTTGGGAGTAGGGAGTAGAGAGGAGGAGTAGAGGGAGGAGAGAGTAGGAGGAGAGTAGGAGAGAGGAGGAGTGGAGGGACGGTTGACACACATAGACACACATATGAGACGTCGCCACGGACGGAGCGGAGGCAAAGGGGAGGGAGCGGGTGCTGCGACAGTGGAATGGAAGCTAGGCAGCAGCTGGAGCTGGTCGTTGTTGTCATCGCTGTCTAGCGTCATCCTCTCCCCCCTGCCATGTCGCTGCCTACTCCCACTCTCCTCTCTCCCCTCTCCACTCGCCCCTGCCAACCCAACCACACAACCACCATCGTCACGGCTGCTACCACCTGGGATGCACGGGGGAGCATGCCTGAAATGACGAGGAGGGACGCCGTTGCGGTGGCAGTGGCACGGCCGCCAGCAGCAGCGACGCCGTATCTTTTGCCCGCCAACCGCCGCCGCCCCCACCGCCGCCGCCGCTGCCGTCGTCACTACCTGCTGCCTGCATGGATGTAGTTGTGGATGGCAGCGGGTTGATACGCGTGTTGGCATCGTCGTCGCCTTACCTCGCCCCAATCCCACCCCGTCCCCCCACCCCACCCACCCAACCTCCACCAGAGCTCGCCCGCCCTGTTTGGCGGCGCGGCGGCGCTCATGTGCGTGCATGGCCGCGCCACGGCGCCCGACGTGGATGAGTCGCACACGGTGACGCTGCAGAAGCTGCTGACGGGGTACGAGTTCCCAGACACCATCTTCATCCTGGCGGCCGGCACGCTGCACATCCACTCCTCCGCCAAGAAGCGTACGTTGTCGCGCTGCCGCCACCACACACACACACATGCACCGCGTTGGGTCACCCCCACCCCCACCCCCGTCATGCAGTGGAGTTCCTGCGCGGGTGCGCAGACAAGGCGAATGGGCGGGCGGCGGGGCTGCGGCTGGCGCTGGTGACGCGTGAGAAGGGGGACGCGAATGCCGCCGCCGTGGCGGGCCTGATTGGCGTGCTGACGGGCGCCGGTGGCGCCGTGGCGCAGCTGCCCAGCGACAGCGTGGAGGGGTCGCCGGCGGCGACCGCGTGGATGGAGGAGGTGGCGCGGGCGGGCGTGGCGCTGGTGGACGGCACGCGCGGCATGGAGGCGTACTTTAGTGTGAAGGATGCGGCGGGCGTGGCGCAGGTGGCGGCGGCGGGCGCGCTGGCGGCGCGCATGACGCGCAACATCTTTGTGCCGGAGATGGAGCGCGTGATCGAGGACAACGTGGCGACCACCAACGAGGCGGTGGCGGGCGTGGTGAATGCTGGGCTGGACGCGCTGGACAAGTACAAGGTGAAGGTGGACACCAGCAACATTGAGTTCCTGCTGCGCCCCGTCGTGCAGTCGGGCGGCGCGTACAACGTGCACGTGCAGCGCGGCAACGTGGTCTCCCTTGCCACGCCCTTCACCCCCGACACCATCATGTTCTCCATGGCGGTGCGCTACCGCACGCACTCCGCCATGCTGGCGCGCACCCTGTTTGTGGACCCCTCGCCCAGCCAGCGCGCGGTGTACAACGCGGTGCTGGACGCGCAGGAGGAGCTGATCGCCGGCCTGCGGCCGGGCGCCGTCATTGGCGAGGTGGTGGCGCGCGTGCGCGACGCCATGCTGGCCAAGCCGGCGCTGCAGGTGGACGCCAAGCGCACCAAGACGTTTGGCTGCGGGTTTGGCCTGCGGCCATCTGACCGCTACCTGGCGCTGACGGCGGAGAACGAGACCGTCGTGACGCCCGGCATGGTGTTTGTCGTCTCCATCGGCCTGTCCGCCATCCCGCTGACGGACGCCGAGGGTGGCACCGGCATGTCCAAGCTGGAGTCGTACGCCGTGTTCCTGGCAGACACCGTGGTGGTGGGGGCGGACGCCAACGACGTCGTCACCTCCAAGATGACGCGCGACCGCGCGCAGGTGTCGTACGAGACGACGGGCGACGGCGAGGAGGAGGAGGACGCGGCAGCGGCAGCGGCGGCGGCGCGCGCGGCGGCGGCGGCGGCGGGCGCACCGAGATGGAGGCGGACGACGAGAAGAAGCGGGCGCGGGAGGAGCACCAGCGGCTGCTGGCAGAGAAGCAGAAGGAGGAGGCGCGGCGGCGGCTGCGCGGCGGCGGGGCGGCGGGCGGCGCGGGGGCGGAGGAGGCGGATGCGGCGGCGGGCGAGATCGCGGCGTACGCGGCGGCGAGCGAGTACCCCAAGGCCGGCCGCCAGTGCCAGATCACGATTGACAAGGCGCACGACGCCGTGCTGCTGCCCATGTTTGGCACCCTGGTGCCGTTCCACGTGTCCACCATCAAGTCGGTGGTGAAGGCGGACGAGGGGCCCAAGACGTTCCTGCGCCTCAACTTTTTTGCGCCGGGCCAGGCGGTGGGCAAGGACGCGGCGCCGGCGATGGCGGCGGCGGTGGCGGCGCACGGCGACGCCATCTTTGTGCGCACGCTCAACTTCATGTCGCGCGACGGCCGCAACATGTCCAACGTGGTGAACCTCATCAAGGTGATGCAGAAGAAGCTGAAGACGGACCGCGACGAGGAGAAGCTGCTGGCGGACCTGAAGGAGCAACCCAAGCTGGTGATCGTGCCCGGCGCCTCCGTGCCGCAGCTGCGTGACCTGTCCATGTACCCGCCCATCTCTGGCCGCAAGACGCGCGGCGTGCTGCGCGCGCACTCCAACGGCGTGCGCCTGACGTCGGACAAGGGCGAGACGGTGGACCTCATCTACGCCAACGTGCGGCACGCCGTGTTCCAGCCCTGCGAGCGCGAGCACGTCGTGCTCATCCACTTCCACCTCAAGGCGCCCATCCTGATCAACAAGAAGAAGGTGAAGGACGTGCAGTTCTTCACGGAGGTGGTGGAGCAGAGCCAGGCCATCGACGGCCGCCACGGCTCCGAGTTTGACGCCGACGAGATGGCGGAGGAGGAGCGGGAGCGGCGCGTGCGGTACGAGCTGAACAAGGGCTTCCGCAGCTTCATGGAGGCGGTGCACCGCATCTCCGCGCTGCCGTTTGAGACCACCACCTCCTCCCTCATGTTCACCGGCGCGCCGCTGCGCGAGATGGTGAACATCATGCTGTGCCAGGAGTGCCTGGTGGCGGTGGTGGACCGCCCGCCCTTCGTGGTGTCGGTGAAGGACATGGAGCACGTGTGCTTCGAGCGCGTCAGCGTGGCGTACCACACCAAGACGTTCGACATGGTCATCATCTTCAAGGCGGGCACGCGCGACAAGGGCGAGGACGAGTTTGTGCGCATCACCAGCATCCCCATCGCCGCCCTGGACCTCATCAAGGGCTGGCTGGACGAGACGGCGGAGGTGACGTTCACGGAGCTGCCGCAGCCCATGAACTGGAAGCTGGTGATTGAGGGCACGGTGCGCAAGCCCGACTTTTACCTGTCGGAGGGCGAGGACGGCGAGCCCAAGCTGTCGGGCTGGATCCAGCTGCTGGAGGATGTGGGCGACGGCGACGACGAGGAGGAGGACGAGGAGGAGGAGAGCGAGTACGGCGGCTCCAGTGACGAGGAGGAGGAGGAGTCTGAGGAGGAGGAGGAGGATGACGACGAGTTTGACGACAATGTGACTGACGACGATGTGCGTATGCGCATGTGTTTGTGTGTGTGGGACGCTGCCTGCCTGTCACTCACTGACGCCCCCCACCCTGCCCACCCCATTAACTGCAGGATGATGAGTATGACGACGGCGAGGACGACGACAGCGACGCGGAGGACTGGGACGAGCTGGACCGACGCGCCGAGGCGGATGACCGCAAGCGCAAGCGGCAAGAAGACGAGGAGGACGCGAAGGAGCGGTCCAAGCGCGACAAGCATGCCAAGCGGTCGCGGCATTAGGGCCGTGCGTGGTGCGCGTGCGTGGTTGGGTGCGGGGTGTGGGTCGTGTGTGCGTGGTCATACAATAGTAATTATCGGTGTCCCTGTTCTTGTTGCTGCTGTTCCCCAATGCGGGGTGTGCCTGCAATTTTAATTTGCTGCCACGACTGCATTCAGTGGCAACTGCTGCCGCGGCGGCGGCAGCGTCGGTTCTGACGATGGTGGTGGTGGTGGCGGCAGCGACGACGCTGCAATTAGCAGGTGCAGGTGGCGCGGGATGGCGGCCGGCGGGGAGGCGTCGTCACCCCGGAACGAGCTGCGCGCAGTGTTGACCTCACCGCTCGCCTCCGCCGCCGTGCCACGGGCGGAGCCACTGCCGCCTTCCTCCTCTGACGACACGCAGTACAGGTCGCTGTCATCCATGGGCAGCGGCGACGCGGCCAGGGCACCGTCACCACCGCCTGCGCCAGCCTCGGTGGCAAGCAGGGGGATCGCCAGACGTGGCGCACGCAAACTGGTGAGGCCCAGCCGCACGGCACCGCTGCCGCCCCCGCCGCCGCCGCCGCTGCCCACCGGTGACGAGAAGCTGCCACCGTGGCTGGACATGCTGACAAACGAATCCAGGGTGACCAGTGATCGCGACGACGCAGGCAGCCGGAGTAACGACGAGGGGTCGCCGGCGGCGGCGGTGGTGCCAGCAGCGGCTGCGACGGCAGCGGTACCGTCTGCTGTACCGCCGTCAGGCACAGGTGCTGCTGGCGCGGCTACGGCACCACCTGCCATGCCGCCACCGCCGGCTGCTGCTGCCGGCACCAGCCGCCGGTTGCTACGGACGGGCGGCCCTCGTGCCATGCCGCCACCCCGGCTGCCACGTCGCTCTGCCGGCGGCGCAGGGTGCCGCGCCGGCATCGCGGGTGACGTCGAGCCAACCAGCTTGGCGCTGGCGGTCGGTGGCGAGGCGCCAGGGTAGCCCAGAACACTGCTGCTGACGCTGCTGACGCCGCTCACGTCGGACCGCGACGTCAGCACCAGCTCGCCATTGTCATCCACGGTTGGATGGGCGGCGGCGGCGGCCGCCTCCACCGGCACACCGACCGCTGCCGCACCGCCATCGTCCCCACCACTGCCGCCGCCACCGCCGCCACTGGTCGCTGGCACGACAGGCGGCGCCAGCGGGCTCACGGGGTATCCGCCCTTGGGCGATACGTTTGGTGTCAGCTGGGTGAGGCCAATGGTGTGATCTTCTTCCGGTGCCGCGGCGGCAGCGGCGGCGGGTGCGGCGGCGGACGCGGACGTGGTATCGCCGCCGCCGCTCAGCAGCGGCGGGATGACCAGTGGGCGCAGGTGCGGCGCATGATGGCTGGTCGTCGGCACTGCGACGTGCTGTACAACGGGCGGCAGGGGTTCAACAGGCAGCGGCGCTGCTGCCGTGCCGTCTTCACGCACGCCCAGAGCTCGAAGCGTCAGGGCGGCGTAGCCTTCTGCGGCAGCCGTCAGTGCCGCGCTGTTGCCGCCCACCACGCCCGCTGCACAGCCGCACAGCGCCACGGTCACCGCCACCAACGGTGTCGCCGCTGCGGCGACTGTCACCTCGTGTCGATGCGCATACACCCGTTCTGCCGTCACCGGCAGGTCGCCTGTAGTGCTATCATGTGACGGCAGCCAGACAAGGGCGCCCGCTGTCGCTGCTGCCGCGCGCTGGGGTGCCACTAAGCTGGCGAGCAGCCCGGGTGGGTAGTGAGTGCACCTGCTGGTAGCGGCGGCGGTGCCAGCCACCCTTGCAAAGTATACCCCGCCACCGACAGCACGGCCAGTGCCGCCGCTGCCAGCAGCAGCGTGCCATGCGCGCCGTCGCAGCAACAGAGTGTCATCCGCCCCGCCGCTGCCGCCACCGCCACCTCCTCGTGAAATCGAAACAAAAGCATCAAACAATAGGGTAGGCGCGCCACCATCGCCGCCGCCGCCGCTGGCCGCGGCCCAGGGTGCGGCGGCGGCAGGCAGTAGGGACGCTGGCAGCTGGCCGCAGGCAGCAAATCGATACGGCAAGGCAGTGGGTGGCAACATGGTTGCAACGGACGCCCGTAAGGACGCGGCCGCGGCGTCGGCGGTTGCTGCCACGCCCCCAACAACATTAGATCGGTGTGATGCGGCGGCAGACGGAGCCGGCTCCTCGCCTGGCGTGCCGCTAGCGTGCGCAACGATGTCATGCACGGTGGCTGCTGCCACCGCCGCGTTGGCAGCCGCCTCGGCACTCGCCACCGCGGCAGGTAGCGCCGCGCCGGTGGCCAGCGCGCGTACCAGCAGCCATGCTGCCCACGCTGCGGTCTCATGGTGCGGCGCATATGCAATGCACCCCGCCTTGTGCAGCAGCACGTCGTCATGCGCCGCGATGCAGCCAACCGCCAGCCCACGTGCCGCCACCACCGTCAGCGCCACCGTCGGCAGGGTAGCATGCAGGCTGGTGATGCCACCAGCGCGCGGGCTTGGCAACGACGCTGCGGTGGACGGCGGCGGCGGCGGCGGTGACACCAGGTGCAACATGGCGCGGGCAACCGGGAGGTGCGTCTCCGCTTCGCCGCCTCGCCGCGCCGGCGCGCCGGCGCAGTCGCACGGCCACACCGCCACCGGCCCGCCGCCTGCCACCAGGAAGCACACCGTCGTCATGGGAAGCACCCCCCGGTGGCTGGGGTACCGCCACGAGGCCGTCGGCCGTGGGGGTGACCGTACCAGTGCGTACAGTAGCCAGCGGCACTGTTGTGTGTGCCTGTGCCTGTTGGTCGCCGTGGGTGTCGAAGGGAGGCGTGTGTGAGAACAGGGGTGGCGGCACTCGACACCGCGCTGAATGCACAATCGGGGGCCAAAATCCAGGGTTATTACCCAAATACACTGGTTTGCAGCAAGTACGCGCCGTCGACGCGCGTGGTGCGGTGATAATTGGCGGCGTGCATCACGGCTGACACGCACACCAGCCTGACAACCTGCCGTATGGTGCTGACAACCGACATTTGTGATGACCGGCGTGAAAGGGCGAAGTGTGCCACACACCATGCAGAGCATGGCAGGCAAGCACATGCCGATACCAAGGCTGCAGACAGCACCGTGGTGGTAATTATTGGGTGCCACAGCACAACAGGAATGTTCAAACGATCAATAGTAGTGTTACAAGCGGAGTAGAAACGGCGCGGCATGCGTGCGCCAGGCCGCGGCCATCCGGAAGCAATGGATCGTTGGATTGTAGCGCATCGCGCGTTGCAACGCGCGCGTCGCGGCCAGCCCGTCACCGAATTCATAGTCGCGCCGCCAGGACGCGGGCGCCGGCGGCGGAGAGCGCGTCCATGGCGTTGGCGACGGTGGCGTTGACGGGGGTGGCATTGAGCGGCTCCGCCGCCGCCCACGCCGCCAGGCGCTCGTACACGCGGCCGTCGTGCGCACCCAGCACGGATGCCAGCGCGGTGTCATGCAGGCCAAAGCCATCCACCAGCGTGATGGCCACCGGGCGCAGGGCGGCGCACAGGGGGTACGCCTGCGCCTCCAGGGCGCGCAGGTGCGGCGTGGCATGTGGCAGTACGCGCAGGATGTGCGCCGCCAGACACGACACGGTGTCCACTGCAAACAGGGTGGCAAGGGTGCGCGCGGTGGCCAGCATGGCACCTGACCAGGCGGCGGCACCGCCGGCGTCGCACAACCACAGGCGGCGATGCAGCACGTCCAGCACGGTGGTGGCGGCAAACAGCTGGCTCAACGCCCACTGCGACGGCGCGGCAGCCTGCCAGGCAGCGTCGGCGGCGCGCGCGCCACCCGCCGCCACCGCTGCCGCCAGCGCGTCGCCCGCCTCCTCCGTGTGCGCCGCGGCGGCAGCATGCGTGAGGGCGCGCGCCTGTAGAATGGGTAGGTCAGCGGCGCCCAGCGGCGGGGGTGGTGCCAACCAGGCAGCAAGCAGCGGGTGGGGTGGCGCGGCATCAGTGTCAGCGGCGGCGGCGGCGGCCTTAAGCACACCACGCGCCACCGCCTGCACCAGCACGTGGCTCTCGCCCTCCGCC
>ERZ778022.2783-NODE-2783-length-17588-cov-4.127132_pt1 | contig 17588 bp, 16 predicted proteins | sample MGYA00375752_ERZ778022 | MGnify/ENA primary metagenome ERZ778022 (study PRJEB29350, sample SAMN05389826) | bioreactor metagenome | isolation source: Thiocyanate bioreactor | place: South Africa: University of Cape Town | collected 2014-04-04 ... | reverse complement strand
GGGGGAGGAATTAGAGCGGCGTATGGGACTGCCTACGCCTGCGTCCACATGAAATGAGCATGCGCTAGGTCATGGACGTCGGTCCGCCGCGAAAGCGGCGGGCCGCCAGCCAACCGGCCACGACCGCGAGCAGCAGCACGATCGTCTGCGCGATGAGGAAGGGCGGCTCGGACTGTGTCGGCGCGAGCGCGCTCAACGGGCCGATCTTCTGGAAGGCCTGCACGACGCCGACGAAGACATTGAAGTACAGCGCAAGGATGGCCGTCGTGACGTAGATCGGTCGCCAGATGCCTCTGAGGCCGAACACGTAGAGCGCCACCACGGCCGCTGCCAACACGACGAGCGAGATCCCGCCGACGATCTGAGCGGGCGTCACCGCCGCGGCAGGGAACATGAAGCCCGTGACGCTCGTGAGGATGGTCAGGAGCAGGAAGAGCCCCGCGATGAGCGGCGACTGGCGCCCGCGGACGAGGTCGGCAATCCATACGAGGCCGAGGGCGATCGCGGCGAGGCTGATGACGACGTGCAAGGTCGTGAAGGCGGAGATCGACATTCCGAGGATCATGGTCATACTCCAGAAACCGGGGCCGGTCCGTACAGTCTGATCCTGTTCCAGGCCCCATGCCACTCAAATTCACCGGTCGTGCCTAAGGGCGGGCAACCCAGCCTTGAGCGCCACGCAACTTCACCCGGCGGCGATCCTGGGCTAGCGTGATGATCGAGAAATTCGCCACCTCTCGCGGCACGACATCGAGCGAATTTCTCGATCTGAATCACGCTAGCAAGACTATGATTCTAGTGTCCCTTTTGACTCCGAAGTTCGCTCGGTACGCCAGCATCGAGGTGAGGCGAACTTCGGAATCGGGACACTAGCGTCGCCTCGATCACAAAGACACGTTCAGGGAAGAAGCATATGCGCCCACTCGAGTTCGGATGGTTCCTGCCGACCCGCGGCGATACCGACGACTATGGCGATCCACTCAAGGTCGCGGCAGGCTCGGAGATGTTCGAGCGCGTGACCCGCGCTGCGGAAGACTGCAGCTTCGAGTACATGCTGATCCCGGTCGGGCATCAGTGCTGGGATGCCTGGATGACCGCGGCGCTGATGATGGGCCGCACGAAATCCATCAAGATGCTGGTCGCGGCGAAGCCCGGCTACATCAATCCCGTGCTGCTCGCGAAGATGATCTCGACCTGCGACCAGCTTTCGGGCGGCCGCATCGCCATCAATCTCATTGCCGGCCAGAGCGAGGCGGAGATCGTCGCCGAGGGCATCAAGCTCGACAAGGATCAGCGCTACGAGGTCATGGACGAGGAGGTCGAGATCCTCAAGAAGCTCTGGACCTCGGACGGCAAGCCGGTCCACCACGAGGGCAAGCACTACACGCTAAAAGGCGCCGAATTGGCGGCTCCGATCTACCAGAAGCCCTATCCCAAGTTCTATCTCGGCGGCGGCTCCGGTCAGGCGGCGGAGATCTCGGCCAAGCACTCGGACGTTCATCTCTTCTGGGGTGACACGACGGAGCGGATCGCGAGCAACATGAAGGAGCTGCGCGTGCTCGCCGCCAATTTCGGGCGCGAGGATAAGCTCGGCTTCGGAATGCGCCTCCAGATCGTCTGCCGCGAGAAGGAGGCCGATGCCTGGGAAGCCGCGGAAGGCCTCATCAAGAACATCACCGAGGAACGCGAGCGCTACATCCGCGAGCACTATGCGCAGTCCGTTGCCAATCAGCGCGTGCAGGAGCTGCGCAAGACCATGGGCGACATGATCGCGCCGAACCTGTGGTCAGGTCTCACGCGCGCACGTCCCGGTGCCGGCATCTGCATTGTCGGCAACCCCGAACAGTGCGCCAACGTGCTCCAGCAGTACATCGACATCGGCTGCCACTCGTTCTGCCTCTCGGGCTATCTGCACGATGCCGAGGCGTGGCGCTTCAAGAAGATGGTCCGCCCAATTCTCGCAGAGCGGAACAAGGGGCGCATGGTGGCCTGAGGCCGGGGGAGAGATAGAGGCTCTCCAGCGTCCGCTCGGCACGGCCCGAGAGCGTCGCCTGAGCGGACGTGCCGGCTTCGAGCAGCAGGCGCGTCAGCCCGAGCGCTTCGGGCAGCGGCGCGCCGTAGGACTTGGCGCCCGTCATGCCGTCATAGGACAGCATGAAGCGGACGCCCCGCGCGAGCAGGGCCTCGATGCCTTCGATCAGATCGGCCTGCTGTAGCTGCCGGACATAGCGCCGGTCGCGCCCGACCGTCGTGCCGAGATAAGGCGGATCGAGGTACACGAAATCGCGCCGGCCCGCATCGGCGGTCGTTGCCAGCCAGTCGCCGCTGCGCACCTCGGTGCGCCCGCGCATGAGTTGCGACGCCGCTGCAATGGCCGCCGTCATGCGCTCGGGCTGCATGCCGAGGCGGCGCCGGTCCACGGACTGCGTGAACTGCCCCGCTGCATTGAAGCGCACGGCGTTCTTCACGCAGCGGCAGATCAGGTAGAGCAGGTCGACCGGATCGCCCTGCGCGTTGTAGCGCGCGCGCACGGCATTGAAGTAGTCGCGATCGCCCGGCGTCTGCCCACGCCAGATCTCGCCATAGCGCTCTGCCGTCGCGGCCGGCGCGTCGATGATCAATCGCCAGAGCCCGGCGATCGGCGCGAGCACATCGGCGATCACATAGCGGCGCGCCACCTGCGCCTCGAGCGCCCACAGTGTCATGGCTGCCGAGCCGGCAAAGGGCTCGAACCACGTCTCGATATCGCGCGGCGCATGAACGCCGATGCGCGGCGCAAGCGTACGCTTCGAGCCCTGGTAGGGAACAGGATGCGGCAGCCTTGCCTGCATGCCGTGCGGGACTACGGCGTCAGCCGAAGCTCGACGCGACGGTCGGCCTGATGGATCAGGTAGCGCGGCAGCCTCTTGCGATCAATGCCCTGGTAGGGCTCGCGCTTCCCGCGCGGCAGAAGCGACAGCTCACCCGAGTAGCCGGCCCCGCGCAGATACCGCTGGATGGCTTCGAGGCGGCGGAGCGACAGACGCATGTTGTAGCCATCGGGCCCGCGCGCATCGGCGTGCCCCGAGAGCGTGATGCCGGTCGGCCGCTTGAGCCGCAGGTACTCGGCGAGCAGCGAAGCCGCGCGCGTGCCGTCCGGTGTCAGTGCCGCGGCGTTTGTCATGAAGGTTATGGGCACGGGGATCGGCGCCGGTGCCGCAGCTGGTGCCGGCTCCTGGCGCGCGGCAGGTACTGCCGACAGCGGCATTGCAGACGCGAACCTGGCTTCGGGTATCGAGGACGGCGCGGACGCTGGTGAAGGCGCCGCGGACGCCTGCGCAGGGCTCGGCGACGCTTGTGCCGACGCCGTCTGCGGCGTGGCCCCCATTGCGGCGCCAGGGCCGTTCTCGGCCTTGGTGCTCGGGCTTGCCGACTGCTGCGCCGCCACTTCCTTGCGCGTGCGCTCGACCAGCGCTTCGAATTCGGCAAGCGCTCGCTTGTTGGCGGCCTCGTCGCTATTTGCTTGCGCCGGAGCTGGCGCCCGGCCCTTGACCTCCGGCCGCTCGATCGGCGGCGGAGCGACGCGCGGCGCAGGTCCGTTGTAGTCGATCTTCGCGGACTTCGCTGCTTGCGCGCCGGATGGCGACGCTCGCGCGAGCGATGGCCCGGGCGCGGGAACGACGAGCTGGCGGGCCGCGCCACGTACGGATGCGCCGCCATCCTTGGGCTGCGAAACGATCGAGAGCTCGACGGAACCGGCGGAAATGCCTTCGGTCACGATCGCCGACCACTGCCCCTCATCGGTCGCCGTAACCGTCGCGATTTCCCGGCCATTGGCGAGCAGCGTGACCTTGTGGTTCGGCGGCGCGCGCCCGGCGAGCACGGATGGGCCGCCCGCATCGATGCGTGCCACCTCGATGGCAAGAAGCGCCGACGTACCCGGCGGCAATGACGAAGGAAGCGTGAGTGCGGCGCTCCGCGTACCCGGCTTGCCGGCTTCGCCTGCCGGCGCGATGGCCGTGGCAGCGCCCTCGGTGCGGTCGCCGCTCACATAGTTCCAGATCGCATAACCCGAGGCCAAAGCCCCGCTCGATATGACTAAAATTATGAGGACGAGCAGAGACCGACGCATCGCTGCACTCCTGTCTGAAGAAAATCGTGCTTGCGTATATCTTTAGTCCGATCGCTGCGCTGCCGCAACCAGAGCGCAACTATAAGTTAAGCAAGTTAACCAGGACCTACCGCGGCACGAGCCGGCGTTCTCGGCCACGCCCGCCCGCGCTCACCTCACAGGCGACTTGCGCGGGGGGAGGCCCTCCCGCCGCGGCACGGTCCCGAGCGCGATGCCGCCGACGATCAGCAGCAGGGCCGCAATCGTGAACATATCGAATGTCTCGCCAAGCGTGATCATCGAGGAAACCACGCCGAACACGGGCACGGCCAGCAGCCCGAGCGCCGTCGTGGTTGCCGGAAGCGAGCGGTTGACCGTATTGAGCGCCCAATAGGCGAGCGACGTGCTGATCGTGCCGCCGTAGAGCAGCAGCAGGATGAAGTGCGGCGTGACGCGGATGACCGGCCAGCCTTCGAAGATGAAGGCCGCCGCGCTCGTCAGCGCCGAGCCGAGGAGGAGCTGCCAGAAGAGCAGGTCGAAGGGCGAGGATACCCACTTGTGCAGGCGCGTGTAGACAATGCTGACCGCCCAGCACACGGCGGCGAGCAGAATGAGCGCATGGCCCGTCAGCACGCCGCGGTCGCTCCCCTGAATGGCGAGCGGATTGACCAGCAGCGCGAGACCGAGCATCCCGCACACGATCGCAATGAGCCGCTGGCCGGTCAGCGCCTCGCCGGCAAAGAGCCACGCGAGGGGAAACACCCACAAGGGCGTCGTATAGGCGACGAGCACGGTCCGCCCGGCGGAGACATAGACGAGGCCGAGGCTCGTCAGGCACGCGAAGAGCCCCATGTGCAGCACCGCGAGGCTCACGACCATCGGCAGGTCCTCGCGCGGCGGCAGGCGCAGCTTGCCGACCACGAGACATATGATGCCAAGCACCGCGGTCGCGACCCACAAACGCGTCGCCACCGCCCATAACGGCGAGACATACGAGAGAACGGCCTTGTTCACCGGCCAGCTCATGCCCCACGAGAGAGCAATGACGAGGAGCAGGCCAAATGCCATGGCCGGCGAGAGCTTGGCGCTCGGTGCGGGTTCGCTGGCCATTCCGGGCACTTTCCAATTCCAATGCGAGGCGCCCTATGAGCGTCATCGCACCGCCGCCGTCAAGCCGGCACGGCCGGACGCATATCAGCAGAGCGCCAAATCGGCGGAGTGCCGGTTGCCCTCGCGCGAAATCGCGGCGTAGTCTCGCGGGAAAGCCGCGCACGCTCATGATGCGGCGCCTGACCGGAGGATGCCCATGCCCGAGAGCTCACCTGCGCGCCCCGCCCTTCCGCTCGCGCACATTCGCGTCCTCGACCTGACCGCCCACCGCGCCGGACCGACGGCCGTCCGCCAGCTCGCGGACTGGGGCGCTCACGTCATCAAGATCGAGCCGCCCGCGGATGGCGATGTCGATCCCATGGGCGGCAAGCGCCACGGCTTCGATTTTCAGAACCTCCATCGCAACAAGCACTCCATGACGCTCAATCTCAAGAGCGCGGAGGGCAAGGCGATCTTCATGGCGCTCGCGAAGGACGCCGACGTGATCGTCGAGAACTACCGCAGCGATGTGAAGCTGCGCCTCGGCGTCGACTACGACAGCGTCGTCAAAATCAATCCGCGCATCATCTATGGCTCGATCTCGGGTTTCGGCCAGTCCGGCCCCGACGCGACGCGCCCCGGCGTCGATCAGATCGCGCAGGGCATGGGCGGGCTCATGTCGATCACCGGCCTTCCCGGGCAGGGCCCCGTGCGCGTCGGCATCCCCATTGCGGATCTGACGTCCGGCCTGCTGCTCGCGCAGGGCATCATGCTGGCGCTTTACGAGCGCGAACGCTCGGGCAAAGGCCAGTGGGTGCACACCTCGCTCATCGAGGCGCAGATCTTCATGCTCGACTTCCAGGCCGCGCGCTGGCTCATGAAAGGCGAGGTGCCGGGGCAGGCCGGCAACGACCATCCGACGAGCATCCCGACCGGCGTCTTCCCGACGAGCGACGGGCACATCAACATCGCCGCATCGGGCGATCACATGTTCAAGCGCTGCTGCGAGGCTCTCGGCGCGTCCGAGCTTCTCTCCGATCCCGACTACGCGACGAGCGCCAAGCGCTCCGCCAATCGCAAGGTGCTCAACGAGAAGTTCGCGGCGCGCACGCGCACGAACACCGCCGCGCACTGGATTGCCGCGCTCAACAAGGCTGGCGTGCCGAGCGGTCCGATCAATACGATCGACAAGACATTCGCCGAGCCGCAGGTCCAGCATCTCGGCATCGCGCGCAAGATGCACAGCGAAAAGATCGGCGACACGCGGGTCGTCGGCCAGCCCATCAACATGTCGCGCTTTCCGCAGCCCGAGGCGCTCGACGCAACGCCCGAGCTCGGCGAGCACACGGCGGACGTGCTCGCAGGCCTCGGCTACGGCGATGCAGAGATCAAGGCCCTGAAGGCCAAGGGCGTGATTTAATCTGGGCGACAGAGCCCGCCAAAACGACGACATCATTCCCCTCCCTCTTGTGGGGAGGGGTCAGGGGCGGGGGGCATCCCTACCGCTATTGTTCTGCATTCCCCTTCTCCTAGCCTCCCCCACAAGGGGGGGAGGGATCTGTTGAGCAAGCCCCGCGGCAGCCGGCTACTCGCCGAACGTCAGCGTCGTGTTGAAGGCCGCGCGCGCCGGCACGTGCAGCACGCCCGCGCTTGCCTCCGCGAACGGAATGCCGTTCTGCTTGAGCACGTCAGCCGCGCGCTTCACGGACGACGTGCGGAAGCCGAGCACGGCCATATACGTCGGACGCCCGGCTGCATCAGGCATTCCGTCGCCGAATTCCCGTCGCGCCGTCGCCTCCGGGACGATCTCCAGATCGGTCGCCGCGACGACAACGCGCTTGCCGCCCTCGATGTCGCGCACGGCATCCGCACCGAACATGCGTGCATAGAGCTGCGCCGCCGCGGCCGGATCAGGATGCACGAACACCGCGTGCGAAACAGCGACAACGCCGTTCGCATGCCGCCGCCACTCGTCACGCCACACGAGATCACGCGTCAGGTGATGGCAATAGTAGATGCGCCCGTACGGCGTATCGCTGTCAGGGATCGAGACCGTGCGGAACGTCGCCTGATGCTCACCGTCCTCGAGCCTCACGGGTCGCGAGAACTCGCGCGGCGCCTTGACATTGACGCCGGCCGCGCTCAGCGCCGCATGGAGCGCTGCCGAATCCTCCATTCCGAACACGAAACCATTGAGGCCATACGGCGAGGCCTGCACATCGGGCCGCACATCCGGCGCGGCATCCTTCGGCACAGCGATAAGCTCGAGATAGTCCGTCCCGAACATCGCGAGGTGGTTCATCGAGCCGAGCGTGTGATAGCCGCGCTCGGTCAGCGTGAAACCCAGCCGGCGGAAGGTCTCGGCGGCGCCGTCGATGTCCGTGCGGGCATTGATGACGACATGGTCGAGTGTCGGGACAGGGAGCGCCATTCAGGACCTCGCTTGCTTGTCAGTTCGCGCCGATGCTCATCCCTTAGCACGCCCGTTCGGCCTGTCCCAGGCAATGGCGCGACCTCGCCATGCACGCGTGCGGCCTGTCCAGATCGCCGCACGTTGCTATAGTCGTGTCTCCCAACAACAAGCCGCCTGCGAGGAAACATGCCCAATGCCCCCGCCGACTCCATGACCGGCGCCGAATGGCTCGCGCGCACCATCCACGCCACCGGCACGACGCATGTCTTCTGGATCGACGCCGTCCTGCGGCGCACGCTCATCGAGCTTGGCGTGCTCGGCGTCACGCGCGTGCTCGCGCACACCGAGAAGTCCGCCGTCTACATGGCCGATGGCTACGCGCGCATTGCCGGCCGCCCCGGCATCTGCTTCGCGCAGTCCGTCGGTGCGGCGAACCTCGCGGCCGGCCTGCAGGACCCCTATCTCGGGCGCAGTCCGGTCATCGCGCTCACCGGCCGCAAGGTTGCATCACTGCAGCACCGCAATGCCTATCAGGAGCTGCCACACGCTCCGCTCTTCGCGGCCGTCACGAAGTTCGCGGCTGAGGTCGACTCCGCTGCCGACCTGCCGCGCCTCCTGCGGCAAGCGTGGCGCGCGGCGATGACCGGATCGCCGCGACCCGTGCATCTGGATCTCAACGGCCGCATCGCCGAGGTCGTCGAGATGGGGCAGGTGACTGAGCCCGTGAGCAGCGCGTCACCGCTCGACATGCGGATGCCGCCGCACCGGCCCATACCGCCTGCCGACGACATCGCGCGCGCGGCCAAGGCGATCCTCGCGGCCAAGCGCGTCGCGATCGTTGCCGGCGCAGGCGCCACGGCCTCAGGCTGCGGCGCGGAGCTGCTGACGCTCGGCGAGCGGCTCGCGGCGCCGATCGGCGTCTCGCTCGGCGCGTATGGCCTCATCCCGACGCGCCATCCGCTCGCCATCGGCACCATCGGCGACTATGCAGCGCCACCCGCCAACCGCATCGTCCACGAAGCAGATCTCGTGCTGTACGTCGGCTGCCACACCGGCGACCAGGTCACGTACGCGTGGCGCATTCCGCCCATCGACACGCCCGTCGTGCAGATCGACGTCGACCCGATCGAGCTCGGCCGCTCGTACCCAAACACGCTCGGCCTCATGGGCGATCCCAAGGCGACGCTCGCCTTGCTCATCGAGGCCATCGGCAAGCCTGCGCGCGATCAGAGCTACGCGACGAGCGCTGCCCGCAGCATGGCGGAATGGCGCGCGGAGCGGGCGCCGCGCCTCGCCGCCCGCCTCGCCAGCAACGACACGCCCATCCGCCCGGATCGCCTCTGCGCCGAGATCAGCAAGGCGCTCCCCGAGGATGCCATCCTCGTCGCCGACACCGGCTATTCCGGCATCTGGACATCCACGCTCGTCGACCTCAACGGCGCCGGCCAAACCTATCTGCGCGCGGCAGGATCGCTCGGCTGGGCCTTCCCGGCCTCGCTCGGCGCGAAGTGTGCGGCACCCCATCGCAAAGTCGTCTGCTTCAGCGGCGATGGCGCGCTCTACTATCACCTTACCGAGCTCGAAACGGCCAAGCGGCGCGGCATTGCCGTGACGCTCATCGTCAACAACAACTCCGGCTTCGGCCAGGGCTGGCCCAATCTCGTGCGTCAGCAGGGCAACAAGCCGGGCGATCCCGCCGAAATGCTGCGCTTCGGCCCGACGGACTTCGCGGCCATTGCGCGCGGCTTCGGCATTCGCGCCATCCGCGTCGAGGATCCGAGCAAGATCGCCGCGGCGCTCGATGAGGCCATCGCCGCGGACGAGACCGTCGTCGTCGACGTCGTCACGGATATCGAGGCGCGCGCGCCCGTACCCTGGCTGCCCGAAGGCGCCGCCTGAGAACGAACATCACACAAACGGAGCATCACATGATCAGCTATGACCTCGCCGGCAAGACGGCGCTCGTGACCGGCGGCGCCTCCGGCATCGGCCTCTCGACGGCCGTCATGCTCGGCCGCAATGGCGCGACCGTCGCCGTGAACTTCCTCGCCGATGATCCGCGCGGCGCCGACACCGTCGCCAAGCTCAAGGCCGATGGCTTGAAAGTGATCGCAGCACCCGGCAACGTCGGCGATGCCGCCGATTGCGCGCGCATGGTCGCGAAGGCGAGCGACGATCTCGGCCGGCTCGATCTCCTCGTATCGAATGCCGGCACGCCCGGCACCAAGCGCAAGATCGAGCCGCGCGAGCTGGACCTCATCACCGAAGAGCTCTTCAATACACTCCTGCAGGTGAACCTGCTCGGCGTCTTCCGCTGTGCGAAGGCCGCCGCACCGGCGCTCAAAGCGGCCCGCGGCGCCATCGTCAACACGGCCTCGATCGCCGGTCTCGGCCGCGCCGGCAGCAGCATGGCCTACTCCGCGACGAAGGCCGGCGTCGTCAGCCTCACGCAGAACCTCGCCCGCGGCCTCGCGCCGGATGTGCGTGTCAATGCCGTGGCGCCCGGCGCGGTGGACTCGACCTGGATGGTCGAATGGACGGACCAGCAGCGCCATGCCTCGATCGAGAATGCACTACTCAAGCGGCGTTGCACGACTGACGACATTGCCGAGGTCATTCTCTTCCTGGGCTTCGGCGCCGCCATGGTCACCGGCCAGACCATCGTGATCGACGGTGGCCTCACGCTGTAGGGTTCGCGAGCCATCCACGAAAGGCGCAGCCATGAAGATCTTCTGCACAGGCGCATCCGGCTACATCGGTGGCTCTGTCGCTACGGCGCTCATGGCATCCGGTCATCACGTGCGCGGGCTCGTCCGCTCGGCGGAGAGCGCGGAGAAGGTTCGCGCTCTCGGCATCGAGCCGGTGATCGGTACGCTTGATGACGTCGCGATCCTCGCGAAGGAAGCAAAGGCCGCGGATGCTGTCATCAATGCCGCGAGCGCCGACCACCGCGGTGCGGCCATCGCCCTCCTCGATGCGCTCGCAGGCTCGGGCAAAGCCTTCATCCACACCAGCGGCTCGAGCATCGTCGGCACGCGCTCTGCCGGCCAACGCGTGGACGACGTGTTCGACGAGACCACTCCCTTCACGCCATCGCCGGCGCGCGCCGCTCGTGTGGCCCTCGACAAGGAGATCCCCTCCTATGCGAGCAAAGGCGTGCGCACGGCCATCGTCTGCCCGAGCCTGATCTACGGCCAAGGTCTCGGCGCGAAGGCGGACAGCGTGCAGGTCCCCTGGCTCATTCGGACCGCCAGGAAGCACGGCGTCGCCAAGCACTACGGCCCTGGCGAGAACGTCTGGTCCAATGTCCACATCGACGATCTGGTCGACCTGTACCTGCGCGTACTCGATGCCGCGCCGGCCGGTGCCTTCTACTTCGCGGAGAACGGCGAGAATTCCATGCGCGAGGTGTGCGCCGCGATCAGCCGGCTGCTCGGCTTTGACGGAACCACGAAGGCCATGTCGCTCGAGGAAGCTGCGGCCGAATGGGGTGATGGCCCCGCGCAGGATACCATGGGCTCGAACAGCCGTGTCCGCGCCGCCCGTGCGCGCAAGGAGCTCGGCTGGGCGCCTCACGCGCGCGCACTGCTCGATGAGATCGCGCAGGGCAGCCAGGGCCCGCCGCGGTCATAAGGTCGCACCTCCTCTCGGGGAACCGGATGGGCCCCTAAATGTTTTTTATGGTCAGGTCGCGTTGCGACGCTGAACGATGTAATTCGGGAGAGACTTATGGTTCACCAACACCAGGTTGAGGCCGCCCGGCGGCGCGTTGCCGCGATCGAGGGCTTCTACGTGCACCTGGCGGCGTATTTGGGCGTAATGCTGATCCTCACCGCGCTGAACGCAAGTGCCGGCGACGGCTGGTGGGTCCAGTGGGTTTGGTTCGGATGGGGCATCGGCGTCGTCGCCCATGCGATCGCCGTTTACGCCTCGAAGCCTCAATTCCTCGTGAACTGGGAGCGGCGGAAGTTCCGCGAGATCGTGCGGCGCTAACTGCACGCTTTTCACGTCGGGTTTTACGACGGGCGCGTGATCTCGTATCGCACATCGCCGTATTCGGCGGCGCCCGTCGCGGTCCATCCACGACGCTCATAGAACCGGGCCGCCGTCGTATTCGGCCCGGTTGAGAGCCATAGGCGTCGTGCGCCATTCTCCCAGAGCCAATCGACGGCGCGGTCGAAGAGATGGCTCCCGATTCCGCGCCGTTCGTAGTCGGGGTGGACGAACAGCGCGAACACCGAGCATTCCTCCCGATCTGCAATCGAAAAGCCGACGATCTCGCCCCCGCAGATCGCCACCCAGCCTTTCGACGTCGTCAGGAACGATGCGGCGACGCTCGCTTCGGTGATCCCGCGCGCTTTGAGCTGCTCGGGCGTGAGGATGTTCTCGCGCACAGCAAAGCGCACGCGCGAAATGCCCGGCAGGTCGTCGCCCGCGGCCTCCCGATAGACGATGCCGTCATCGATCGCACTGCTCACGACGCTCATGTCTTCATTCCGGTGATCGACGCGCTCATGGCGCGCGGATCGCGCGTCGGCCAGCGGCCGCTCTCCACGCTCGCGAGGAAGTCGCCGACAATACGGTTGTAGACATCGGGATCCTCGAGATTGATGGCGTGGCCCGCATTCGGCATGACCGCGAGCGCCGACGACGCGATGTTCCGCTTCATGAGGATGCCCGGCATCAGGCACGGCCAATCCTCGTCGCCTGTGATGATCAGCGTCGGCACGGTGAGCTTCTTCATGTCGTCGACGAGCGTGTAGAGCGACGGCCGCGCGCGCTGCACACTAAGCTGCGTGTTGGCCGAGCCGAGCGCGGAATGCTCCGCCAGCATCTGCTTGAACTCGGCGAAGCCGCGCGGGTCCTTGTTCTCGAACTGCACGCGCGTCGGCCCATGCGCATAGGCATCGGCGAACTTCTCCATGCCGCCGGTCGTGAGCAGGTTCGCAGTCGTCTCCGCTTCGGCCTTGAAGCGCTCGCTCTGCTCCGGCTCGGCGCCATAGCCGCAGCCCCCGACGCACAGCGAGCGGGCCCGCCTGGGATGCCGGAAACCGAAGTGCAGCGTCGCGAAGCCGCCCATGGAAAGGCCGATGATGTGCGCGTCGTCCGCACCTGCCGCATCGAGCACCGCCTTGATGTCGTCGGCGGCACGCGCCTGCGAGTAGCTGCCGTGATCGGGGGGAACGTCGGACGGCGGATAGCCGCGCGCATTGTAGGAAATGCAGCGGTAGGTGCGGCCGAAGTGGCGCATCTGCGGCTCCCAGCTCCGCATGTCACCGGCGAACTCGTGGACGAAGATCACCGTCCGCCCCGAGCCGGTCTCCTCGTAGTAGAGGCGAACCCCATCGTCGGTCGTCGCATATGCCATCTCCCGCCCTCCCAGATCTGCTGACCTCTATCGAAGTTTGCCGGCACTCTAGCAGATCGCGCGCGCGTTGCAGGCAATCAACAGATGGCGGCTGCCTCTGCAAAATCTGTTGGCACGCTGCGCGCGACACTTGCCTTTGGCTGGCCGAAGCCCCTTGCTGATCCTGCGGCCCCACAGTGGACGATGTATGCGTCGAGACGAAGAGCCATGCTCAGCGGCAAGCCCACCATTCTCTTCCTTCAGGCGCCGCCCGGCCCGTTCGCCCCCGAGCTCGCCGACACGCTCAGCGCGCGCGGCTGCAGTGTACACCGGATCAATCTCTGCCTCGGCGATGTCCTGCAGTGGGGCTGGCGCCCGGCCGTGAGCTATCGTGGCTCGTTCGCGGACTGGCCGACCTACCTCGCGGACTACATCCGCCGGCACGGCATCACGGATGTGCTCTACTACGGCGACCGCCTGCCGTATCATCGCGCCGCGGTCGACGTGACCGGCGCGCTCGGCATTCGCGGCACCGTGTACGAGTTCGGCTACCTGCGGCCCGACTGGATCACGCTCGAGCGCGAGGGGATGTCGGCACTCTCTCACTTCCCTCGCGACCCCGAGATGATCAGGGCCGCCGCCGCCCGCCTCGCGGCGCCCCTTCTCGAGGAACGCTACACACATTCCTTCGCGATGGAGGCGTTCCGCGAGGTATTTCATCACCTCGCCACCTTCTTTGGAACACCGCTCTACCCCCGCTACAACGCCGACAGCTACTACAATCCGCTCGTGAACTACCTGAGCTACATCCCGCGGCTCATGGCCTCGGGCCGCCGCAGCCGTCGGGCCGCCACGCGCACGCGCAACTGGCTGCGGATAAAGCGCAAGTACGTGCTGATGCCGCTGCAGATGCAGAACGACTACCAGCTCCGCGCCAATGCGCCCTTCAATCATCAGCGCGAGGCCATTGAGATCGTCCTCGCCTCCATGAAGCGCGCGGCCCCGCCCGATCTCGATATCGTCTTCAAGATCCATCCGCTCGACAACGGGCGCGAGAGCTGGTCACGCACCGTCGCACGAAGCGCCGCCGCGCTCGGCATGGCGCATCGCGTCTCGACGATCGACGGCGGTCACTTGCCGACGCTGCTGGACGAGGCGCGCCGCGTCGTCGTCATCAACAGTACGGTCGGCATTCACGCCATCCAGCGCCTGCGACCGACAAAGGTCCTTGGGCTCGCCATGTTCGATATTCCGGGCCTCACCCATCAGGGCACCCTCGACACGTTCTGGAACACGCCCGAGCTGCCCGATTCCGAGTTCCGGGACGCCTTCATCCGCCTGCTCGCGAATACGATCCAGGTCCGGGGCAGTTTCTACAATCGCGAGGGCCGCGCGCGCGCCATTGCCGAAATCGCGGGGCGCCTGCTGAACGACGCGGTCAACGAGCCCGGTGGTTTCGTCGCCGTGCCGCCGCGCCTCGCTGACGCCCGCCGCCTCGGCATCGAGCTCATGTCGGATGCGCCTTCAGAGCCCGAGCTTGTGGCCCACCCATGAGAGACGCATTCGCGCCGCGGTGAGCGCACGCTCCGGCGGCCGGGCTTTGATCTCGGCGAGGCGCGCAATGAGCTGCTCGCACGAGAGCGGCTCGTGTCTTTCGGGATCGACAGCGCGGCAATAGCGAACGAGGCTCAAGTAGACGAGCTCGGCCAGCGTTCGCCAGCGCCCGCGTCGCGGCAGCGCCGTCAGATCCTGTGTGAGCCCCCAGCCGGCATAGAAGGGGGCGCCATGCACCGTCACCGGCTTGCCGCGGATCAGCGCTTCGAAGCCCGTGAGCGAGGAAAGCGTCTCGACGCGGTCGCACTGCGCGATCAGATCGAGAATGTCCGCGTCAGCCATTTCCGCATCCGCCAACGCGCGCACATCCTCCGACGCAACCTGCCCCGGACGCAGACCGCGCGTGACATCAGGGTGCGGCTTGTAGACGATAAAGGCTCCGGGATTGCGCTCCCGTGCCGCGCGCAGCAGCGCGAGATTGATGTTCGCGGCCCGCAGGTCGATCGTGTCTGAAAGCGTGCAGCGGACGGCGGCATCGTCCGCCACTTGCCCCGGCACAAGAATGCGCGCACGACCGAACGTCGGCGGCAGGTGCTGCGGGATGCCGCCCAGATTGTATTTGGACAACCTGTTTCCGGCGATGAGTGCAGCAACGTGGGCGCCATGCTGCATCTCCGCAGGCGAGACATCCGCATGCGCCAGCAGGTGCTCGAGATCACTCGGGCGCGTTGCGTCATAGTGGATGCCGCGCCCGTCGAGGGCGAAGCAGGCACCCGGCACGAGCCCTGCGCCGAGGCCGACAGATCGCAGAAATCCGTCCTCGATCCTGACGACGGCGATCCCCGCCTCGGTCGCGCGCCGCTCCAGGGCCGTCGTCAGCTTGGCCGCCCAGGCGACGAGCGTGCGGCCTTCGCGCTGCGCGATCGCAATTCCCTCAGCGATGTCGGCGGCGATGCGTGGCGTAGCGTCGAACTCCCGCAGCAGCGCTCCCATGACTTTGCGATTCCATCGAGCGACGCCGGCAACAACCACGCCGCTCCCCATCGCCAGCGCGGTCGGCCACGTCGGCACCTCGTTCTCGCCCACGGCCATCGACATGCGCACGCGCGCGTCGCAAGCGCGGCTTTGGTCCTGCAGCCCAACAGGAAGGGACGCTCTTCCCTCACGCGCGCCGTACGCGCGACGGTCTGCGCGTATGGTCCTCACGGGCGCCACCCCGATGCAAGCCGCTGCGCGACGCCGGAGAGGCCGACGCCATCGGCGACGAGCCTGTCCAGCTCGCGCCGCGTCATCTCGACGGCAGACCTGATCTGCGCCTCCGTATGCTCGCTCGTGATGAAGAAGCGCAGCCGCGCCGACTGCATGGGCACGGCAGGATAGATGATCGGCAGGACATTCAGACCCGCCGCCAGCAAACGCTCGCTGAGCTTTGCCGCCCGCAACGAGTCGCCGACCATTATGGGGCAGATCGCATGACCGCACCCGAGCCCGGTATCGAGGCCAGCCGCACGCGCCGTCTCGAGAAAGAGCCGGCCGTTGCGCTTCAGGCGCGCTGTCCGCTCGGGCTCGCGCATCATGACCGCGAGCGCCTCCAGTGCCGCCCCCGCAACCGGCGGCGAGAGGCCGACGCTATACACGAAGCCCGAGACACCGAGCTTCAACAGCTCGACGAGGCTCGCCGAGCCGGCAATGTACCCACCCGATCCCGCGAGCGTCTTGCTGAGCGTCCCCATCCAGATGTCGACGGCGCGCGGATCGACGCCCGCATCCTCGGCGAGGCCGCGCCCGGTCGCGCCAAGCACGCCGAGCGCATGAGCCTCGTCGACCATCAGCCAGGCACCGTAGCGCCGCTTGATCTCGACAAGACGCGCAAGATCCGGCACATCACCGTCCATGGAGTAAAGGCCCTCGACGACGATCAGAATGCGCTCGTGCGCGCCGGCCGCATCCTCCAGGAGCCGTTCGAGCGCAGCGAGGTCATTGTGTCTGAAGGCGCGCCGCGCCGCGGCTGAGAGCTTGGCGCCAACCAGGATGCTCGCGTGACAGAGCTCGTCGTAGAGCACGAGATCCTCGGGCCGCATGAGCGTCGATATGACACCGACGTTGGTTGCGTGGCCGCTGACGAAGACAGCGGCGTCCTCGGCGGCATAGACCTCGGTCAGCCCGCGCTCGAGATCGCGCAGGATCGGCCGCTCGCCCGCGACGAGCCGGCTCGCCGAGACGGATGTGCCGTACATGTCGATCGCGGACTTGGCCGCAACGGCCACTGAAGGTGCGTGATTGAGACCGAGATAGTCGTAGGAGGCGAAGTTCATGACTTCGCGCCCCTCGATGGTGGCGATCGGTCCGGCGCGCCCGCGCTGCAGGCGAAAGAAAGGATCCGCCACGCCCTGGCTGTGCCCGATCTCGCGATGCTGCGTAAGGAGCTTGTATTCGTCCAGCGTGTCGAAGGCCGGCGCCACCCGCTGAGGCACTGCATCATCGCGCGCGGGTGCGCGCGGGATACCGGCGAGAGCACGCATGCGCGCGATGAGATCGCTCTTATCGTCCGCAGCCAGCAATTTGCCGTTCGATCCTCTCACGCTCAATCCCCTAGCAGGCAGCACTATTGCGCGGCCACGGCGCGCGGCATAGTCTCATGCCGTTCCAGATGCTTTTTCAGCAGCGCGCTGTCGGCCTCGCCGACGGGAGCCGTCCTTCTGCCCCTCAGACGCTGGAGCAGTTTTGCAGACAGATCCTCGATCGTCGCGCCTCCCGCGAGCGCGCCGAGCGGCAGCTCGACGCCGAAGCGCTCCTTGGCTGCGTACTGCAGCTCGATTGTCATGAGCGAGTCGATACCCATGTCGGCAAGCGGGCGCCGTACTTCCACCGAGCCCGGCGGCGCCCGCATGACAGTGGCGACCACGTGCGTAAGATGGCGCACCAGCACGGCTGTCGCGGCAAAAGTATCGAGCCCCTCGACTTCCGACGCGAGATCACAGGCCCCATCGGCGACGTCGGCGCGGCCACGCGGCGCGGCCAACGCTGCAAACGTCGGCCGCTTGAGAACAGGAAGAAGCCGGGCCATTGCCGCCCAATCGATCGGCGCGATCGTC
>ERZ778022.2777-NODE-2777-length-17624-cov-3.274404_pt1 | contig 17624 bp, 15 predicted proteins | sample MGYA00375752_ERZ778022 | MGnify/ENA primary metagenome ERZ778022 (study PRJEB29350, sample SAMN05389826) | bioreactor metagenome | isolation source: Thiocyanate bioreactor | place: South Africa: University of Cape Town | collected 2014-04-04 ... | reverse complement strand
TCTCAGACAAATTGAATAATTCAAAAGCACATACAATATCACATAAAATCAATAACTTTTAGACGCCAAGGTAATAATCACTAAGCTAAGGACAAATTGTTCAAGGTTATTTTGAGCTTATTCAAGAGGTAGCCCTCAGTTTTTTTGCTGCAATAAATAATTGATTACATTCGTCTAACATCACACCACCAATCAACTGACAGCTATAGAAATCAGGGGTTTTCGACAAAATCTCTTCTGCACCAACCTGTATTTGACGTCCAAATAACTCATGCAAAAATGCAATAGAAGAACCGTATACTACTTTAGGAATCATAGCCCAATAAATTGCAGCAGCGCACATTGGGCAAGGCTCCGCAGTTGTATAAAGGCTTAGCTTGGTCACATCACCATTAAATCCATTATTAAATAATGTATTAATAACCGATAATTCACCATGCATTAATGGATTACTGTGTGCGCTATTCACCGATTTCAGAAGAATTTCTTTATCATTATAAACAATGATTGAGCCATAAGGAGCTATTGGATTAGCTGTGGCCACCTCAATTGTAGCCGCCATGAAATCATCAATGTATCTATCCATTATCACGCTCCTCTAACTTGCTAAAGTTTTCTGAAAACTTATTTGCACTGACCTTATAATTAGTATCAATTCTGAATGGGTTTAAATTTGACAGCTCATCATAAATATCAACTTTTTCTTTAATCTTGAGAAAATAGATTAGCAAGATTGATACGGGCGCCAGAGCAATCTCATAAGATATTTTATATGCATCTTCGAAAATAATTATATTCGCTAATTTTTCAATTGGTACAATTCCATAAAATGCTACAAATGAGAAAAGACTAACATCAATAATAATTCCGAACGCTGACGAAGTTGCAATTCTTGTCCAAACGGTAGTGATAAACTCTTTTTTCAATGATATTCCACGCTGCCGTTGTCTCGATTTAATAAGCGAAATTACTGTTGAATTAATTGTCATACCAAGATAAAACGCCGTTGCCGATGCCATAAACATTCGCGCCTGGTTATGCAGAATAGCTTTAAATGGTTCCTTATCACCAATAGCTAACAAGTTCGTTATCCAAACATCAAAAACTAAGAGTAAATTACAAAAAATAACAAACCATACCATTTGTTTGGTACGCTCAATCCCGTATACATCGGTCATCATATCTGCTGCAAGGTACGCCAAAGAAAAAACAATTCCCCCAACATTAATGGTCAAAAATCCAATGGTAATAAACTTTGCTGCCATCGTTTTTGATGCAATAAAGAATACGATACTGGAGCAAAATAACATGTGATGGTATTTAAATGTTTTTCCATCCTTTTTTATGGTTTGAGGCAAATAAAACTCAAATAAACGAGCGCTGTCTTTCGGGCTTTCAATCTGCTCTAACTCTGAAATTAATTTAAATAAACCTGGATAAAAAATATTAACAAATCCGAAAATTAGCAAAGGAACAATAAGCTGTAAAAGGTCATTATTGTTATGTACATTCAGAAAGTGTAAATCAAACAAACAAAAAATTAAGAATGCAATCCAGGAAACATACCTTCTATGCACAGCATTTAAACCAAGCGAAAATTTTATTATTAGTAGAGAGCTCGCCCAGAGAAAAAATGAGCTTTGTACTAGATATAAAAAATCACGGCCCAGTACCTGCGTGTAAGTCGTTTGCATTTTCCAAAATGAAGATGCAGGAAGCCAAATAGCAAATTTTAAGAATAAGATATAAACAGCATGGAAAAGGATGACTGAATAAACTGTATGCCGGAGATAAGCAAAGCCGTATACACCGTGTATTAATCTCAGAACAAAAAAAACGATAGGCCACCATAATAATTCTGATGCAGTTTGTATTCCGAATATATTAATTACCTGAGCCTCAGCAGGCACAGTAATTAAAGAAAAGAAAACCGCAAATCCTAAAAGAGTATGAAAGACTTTAAATTGAAGAGGTGTTTTGGATTTTCCCGTGAGTAGGCTATTCATCAATAAAAACCCTCTTTAAAGTGGTAATGCATTTTCTTTTTAGGTTTGGTTCTATTTTTCTTCTAATGATTAGTCTTTCTGAATGAGAGCCAAATTGCTGCCCGATATCAAATACGATACGCGGATCAACAAGATAAATCATATCTGTCTTCACAAATTCAGCAACTGACATCACCTGATTGACTCGTTTGTTCGCGATATGAAAAGCTACTGATAACTCATTATTTTCTTGATCAAGATAGATATTGTCTATTCGAATAAGGTATGGTTCTCTGATTTGTTTTGTAAATCGTAAAATTAATTGCTGATATACAAAATGCAACAGCTTGTTTCCATTCAATTTTTCCATTATTAAATCCTACAACTTATTTTTTTGAATGCAGCCTTAGATGGACTTCAAGAATCACGCCTTCGACGACGTGTATATTATTATCAAATACTTCTATGGGTAGTTTAATGTTAATAGGGTACAAGTAAATTTTGCTTCCTTCAAGAACATACTGCTTAATAGAACTATGCTCAGGATTATCTTTTTTCTTAACAAAAACATATGAACGATCTTCTGGTTTTATATCTGGATTAATAATTAGTAATGAATTTTGTGGGAAGGTGGGCTCATACAAATCAGTGTCTATTGCCAGTGCATAATAGTCGCCTTCAATTTCATTTGGTACCCAGCGATACCATTCTTTGTTTGCTTTTGTTGGATTGCTAAAGACATACATAGGCAAAGACTGAGTTGTTTCTGTACTGGTAACTCCTTCACGAACTATGGGTACGATACCAAGCAACTGTTCGATAGAAATTCCAAAATAATTCGCAATTTGCAGTAATGTGCTAGCTTTAGGATCAGTAACGTCACCGTTTAATATTCTAGTAATTTTATTAGTGGGTATTCCCAATTTTCGCGCTAATGCTGCAGGCGTAAGCTTGTTTTCACGATCAATTAAGTCATTGAGAGTGTGTGCTAATAGCAAATTATTAGGTTCATTTAAAATATTTGTCGACATATCTTGATTTCGTTACATACATGTAATAAATTACATCTTTGTAACTAATTACACCGATGTAAAATTAGATATTATCATAATTTAAGAAAATATCACTTAATCATTTTGTAATGATTTATTTAAATCAGCAGTGCAATAGGTATGCCTTGCAGTTAGGAGCTTTCACTTATGGATCATCATTCAAAACTGAACATCTATAGAGGGATGATACAGTACATTTTAAACTCTACTCGTTACACCCTGAAAAATATTGCAGATCTATCTGGTACCTCAATTGAAAATATTCGAGCTATTTATTGTCATAGCGTTATACCAAACAGTTTTAAAGCAGAAATTCAATTAATAAAGCTTTATCAAATTATTCTCGAAATTAGATCAAGTCAAAATAACCACTCTCTGGCTAAATAACTTTCGTAAATAAAGGAAGATTTGATTATGAAATGGGTAAAACTAAAAAAATACTGCCAAGACACTGGAGACACAGTCAATGCAGTGCATTGTAAGCGCAAACGTGGCATGTGGCTGGATGGGCTCCATTGTAAATTAGGACCAGATGGTAATTTATGGATTAATTTAGTGGAGGTAGAGCGATGGGTGGAAAACGGCGATCGGGCGACTCTTCAAAAACTGCAACTGGGGTTATAGTTAGGAAATGGCCTTCAGGAAAAACAACGTTAAGACTTAGTTTTTATTACAAAGGAGTACGTTGTTATGAAACTCTCAAAATAGAGGCTACAGCCGCTAATCTAAAATATGCAGAACGCTTACGAGGTGAGATTTTAAATGCTATTGAGCGTGGCACTTTTTCTTACCCCGATTACTTTCCAAATTCAAAACGTGCTCATATTTTTGGCCATGTTGAGTCAAAAATCACTGTAGGGGAATTGCTAAGAGAGTTTTTAACAGAGGCGAAATCTACTAAAGAGGCTAGTACATATCGAGGCTACAAGCAAGTGTGCGAAGGACATCTCTTACCCATGTTTGATAAGGTTCAAATACAGGATCTGCAACCTGCTATACTAAGGAAGTGGATTAGAGGTCTAAATTGCACCACTAAAACAGCTGCAAATATATTAACGCCTCTTCGTGCTGTAATTGAACAAGCACTAGTAGACCAATATATTAAAGAAAATCCGCTTAATAGCATTATTGTTGATAAATTACTCAATAAAGATACAAAAAAGAGTGATTACAAACCAGATCCATTTAGCATTGATGAAATTAAAGCAATATTAAATAAAGCCGAAGGCCAGGTAAGGCTATTGTTTCAATTTGCTTTTTTCACTGGCTTACGTGTATCTGAATTGATTGGTTTGAGGTGGGAGGACATCGATTGGAAAAATCAAATTATTCATGTTGAAGAAACAATTGTGGCAAAACAAGCAAAAGGGCCAAAAACGGAAGCAGGAATCCGGGATGTACTATTATTACAGCCAGCATTGGAAGCATTAGAATTGCAGAAGCAATATACTTTTTCTTTCAAAGGAAGAGTATTTCATAATCCACAAACAAATAAACCTTGGGAAACGTCGCAGCAAATTCGCCGTACTCAATGGATGCATATTTTAAAACGAGCGGGTATTCGTTATCGAAATACTTATCAAACGCGCCACACTTACGCTTCCATGATGCTCTCCCAAGGTGAAAATATCATGTGGGTATCCAAGCAATTGGGGCATGTTGATGTTGAGATGGTGATTAAAACATATGGTCGATGGATCCCAGATAGTTCTTCACAATCAGGATATCGTCCTGTTCATGATTGGAGTGGTCATTTAGATCCCAGAAGTTAGTCCAACAGTTTTATTGGCTCGCCTAGCTTAAATTGTTTTTTATCAATTAAAGTAAATAATTCAGCGAGTGATTCCTGGGTCTTTTTAATAAATGACATATAAGTTTCAAGCATTTTCAAATATTCAGGAATGTTGATCATTAAGAAGCCCATTAACTCCTCGGTAATATTTTCTTCCTTATCAATGCTCCTTTTCATATCGCCATACTTCTGGAACACTGAAAGCATTTCAGTGTATTTTTTATTGGCTATATAACAACTTTGAAAAATGGCTGGGTTAATTTGATAGTCAAGAAAACAATTTGAAATTAGGCTCACTAAATCGCCTATATGCTGAAATTTTATGACCATGGAAAAATCCAGTGAAAAATCCTGGAGTACTTTAATCCTTTCATTTCTTATTTTCATTTTTTCTGGAGCGTTCAAGACATCTAATCGAATTTGTAAATTTTTTTTCAAATTAAATAGTTCCGAATATTGCATAAGAAATGAAAATGAGATTAGATTTAGTAAGCCGTATATTTCTCGTTCTAGCCTCTTTAAGTCCGTGTCTTTAGCTCGTTTTTTTGCCGAAAAATGTGATATTGTTGAACCAGTGATAGCGTCAGCAATAGCACCAGCCATACCACCAACAGACAGTATTTCGATTAAATTCACAAGAGTCCTTTTAAACATAATGCGGAAAAATGGTGCCGATATGGTGCCGCGATATGGAGGTTATCTAATTTGTTCTATATAAATCAACAAGTTAATTGGTGGAGGCGGCGGGAATCGAACCCGCGTCCGCAGATCCTCTGCCTTCAGGTCTACATGCGTAGCCGTGTCATTTGCTTTAACTGTATGAGCTCCGACGGGCAAGATATCATACAGCGGTTCCCATAGTTTAATGGACTGATGCGGGACTCATCAGCACACGAGCTTATCTTCTATGACCGTTGATTCGATACCGATAAGCGAGCTCGGTCAACGGGGCACTGGGTTTTTGGCCAGTACACGTTGATTAGTTTAAGTCTTAGGCAGCAATAGCGCCCTCGAAAGAAACGTCATCAAAATTTGCATTGTTTGCATTTGTGTTTAGTGAGTCTGATTTACGAGAGGTCTCAATCTCGGCATGCACATCCGGTTTTGCAACCCGCGTCGAAACCAGGTCGCCCCCTTTGTCATTTAAATTATAACACAAAAGCAAGGAAGTTTTATATGTTGCCTAAACTATTTCCAAGCAGATGCCAATCTGCCTGGATTGAATAGACTCGAGATTATTGCGCGATACCATTGTGCCTTAATAAAGCGTCTACGGTAGCGGGGCGACCTCGGAATTTTACATACGCATCCGCCGCTTTTAAGGAGCCGCCGACCTCTAAGATTTGATGTAAAAAATCATGGCCAGTCATTGGATTTAAGACCCCTTCTTCTTCAAAGCGCGAAAAAGCGTCGCTGGAGAGTACCTCTGCCCAACTGTAACTGTAATAACCCGCAGCATAGCCTCCGCCAAATATATGGCTGAAACTATGCTGAAAACGATTATAAGGAGCAATTGGGCTCACGCTGGTTTGTTGACGCACCGCGGCAAGAACATCAGCAACTATGGATTCATTTCCTGGTTTAAATTCCTGGTGGATACGGAAGTCAAAGAGTGCAAACTCCATCTGCCGTAGCATAGCCATTGCGGATTGGAAATTTTTAGCTGCTAATAAACGCTCAAATAATACTGAAGGTAATGGCTCTTGAGAGTCGACATGTGCCGTGAGTAAAGCAAGCGCGCTTTTCTCCCAGCACCAGTTTTCAAAAAACTGACTGGGCAACTCCACCGCATCCCATTCCACCCCATGAATTCCCGAGACACTTAAGTAATCAACTTGCGTTAGAATATGATGTAAGCAGTGACCCAATTCATGGAACAGCGTGGTCAATTCATCGTGAGACAACATTGCAGGTTTATTCGCGGAGGCCTTCGCAAAGTTACAGGTCAGTGTTGCAATAGGTAGCTGAATGTGTCCCGTATCAAGCTTACGACGGCTTTGTAGAGAATCCATCCAGGCACCGCTGTGTTTGTTCGGGCGTGCAAATAAATCGGTATAGATATAACCGCGCAATTGATTATGCTCATCCACAACTCCATAACAGCGTACATCCGGATGCCAAACATCCACACCCTTTATTTCCTCCATTTCCATGCCATAGAGATTTTTTATAATTTTAAAAATCCCGGTCATCACTTTTGGTAAAGGAAAATAAGGGCGCAGCTCTTCTTGAGATAATTCATAAAGCGCTTGCCTTCTCTTTTCAGTGACATAAGCCATATCCCAGGGTTGTAACTCAAGCTGCCATTCTTTTTGAGCAAAGTCTTTTAACTCATTAAATTCTTGCTTAGCCTGTGCTTGCGCTTTACCTACCAGATCGTTCATAAAGCTCATGACTTGAGTGGTTGAATCTGCCATTTTGGTCGCTAAAGACAATGCAGCATAGTGAGGAAAACCTAGTAATTGCGCCTGTTCCTGCCGAAGCGTTAGTATTTCATTCATTAAGGGCGTATTATCATAGGTACCTGCATTGGGCCCTTGATCAGACGCCCGCGTAACAAATGCTTGATATATTTCTTCCCGTAATAATCGATCATCGGCATAGGTCATTACCGCCTGATAGCTCGGATATTCTAAAGTAAATACGTACCCCTCAAGATTTTTGGCAGCGGCGACCTCACGTGCCGTATTTAAAGCATGCTCAGGAATTCCTGCAACACGCCTGCTATCGGTAATATGTATCGTGTAAGCTTGGGTGGCATCTAAAATATGATGTTCAAATTGATTACCCAATTCATCCAGGCGAATCTGAATTTCCTCATATCGTTTTTTTTCGCGCTCTGGAAGTGCCACCCCCGATAACTCGAAGTTCTGCAATTTATCGGTGAGAATCTTTTTTTGTATCTCGTTTAACTGCTCGGTTTCTATGGCTTTAATCGCTGCATAAAGTTGCTGATTTTGACCAATTGCGGCCTCATAAGCCGAGAGTTGTGGCAAACATTCATTGTACACTTCACGTAATTTGGGTGAATCCATTACGGCATGCAGGTGAGCAAAGGGAGACCAAAAGCGTTCCAGCTCATCACTCATATCTTCTAATGGATAGATGAGATTATCCCAGGTATATACTGGATTTTCCTGAAGTAAATTATCAATTTGGCGCAAATGTTTTTGCAACATCCCCTGAAGATGTGATGGCACTGCTTCAACATCAATATGATTAAATTGCGGTAACCCTACAGGTGCTGACATACTATCCCTTGAGATCAATTAAATTAGCAAAAGCATAGCATTCAAAAAGAAAACACTCTACTTTCCATTAATTCTATTTCTTCACCTCCCTCGTTTTTTAACTGCAAACGCTGCGAGGTGCGTGCAGAAAAAAAGCCTAATTGGCGCCAACCTTCAGCAGGTTTTTCAATCATATCTTGCGGCCGTCGATGCTCCAATATGGGGAGCATCGCAAAATTAATCAGGCAGACAATAACCAATGCCAGGGCTCCTGCTAAAGGAATCATAGGAAAACCTGCCAAAAAGGGTGCACCACAAAACATTGCAACAGCGATGACCGTGGTCGTAAACAAATGCATCCCTAAACGTAGGGTATCGAATTTAATTTGTTCATTAAGGGCTTTTAGTAATTCTCGCTGGTCCTCACCATTGTTGCTATTATCATCGAGGGGCAGATCCAGATAAAAATTTTTTAATCGATATAATCGTTCCATTTCAAGCGAATAACGGAGTAAAGAGACCAAGGCATCATAGATGAAAAATACAATGGATAAATAAATTCCGTAAACAGCTAAAGGGCCTGTTAGGACGAAACAATTAAGTACCCCTATCGTAACCCAAGGTAAATCATTTGCTAATTCAAACCAGCGACGCTCCAGTTGCGCTTGGAATCTATCTTTACTGGGTAATTCCCGTTCATAAGTTTTCATCCACGTTCCTGGAATCATATGTTTAAGCAACACAGATAAATTAGTTATTAACCTAGGGACGTAAAAAAACCAGGTAATATGAGGGATATACGGTGCAGTATATTTATCTACCTGGCGCATCATATCGCGATACCAAGGGGCACTGTGTTTTAATGTAGCAATAACATCCAGTGCGCGTTTTGAGCGAGTCAATAATAATCGATACATATTAATTTCGATTGTGTGTAGTCGCACTTTCTGGCTTAAATTAGTTTCATCCTGTTCGATTTTGTCAAGATGCAACTCAACGTTTAACTCATGCAAAATTTCAGCATAAAGTAAACGTTGACGCTGCAATCGGATTACCTCACGCGGTACGTTTAAATACTCAGAATAGATTAATTCAAGAATCTGTCCTAAATAGATAGCCGCTTTAATATGATTTAAAACGCGTTGCGGGTTCGTAGTGTGCTGCGCTGAAAGTTGTGCCCTGATTTGTTGTCCAAGTAAGCTATATTCAGTATTTAAAAGCATATGATCGGCAACCAACCGACGGTACAAAGCAATATTCCCAACCGGAGGAATGCTTTTTGTCACTTGGTGCAGATATTGACTATATAAACGTTTTAAAACAGGGCTCATGTTATCCTATACACTTTTAGCGTTTACATTTAAGGGTATGCAGGAAGTCATCAAATATCTTCAAATAAATACAATTAGTATATATTTAGTAGTAACATACACATACCTTAAATTGAAGCAATCACCCTTATAACGCAAATTTTATACGTTTATCAACTCCTGATAGCAATTTTATTAATAAACAAACAAATCGTTATAAGATATAACGTATATCTCAATAACCCAGTTTAAATTGTGTTTCTTCACCCGTTTCACTATCTTGAAACTCCATTTTATTCTGTTGTTTTAATGCAGGAAAAGGCTCTCTGATTTTTTCACCTTCACGAAAAGTAACCCGGGCTTCACTGGCGCGCAGGGTCTGCTTGCCGACATCAACAAAGGAATGATTTTCACGATTTTTACGATGCTCTGAGTGCGCTCCGATATAACCATGCACATTAACAGGATGCTCGCCCAGCTCAGCACTTACTTTCTCGGCCATGGACTTATCAAATTTAGCAGCCTGTAGTCGTTCTTTAATATTCTGGTTATGAACCTGAGTAAGATCGATTTTTTCTCCTGAGTGGCAGGACACTAATTTCACATCACCAATTTCCTCATTTCTTTCTAAAAAAGGGAGAATCTCTCTTCCTAAAGCCTCACCGGTAAATTCACCCATGCAATTTATGTTCCCGTGTGCGGTTAGATACAAAGTGACATTATCGGGAAAATTCAACTCTTCTTCTTTGATTTCCTCAAATGTTTCCCACTTAATCGCAGCCACGGTACGGCGTGTATCTTGACTAAGCCGCCGATAAAGACTTTTCGCTAACTCCTCCGTGTCGTCTACCAGCACTACTAAATAAAAAGGTTTATTTGCGCGGGTGCTGTTGAGTTTATCTACGAATTGATTCTGATTAAGAAAAATAGGTGCTTCCTCAGCAGTATTGTTTCCTTCATTACGTTTAGTTTTAGGCATTATCGTTCCTTGACTCGTTCCGTTATGTATAATTTTAGCACAAACAAGAAGCGTCTTGCGCAGGGGGTATTTCCAACGAGATGACATTGATTTCTTGCCGATTCCAGGCTTCTGAGCGACAATAGCTATCCTGTATTTAGCCTAGATAGACGCATGAATCGATTAAACGAATTAGCAACTGCTCTTCGCATCTTAAGCATCGATGCAGTGGAACAAGCACAGTCTGGCCATCCTGGTATGCCTTTAGGAATGGCTGATATTGCAACGGTACTTTGGCATAAATTTTTAAAATTTAATCCGCAAAACCCCTATTGGTTCGACCGCGACCGATTTGTTCTTTCGAATGGACATGGCTCTATGCTTTTATATGCATTGCTGCACCTTAGCGGTTATGCTTTGTCGTTAGATGAACTAAAAAATTTCCGTCAGCTCCACTCAAAAACTCCGGGTCATCCCGAGTATGGTCATACGCCAGGAGTTGAGACAACCACAGGGCCGCTGGGCCAGGGATTAGCGAATGCCGTTGGCATGGCTTTGGCTGAACGCATTCTTGCGAATCAATTTAACAAAGAACAGCTCGACTTAGTGAATCATCATACTTATGCCTTTGTGGGCGATGGTTGTTTAATGGAGGGTATTTCACATGAAGTATGCTCACTTGCAGGCACACTTAAATTAGGTAAGCTCATTGTTTTTTATGATGATAATGGGATTTCTATTGATGGCCACGTTGAGAATTGGTTTACCGATAATACTGCTGAACGCTTTAAAGCCTACCATTGGCAAGTAATTGAAAATGTTGACGGTCATAACCATGATGCAATCGAACATGCTTTGCATGAGGCGCAAGCGAATACCCAGCAGCCCACGCTGATCTTATGCAAAACGACCATCGGTTTAGGCTCAGCCCTAGCCGGAAGCGAAAAATCCCATGGGGCTCCTCTGGGTGCGGCAAACATTGCCCAGGTCCGTGAATATTTCAATTGGCCACACCAGCCCTTCTCAATACCGGATACGATTTATCAAGGCTGGGATCATAAAGCCCGTGGACAAGAAGAAGAGCAGTGTTGGCTCGAAAAGCTTAATCATTATCAACAACAGTTTCCTGAGGAGCATGCCCAATTTTTAAGACGTATTAACGGTGGGTTGCCGGATGATTGGTCTGAAATCTGTCAAGATTTTTTGGAGCAATGCCGCATAAGCGATAAGGCGGTCGCTACTCGTAAAGCATCCCAGCAATGTATTGAATATTTTGCCCCCTTTTTGCCTGAGATGCTTGGCGGCTCAGCTGATCTAACCGGTTCGAATAATACTGACTGGAGTGGTAGCCGCGCAATTACTGCAGAGAATTTTTCTGGTAATTATATTAACTACGGTGTACGCGAATTTGGTATGGCCGCCATTATGAACGGCCTGGCGGTACATGGGGGTTTTATTCCTTACGGCGGAACATTTTTGGTTTTTGCCGATTATGCACGCAATGCTATCCGCCTGAGCGCGTTAATGCAGCAACGAGTTATTTATGTATTAACCCATGATTCAATTGGTTTAGGTGAGGATGGACCGACTCATCAACCGGTAGAACATGCAGCGATGCTGCGGATGACACCTGGAATGCAGGTTTGGCGCCCCGCCGAATTATTTGAAACAGCAGTCGCCTGGAAGCAAGCATTAGAACGACATTATGGGCCGAGCGCGTTACTTTTATCACGACAAAATCTACCCGCCTTGCCTCATGAAGTTGCAGACAGTGCTCTTGTTGCTAAAGGAGGCTATATTTTATCTGGGAGGGAACAAAATCCCGATGCCATTCTTATTGCAACCGGCTCGGAGGTACAGCTTGCAGAAAAAGCTGCGGAGATTTTGCAACAACAAGGCTTAAAAATCAGAGTGGTTTCCATGCCTTGTGCCGAGCTATTTCTCATGCAAGAGCGTAGCTATCGTGATAACGTCCTGCCTCCCGGTGTGTCGGTTCGCGTGGCCATTGAAGCAGCAAGTACGGCTTATTGGTACCAATTTGTCGGCCTTGAAGGTGCGGTTATTGGGCTGGACCAATTTGGAGTATCTGCCCCGGCAGCTCAGGCTTATGAGTATTTCGGTATTACCGTTTCTGAGATCGTGAATATCACCAATAAAATAATTAAAAATAACTCTTAATGATGCCTTTAGGCATGAACTGATTTGGAGAAGTAGAATGACAATACGTGTTGCAATTAACGGCTATGGACGCATTGGTCGTTGTATTTTACGAGCAATTATCGAAAACAAAAAACAAAATGACTTTAACATAGTGGCTATTAATGATTTATCCGGAATCAATGTGTGTGCACATTTAACCCGTTACGATTCCACTCATGGCCGTTTTCCTGCAGAAGTTCATGTAGAAAACGATACACTGGTCATTGATGGAAATCCCATCAAAATATTCGCTGAACGCAATCCGGAAAATTTACCCTGGGCAGATTTAGACATCGATATGGTGTTTGAATGCACGGGTTTATTTACCGATGGTAAGCAAGCACAGCAGCATCTCCATGCCGGGGCAAAGAAAGTTTTAATTTCTGCACCAGGAACCAACGTTGATGCAACTGTGGTCTACGGCGTCAACCATAACGTATTAAAAGCCTCCGATAAGATTGTATCAAACGCCTCCTGCACAACGAACTGCTTAGCTCCTGTAGTCAAAGCGCTTCATGAAGCCATTGGCGTTGAAACCGGTTTACTGAATACCGTTCATGCCTACACCAGTGATCAAATGTTACTCGATGGTGCGCACAAAGATTTACATCGCGCGCGGGCGGCTGCACAAAATATCATTCCGACAAAAACCGGAGCAGCGGCAGCTGTAGGTTTAGTGCTGCCTGAACTTGCGGGAAAACTAGATGGTTTCGCGATGCGCGTCCCAGTCGTGAATGTCTCGGTCATTGACTTTACATTTACGGCTTCACGTGAAACCACCGTGGACGAAGTAAATAACATTATGCGTCAAGCACGCAGTGATATTTTGCACATAAACGAGGAGCCCCTCGTTTCTTCGGACTTCAATCATAATCCCGCCTCTTCAACTTTTGATACGACCCAAACCAAGGTGTTTGGTAAATTAGTTAAAGTGGTTGCATGGTATGACAATGAATGGGGCTTCTCCAATCGCATGCTGGATACGGCACAACAGATGATGCGGTGTAAGTGAAGCGGAGAATAAAAAAATGAAATTAAAACAAATGAATGAGATACAACTTGCCGGAAAACGCGTACTCATTCGTGAAGATTTAAATGTACCGATCAAAGATGGAATCATTACCAGCGATCAGCGGTTACAAGCAGCGCTACCCACAATAAAAGCAGCACTCGATGCGGGTGCTGCGGTTATGGTGCTATCGCATTTGGGGCGGCCGGAAGAAGGACGCTTTGAGCCACGCTTTTCACTTCAACCTATTGCTGATTATCTGGCCAAACACATATCGTACCCCGTTCGTTTTGTTGAAGATTATCTTGACGGAATAGCGATAAGACCTGGTGAGCTGGTCGTTTGTGAAAATGTGCGCTTTAATCTCGGTGAAAAAAAGAATGATGAAGTCTTAGCCAGAAAACTAGCTAACTTATGTGATATCTTCGTAATGGATGCATTTGGTACCGCACATCGTGCGCAGGCATCGACTTATGGTGTGGCACAGTTTGCGCCACAAGTCGTAGCGGGTCCTCTCTTAGTACGTGAACTCAATGCTCTGGATAAAGCTCTAGCTGCACCGCAAAAACCTATAGTCGCGCTTGTGGGTGGGGCCAAAGTATCCAGTAAATTAAGCCTCTTACGGCAAATGGTGCAAATAGTTGATTTCTTGATTCCAGGTGGCGGCATTGCAAATACCTTTTTGAGGGCTCAGGGTTATGAAATCGGCTATTCACTATATGAGGAGCATCTGCTTGAGGAGGCACGCTCCATTTTAGAATTGGCAGCTGACAAAGGGTGCCATATTATATTGCCTACGGATGTGGTCGTTGGGAAAAGTTTTAGCGAACAATGCCCTGCCTACAACAAATCACTACAGAATGTGGCCCGTGATGATATGATTATGGATATCGGCCCGCTGACGGTGAATGCCTATACTGATATCATTGAGCAGGCAAAAACAATTATTTGGAATGGGCCGGTAGGCGTATTTGAATTTCCGCAGTTTGCATACGGAACACGGGCACTAGCTTTTGCGATTGCGCAAAGTGAGGCATTTTCGATTGCTGGCGGAGGTGATACTTTGGCTGCGATTGACCTCTATGATTTGAACCAACAAATTTCTTATATTTCCACAGGAGGTGGGGCTTTCCTTGAGTGTCTTGAAGGTAAGACATTACCCGCTGTGGCTATTTTGCAGGAGCGAGCTCAAGATGTTAAGACAAACTAAAATAGTAGCAACTCTAGGACCTGCGAGTAATTCTGCAGCAACATTGCGCGCAATGCTTACTGCCGGAGTGGATGTTGTTCGCATTAATTTTTCTCATGCTGATGAATCCGCAATAACACTCATTCAACAAGTCAGAGATATTGCTGCAGAGCTCAATTTACCTCTTGCGGTGATGGCCGATTTACAAGGGCCTAAAATCCGTATTGGCCGTTTCCGTGAAGGCAGTATTACCTTAAAAGAAGGACAACAGTTTACCCTTGATTGCCAAAATCCAGAGTTTCTGGGTGATATCCATGAAGTTGCTGTCGCCTACCCCAATTTGGCGTCCGAAATCCACGTAGGGGATCATTTATTAATTAACGATGGTCTCATTGAACTTGAAGTACACACGATTTCGGGTAGTAAAATACATTGCATTGTTATCGAAGGTGGCTCGTTAAGCAATTTAAAAGGGCTTAACCGTAAAGGGGGTGGACTTGCAGCACGTGCGCTGACTGAAAAAGATCAGCATGATTTGCGCACGGCATTAGCCGCAGGTGTTGACTACATCAGCTTATCTTTTGTGAAAGATGCTGCTGATATTCAATTTACACGTGCTTTGATTAGAGAATATGGCGGCTCTAAAACGCCAATTATCGCTAAAATTGAGCGCTCTGAGGCGATTGAAAATTTAAATGAAATCATTCGTGAAGCCGATGCAATCATGGTTGCGCGTGGTGATTTAGGCGTGGAAGTGGGTGCGGCAGAGGTTCCAGCACTGCAAAAACTGATTATCCAGCAAGCACGGCAAATGGATAAAGTAGTGATTACCGCAACACAGATGATGGAATCGATGATCAACCACCCGCAGCCTACACGAGCAGAAGTTTCTGATGTTGCCAACGCTATCCTCGATGGCACAGATGCAGTTATGCTTTCTGCAGAAACCGCAAGCGGTCAATACCCCGTGAAAGTATTGCAGATGGTGAATAAAATTTGCCTCAGCGCGGAAAAAAACGCAGCGTTTGAATACACTATTAGTCCCGATTCCGACGCCAGTCATTTTCAACGTGCGGATCAAGCGGTTGCTATGGCGACTATTCATACCGCAAATCATTTTCCAATTGAGGCAATCGTGACCCTCACTGAATCAGGAGATACTGCCGTGTGGCTCTCGCGACAACCCAGCCGAGTACCGATTATTGCGGTGACTGCCAATAGACGCACGCTGGGGCGATTAAGTTTGGTACACAATGTGTATCCAGTCTATTTTGATTATCATAAGCTTCCCGAGGAGCAGGTTAACGAACGCGTATTGCATACTCTGATGGACATGCAGCGGATTAAGGGAAATAGTTATGTGTTATTGACCCGTGGGCGTGCCATAGGTGCGGTAGGAGGTACCAACAGCATGGAAATTATCAAGCTCAACGTATAAGCTTATTAGGGAGTGAGTTTTGCCACTCCCTATCTTTATGATAATGTAAATGAATTCGGATTTTCCTCATCATTATTTCCTTGTTCACTATTGGTCTTATCGTTATTCACATATTCCACTTCTTGGTTAGAATCATCACTATCACTAGAAAGTCCTAGCGAATGATCAGTGAAATATTCTTGAGAACTGCTATAAGTGCCCGTTTCATCAGGCTCTTGCAATTCAGGAAAGGATGCTTCTAATTTTGAGTGGTCTTTATCAGTCTGGATCGGGTTATCTCTAGGCTCTTCATTATTTGCCAAGTTTTGTATAAGCTCTTCAGGTAATTCAAAAACGGGCTCCTCAAAATTGATAGGTTCACTATCGGGCACCTCAAAATTATTCACTTGTCCGTCCGCATCTAGTTGTTCAGGTTGTTCTTGTTCTGCGGCTATCTCTTGTTCTGCAGGTTGCTGGTTTTCATTCGCAATAGCCTCTACCGGTTGTGCAACTACTTTTTTTAATTCCTGACGGAGGTCTTTTTGTTTAAATTTATTAAACTCGTCCAGCGACATTCCTTGTGTCGGTAATAAAGTATTGGCATCCGCCTCTTTAAATCCCTTATCGCCATCAAAGACATGAATTTTACCTTTATTAATGTATGCGATCACTTCATCCTTTTCATTGCGGACGACAAAATTACTATCTTTGTATTTCTCAGCATAATCACGTAAAAATTGGGTGGAGGATTCCACGTCAGGAAAAGTTAATTTCGCCCCTTTACCGACTACTTGCGGTTCGGCATAGCCTGCTTTATAAGAGGAATCTTCCTCGCGGTAAGATTGGTTATAAAACGTAACCAAGGGATCCACAGCGCCATCAAAAATAACCTTATGTGAATTGCGCGCGCGCGCGGTAGTTTGTGTCAAGTTAGTGACCGCCTGAGGTAACTCTGATTTAATCCCTTCATCCAGTTGATCAACCTGATTTTGTGACATGAGTTCTAATTGCTGTTGTACATACTGATGTCGCGATTTGTTGTGTAAAAAAGCCTGATCTTTTATAAATTCAACGGAGTTACCACCCCCGATAGAAAATTCATTTTTCTGAAGATTTTCAGGTCGGGGATTAGCATCATTATAAGGACGCCCCTGCGCATCATATGAAGGCAAACGTCCAAATCCCATAACTTCAAAACCATTATTTTGGTGTGCTAACACATTTGCGAGATCGACATCAAGACTTTTTTTGCTGACACGATTCTCTGCAGGAGTATCCGCGCCACCGGATACCGAAGTTGCTATGGGTAAAACATGAACACGATTTTGCATTCCTTCATCATTAATAATTTTGTTCAATGCAGCAAAAACCTCGGCCTGGCCTGAACCTGCAATAGTACCCATCTTATTCTGGGCATAATTATCATATATTGAGTCAGCCTGAGTTTGGTTGGCGGCGTAGAGTAGTCCAAGCTTTGCGGCCG
>ERZ778022.2776-NODE-2776-length-17631-cov-4.501536_pt1 | contig 17631 bp, 13 predicted proteins | sample MGYA00375752_ERZ778022 | MGnify/ENA primary metagenome ERZ778022 (study PRJEB29350, sample SAMN05389826) | bioreactor metagenome | isolation source: Thiocyanate bioreactor | place: South Africa: University of Cape Town | collected 2014-04-04 ... | reverse complement strand
CTGCAGGGCGACGTGAACTCCATGCAGGAGTTTCTCGAAACCTCGGTGATGTCGGTGGGCGACATCGTCCTCCTGTTCGGCATCGTCGCCGTGCTGTGCTGGCTCGATTTCCGGCTGGGGCTGCTCACCATGAGCACCATGCCGGTGCTGTTCATCGTCAGGCTGTTCTGGCTGCCGCCGGCCAAGCGCGCCTTCATGGCGGCGCACGAAACCAACTCGATCGCCAACGGCGCCCTCGCCGAAGGCATCAACGGCGTTCGCACCGTCCAGAGCCTTTCCCGCCAGCGCGTCAACTTCATGCTCTACGACGACAAGGCCTGGGATAACCTCAAGTCGCACCTCACGGCCGCCAAGTATGCGCAGGTGATGGTGCCCATCGTCGACACGCTGACCGGCATCGCCATGGCGGTGGTGATCGTGGTGGGTGGCCAGTACGTGCTGAACGGCAAGCTGGACGTCGGCGTGATGGTCGCCTTCCTGTTCTACATCCAGCGCTTTTTCGACCCCATCCGCTCGCTCACCATGCAGTACTCGGTGATGCAGCGGGCGATGGCCTCCGGCCAGCGCATCACCGAGGTGCTGGATGTCGAGGTCGACGTTGCAGACAAGCCCGGTGCTGTGGCGCTGCCGGCCGACATGGACGGCTCGGTGGAGTTCCGCAACGTCACCTTCGGCTACCGCAAGGACCTCCCCGTCCTCAAGAATGTCAGCTTCACGGTGAAGCCGGGCGAGACCGTCGCGCTGGTCGGGCCGACCGGCTCGGGCAAGACCTCTTCCATGGCGCTGGTCCACCGCTTCTACGATGTGTGGGACGGCCAGGTGCTGGTGGGCGGGCACGACGTGCGCGACCTCATCCAGGATACGCTGGGCGCGCAGGTAGCCATGGTGCTGCAGGAGCCATTCCTGTTCACCGGGTCGGTGATCGAGAACATCCGGTACCACAAGACCGACGCCTCGGAAGCCGAGGTCGTCCGCGCCGCGCAGGCAGTTGGCGCGCATGATTTCATCATGAAGCTGCCGCAGGGCTATCAGACTAAGATCGAGCAGCGCGGCGGCAACCTGTCGCTGGGCCAGCGGCAGCTGCTGAGCTTTGCCCGCGCGCTCGTCGCGGACGCAAAGATCCTCGTGCTGGACGAGGCCACCGCGAATATCGACAGCTACACCGAGATGCTGATCCAGAAGGCGCTGGTGCGGCTGCTCGAAGGCCGCACGGGCCTCGTCATCGCCCACCGGCTCGCCACCATCCGCAACGCGGATCGCATCATCGTGCTGCAAAGCGGCGAGGTCATCGAGCAGGGCAACCACAACGAGCTCATGGCGAAGAACGGCTTCTACGCCCGGCTATACAATATGAACTACTCATCGTTCGATGATATCCCGGACGAGGAAATCCCCGGCCCGGCGGTCGGGTCGGCAACCTGACGGAGCCAAGATGCCCGAGCGCATTGCCTTCCGGATGAACCTCAATCCTGGCCAGGCCGAGGAGTATCGGCGCCGCCACGATGCGCTCTGGCCCGAGATGGTAGCTGCGCTCAAGGCGGCCGGTGTCTCCGACTATCGCATCTGGCTCGACCCGGAAACCAACGCGCTGTTCGCAACGCTGGTCCGGACCGATGATCACACCATGGGCGACCTGCCGAAGACCGACGCCAATCGCCGCTGGTGGGAGTACATGGCCGACATCATGGCCTATGACGGCAACCGGCCGGTGGTCGTCAACCTGGTGCCGATGTTCCACCTGGAATAGCGCCATCGCCCCGCAGCTAGCCGCGCGGCTACTTTCCGTAGAACTCGAGATACCATTCCACGAACCGACGCACGCCCTCCTGCACCGGCGTGGCCGGACGATAGCCGAGGTCGTTGGTGAGGTCGGTCACGTCGGCATAGGTGTCGGGAACGTCGCCCGGCTGGAGCGGCAGCAGCCGCCGAATCGCCTTCCGTCCCATCACGGCCTCGATGGCCTCGATGTAGACACTGAGCCGCACCGGACTGCTGTTACCGATATTGTAGAGTCGAAACGGCGCATTGCTCGTAGCCGGATCAGGCCGCGCTCCATCCCAGTCGGGATTGGGTTTCGCGACGGCGTCGCTGGCACGAATAACGCCCTCGGCGATGTCCTCGACGAAAGTGAAATCGCGCGTGTGATTGCCGTTGTTGAAGACCTCGATCGGCTCACCCGCCAGGATGGCGCGTGTGAACTTGAACAGCGCCATGTCCGGCCGGCCCCAAGGGCCGTACACGGTGAAGAAGCGCAGCCCCGTGGTCGGCAGCGCGAAGAGGTGCGAGTAGCTGTGCGCCATCAGTTCGTTGGCGCGTTTGGTCGCCGCATAGAACTGCAGCGGATGATCGGCCGGCTCATGCTCACTGAACGGCATGCTGGTATTGGCGCCATACACGCTGGAGGTCGACGCATAAGTCAGATGCGCCACGCCCGCATGGCGGCAGCCTTCGAGGATGTTGGTGAAGGCGATGAGGTTGCTCTCGACATAGGCATGCGGGTTTTCGATACTGTGACGGACCCCCGCCTGTGCGGCGAGATGGATGACCCGATCGAAGCCCTGCGCGCCGAAGCACGCGGTCACCGCGTCCCGGTCGGCAAGATTGGCCCGGATGAAACTGAAGCTGCCGCCCTGCCGCCCGGACGCATCAGCGAGCATTGCGAGCCGCGCTTCCTTGAGGGCCGGATCGTAGTAGTCATTCACGACATCAAAGCCGACCACATCGTCGCCCCGCTCGATCAGGCGGCGCGCCACATGATACCCGATGAAGCCGGCACTACCGGTAACCAGAATCCTCACAGGCCTTGCTCCGTTGGGGTTTCGCGCCGACCAAAGGATCGGCAATTTGGCCCTCAGCGTCGCGCCGAAAGCCAATCACGTCAGGTTGCCGCTGGGCAAGCGTCCCGACTCAGGCCGCTTCCCTGGTCCGGCTGGCGACAGCGCTGACGAAGATGATCATGAGCGAAAGGAACAGCGCCGCCGCCCCCGCGGCGAAGACGACCAGGATGCTCCGGACGTTCAGGGTACTCCCCTCCCGCATGGGTCCGAGGGTCGGTTCGTAGAGCGAGGACGTCCGATCGAGCAGGGTCGATTCGGCAACCGCGACCAGTTCCGAGTACTGGTTAGTCAGTCCCGCCAACTCGGCTGCCGCGAGGCCGCGATAGGCTGGGGCATCATCGAGGGACCCCTCGCTACCGGCCAGTTCGAGTTCGCGCGTGCTCCGCGACAGCTCGAACTCGAGGGCATTCCTGCTGCGCAGCATCTCCTGGACAAAGCTCGCGAAGGAGGCCCGCTCGGCAAGGTCGACGATCCCCGCAAGGGAAGTCTCGCCAAGCTCGACTGCGCCGCGATCGGTCCCCGTCGGCGGCTCGCCCAGGCCACCGCTTCGCGTGCTCTGGTGGTAGTCGCGCAGCTCCGTCAGCGTGCGATCATAGGCCGAAATCTGGCGGCGCAGATCGGACATGCTGAGGCGAAGCTCGGTCAGGTAGGCCTTGGCCACCGCGTCTTCCCCCCCGAACGCCGCTGCCCGGATCGGGTTGAAATAGACACGGTCAAACTGAGCCAGGTCCTTGCGCAGTTCGGCGGGCGAGATTCCGTTGGCGGTGCGCAACGCGCTCAGACGGTTGTCGGCGATGAGCAGATCGACACCGCTCCGCATCACCTGAAGCCGGTCGTCGGCGGCAAGCACGCTGGCGGTCGATTCAAGGTCTTCAGAACGCTGGGCCACCGAAAGATCTGCGAGTCGCGTATCGACGAAGATGCGGAACTGGGTCGTATAGACCTTGGTCCAGGCCACAGGCAGGGCCCGCGCAATCGACAGCCCGGTATCTGCCGATACGCCGAGTTCCTGGTAGTCGAGCGTGATTCGAAGCGACGAGCGCGTCGCGGCATTCAGCTCTTCCTCGTAGGCGGCGTTGAGCGCCGTCACCTCGGCCTGCGTCAGGGTCCGTGCGGCCAGCCGGTCACGATAGATCCGCGTGATCCCGGCGACGGCAGGCGAGTCGAAGGCGACCGAAAGAGCCTCGCGCAGCGGCGCGCCCGCTGGCAGGTCGACCTGCCGCCGGACTTCGGCCAGCACCTCCGGCATCAACAGATCCTGGGGCGAGAACCGCGCGCCGTTGGGATATTGCCCGTTCTCGATGCTGCGGAGGTTGATGAGGTAGGTGACCGGCCGCTTGGCCGTCAGCGCATCGACCGCCACAAAAGTGGCCGCCGCCAACAGCGCCAGCACCACCAGGGAAAGAACGAGCACCCGCCCCCGCCAAATCCGCACGATTGCAGATCGGATGGTGTACTCTTCGCGCACGTCGACTTCAGAATCTGTCATTGTCTAGGCTACCCGTTGTTCCCACAGGCATGCACGACTTGCTGCAAGCAATCAATCTTCCGAGCGTGCAGAGTGCCTCCATGCCCTTGAGATACCGATACGACTTTTCGCAGAGTTGACAGCTTCCGTCCGAGGCCGATCAAAATGCGGCGTGAGGCAATTTTGCTTGCCGCCCTCTTCGTGACGAAACTGACGCATAATTGGCTCATTTCACTGCCCGCAATGAGGGCGGCCTGAATCACACCTTGCTTCCAAGCTTCCACTCGGATTGGAAGAACACTCTGACAGCGTGCGCCCGTTCGCTGAAATTGTAACAATTGTCGAAAAGATCGGTGACAGGGCCCTGTGTATTGAGCAAATTTCCGCGTCGCCACGGTCTCTGTCTCGTCCTCCCACAGCACTTGGGTCGTGTCATCTCGACTACGAGCATGACTTGCCGCTCATCTTGGCGCAGAACGGATCGTGCGGGGCAGCAGGTGCGCATAGGTGCTAAGGAATCGACAAATCTCCACTGCGTGATCGAGTAACTCGCTGATGATTCGAGCCATCAAAAGGAACAACGGGCAGCAGCAGCCAGCGCGAGATTTGTCTTATATTGTTCAGCAGGGTGCGCGCACGCGCCGACACCGCTATCTTAGGGACTATCGGACCTTCTTCGGATCGGTCTTCGTAACAATTTTGCTACAGGCTGCCATCTACGTCACCATCATTATGCGGGCTGGTCGGCTCGACTGGCCAGATGTGGCCTGGGTTGTGCTTGGCCTTGCGTGCGTGCCCATCGTCGCCGCGGCGACATTAACCGCCTTCCGCCGCAACGAATCACCAATTGTCACCGCGGTTGTGGTGGCCGCCGGCTTCTTTAGCGTCACCATCAGTGTGCTCTCAGCGGCACGCCTCACGATCAGCTACACAGCCCTCTCATGCTGTTTGCCGATCGTGCTGTTCACGATGAGCTATGCCAACCTACGGCTGCATCAGGCACTAGACGCACGCGTCGCGCTCGCCCCCTTCCCCCGCGCCAAGGTAGTGGCAAAGGAACTCGGCGACATCCGCGTACTCGCCGGACCCGAGGCGGACATCGGTAGTATCGAAATTCTACTGATTGACCTCTACGAACATCATCGGGAAAAATGGCTAGATTTGCTCGCCAAGTGCTATCTCGGCGGTATTGAGGTGCAGCATTGGACTACCTATCTCGAGACCCGGCGACGACGGGTAGACGTCGAAAGTTTTGATGTCTCCCACGTCTCCTACGATCCGAGCCAGATCCTCTATGCCAGGGCGAAGCGGGTGTTCGATCTGGTGGGGATGATTGTGCTTCTACCCATTGCGCTCCCGGTAGCGCTGACCGTAGCGGCGTATATTTACATGCGAGATCCCGGTCCGGTGCTATTCGTCCAAACCCGCCAAGGATATGGCGGCCGACCATTCCCAATGTACAAGTTCCGCACAATGTACGTGAATACCACGCAGCAGGTAACGGGCGATAATGACAATCGTATCATCCCCGGCTGCGGCTTCCTGCGGAAATTCCGACTCGACGAGTTGCCGCAATTCTACAACATTCTTTGGGGCGACATGAGCCTCATCGGACCACGCCCAGTGGCGGACTACGTCTATGATGCGAGCATTGCTGCAGAACCGCGCTACGCACTGCGTTTGCTGGTTTTGCCAGGCATCACGGGTTGGGCGCAGGTCAATTCTGGCTACGCAGCGACGACCAACCAGGAAATCGAAAAACTCTCCTACGACCTTTACTATATCAAGCACCTGTCGCTGGACCTCGATCTATCGATCATCTTCAGGACCATCAAGACTTTGGTGTTCCGTTCCGGGGCCCGCTAACGCCGCGCCGCCCCTGAGCTGTCGCCGCACGCCGCTCGAATCGCGCTCGACGATGTGGCCGGCGACGGTGATGCGCAGCGGGATATTTTCGCGGATGCGGCCGGTCAGGCGGTCGTCCAGCAGGCGCACGCAACTGGCGCCCATCTGCTGGCCGGGAAGCGTGACCGTAGTGAGCTGCGGCGAGATCTGGGTGGCGCTGGCGAAATCGCCGAAGCCCACGACCGAGACATCCTCGGGAATGCGATAGCCCAGCCGCAGCAGTTCGGAGACGACCGTCACCGCCAACCCGTCGTGGGCACAGAAGAACGCCGTAGGATCGCGCCCCGATGCCTGCAGCGCCTTCAGGCTCTCCGCGAAGGTCAGGTCGGGCTCGAAGCGTAAATCGGAATAGTGGGCATCCTCTTGTTTTTCTAGCACTTCCCTTAGCCCGTAGAGTCGCTCGACACGGCCTCGGTAACGTGGGGCGCCGTGGACATAGGCGATCTCGCGGTGCCCCAGTCGCAGCAGGTAGTCGGCAATCGCCGCACCGCCCTCGTGATCGGGACCGGTCACATGGTCCACCGCCTCGAGCGGATCGGGGAAGTGGCTGGTGCGCACGATGGGGATGCCGAGCCGGTAGACCCGCTGCTGGACACCCTTGTCGTGCGGCCCGACGAGGATGCCCGCCTGGCTCTCGCGCATAGTTTCTTCGATCTCGTCAGGGTCGTGAATCCAGCGGGCGCGGACCTGATAGCCGCGGCGTTGCGCCTCGAGCTGGACGCCGGCGTGGATGCGGAGCTGCAATTCGGAGTTGATGAGATCGGTATCGTTGAAGACGAGGCCGATGACCGGCGTGGCGGCGGGCGGCGCGGCGCGGACGTAGCCGAGCTCGGCGGCAATTTCCTCAACGCGGCGGCGGGTTTCGTCGCTGACACCGCTCTTTCCGGCCAGCGCGCGCGAGACCGCGAACTTGGACAGGCCCACACGGGCGGCGATCGTTCCTAGCGTGACGCGTTCCAAACCAAGCCCTCCCTGTGCGCTAACTACAAGAAAAAACCAGACTAAAACAACCTAACTTCTGCACACAGATGGAAAATAGCCAGCTGCCGGTCGAAGTGACAGCAGTGCTGACGTTCAGCAATCCTGCGAGATTCTCGAACATAACGCTTTACCTAACAATTCTCCCTTGCAAGCCTCGGATATAGCTAACGGCTGCCCCTGGACGACAGCCGAAGCCTGAGGGAGGACTCAAGATGAACGGTATCAGCCGAAGGGCTTTTGTTGCCGCCAGCACCGCTTTTGTCGGCACGCTGGCGATCGCGCCCCGCGCCTTTGCCCAGACCAAGGAATCCGCTTTCCTGCAGGCAGCCGTCGATAGCGGCGCCCTGCCCCCCGTGGCCGAACGGATGCCGGCCAATCCGCTGGTGGTGACGCCGTTCGAACGGGTCGGCCAGCAGGGCGGCGACTGGGACCATGCGCTGGTGGGCGGCGGCTCGCTGTCGATGGTGGTCCGCTACCAGGCCTATGACCCGCTGGTGCGCTTCACGCCCGACTGGTCCGGCATCGAGATCAACGTCGCCGAAAGCTACACGGTGAACCCGGAGGCGACCGAGTACACGATCACCCTGCGCAAGGGCCACAAGTGGTCCGACGGCCACCCCTTCACCACGGCCGACGTGCAGTTCTGGTATGATGCTTACTTCACCGATGCGGAAACCAGCCTCGGCGGCAATGCCTGGTGGAGTGCCGGTGGCGAGATCGCCAAGCTGGAAGTGGTCGACGAGCAGACCTTCAAGGTCATCTTCAAGGAGCCGAACGGCTTCTTCCTGCAGCAGATGGCATGGGCCGACCAGGATCAGTTGGTGCGGACGCCCAAGCATTACCTCGAGCAGTTCCACATCCGCTACAACCCCGAGGCCGACAGCCTCGCCAAGGCGGCGGGAATGGACAACTGGATCGCCAAGTTCCAGCAGGAAGTCGGCTTCCTCGACTCGAACGTCTACTACCAGAACCCGGCGCACCCGGCGCTGACGGCCTGGGTATGGCACCGCGAGGGCGGCATCGCCCCCGGCGCCAGCACCGAGCGCTCGATCGCGGTGCGTAACCCGTTCTACCACAAGGTCGATACGGACGGGACGCAACTCCCCTACTTCGACCGCATCATGTACCAGATGGTCGCCGACCCCGAAGTGCTGCTGCTGAAGACGCTGCAGGGCGAGATCGACATGATGGACCAGTACATCGGCACGCCCGCCAACCGGCCGGTGCTGTTCGATGGACAGGAAGCGGGCGGCTACGGCTTCTATACGCTCAAGGAGACCGCTGCGAACGTCATGGCGTTCCAGCTCAACCTCAACCACCTCGACCCGACCAAGCGCGAGCTGTTCAACACCCGCGAGTTCCGGCAGGCGATGTCGCATGCCGTCGACCGGCAGGCGCTGATCGAAGCGGTGTTCGTGGGCCAGGGCGCGCCGGCACAGGCCTCGATCCGCGAGGGCGACCAGCTCTACAACGAGCAACTGGCAAAGGAAGCCACCGAGTTCGACCCGGCCAAGGCCAACCAGATGCTGGACGCGCTGGTCCCCAACAAGGACGGCGACGGCTACCGGCTCGACAAGGAAGGTCGCCGCCTCAGCATCATCTTCGAGCTCGACCAGACCCGGACCACTTTCCTCGACATGTTCGAGCTGGTGGTGCCGATGTTCCAGGCGGTGGGTCTCGACGTCCAGACCCGGACCATGGACCGCTCGCTGTGGGAAGAGCGCGTCCGGCGCGGCCGCGAGTACGATGCCACGGCGCACCAGTTCGGCGCCAACAGCGGTATCGCCGCAATGCTCGATCCGCGCTTCTACGTGCCGATCAACAACAACTGCTTCTATGCGCCGGCCTGGTCGCTCTACTACACGCAGCCGAACAACGAAGCGGCGGAAGAGCCGCCACCGGCCGTCAAGGCGCAGCAGGAACTCTATCGCAAGCTGGTCGGCACCGCCGATCCGGCGCAGCAGATAGGGGTCATGAAGCAGGTGCTGCAGGGCGCGGCCGACCTGTTCTTCACCTTTGGCGTCAGCCTGCCGCCCGACGGCTTCGGTATCGTCAAGAACAACATGGTCAACGTGATCAAGGAAATGCCGAACTCGTTCGGCTGGCCCACCCCCGGCCCGGCGCGCCCGGAGCAGTTCTTCAAGGACTGACCGGCCTGCCATTTCCTCCCTGAGCTATCGCCGGCCCGACACATCGGGCCGGCGACGGACCGGCACTCTCACTGGATTTCGCCATGCTCGACGCCAAGGCTACCAAAACCCCGCACCTGCGCACGCCCGACTGGTACAAATCGGCCACCCGCTGGACCCAGCTGACTCTCGTCGAGGACGACCCGCTGAACTACGATCCGGCGGAGTGGATCGATATCTTCAAGCGCACGAAATCCAACGCCACCTGCCTCAGTGCGGGCGGCTACATCGCCTACTACCCGAGCAAGATCCCCTACCACTATGTCTCGAAGCACATCGGCGACACCGACCCGTTCGGCACGCTGGTCGATGGGGCCCGCAAGCTCGACATGCATGTGATGGCGCGGGTCGACCCGCATGCCATCCACCAGGATGCCGCCGACGCCCACCCCGAGTGGCTGATGGTCGGCAAGGACGGCAAGCCGGTGCGGCACTGGTCGTTTCCGGAGGTCTGGGTGACCTGCGCCTACTCGTCCTACAATTTCGAGTTCATGCCCGAAGTGCTGCGCGAGATCACGCGCGACTACGATGTCGACGCGATCTTCGCCAACCGCTGGCAGGGCCACGGCGTATGCTATTGCGAAGCGTGCCGGAAGAACTTCCGCGATGCCAGCGGGCACGACCTACCGCTGGCCGCCAACGTCGAGGACCCCGCCTGGCTCGCCTGGACCGCGTGGCGCCGGACCATCCTGTCCCGCCAGGTGGTGCAATGGGACCAGGCCATGAAGGCCATCAAGCCGCACACCAGCTACATCCCCAACATGGGCAGCGTGTCGCTGATGGAATTCGACCTCAAGCTGATCGAGGCGCACTGCCCGTTCCTGTGCGTCGACGACCAGGGACGGCGCGGCGACGACACCGTGTGGATGAGCGGCCGCGACGGCAAGCGGATGCGCGCCACCTTCAACGAGCGGCCCTCGATCCTGATCGCCTCGATGGGGCCGGGCGAGGCCTATCGCTGGAAGGATTCGGTGACGACCGGGCCGGAAACGCAGGCCTGGCTGGCCGATGGCATCGCGCAGGGCATGCGCCCCTGGTTCACCAAGTTCAACGGCGTCATCCGCGACACCCGCTGGATCGACCCGATGTCGGACATCTTCGGCATCCACGCCGACATCGAGCCGGTGCTGATGGCGACGACGCCGACGGCCGAGATCGCCATCATCGATCCGGCGACGACGCTGCGCCACCACGGCTGGGAAACCCGCAAGAAGGCGGAAGAGGACGACCTCGGCTTCTACCAGGCGCTGATCGAAGCCAAGCTGCCCTTCGAGATGCTGACCGACCAGATGCTGACGCCCGAGCGGCTGGACCGCTTCAAGGTGGTCATCCTCGCCAATGCCACCTGCCTTTCGGACGCGCAGATCGCGGCGCTGGAAGCCTATGTGGCGCGTGGGGGCAGTATCGTCGCCGCCTACCAGACCTCGACGCGCGATGCGGCCGGCGCGCCGCGCAACAGCATCGGGCTGGGCAAGCTCCTGGGCGTGACGCAGACCTCCCCTGCCCGCGGCGTCGTCAAGAACAAGTACGTCGCGCTCAACGGCACGCACCCGATCTCCGCCGGCTACGAGGGCGCGGAACGCATCATCTGCGGCACCTATGTGATGGAAGTGGAAGCGGCGGCGGACACCGTCGTGCCCTTCCTCTACGTGCCCGACTATCCCGACCTGCCGATGGAAGAGGTCTATCCGCGCAGCGCCGCCGAGGGTGCGGCCGTGGTGGCACGCGAGCATGCCGGCGGTGGCCGCACGGTCTACATCCCGTGGAACATCGGCGCGATCTTCTGGGAAGTGCTGGCGCCCGACCACGGCCAGCTCATCGCCAACAGCGTGCGGTGGGCGCTGGGCGGCCGCGCCCGCGTCGAAGCCAGTGGCCATGCGGTGCTGGACATCGGCCTGCGCGAGAACCACGATGGCCTCGCCATCACCCTCGTCAACCTCAGCAACCCGATGATGATGAAGGGGCCGATCCGGGAGGTCTATCCGGTGGGCCGGCAGGTGCTTTCGGTCGCGCTGCCGACCGGACGCAGCTTCCGCGACGCGCGGCTGCTGGTCGGCGGCACGCCTGCCCGCGCGACAGTGACGGGCGACCGGATCGAGGTGGAGGTGCCGGGCATCGACCTGCTCGAGGTCGTGCACATCAACTGGTGAGCGGGAAACGGCGGACCTGCGATGCTGACCAAAACTCCCCCTCATCCGCCCTTCGGGCACCTTCTCCCGCGGAGGGGAGAAGGCGATGGAACGGCACGTCTGGTGGTCGGGTCTCGTTGTTCTCTTTTCGCAGGCCGGCCGGCGGCCACAAACCTGGCAGTCGGCGCCCTTCTCCCCTCTGCGGGAGAAGGCGATGGAACGGCAAGTCTTGCAGTCAGAACTCCTTCTCCCCTTGTGGGAGAAGGTGGATCGCGCGGCAGCGCGAGACGGATGAGGGGTCGTGCAGTCGGCACCGGCAGGGCCACCTGCGGCGGCGCGGGATCGAGCCGACTGCACGACCCCTCATCCGCCCTGTCGGGCACCTTCTCCCACAAGGGGAGAAGGCCATGGAACGGCGGGGTTTGCGGTCTGGCGGTGCTCGCGCCTGAGGGTCTGGAGTCGGGGAGATGATGATCCGCTACATCATCAAGCGGCTGATCTACATGATCCCGACGCTGTTCGGCATGTCGATCATCGCGTTCCTGATCATCCAACTGCCGCCCGGCGATTATCTGAGCTCGATGCTGGCCTCGATGGCCGACAGCGGGCTCATCGTCGACCAGCGGCAGGTGGAGCGCTATCGCGAGATCTACGGCTTCAACGACAACGCGCTGGTACAATACTGGAAGTGGATCAGCGGCATCCTGTTCCGCGGCGATTTCGGGCATTCGTTCGAGTGGAACCGGCCGGTGATCGACCTGATCCTCGAGCGCATGGGCCCGACGCTGATGATCTCGGTCGCGGCGCTGCTGTTCGTGTGGGCGGTGTCGCTGCCGATCGGCATCTATTCGGCGGTGCGCCGGCACTCCGTGGGCGACCACGTGTTCACCTTCCTCGGCTTCCTCGGCCTCGCCATCCCCAACTTCATCCTGGCGCTGGTGCTGATGTACATCAGCTATAAGTTCCTGGGGCAGACCGTGGGCGGGCTCTATTCGCGCGAGTTCGTCGACGCGCCGTGGAGCTGGGCCAAGTTCCTCGACCTGCTGAGCCACCTGTGGATTCCGCTGATCGTCATCGGCACCAACGGCACCGCCGCGCTGATCCGCATCCTGCGCGCCAACCTCACCGACGAGCTCAACAAGCCCTATGTGGTGACCGCCAAGGCGAAGGGCCTGCCCGAGTACAAGGTGGTGCTGAAGTATCCCGTGCGCATCGCGCTCAACCCGTTCGTGTCGGCGATCGGCTGGGTGCTGCCGGAGCTGATCTCGGGCGTCACCATCACCGCGATCGTGCTCAACCTACCGATGGTGGGCCCGCTGCTGCTGCGGGCGCTGACCGTGCAGGACATGTATCTCGCCGGCTCGATCATCCTGCTGCTGGGCGTGCTGACGCTGGTCGGCATGCTGCTGTCGGACATCCTGCTCGCCATTCTCGACCCCCGGATCAGGTTCAACTGATGGGCGCCCACACGCATATCGAGGGAACCGCCGAGACCGGCCCCGCCATCACCGTGCGCAAGCGCGACGGCAGGGATGTCGAGATCGCGGTGGCCGGCCCGTGGACGCTGATCTGGACGAAGTTCTTCCGCCACAAGGTGGCGGTGGTCGCGGGGATCATCATCGCGATCCTCTACTTCATCGCGCTCTTCGCCGAGTTCCTCGCGCCTTCGGTGCCGGATGCCTCGAAGCCGCAATTCACCTACGCGCCGCCGCAGGAGATCTCGTTCTTCGTCACCGACGAGGCGGGCACGCGCTTCATGCCGCATGTGCTGGGCTACAGCCAGACGGTGGACCCCGCCTCCGGCCGCCGCGTCTTCGCCATCGATCCGGACAAGATCGTGCCCATCGGCTTTTTCGTTCAGGGCGCGAGCTACCGTCTGTGGGGGCTGTTCCCCATGGACCTGCATCTCGTCGGGCCGACCAGCGCGGCCGACACCATGTACCTGCTGGGCACCGACAAGCTCGGCCGCGACCTGATGACCCGGCTGATCTACGGCACGCGCATCTCCATGTCGATCGGGCTCATCGGGGTCGCTATCAGCCTCTGCCTCGGCGTCGTGCTGGGCTCGATCTCGGGGTACTACGGCGGCTGGGTCGACCTCACCATCCAGCGCGTCATCGAAGTGATCTCGGCGATGCCGACGATCCCGCTCTGGCTCGGCCTCGCGGCGGCGGTGCCGCTGACCTGGTCACCGCTGCAGGTGTATTTCGTCATCACCCTGATCGTCGCGCTGTTCGGCTGGACCGGCCTCGCCCGCGAGGTCCGCGGTCGGTTCTTCGCGCTGCGCAGCGACGACTTCGTCACCGCCGCCAAGCTCGACGGCTCGTCGGAACGCCGCGTCATCTTCCGCCATATCCTGCCCTCGCTGACCAGCCACATCCTCGCGGTGGTGACGCTGGCGCTGCCGACCATGATCGTCGCCGAGACGGCGCTGAGCTTTCTCGGCATCGGCCTCAAGGCGCCGGTGGTGAGCTGGGGCGTGCTGCTGCAGGATGCGCAGAACATCCGGGTGATCTCGACCGCGCCCTGGCTGCTGGCGTGGCCCGCCGGTGCGGTGATCATCACCGTGCTCTCCTACAACTTCCTCGGCGACGGCCTGCGCGACGCCGCCGACCCGTACGAGAGCTAGGGCGATGGTGGTCCACGCGCGATACCGCCCCCTCCCCAGCCCTCCCCACAAGGGGGAGGGAGCCGCTCGGTGGCTGGGGCACGACGGGAGGATGTGCGCGTGACTGACGCTGACGAGATCATCCTCTCCGTCGAGAACCTCAGCCTCGATTTCGACCTGCGGACGCATGTGCTGCATGCGGCGCGCGATGTGTCCTTCGTCCTGCAACGCGGCAAGACGTTGTGCCTCGTCGGCGAAAGCGGTTCGGGCAAATCGGTGACCGCGCGGGCCCTGCTGCGCATCATCGACAAGAACGGCTGCATCGCCGGCGGGCGCATCCTGCTGACCAATCCGGACGGCAGCACCACCGATATCGCGCAACTGCCCGAGCGCAGCCGCAAGCTCCTGCGCATCCGCGGCGGACGGATCGGGCTGATCTTCCAGGAGCCGATGAGCTCGCTGTCGCCGGTGCACACCATCGGCAGCCAGATCATCGAGGCGCTGCAACTGCACCAGGCGATGGACAAGGCCGCCGCGCGGGCGGCGACCATCGAGCTGCTGCGGCAGGTGGAAATCCCCAACCCCGACAAGATGGTGGACCGCTACACCTTCGAGTTCTCGGGCGGCATGCGCCAGCGCGCCATGATCGCCATGGCGCTCGCCTGCGACCCCGACATCCTGATCGCCGACGAGCCGACCACCGCGCTCGACGTCACCACGCAGGCCGAAATCCTCGACCTCATCAAGCGGCTGCAGGTGAGCCGCGGCATGGCCATGCTGCTGATCACCCACGACATGGGCGTGGTGGCGGAAGTTGCCGACGACGTGGCCGTGATGCGCTTTGGCCGGATCGTCGAACAGGGCCCGGTGGACGATATCTTCCACGATGCCCGGCACCCCTATACGCAGCGGCTGCTGGGATCGACGGTGCGGCTCGAACAGGAGCGGCGCGCCGTGACCCGCCCGGCCGCCGCCGGCGGCACGGGACCGAAGCCGGTGCTGTCGCTGCGCAACCTGACCAAGGTCTACGGCGGGGGCGGACGGGGCTGGTTCGGCGGCAAGGAGTTTGCGTTGAAGGCGGTCGACGACGTGAGCCTCGACCTCTTCCCCGGTGAAAACCTCGGCATCGTCGGCGAAAGCGGATCGGGCAAGACCACGCTGGGCCGGCTGATCCTGCGCATCGTCGAGCCGACCAGCGGGGCCATCACCTACCACCCGCCGGACGGCCGGACCGTGGACGTGATGGCGCTGAACAAGCGCGAGCTGCGCGCCTATCATCGCGACGTGCGGCTGGTGTTCCAGGACCCCTTTGCGTCGCTCAACCCACGGCTGACGGTCAAGGATATCATCGGCGATCCTCTGGTCGTCAGCGGCATGGCACACGGCACCGAACTGGAGCGGCGCGTCGGCGAGCTGATGGACCTCGTCGGCCTCGATCCGCAATCGATGGAGCGCTATCCGCACGCCTTCTCGGGCGGCCAGCGCCAGCGTATCGGCATCGCCCGCGCCCTTGCGCTGGAACCCCGGGTGATCATCGCGGACGAGGCAACGGCAGCGCTCGACGTATCGATCCGCGCCCAGATCCTCGACCTGCTGCTCGACATCCAGAAGCGGCTCAGCCTCAGCTTCATCTTCATCAGCCACGACATTTCGGTGGTCCGCTACTTCTGCGACCGCGTCGCCGTGATGCATCGCGGACGCGTGGTCGAGACCGGACCGGCCGAACAGATTTGCACCGCCCCGCAGGAGCCCTATACCCAGAGCCTCATCTCCGCGGTGCCCAACCCCGACCCGCGCAACAAGCGCATGCTGCACCGCACCCGTTTCGTTGCCGCCTAGGAGGCCCCGTGCTCAAGTTCTCTGCCAACCTGTCGTTTCTCTATCCGGACAAGCCCTTCCTCGAGCGCTTCGCAGCCGCCGCGGCCGACGGCTTTCCGGCCGTCGAATATCTGGGGCCCTACGCCGACCCCAAAGAGAAGGTTGCCGAGACGTTGCAGACGGCAGGACTGAAGCAGGCGCTGTTCAACGTGCCCTCCGGCGACTGGGCGGGCGGCGAGCGCGGCATCGCCAGCCACCCCGATCGAGTCGAAGAATTCCGGGCCGGGATCGCGACCGCGCTCGACTACGCCAGGGCGCTCGATTGCCCGAAGGTCAACGTGATCTCCGGGCTGGTGAAGCCGGGCGCCGACCTGCAGCAACTGGAAGACACGCTGGTCGACAACCTGAAGTACGCCGCCGCGCGCTGCGCCGATGCCGGCATCAAGCTGCTGATCGAGCCGATCAACACCCGCGACATTCCGGGCTTCTTCCTGACGACCACTAGGCAGGCCGAACGCATTCTCGACCGCGTCGGCCACGACAACCTCTACATCCAGTACGACGTCTACCACATGCAGGTGATGCAGGGTGACCTGATCCCTACCTACGAGCGGCTCAGGGACCGCATCGCCCATGTGCAGATCGCCGACAACCCGGGCCGCAACGAGCCGGGCACCGGCGAGATCAACTATCGCTTCGTCTTCGCCGCGCTCGATCGGCTCGGCTACGACGGCTACGTCGGCTGCGAATACAAGCCGAAGGCCGGCACCTCCGAAGGGCTGGGCTGGATGAAGGAGCTGGCATGAACATCGGATTCATCGGACTGGGCGTGATGGGCCGGCCCATGGCGGGCCACCTGATCGATGCCGGCCACACCCTGCATCTCAATCGCGTCAAGGACGCGTCGCAGTTCCTCGTCGACAAGGGCGGTAAGGCGCTCGACACCGCCAAGGCGGTGGCCGCCGCCTCCGAGGTGGTCATCCTCATGGTGCCGGATACGCCGGACGTCGAGGCGGTACTGTTCGGCAAGGACGGCGTCGCCGAGGGCCTGAAGGCGGGCAGCCTCGTCATCGACATGAGCTCAATCTCGCCGGTGGCGACCAAGGCGTTCGCCGAAAAGATCGAAGCGCTCGGCTGCGACTATGTCGACGCCCCCGTGTCGGGCGGCGAAGTCGGCGCCAGGAACGCCGCACTCACCATCATGTGCGGCGGCAAGCCCGACGCCTTCGAGCGGGCCCGGCCGCTGTTCGAAAAGATGGGCAAGAACATCACGCTGGTGGGCGGTGTCGGCGACGGGCAGACAGCCAAGGTCGCCAACCAGATCATCGTCGGGCTCACCATCGAGGCCGTTGCCGAGGCGCTGAGCTTTGCCAAGAAGGCCGGCGCCGATCCGGCCAAGGTGCGCGAGGCGCTGATGGGCGGGTTCGCCCAGAGCCGCATCCTCGAACTGCACGGCGAGCGCATGATCAAGCGCACCTTCGACCCCGGCTTCCGCATCCGGTTGCACCGCAAGGACCTGAGCCTCGCGATCGATGCCGCGCGCAGCCTCAACGTCGCCCTGCCCAATACGGCGGCGACACAGCAGCTGATGAATTCCGCCCTCGCCCTCGGCGACGGCGAAAAGGACCATTCGGCCCTTATCCGAACCCTCGAGGCCATGGCGGGCGACAAGACCTAGCCGACGAGGACCCACACC
>ERZ778022.2775-NODE-2775-length-17636-cov-5.279506_pt1 | contig 17636 bp, 13 predicted proteins | sample MGYA00375752_ERZ778022 | MGnify/ENA primary metagenome ERZ778022 (study PRJEB29350, sample SAMN05389826) | bioreactor metagenome | isolation source: Thiocyanate bioreactor | place: South Africa: University of Cape Town | collected 2014-04-04 ... | reverse complement strand
TCCGCAGGGTCACGGGCGCGCCCATGTTCACGGGCGACTCTGAGATAGACCAGCTGTTCCGCACCTTCCAGAAGCTGGGCACGCCGACGCGGGAGGAGTGGCCGCTGCTGCCCACCCTTCCGGACTACACCGACAAGTTCCCGTCGTTCCGGCCGCGCGAGTGGGCGGCGCTGATGCCGGGCCTGGAGCCGGCGGGGCAGGACCTGCTGTCCAAGATGCTGGTGTACGACCCCACGCACCGCCTGTCAGCTGCTGAGGCGCTGGCGCACCCCTACTTTGCAGACCTGTTTGATGGCAGCGCGCCGGCCCCGGCCGCCGTCGCAGTAGGTGGCGGTGGCATGGCGGTAGAGACCGCCGCCGCCGGCGCCCACGCACGGTAGTAGCGCCGTGCTCCACTACCGCCCCCACCACCACCCGTGTGCCCCAGCCGTCGTGTGACCCCGCTGCCTGCCCCACTAATGTGCCGCTGCAAGAGTTGTTTCTTTGCGTGTGTGAGTGTGAGTGTGGCATCTTGAACCGCCACCAATACACGCATGGTGCCGTGGCCCATAGGGGGGCGTGGCGCATTTTGCCACATGGCACAGGCGCGTCGCGGCCGCGTTACGCGAGCACGCAAACAAGCAAACGACCAAGCAAACAAGCAAACCGACAGGCGGGGAGGGGGTGGCAATTCACTACCGCTCTACTTCCGGCATGGGCATGGGCGTGGGAGTGGGGCAGGTGGGGTTGCACTCCGCGTTGGTGGTGACGTGGCAGTCCCACAACCACCAGGGCGTTGGGGTGCTGGTGTTGGTGGCGGGGGCGGGCGGCGGCAGCGCTGGCGTGCCTGGCAGCGGCGACCGGCGGCGCGCCACCGGGTCTGCTACCCATGCCGCCAGCAGCTGCGTCACACTGACGCCTGCCACCGTGGTCGGCCAGCCACAGTGCTTGCGGCAGGAGAACATGACGCCGCCATTACCAGGCGTGGCGGCGGTAACGGTGGCGCGCACCGCCGCCTCCATCTCGACGCGGTACTCCGCCAGCTTGGCCACCTGGCGCTGCTCGCAGAGCTCCAGCGCGCGCGCACACGGCTGCCACGCCGTCATGCCCATGCACCGCGCGGTATCATACGGCGCGGCGATGGCAGTGAGGGCGCACTGCACAACCCACTCGTCCGTCAGCGAGTTGAGCACAAACACGCGGCTACGCAGGTGCGCGTACGCGGTGAGCGGGTCCATGCACCGCCACCGCTCGTTGGGCGGGAAGGCGGCGGCGCAGGCGGGATTGGTAACCACCACCTCTGACGACGCCGCCATGGCGCGGATGGTGTGCTCAAACACGTGGTCTTGGTGCACGTTGGCGCGCGCGTACAGCAGGCCGGAGGTGGCCACGATGGCGTAGTCGGCGCGCGCGCCTGCAAGGTAGCCGCGCGCTGCCTGCGCAGCCCGCAGCGGCGCTACCCACGTGTCGTGGATGTAGTCGCCGTGGATAAAGGCGGTGGCGCCGCCGGCACTGCAGCCAGACACAAAGATGCGCTGCGCGTCCGCCCACGCGCCAGCACCCGGCACCGCGACGCGCGCGCCCTCCGCCGCCAGCGTGTTGAACACCGCTTGCAGCACGGCGAAGCCGCGCATGTGGATGACCGGGTTGACGGCAGCCGCGCGCGCGTTCTCGTTGCGCACGGCGCCCGACACGTTGCCGGCAAAGAACGCGCCGTCACAGTACGGCACCACCACGTGCGTCCAGGTGCAGAACGCTGGGTTGGCTACGCAGGAGGTGTAGGTAAAGGGGCCAGGCAGCGCACTGGTGGCTGGCAGGCCGAACGACGTGCCGCGCTCGGTGTGCGACCGGGACCCACACGCATTGCGAGAGGGGCAGTACCCACCTGGCGCAAAGAAAACAAGCCAGTGAACGGCGCCGGTGCCGCGCCCGGGACGCACATACATGACTGCTGGCGTGCCATCCAGGCACGCCGCTTGCTGATCTTTCAGGCTAATACGGACGCCAACGTTTGGGCTGGGGCGCACCGACGGCGGCGGTTGTTGCGATGGCATTGGCGGCGGCGGCAGTACCGGCAACAACGCTGGCTGCAGTGGGGATGGTCGTGGCTTGGGTGACACTTTACTGCCGCCCCACACTGACCTCGCCACCTCGCCCGCCTCCTCCGCCTCTTCCGCCGCCGTCTCCCCTTCTTCAACCACATTGCCGTCAAACCAGGTGCCGGTGCCGTCGTACTCCTCGTCGAGCAGCAGCTCGTCATCCGCGTCAACTTCTGTTGCTGTCGACAGCTGCCCGTCGACGCCCGGGGGCGCGCCAAACCGCTGAGCGTTGCGCGCCTGCACACTGCCGCGCTGCGCCGCAGCGCCGTCGGTCGGCACTTGCAGCATCGTCATGAATGCCATGACCACTACTACCACCACAAGCAGCGCAGCCCCTACCACCGGCTGTCGGTGCAGTCCCGCTGTGTTACCGGTGCCATCGCACCCGCAGCCGCTGCAGCCGCGCGGTAGGTGTGCAGAACAGCAGCAACACCGTGCAATACTACTGGTACGTCCCGCAGCGAGCCTCGTGTCGCCCACGTGCGCACGCTTGCCGTCGCCCATGGCACCAGAACTGTAAACAAACACGGCAAACGGTAGCAACGACACACGGCGGTACACTGCGCCAGCGGCAACCCGGCGCGTCACCTGTGTGATCACGACAGGGAGTGTGCGTGCGACAGACGTTGTGGCGGCACACAGGGTGTCAGACAGGGTGGAAGTGTGACACACACATCACAAGATATACGACACACACAAACACACGGCCGGCCGCGGCGCAACCATCACCATGGCAGCACCACCATGGCTACTCCGCGGGTTGCGCGCGCACAGTAAATTGGCGTCGTCCATCACCACCGCCGCGTTGTATTAACAGCAACCTGACGCACGTGACGCGCACCGCTGCCACCCGCTGCATCGCTGCCGCATTGCTCAGGCTGAAGGCTCGCACCACTATCTATTGTTCTTTACAATTGCAATACGAACTTTTTGCGCAGGCGACGGGGTGCAAATTTAGCCACCTGGTACCAATGAAACGATTTGTTTTAGGCGATTCCCGTTGTGTTTGTTGTTGGGGAGTTGCGTTTGCATTAGATCGAGTGATGCAAAGTTCAAAAAGTTGCCCTCTACCCAGTGTCCACCACCGCCGTTTGTTTACCCGCTGCCAACGGCCGATGACTACTCGACTACTACTGCTGGATTACCACTTGTACCACGCGATAGCAGCAGCAGCAGCAGGAATTAGAGTACAACTGCCCTGCCGTGAGCTGACGATTGGTGCCGGTGCCGCCAGAGCGGCTTGAAGCTGCTGCTACCAAGGCGGCGGCTGCGGCCACATTCGACACCACCACTGGTGGCTGCGGCGGCGCAGTGCTAACACATACCACGCGTTGCTCGCAACGCTGCTGCTGCTGCAGCTGGTAGTCCGTATCTCTCGTCGTCCCTTGTCCAACCAGTTGCCATGGCGCTGCACATAGACAAGGGGGACGGCACGGCGCCACGGTCGGGGTGGACGCCGTTGCTCGACGAACGCGGCGGTGGCGGTATTAGTAGCGACATGGTACCGGTAGGAGGGAGCATCCAGGTGGACGGCGGAAGTACGCCAGCAGGACATGAGTCTGCAACTGCGGTGCGGTCGCGGTGGTGGATCGTGGCGGTGTATAGTTTGATGGCGGCGACGCAGGGGTTGCAGTGGGGCATCCCCACCGTCATTGCAAGTGAGATGGAGGGCGTGTACGGCGTGACGGGTGACACGTTGCAGCTGATGCTGGCGTACGGCCCCATCTTTTTCATTGTTGCGGCCGTGCCATTTAGCTGGCACATGGACCGGTACGGCTGCCGCGGGTCGGTGGTGGTGGCGACGGCGTGCGTGGCGGTGGGCGCGGCGCTGCGGTGCGGGGCGGGCGACGGGTCAACGACCAGCCTGGCGCTGCTGCACACCAGCTTTATCTTGAACGCCATTGCGGGTCCCGTGGCCATGGCGGCGGTGGGCAAGCTGTCTGAGACCTGGTTCCCGCCGCACCTGCGCACCACCGCCACAGCACTGATGGCAGAGGCCAACCTGTTTGGCGGCACGGTCATTTACCCCGCCGCCACCTACATCGTGACGGACCCCGACCCGGCACAGATGCTGCACTTGAACCTGATGGTGGCGGCAGCGGGCGGTGTGGCGTTGGTGGCAGCGTTGGTGTACTTCCCGTCGCACCCGCCCGCGCCGCCCTCCGCGTCAGCAGCGGTGCAGCAGGCGAGCGAGAGCTCGGTGAGCCCACGCATGCTGGCGGCCGCGATGCGCAAGCTGGCGACGGACACCAACTTCCTCATCCTGGCGCTCGGCTACGGCGCCGCCAACGGCATGGCGTCCGTGTTTGGCGCCATGCTCATGCCCAACCTGACGGCGCTGGGCGTGTCACAGATGGCGGGCGGTTGGCTGGGGTTTGGCTCCAGCCTGGTGGGCAACCTGGGCGGCATCGCGCTGGCGCGCCTCACCGACCGCATGCGTAACCAGCGCGCGGTGCAGGTGGTGCTGCTCACCACCGCTGCCGTCTTCCTTGGCATCTTTGCCGTCGTGTGCAGCGGCGTCATCCCGGGCGGCTTCAACACGTCTGCCGCCGGCTACGCCATCATGTTCCTGGCCGCCACTATCGGCGCCGCCGCCTGCGACTCTGGCGTGCCCCTCTTCTTTGAGCTTGCCATGGAGGTCACGTACCCGCTGCCGGAGGGCCTCGTCATCACCATCCTCACCGTGCTGAACAACGTGGCGGCGCTTGTGGCGCTGTTTGTGCCCATGGACGAGGTTGGCACGTCGTGGATCAACTGGGCGTACGCTGGCACGCTGGCCACCGTCGCCGCCGTCCTGCTCCTTGCATACCGCGACACCTCGCCGCGCTACGACTACGACATGGCCGCCCTGCGCGCCGACAAACTTGCCGACGGCGAGGACGCCTCGCCGCCTGCCACCGTGCCCCTGCTGGCGAGCTGAAGAGTTATTGCACAACAGACAGTACAGGGCGTCATCATTAGATTATCATACCTACTTGGAGTAAGTAGCATGTGTCGGGTGGGGTAGCCGCGACTTGAGAGAGTTGAACGCCCACACCAGTAAGTTAACAAACTCGTCAAACGCAGAACCTACGCGCTGCTGGCACCCGAGTCGGTGACGGCAGCGGCGGCGGTGGAGTGGCCGGGCGGCTCGATGCCAGACTCTACTGCCTCCTCGTCGTCGCTCTCGGCGGCATCAACGGGTACCATACCCCCGGCGGCGGGGCCGGTGGGTTGGATGTCGCCTTCGGCAGCCACGGCGAGCGGTGCAGGTGCGGCGGCAGCAGCAGCGGCGGCCGCGGCGGCAGTGGCTGCAGAGCCAGCCGGCCAAGTACTAGGGAGGCTCGACGAGCCGCCGTGCCCCAGCAGGCGCAGGTGGGCGGTGATGCCCCACTGCACCACGCGCCATGCGCCCGCCACGCGCGTGGCGGCCCGCGGGACTACACTGGCGGGGTCCAGCCAAGCGTCAATGGCGTCCAGCACGGCGCGGCAGCGTGGGAGGGGCGTCAGCGGTGCGACGGGGAAGGGCGGCGTGGCGTGCGCTGCCGCCGCCTCGTCCGGCACCAGCGCGGCAGCGGACGGCGACAGGGTATGCGGCCCGCCCTCCGCCGGCAGGCGGAAGTCGTGCAGGTCGGGCGTGAAAGCTGTAGCGGGCGGCGCGTGCACGCACTCCACAATGCCAATGCCCGCGTTCACCTTGTGCAGCCCCGTGGGCTCCCCAAACCCGACTGGCAGCACCAGGCGCAGCACGTCGTCCAGCGCGCCGCCGTGCGACACCAGGATGATGCGCTTGCCGGCGTGCAGCCCAGCAGCTCGTGCATGGCGCGCGCGACGCGGGCAAACCTGCCACGGAAAGACTCACCGCCGGCGCCCGCCATGGCAAAGTCGTGGTGGGCGCGCCACTTGGCGGCCTCTGCGGGGAACGACGCCAGCACCTCGTCCCACGTGTGCCCCTGCCAGTGCCCCATCCCCGTCTCGCGCAGCCCCGGCAGGGTGTACGCAGGCAGGCCCATCGCGGCGGCAATGACGCGCGCCGTATCAGCGGCGCGGCACAGGTCAGACGACACCACCAGCCACGGCGGCCCCGCCTCCGGCAGGTACGTCGTCCGCATGTACTCCCCCGCCGCCGCCGCCTGCGCCCACCCGCGCCCATTCAGCGGCACGTCCTCAATCCCTTGCATGATGCCCGCCTCGTTCCACGGCGTCTCGCCGTGCCGCACCAGGTAGAACCGCGTCGTCACCGTCGGGGTTGAGGTTGTTGGGGTTGCAGCGGCGGCGGCTGGGATAGCAGCGGCGGCGGCAGCCGCGGTACCTGCGACGGGTGCTGCGCCGGTCGCCATCCTGTCTTCGACTCTTCGCGCGCGAGGGATGGTTCGTTATTACACACAACACGCACGACCTCAAGGGGCGCCCAGCTGCACCCAAATGATAGGAGCAAGTAATCTATGTGCTTATTTTGACGCCACGGCGCGGGCGTCATGATATCGATTGTCACTCCTTGCTGGCAGAGTGTGGCAGGTTGTGGCGCGACGGCGGGAACCAAGCTGCGGCCGCACGGAAGGATGGCATTCCGGCACACGAATGTGAAAACCGCGTGACTTTTCACAGAAGCATGACACTATTCGTGTATACCAAACACGTAACTGTGCATTTAGTGTGTAGATGGCGCAGTATACACATTGGTGTGTGTTTTTCTTGTCGTTTAGTGTGCGTGGTAGAATGGATGCAAATGGAGGAGACGCGACCCGGGCAGTCACAGCGCGGAAATTCGCGCCCCATCGGCAACGGTGCGTCGCCTTTGGCCCGTCTACCCACAATCACATGTGTTGCTGCCTACCATGTGGGTGATTGGCCAAAATACGTGTATTGGGTCGTTGAACTGACAGGTATAAGCGTGTCACTTTTCGTCCGTTGGCATGGCACCGACTTGGAATGCACGTTCCTAGGGGCGGATGCCGGAAGGCACAAACGTGAGCGGCGCGGTTCCACGGCGCAATTATACCGGCAAACAGCGTGTTTAGTGACGCATGTGTGGGTGTGGGTCTTGGATTTGTGTGATACTACGATATTAGCATTCAAATACTGCAGGGTATCGCGGCTACTCTCACTTCCCTCTCGACGCCTCGCTCGCTCGCTGCTTCTCCTGCTCCACAAACCCCCTCGCTTCGTCACTCTCCTCCTCCATCCCACCCCTCTATCTCTCCCCTTGCCCTCAATCTTGCTGGTGCCCCTTTGTCCATCTTCCCGCTCACACCCCTTTCCGCGCCTCCCCATTCGCACTCACTCCTCCCCATCCTCTCACCACTTCCGCGCCGCCGTCCTGAAATGGCGTCAACTGGAAGCCCCGGCGCCTCCGCCGCCGCTACAGCAACCACAACAGCGGCGCCAGCAGTGCCACCCACACTGCCCCTGCCGCCACCCGCGACGTCCGTCGACGACGTCACGGCTACCCCCGCCTCCGCCGCCGTCCCCACCGCCGCGGCTACGTCCGCCGCATCTGCGTCCGCCACATCGGCGGCAGCCGTGCGCGTGCAGTTCAAGGCGGTGGGCAGCGCGCCCATCCTGCGCAAGAACAAGTTCCGGGTGGACGCGGGCGAGTCGTTTGGCACCGTCATCGCGTTCCTGCGCCGCCAGCTGCAGATCGGCGACACCGACCCGCTGTGCTGCTACCTGGCGTCCGCCTTTGCGCCCGCCGCCACGCAGCCGCTGCGCGCGCTGGCGGACGCGTTTGCGGTGGAGGGCGAGCTGGTGGTGTCGTACAGTCTGACGCCGGCGTACGGGTAGTTGATACTTAGACTGATGAGCGGCGCCGCGAGGGGTTGGCAGCTGTGATGGGGCGCTTTGCCGGCGTGCCGCGAGCAGAACGGTGTCAAGGGCTGCCAGGCAGCGCGCGTGAAACATGTTGCGGCCTAAGCTCAGCGACTCGGTTCCCCGCCACCTGGCCGATTGCTACCATTGGGTTGTCGTGCGTGCGCTGGGTCCCAAGCACGTTGTGTGTACTGTGGTGGCCGCCGGCTGTCTGGTCACTCTGGTGGCACATGGCGGGCAAACTGCTGGGTGTCGGTGTCGGCAGACTCGAAGCGACAGCGCTGCCCGCTGCAGCGGCGCTGCTGAAGGGCCGACCTCGCCTTGGTGTAATTGTTGCGTGTAGCGTGTGCATATCATTAGTTGTAAGCAGAGCGAGAGGGTATACATCTTTAATAGTTGTTTACTTGCTTTCTTTTTTGGTTTGGTGCTACTTTGTGCCCGGTTTGATGGCATGCCGAGTGGCGAGTGAGTGGAGGAAGGGCGCAGAGACTCTGCCAGAGAGACGAGAATCGAGATGGCGCGCGACGGCGGCGACGCGTCGCGTTGCATTGCGGCAGTGGCGTGAGGCCACACGGAAAGGCAGCCGCTGAGGCGGCGGCAACGACTAGGATGTGATGCGCCACAGAGGCTGTGAAGGGGAGCGCTTGCGCGTTCTCCCGGGGTCGCGCGCGGCGCGCCGCCGACTCGCTGCCACCGCGCGGTCCGCGCCATCGCCCTGCCTTGCAGCCACCAATAATCGCAAAAGTCAGATTCCTAGCATGCAGCCTACCCAGCGCTGTGCCGCCTGCACAGACAGCCTGTGAAGTGTTGGACACCAGATGGCACCCACCGGCCCGACCGTGCACAATTCAATAGCCAGCGTGACTCAGCGTCGCTGTGGTCCTGTGCCGTGGCCAGCCCACGTGACCGCTCGCGGGGTGAAGTGGAGCCTCTGTAGAGACCACACACGGAAAGCGATGAAGCGGTGGAAAGTGGGACGTCGCCCGGATAGAGTCACAAGTCAAGCGGCCTCACAGCCAACCAACTCGCCGTAAAATCAACCCGGAGGCGCGTCCATAACAACAAAGTGACACCACTCTATTGCTTGAGCGACGCCTGCCAGCGTGTTTGTCCACGTCGCGTGGCGTTGGCAGTGCCACCATGATGATTGCCTGGTCGGCTGCCGCGCACGTGGCGGCGGTGCAACAACCTCAACCACAACCACAACAACGACGACGACAACGACGTCATGTGCATCGACTGCTTGCAGCACTTGTGGTGCTGACGGCGGCACACCGGGTGGCGGTTGGAGGACTAAATTACGGCTCGTTGCCGCCGCCGGCTACGCTGGCGCTGCTGGGTGGCTCGTTGCTGGCGGCCAACGCGACCGCGACGATTGGTGCGGCGCACACGTGCGTGGTGGGTGCCGGCGGGCAGGTGCAGTGCGCTGGGTACGATGGCAATGGGCAGATTGACGTACCCGCGCACGCCAACGCGGCATGGGTGTGCGCCGGCATGCGGCACAGCTGCGCGGTGGTGAACGCGGTGGGTGGCGTGGGGACGACGCTGTGCTGGGGGCAGGCCAGCAGCGCGATTGGTGCGGTGGCCGGCGTGGCGCAGGTGACGTGCGGCGCCGCGCACTCCTGCGCCCTGTTTGGCAGCAATGGCAGCGTGGTATGCGGTGGCGACTGCGGCGCGGGCCAGTGCGCCGTGCCGGCGGCATGGGGCGGCATTGCAATGACGAGCGCTGGCACGGAGCACACGCTGGTGCTGTTCTACAATGGCAGCGTGGCATGTGTGGGCAGCAACGCGCATGGCCAGTGCGCCGTGCCGCCGCCGTCCGACCTGCCCGTCAGCGTGTCATGGGTGTCGGCAGGCGCCGCTACCAGCTGCGTCGCCAACGCCACCGGCGCCGTCACTTGCTGGGGCAACCTGTACCTGCAGCCCACACCCAGCCCGTCGCTGTCGCCGTCGGTTCGCGCGCTGTGGTACCTGGCATATAATACACCGTCACGTTCACGTACAACGGCGTGTTGCCGAGCACCGCGACATGCACGTACGCCTCAAGGCCAGGCGAGTCGTAGAGTGCAGGTGATGCCGGCGTCATTATCTGATAATTGTTCAGCTCCTCGTCCATCCGTCCTTGCACATTCAGGTGCGCCACCGGCAGCCGCACATTGCAAGCACCGCCGCTGCCTGCCACCCAGCCGCAACAGCACGCGGTCCCATACGGCGTCGGCGACGCCGATGGCGATTCTGTCGTCGAGGGCGTTGCCGTCGCGGTGACCGATGGCGTAGGCGTGCCGCTGGCCGTGGTGCTGGGTGTGGCGGTAGCAGACGCCGTCTCCGAGCCGGACGGCGTGCCGCTGGCGGTGATGGACGCGTTGCGGCTACTGGTAGGCGTATTGCTGGGCGTGGTACTGACGGACGGCGTGTTAGAGCCCGACGGCGTGCCGCTAGGCGTAATGGAGGGGCTGCCAGTGCCGCTTGGCGTCATGCTGCGCGTCATACTGATGGACGGCGTGCCGGAGGCGGGCGGCGTACCGCTAGCGGTGATGGAGGGGCTGCCAGTACCTTGGCCAGTGGCGGAAGCCGTGCCGGTGCCGCTGCCAGTGATGGAGACGGTGGCCGTGACGCTGGGTGTAATGGATACCGTGGCTGTGACGCTACCCGTGATGGAGACCGTGGCGGTAACGCTGGCAGTGATGGAGACCGTGGCTGTGACGCTGGGCGTCTGGGATGGCAACGGCGTTGCTGTGGCTGTGCCGCTGCCGGACGGCAGCGTGGTGAATGAGGCAGATGGCGACGTACCAGTCGTGGGGGACGCGGACTTGGAGACGGAGGTGGACGGCGTGGCACTCGGCGCCGTGGGGCGGCATGCGTACACCACTGCCAGCATCTTGGTGTCCACGCCGTTGTAGGGGCATGGGTCTCCCATCGCCGACGAGTCTGCCGCCATGCAGCCCACAGCGCCGGCAAAAGGGGTGCACATGGATGCCACGGCTGCCGTCAGGTCCGTGTTGGTGCACCGCGCGCTGCTACTCAGCGACCCTGCCGCAAACACGTTGGCAGACGACGACGAGGAAGACCAGTAGTTAGGGCAGGCGCCGTCAAACACGCCATACGACGCCCACGTGACGGCGCGGAAGCGGCTGCCGGTCGGACATGACAGCTGCACATACACCGACGGGTCGCCCGACACCGCATCGTACGGCACGGCAGCGGTGTAGCACAGCTGCAAGTCCGGCGGCGGCGTGGTGGTGGGCGTGCTGGCCGCCGAGCGGGTGGCGTTAGGCGTAATGGACAACGACGCCGTGTTGGTGGGTGTGGCAGGCGCCGATGCCGTGATGGTGGGCGTCACTGGCAGCGACCTTGTCGCCGTCGGTGTGGCGGCTGGAGTGCCAGGTTGCGACGCTGTCACTGAGGTCGACGGCGTCCTTGATACCGAGCCCGTCGCCGACAACACAGCCGGCCCTGTCCCTGCGCGTATACACAACTTGCTTTGGCGCGCCGCTGCAGCTGGCTGACATGGGCGAAGTGGCCGTTGGCTCGGGTGGTGCCGGCGGCGCGAGCGCCGCGATGGTGTCCCTCATCCGCCCGCCGCCGGGCAACTATTACATTTTGGTGTCCACCCTGTCTGCTCCGCCTGCCGGCACCGCTGCCGTGCTGAACGTGAATGCCTGGGGAATGTGGCAGGCGCTCGGGCTGACAGTGCTGGCTCCCAATCCCACACCCACCCCGGCCCGTGTGGCGCGCCCGTCCACCACTGTATGTGCCGCGCTGGCAGCCGCGCCGGCGACAGCCTCCTTCTGGTCGACACCGCTGTTAGGCCCGTTGACGGGACTGGCAGTGGTGCTCGTGGCCGCCGGCGTCGTCGTCGTCGCTGCCACGCTAACCGCGGTGGGCGTACTGGTGGGTCGCCGCCGTGGCTACGCTTGTTGCTGCTGCTGCCGCCGCCCGCCGCCGCCGCAGCAACACCCATTCAGGTTGCCGCCCACCAAGCACGGCCCCGGCGGCGTCCGTACCGGTAAGGGTGATCACGCCGCCGTGCCGGCCACGGCCAACCCCATGCTGAAGCCAGCGACTACTACCGGTACCACCGGTACTACCGGTATTGCAGTGGTCGACGCGGGCACCGAATCGCGCACGCGTCAGCTACTGGTGGCGGCAGGGTCGCCAGGGTCAAACCGCCTGCTGGGTCGCAGCCCTTCGGGGCGCGGTGTGCTGGTGGATGGCACGGTGGCGGGCGGCTCGTCGCGGCTGCTCACGCAGTCGTTGTCGGCACGCAAGATGTTTAACCCGCTGCCGCCGGCGGCACCATTTGTGGTGGCTGCCACACCCATCGCCGCGCAGTTGTCTGCTGCCTCCCTCGCCATCCTTGCCGCTGATGGCCTGGACTGCGCCTTCTGCGAAGCCAAGAATGAGCGCATCCGCGAGCTGGAGGCGGAGCTGGCGGCCTTGCGTGCCAGGCTGGGCGGCGGCGGCGGCGGAGGTGGTGGCGGCACTACCAACCGCGCTGCAATGTTGTCGTATGCAAAGCCGGTGCGGGGTGGCGGTGGTAGTGGCCACGGCGCAGCGCGTCGCAGCAACAACGTGGCTTTCTTGCCGCGTGGCGTGGCGACCGACGACGGGCCTGGCGGCGACTTGGAGGCGTAGCACCTGTATCATATTATCATCGATAGGTAGATTGTGTTGTTACTGCGTCGAGTAGTGTGCCCGATGTGCCGTTTAGCTTTGATCACGGCGCGGCGTCGCACCGTCGCCCGGCGTCGCCGTGTGAGTCTCGCCGTGTTAGTCGGTGTGACTCAGACTCTGTGACATGAGTGAGTGTCACTGAGTGATAATCATTGAAGTTGACATTGAACCAACACGTTGTGTCGCCACGCTGCGTCGCTGCTGCACTGCCACCAGCCCACTGCCTGCCACTGCCTGCCAGCCACGTCGCGCCTAGCGCCCTGCCGCCAACTCGGCCACGCGGCCCACGCCGCCCGGCCACGTGGCGGGAACCCGTCGTTTGGCGGGCAAACGGGCGTTCGAAAGATACGATGGACGCCGCGGCCACCCCCACGCGCGGCGCAAAATCACGCCAGCACCGCGCGCGACGCCGCCACTACTTGCATAACTTCGACCATACTGCCGCACCCCGCCTTTTCCACAAGGTGAGTTTGGCCGCCCGCGTGGCGTCCGTGCGTAATATTTGTGGATGCGGCACCCTCTCCCCTCCCTCCCTCCCTCTCAGAGAGGAGAGGGGAGGAGAGAGGGAGGATGGTGGCCAGGAGGGGGACTATCCAGGGCTGGGCTGGCCCCGGGACGGAAGGTGAGGCAGTACTGGCATCTAGGAAAGTGTGGCTGCGTGGTGGTGGCGCGGCTGGTGCTGGCAGGCACCGTCACCGGCCACACAGCCATGCAGGAGTAGGGGTATCGCCTGCCGAGAAAGATATCTCTGCACCATCTGCTGTGACATCGGTGGCGACTGCTGGCACCGATGGATGTGGCACATGCCGCTGGGTGCCACAGCGCCACAGCTGCAGCAGCATGTTGTACCGTTGGTACATCGTTGAGAGTGCAGCTTGCTGGGTGTAGTGTTTTCTCCCTGTCCACCTCCACCTCCACCACCCAACCCCCACCCCCACACACACACCCAAGCAGATGGGCCGCCGTAAGAAGTCGTACTACCGCCGCCTGGCGGCGCTGCTGTCAGCGCGCGAGATCCGGCACCGCAACTTCACAGAGCGTCTGGCGGGCGGCGGCGGCGGCAGTGGCGGCGAGGTGGAGCTGCCGCTGGACGGCAGCGAGTACGACGACGACGGCTTCTGCAGCGCCGACGAGACGGCGACGCGGGCCAAGACGCTTACGGCGGACAACTACGACGACGACGATGGCGACGACGGCGGACCGGATGGCGACGAGGCAAGTTCCACGGCACCACGTGCGGTGGTGACGCCGCCGAGTGCGCTGCGATCAGGCAGCCCTGCGCCGAGCGCGTTACCGTCGCCGATTGCCGCAGCGTTGTCGCCACCCTCCATCCACTACGCCATCACACCCTGCGCCCCTGCCGCCTCTGCCCCAACCACCGCCGCGCGGTCCACCAGCGCCCACCCGCCGCCGTCACCCAGTCTAAACACGTCGATGGCGACGCTGGCAGACACGGACGACACGCCGCCGTCGCCCATTCCACACTCAAGGCGGCGCGCAGGGTCATCGGCGGGCGGCCACACCCTGCTGCTGTCACCCGCCACCGTGCGTGGCGGCGGTGGGGGCGGCGGGTACACCGACTCCGCACCTTTCAGCACGCCGCTGTGCCTGCCCGTCGACCGCGCCTCCCGTGCCGCCTCCTTCTCCTCTGCCTCCACCATTGCATCTTCTGGGCCGCCCCTCATACCACCGATGTCGGGCGTGCGCCGAGCGCGCAGCTTACCACAGCAGCCGCCGCCCTGCGGCGACGACGGCGTCCCCGCCTCACGCTCCTCCGCCAAGCGCGCACGCACCACCACCGCCAAGGAGGAGGCGGTGGCGTGGGCGCTGGTGGGCTTGGCGGCCCCCCGCATGTGACCTGCTCGCCTCACCCATTTCCCCCTGTACTCGCCACCGGCGGCGCGCGCATGTTGTGCGCCGCTGCGCCACCCCGCCTGACGTTTCATTGACGATGATGTTGAACGCCCTCCGTACAGTTAATTCCCATCAGGTGAACCGTGGTTTCAACTTGCCGCCCATACCATGCGCGGCGGCGGCTAACACGCCTACACACCGAGGCGGGGCAAACCAACGAAGCGATAACTAGGGTACCACAACACCATACCGGCAGCTAGCCCCTGTGCACGAAGAACCACGCAAACATAAAAACGCGCTGCTTGTGACGCGGCGGGGTGCCGCATTGCCAATAATATGCATGATGCACGATCGACACTTACATTATTACGTCACATCGGGCACCTCGAACGGCGGCGGCGGCGGCGCGTCTGCCTCGGGCCGGTCGCAACACGCGGCCACCTCCTCCGCCCACGCCGGGCCCGTCGCGTCCGGCAGCGTCATATGAATGACGCGCCCCGGCGTGGTGATGAATACCTCGCGCCCGTCTGGCGCGTCGCCATGCGCGACGGTGAAGCTGTTGCGGCGCGCCGTAATGGCACCGCCGATGCTACTGCCGCCACCGTCGCTGGTGCTGACACCAAACCCCAGCCAGTTAGAGAAACGCGCAAAGGGCGTTGCAGCGGCCGCCGCAAGACCGTCTGTTGGCCGCGCTGCGGAGCTGGGCGACGGCGGGTGTGACGCCCCCGGCGTCGGCGCGGCTGGTGCTGGCGCTGGCGTGTGAGCCGGCACTGCCGGCGGCTCGACAGCAGCAGTGGTGGCAGAGGTGCGGGCGGTGGGTCGTGGCGGCTTGCCAGCAACACCAGCTGCCACCGCTGACCCCGCTGACGGCGCCGGGGCGGCAGACAGCGCAAAGCCTGCCGCACCCGCGGCGGCGGTCGATGGCGACGGCGCACCCACGGAGCCGCCAGCGCCGTCCACGGTGGGATGCACCACCACCGACAGTGAGATGCCGCAGCCGGCGTGCAGCGACCAGGCCTCCCGCACCGACCGGCTTGCGGGCACGCAGTACAGCAGGCGCGCGGCGCCCGTGGCAGGGTTGCGCACCAGCAGCAGATCGCGGTCCAGCGGGTTAAACGACAGAAACGACACCACGCCGGTGGGCCGCTTCGTAACGGCTGAGTGGCGCACCACCTCCTCGCCGCGCTGCAGGAACGACTGCCAATACGGCGCTTTGGCGGCGGCAGCACCCGTCACCGGCGGCGGGGCAGGCTGCAGCAACGGCGCCGGCAGCGGCGCCTGCGCGGCGGCACCACCACCACCACCACGTGACGGGCTCTCGGACGACGGCACCTGCGGGCGTGCGCGGGAGGGCGTCACGGCACGCAGTAGCGCGCCCAGTCCGCTAGCGACTCCGGTGGCAGCGCTGGGGGACGGCGCGGTGGCGGTGGCAGTGCTGCTGCCACCCGTCGCCGCCGCCGCCATGCCGCTGCGACTGGCAGGCGGTGCCGACAACGACAGCGCTGCCATGCCACCCAGCAGCGCGCCACTCGCACTGCCGCCCGACGGGCCCAGGGACGGGCTGGGCGGGAAGCGCGCGGTGGAGGAGGCAGGCACCTCATCAGCGGCAGCCAGCCCCACGTACGAATCAATGACGTGGTCGGACAGGGAGGCGCGCGTGTACGGGGTGGCAGCGGCGGCGGCGGCAACCCTCGCCGGCGGCGACGGCGGCGCACCGCCACCAGGCGGCGGCGCCAGGTACAGCGCAGCGGTGGGCAGCGGGGAGCCGGGGCGCGGTGCAGACACGAGCGGCCGCGTGAACGTCACGGCACCCACCCCATTCCAGCCCTCCGGCACTGTGGCCCCGCTGGCTGGCGCGGTGGTGGAGGTGGTGGTGTGCGGCGCGGAGGGTACCGCCTGCGTCAGCCCCACGTCACTGCGTGTGCGCATTGACAGCGCCGCCGTCAGTGTCGCTTCGTCAAGCGGCCCACCGCCCCCACGCTGCTGAGTGGAGACGGCGGACCGCAGCGCCGGCGGGGAGCCAAACGGCAGTGCATCGCCCCCACCAGGCGTTGCAGCGGCGGCGGCAGCGGCCTTGGCCATCCGCGCGCGGTATGCCGCCGCCAGCGCACGCACAAAGTCCAGGTCTGCCAGCCCCAGTTCGTCCAGCTGCGCCAGCGTGGCGGTCTCCACGTCACGCGGCTCCGGCAGCGGCGGCACCGGCGGCTGGTAGGGAGGGTGCGTGACGCGCGCGTCACACACGCTGTCCCACTCCACACCGTGGAAGAAGGGGTGCGCCTTGATGTCGCGGTAGTTGAGGAGCACGGGACCGCACGCCTTGGCGCCGCTGCCGCCAGCGGCGGCTTCTGCTGCCGCGGCCGCCGCGCGGTCACTGTGAATTGCCACCACGCCCAGCCGCGCCGCCGGGCTGGGGTGCAGCAACGCCAGCACCAGGTCGCGCGCCTCAGGCGGCACGGATGACGGAAAACGCAGCAGGCAGCGCGGCGGTGCAGCGGACGCAGACATGATGGCAGACAGCGACATTTCACGCGCCACTGGCGGCCCTCCACCGCCACCGCCGCCGCCGCCGCCTGTCACATCCACGCCTGCATCTGCCGGCACCAGCGGCGACGTGGTCGGCACCGCACTGGCGGCACGCTGCATTCCCCCACCGCCACCCCTGCCGCCGTGCTCCTCATCGCTCCCGCTTGCAGCATCGGCATTGTACGCAGCGGCTGCATCGCCGCCGTGCTCACTGCCGCTGGCGCCCGCCTCCGCAACCTCGTCGGCGTCACCAACAAAGTATGCACCCGCCGCCGTGTCGTCACTGCCATCTGCCTCACCCGCCGCCGCCGCACCCGCGTCCGCTGCTGCAGCAATCGTGCCGTCGCGGTCAAACCCGAGGATCTGCTGGAAGGTCATGTACTCGGAGCCGCCGCGGAAGGGCGGGCGGCCGGTTAAACATTGATACAGGATGCAGCCGAGCGCCCACAGGTCGGCGGGCGCGTGCACCGGCTCGTCGCGCAGCACCTCCGGCGACACGTACTCCGCGGTGCCCACAAAGGCGTCCAGCCGGTCGTCCGGCGCCGCCTCGTCCTTGGCGGTGCCAAAGTCCGTCACCTTGATGTGCCCGCCCTCCGTCAGCAGCACGTTCTCCGGCTTCAGGTCGCGGTGCACGACGTGCAGGTTGGTGTGCAGGTACTCCAGTGCGCACACCAGCTGCGCCATGTAGAACTGCGCCAGCGGCAGCGCGCAGCCCACGTG
>ERZ778022.2768-NODE-2768-length-17664-cov-4.740417_pt1 | contig 17664 bp, 14 predicted proteins | sample MGYA00375752_ERZ778022 | MGnify/ENA primary metagenome ERZ778022 (study PRJEB29350, sample SAMN05389826) | bioreactor metagenome | isolation source: Thiocyanate bioreactor | place: South Africa: University of Cape Town | collected 2014-04-04 ... | reverse complement strand
CACCCGCTCGGTGGAGGCGGTGCGCAGTCTCGTCGCCACCGGCGCCGGCATCGCGCTGCTCCCCGATCTCGTCTATCGGCCGTGGTCGCTCGAAGGTGACCGCATCGAAAGCCGCGACGTTGCCGGGGCGCTGCCGGTGGTGCAGGTCGGCATGGTGTGGCGGCGCGGCTCGACGCTGTCCCAGTCGGCCCGTGATTTCATCGGCCTCGTGCAGGCACAGCATTCCGGCCGCCAGCGGCCGTGAGGTATCGGTTTGTCCGATAATAGCTATCTGCCGAATGAAATTGCGATTGTTAATGCGCCCGTTAAGGTCTCAGCAAGGGCCGGTTTCGCGACTTCGCCGAGGGGGCCCGAGCAGGGAGAGAGCTCATGAAGTCCATACTGAAGACGTGTACGGCGGTCGCGCTGGCCGGCACCTTCGCCGGGCAGGCGACGGCGCAGGAAATGCTGCAGTCGCTCGGCGCCGGTGAAGGCGAAGTGTCGATCGTCGCCTGGGCCGGCTACATCGAGCGCGGCGAGACCGATGCGGCTTTCGACTGGGTGACCAAGTTCGAAGCCGATACCAGCTGCAAGGTGACCGTGAAGACCGCCGCGACCTCCGACGAAATGGTCGCGCTGATGAACGAGGGCGGCTTCGATCTCGTGACGGCCTCCGGCGACGCCTCGCTCCGCCTCATCGCCGGCAAGCGCGTGCAGCCGATCAACACCGCGCTCATCCCGAACTGGTCGACGCTCGATCCGCGCATCGAAAGCGCACCGTGGCACACAGTCGGCGGCGTCCACTACGGTACCCCCTATGTCTGGGGCGCCAACGTGCTGATGTACAATACCGAGGTGTTCGGCGACACGCCGCCCGACAGCTGGAGCGTGGTGTTCGAGGAAACGACGCTGCCGGACGGCCAGTCCAACAAGGGCCGGGTGCAGGCTTATGACGGCCCGATCTACGTGGCCGATGCCGCGCTCTACCTGATGACGCATGTCCCGGCGCTCGGCATCACCGACCCGTACCAGCTCAACGAGGACCAGTATAAGGCGGCGCTTGAGCTGCTGCGTGGCCAGCGCCAGCTGGTCGGCCGCTACTGGCATGACGCCTTCATCCAGATGGACGATTTCACCAACGAAGGCGTGGTGGCGTCCGGCTCTTGGCCGTTCATGGTCAACGTGCTGAAGGCCGGTGGCGCGCCGGTCGGCTCGGTGTTCCCCAAGGAAGGCATCACCGGCTGGGCCGATACCACGATGCTCCATGCCGACAGCGCGCATCCCAACTGCGCCTATATGTGGATGAACCACTCGCTCACCCCCAAGGTGCAGGGCGACGTCTCCGCCTGGTTCGGCACGGTCCCGTCGGTTCCGGCCGCCTGCGAGGGCAATGAGTTGCTGGGTGCCGATGGCTGCGCCAACAACGGGGGCGACCACTTCGACGAGATCCGGTTCTGGCGCACCCCGGTGGCCCAGTGCGAGCAGGGCGAATGCGTGCCCTATTATCGCTGGGTCTCCGACTACGTTGGCGTGATCGGCGGCCGCTAGGTCGATCGGCCGGCGCTACCCTCTCCCGCGCGGGGAGGGTAGCGTCGCCGACGGCGCGCCACGCGGTGGCGGATCGCCGGCGGGTGGTCCGCATGCGCCTTCCTTCGTCGCGAGGGAAGGGGCCGGGGTTGGAGTCTCAGAAGCCATGACAGCTGCAGTCAGCCTGCAAAAGGTCTCGCGTCATTTCGGGCTCGTGAAGGCGCTCGATGAGGTCGACCTCGAGGTGCAGCCGGGCGAATTCTTCGCCATGCTGGGGCCGTCAGGTTCCGGCAAGACGACCTGCCTCAGGCTCATCGCCGGCTTCGAGCAGCCCAACGCGGGCCAGATTAGGATTTTCGGCGATGCGGTCGAGGGCGTCCCGCCCTACCGGCGCAACGTCAACACGGTGTTTCAGGACTACGCGCTGTTCCCGCACATGAACGTCATCGAGAACGTCGCGTTCTCCATGATGCTGCGCAAGGTGCCGCGCGAACAGCGCCTGCGCGAAGCCGAAGCGGCGCTGGAAATGGTCAAGCTCGGCGGCTACGGCGCGCGGCGCCCGGGCCAGCTTTCGGGCGGCCAGCGGCAGCGCGTGGCGCTGGCCCGCGCCATCGTCAACAAGCCCAAGGTGCTGCTGCTCGACGAGCCGCTGGGCGCGCTCGATCTCAAGCTGCGCGAGCAGATGCAGGAAGAGCTGAAGGTGCTGCAGCGCTCGCTCGGCATCACCTTCATCTTCGTCACGCACGACCAGGGCGAGGCGCTGTCGATGGCCAACCGCGTCGCCGTGTTCAGCGAAGGCCGGGTCATGCAGGTCGGCACGCCCGAAGACATCTACCGCCGGCCCAACTCGCGGTTCGTCGCCGATTTCGTCGGCTCGTCCAACGTCGTCTCGCCCGATTTCGTCAGCTCGATCACCGGCGAGCGGCGCTGGGGCAGCCTGCGGCCCGAATCCATCCACGTGGTCAAGTCGAGCGCCGATGGCGTTTCGCGCCTCACCGGCACCGTGCGGTCGCGGAGCTACCAGGGCGCGACGACGCGCCTCGGCATCGATCTCAATGGCACGGTGATCCAGGCGGTGGTGCCATCGTCCGATGACGTCGCGGCCGAAGGCGATCGCGTCACCCTCGGCTTCGCCAAGGATGCGCTGCATCTCATGGAGAGCGAGGGATGAGCGTCGCCGCGGCCGAAAGCGGGGTCATCTTGCAGCGGCGTGGCGTCCTCGCCGCCATCGGCGACTATTTCTGGCGGCGGCCGGGGATGCTCATCTTCCTCATGCTGCTGCCGGCGCTGCTTTGGCTGGGCATCGTCTATCTGGGCTCGCTGCTGGCGCTGCTGCTGCAGAGCTTCTTTGCCATCGACGAGTTCTCCGGCGTGGTCGATCGCTCGCAGCTGACGCTCAAGACCTATGCCGAGCTGCTGCGGCCGCAGAACGTCGACATCATCTTCCGCACCGTGCTGATGGCGGCGTCGGTGACGGTCGCGTCGGCGGTGATTGCCTTCCCCATCGCCTATGTCGCGGCGCGCTACGCCAAGGGCTACTGGAAGGCGCTGTTCTACCTCGGCGTCATGCTGCCGCTGTGGGCCAGCTACCTCGTCAAGATCTATGCGTGGAAGCTGATCCTAGCGCGCGAGGGCATCCTCAACTGGGTGTTCGAGCAGCTGCATCTCACCTGGCTGCTGCAGGCCTGGCTGTCGATCCCGGTGATCGGGGGCAATTCCCTCTCGATCAGCTACACCGGCACCTTCCTCGTCTTCCTCTATGTCTGGATGCCCTACATGATCCTGCCGATCCAGGCGGCGATCGAGCGGGTGCCGACGAACCTGCTCGATGCGTCGTCCGATCTCGGGGCAACGCCGCTGCAGACGTTCTGGAAGGTGATCTTCCCGCTGGCGCTGCCGGGGATCGTCGCCGGCTCGATCTTCACGTTCTCGCTGACGCTGGGCGACTACATCATCCCGCAGATCGTGGGGAACTCGCAGTTCTTCATTGGCCAGGCCGTGTACTCGCATCAGGGAACTGCGGGCAACATCCCGCTGGCGGCGGCCTTCACCGTCGTCCCCATTGTCATCATGGTGCTGTATCTGTGGGGCGCCAAACGGGCGGGAGCGTTCGATGCGCTCTAGCGAACCGCGCGCACCGCTGGGCCTTGCCTTCGCCGCGACGGCGGGGCTGCTGTTCATGCTGCTGCCGCTGGCGCTGATCTTTCTCTACGCCTTCTCCACCGAGGAGCGCACTTATCAGTGGCCACCGCCGGGGCTGACGCTCAAGTGGTTCGCGGTCACCTGGGGTCGGGTCGACGTCTGGCAGGCACTGACACTGTCGGTGCAGGTCGCGAGCATCTCCACGTTGCTCGCGCTGATCCTTGGAACACTCTGCGCCGCCGCGGTGTCGGGCACGAAGTTCTTCGGCCGGGAGACGATCTCGCTTCTCGTCATCCTGCCCATCGCGCTGCCGGGCATTATCACCGGCATCTCTCTGCGTTCGGCCTTCAACCTGATGGAAATCCCGTTCAGCTTCTGGACCATCATCCTGGGCCACGCGACGTTCTGCATCGTTGTCGTCTACAACAACGCCGTCGCGCGCTTCCGCCGCCTCCACGGCTCGATGGTCGAGGCGGCGATGGATCTCGGGGCCAACAGCTTCCAGACCTTCCGCCACGTCATTCTGCCCAATCTGGGCACGGCGCTGCTCGCCGGCGGCATGCTCGCCTTCGCGCTCAGCTTCGACGAAGTCATCGTCACCACCTTCACCGCCGGCCAGCAGCAGACGCTGCCGATCTGGATGCTGGAGGAACTGATCCGCCCGCGCCAGCGCCCGGTCACCAATGTGGTGGCGATGGTGGTGGTGCTGGTGACGCTGTTGCCTATCCTGCTTGCCTATTACCTCACCCGCGACGGCGACCAGATCGCCGGTTCGGGCAAATGATCCTGAAGGAGAGTTCCATGCATACCGAGATGCTGATCGGCTCGAAATTCCAGAAAGGCACCGAAACCGAGGAACCCATCCTTAATCCGCGAACGGGCGAGACCATCCTCAACCTGCCGGAGGCAAGTGCGGCGCAGATCGAGGCCGCGGTTGCGGCAGCCGAAAAGGCGTTCGGCACATGGTCGCGCACGACGCCTGCCCAGCGCGCCGGCTACCTGCTCAAGATCGCCGACCGCATCGAGGCCGACGCCGAGGCGTTCGCCAAGCTGGAGGCGCTGAACTGCGGCAAGCCGATCAATGCGGTGCTGAACGATGAAATCCCGGCAATCGTCGATTGCTACCGTTTCTTTGCCGGCGCAGTGCGGACTATGCCCGGACAGGTTGCCGGCGAATACCTGCCCGGCCACACCTCGATGATCCGGCGCGATCCCATCGGCATCGTCGCTTCCATCGCGCCGTGGAACTATCCGCTGATGATGATGGCGTGGAAGCTGGCCCCGGCCATCGCCGGCGGCAACACCGTGGTGTTCAAGCCCTCCGAGCAGACGCCGCTGACCGCGCTCAAGCTCGCGAAGGTGATTGCCGATATTCTGCCCGAAGGCGTGGTCAACATCATCCTCGGGCGCGGCGACAGCGTGGGCAATGCTCTGATAAACCATGCCGGCGTCAACATGATCTCGATCACCGGCGATGTCGCGACCGGCAAGAAGGTGCTGCAGGCGGCAGCGAAGTCGGTGAAGCGCACCCACCTCGAACTCGGCGGCAAGGCGCCGGTGATCGTCTACGACGATGCCGATCTCGAAGCGGTGGTGAACGGCCTCAGGGCGTTCGGCTTCTACAACGCCGGGCAGGATTGCACCGCGGCCTGCCGCATCTATGCCGGCCCGAAAATCCACGACAGGCTGGTGGCGGACCTCAGCTCGGCGGTCAATTCGATCCGCTACAACCAGCAGGACGACACGCTCAACGAGATCGGGCCGCTGATCTCGAAGCGCCAGCGCGACCGGGTGGCCTCGTTCGTCGAACGCGCCTCCGAGCTCAAGCACATCGAGATCACCACCGGCGGCCACACCGCCGGCGACAAGGGCTATTACTACGAGCCCACGATCGTCGCCGGGGCCTTGCAGCAGGACGAGATCGTCCGCCGCGAGGTGTTCGGGCCGGTGGTGTCGATCACCCGCTTTTCCGACCCCGAAGATGCGATCGCCTGGGCCAACGATTCCGATTATGGGCTCGCCTCGTCGGTGTGGACGCGCGACGTGTCGCGCGCCATGCAGACGGCCGCGCGCCTCCAGTACGGCTGCACCTGGATCAACACGCACTTCATGCTCGTCAACGAGATGCCGCATGGCGGGCTGAAACAATCCGGCTACGGCAAGGACATGTCGATCTACGCCCTCGAGGACTACACGGCGGTCCGCCACGTCATGATCAATCACGGCTGAGCGGGCCTCCGCGCGCGGGCGGACATGCCGCACTTGACGGCGGGCCGATAGCCAGCCGAAATCCCTGCACTTTCAGGGGACTTTCGGCCTATGGGACTCACTCTTCAGCAGCGGCTCGACCGGATCAGGGTTCGGCTCGGCGAACCCACGTGGTGGCGCGAGCGCGAGGTCGTGCCCGTCAGCGGCTGGCGCTTCGATGGCGAGCCCATCGAGCTGGGCGGCTTCTGGCCGAAGCGCGATGGCGTCGTCACCTTCACCGCCGATGCGAAAGCCCCGGAGCACTGGCCGCTGGCCGAGACACGGCTGGTGCTCGATCTGGGCGGTGAGGCGCTTGTGTCGCTCGCCTACGAGGGCGGCGAGACCATCCGCTTCGGCAACGACCCTTACCACAAGGAATTCCAGGTCCGCCGGCACGCTTTCAGCATCGAGGCCGAAGCGGTGGCGCGGCTGCCCTTCGGCGAACCGGTGCGCGAGCCCCGGCTCAATGCGGCGCGGCTGATCTGGGGCGACGTGGTGGTCCACAATCTGCAGCTGCGGCTCAAGCTCCTGCTCGAAGCCTCCGAACAGCTGGGCGGCCATGACGTGGTGGCGCATCTCATTGTCGCCGCCGAGGAGGCCTTCTACGCGCTCGATTGGCCGTCGGCCACGCAGGATTACATCGCCCGCTTTGCCCCGCAGGCCGGGCAGCAGCGCATCTGGCAGCTCCCCGCGCTGAAGGACGCGCCCGCGGCGCTCGACGAGCAGCAGCGGATGAGCGTCGCCAAGGCCGACCTCAAGCTCATCGATACGCTGCGCGAGCTGCAGAAGCGCTATCCGCCGATCGGCGAGATCGCGCTCACCGGCCATGCGCACATCGATCTCGCCTGGCTCTGGCCCTATGCCGAGACCCGCCGCAAGGCGCGCCGCACCTTCCACACCGCCGTGTCGCTGATGGAGGGCAGCAACGAGTACCTGGCGCGCTCCGGCTTCCGCTTTAATCAGTCGACCGCGCAATACTATGCCCAGATCGAGGAAGACGACCCGGCGCTGTTCGAGAAGATCGTCGCCAAGGTGAAGGCCGGCGGGTGGGAAACCATCGGCGGCATGTGGGTCGAGCCCGACACCAACATGCCCACCGGCGAGAGCCTGACGCGGCAGATCCTCTATGGGCAGCGCTACTTCGAAAAGAAGTTCGGCGTGCGCCACAGCATCTGCTGGCTGCCCGATTGTTTCGGCTTTTCCGGTGGCCTGCCGCAATTGCTGCAGCAGGGCGGCATCCGCTCGTTCTTTACCATCAAGGTCAACTGGAACGAGAACAACAAATTCCCGCACGATCTGTTCTGGTGGGAGGGCATCGACGGCAGCCGCGTCCTCGCCCACACCTTCGAAAATCCGTGGCAGGGCTACAATGGCGGAGTCACGCCCGAGTGCATCGTCCAGACCTGGAACAATTTCCGCGGCAAGGCCGCGCATTCGCAGTCGCTGCTCGCCGTGGGCTACGGCGACGGCGGCGGTGGGGTCACGCCGGACTATGTCGAGCGCGAGATGATGCTGCGCGATTTTCCGGCCATGCCGTCGGCGCGCTGGAGCCGTGTGGAGGACTTTTTCGCCCGCGCGCATGATAGCGCCGCGGCGACCGAATTGCCGGCCTGGCAGGGCGATATCTACCTTGAGCTGCACCGGTCGACCCTCACCACCCAGAGCGCCGTCAAGAAGCTGCACCGGCAGGCCGAGCGCGCGCTGATCACCGCCGAGACCCTGGGGTCGATGGCGGCGCTGATGGGGGCCGAGATGCCGGAGAGCCTCGAGCACATGTGGCGGGTGGTGCTCAAGAACGAGTTCCACGACATCCTGCCCGGCTCCTCCATCGCCGAGGTCTACGACGATGCGGAGCGTGAGCTCGGCGACATCGTCGGCCGCGCGCAGGCCCGCCAGCAGATGGCGCTCAAGCTCATCACCGGCCGGCTGCCCGATGGCGATATCGCCGATGCGGTGGTCGTGGTGAACCCCTCGCTCGCCTGCCGCCCCCTGCGGCTGCGGCTGCCCGATGGCGCGCGCTTCGCCACCGCCAAGGTGATCGCGCCGATGAGCGTTCAGGTGTTCACCCGCGCCCCGCTCGAGGCCGCGCCGGGCCTCTCGGTGTCGCCCACCTTGCTCGAGAACGATCACCTCAAGGTGAAGACGGCACCCTCACCAGCCTCGTCCACAAGGCAACCGGGCGCGAGGCCCTCGCCGGACGCGGCAACCAGCTCTGGGTCTATTCCGCCGACAAGCCGCGCAACTGGGATGCGTGGGATCTCGAGGACGACTACGAGCGCAAGGGCACCGAGCTCACGCAGGTGAGTAAGGTGCATGTCACCGCCGATGGCCCGCACCGCGCCGCCGTCACCGTCATCCGCAAGTTCCGCGCCTCCACCGTCACCCAGACCTACGCGCTTGATGCCAATGGCACGCGCCTCGACATCGAGACCGAGATCGACTGGCACGATCGGCACTGCCTCCTGCGCACCCTCACTCCCGTCGACGTGCGGGCCACGCATGCCACCTTCGAGCATGCCAATGGCGTCGTGCGGCGCACCACCCACAACAACACCAGCTGGGACGAGTCGCAGTTCGAGGTGCCCGGCCACCGCTTCGCGGACATGAGCGAGACCGGCTTCGGCGTGGCGCTGCTCAACGACGCCAAGTACGGCTACAGTGCCAAGGGCAATGTGCTCGGGCTCAGCCTCGTGCGCTCTCCGGTATATCCCGATCCGCTGGCCGACGAGGGCGGGCAGCGCTTCACCTACAGCCTCTATCCGCATGCCGGGGACTGGCACGAGGGGCGCGTCCGCGAGGAGGCCGAAGACCTCAACCAGCCGCTCTGCGGCACCAGCGCCAGCGGCGTCCACGGCGTCACGGTATCGCTGATGACCGCCGCCGGCATCGACGCGGCGCTGTCGGGTTTCAAGCTCGCGGAAGATGGCGACGGTCTGATCCTGCGCGTCTACGAGCCCGCCGGCCGCCGCGGCCCGTTTGCCGTCGCGCTGCCCGACGGCTGGTCGGCGAGCGGCCCGCTCAGCATCCTCGAAGAACCGATGGACGCCCCGCCGGACGCCCTCAAGCCCTTCGAGGTCAAGAGCTGGCGTCTCACCCAGCGCTGAAGCCGGCCCCAGCCAGAGAGTCCTCAGTCACGCCTTCTCCCCTTGTGGGAGAAGGTGCCCGATAGGGCGGATGAGGGGTCAGGCAGTCAGCACTGATCGACGCTAGTGAAGCGCATCCAGTGTGCCCGCTTACGTTTCCACCGGCACGTCGTCCCGGCCGCCCCATTCGGTCCACGATCCATCGTAGATCGCGACGTCGCGCGCGCCCGCTGCCTCCGCCGCCAGCCCGATCACCGCGGCGGTTAGCCCCGAGCCGCAGGACATCACCATCGGCTTCGTGAGGTCGACGCCAGCCTTGGCGAAGATGTCGCGCAGTTCCTCGACCGGCTTCAGCCGGCCATCGACCACCACCGCCGGAAACGGCACGTTGCGGCTGCCGGGGATGTGGCCGCTGCGCAGCCCGGCGCGCGGTTCCGGCGCGGTGCCGGCGAAGCGCTCGGCCGAACGCGCATCGACGATCTGGCGCGAGCCGCTCGCCGCGTACTGCGCCACCTGCATCAGCTTGGCGACGCGCCGCTGGTCGTAGACGGCCTCGAAGGTCTGCGGCTTCCGCCGATTGTCCCCGGCCTGCAGCGGCCGGCCCTCGGCCCGCCATTTCGGCCCGCCGCCTTCGAGGATGCGCACGTCGCGCGCCCCCATCACTTCCAGCGACCAGGCGACGCGCGGTGCCGAGCGCAGGCCGAGCTCGTCGTAGACGACCAGCGTGTCGGTATCGGCGATGCCAAGCGCGCCCACCTGCGCGCCAAATTGCTCGGGCAGCGGCAGCATGTGCGGCAGGTCGGTCTTCTTGTCGGCGATCTCGTCGATGCCGAAGAACACCGCCCCCGGAATGTGTCCGGCAAGGTATTCGGTGCGCGGGTCGCGGGGCTCGTTGGGCATGTACCAGCTGGCATCGATCACCACGACGTCGGGGTCGTGCAGGTGCTCGGCAAGCCACTCGGTGGTGACAAAGGGCGTAGGCATGGCAATTGTCTAGCGCAGCCGGCGCCGCGTGACCATGCCTTCCGTCAGCCGAGGACGAGGATGTCGCTCGCGGCTATCCCGACCGTCACCGGCGATCCCAGCGCCGGCGGCGGCGTGGCGCGATCGTTGAAGGTGTCGAGATCGATGCGGTTGCCACCGAGGTCGACCTTCAGCCGGATCACCGAGCCGAGGAACGCGACCTCGACCACCTTGCCGTTGAGCGCGATATCGCCCTCGCGGGCGCCCAGCCGCACCGCCTCGGGGCGCATGGTCAGGGCGATCGCCTCGCCGCTGCGTGCGCTGGCCGGGAGCGACGGAACGGCCGCCGACTGGCCGTCGATGCTGACGGTCTTCGCCCCCGCGTCGCTCACGGTGGCGTTGAGCGTGTTCAGCTGCCCGACGAAGGTCGCGACGAACTTGGTCGCCGGCCGGTTGTAGATTTCGAAGGGCTGGCCCATCTGCTCGACATGGCCGGCATTCATCACCACGATGCGGTCGGAGATCGACAGCGCCTCTTCCTGATCGTGCGTCACGAAGATCGTGGTGATGCCGAGTTCGCGCTGGATTTCCCGGATCTGCTCGCGCAGGCTCACGCGGATTTTTGCGTCGAGCGCCGATAGCGGCTCGTCCAGCAGCAGCATGCGGGGCGAGGGGGCGAGCGCCCGCGCCAGCGCCACGCGCTGCTGCTGGCCGCCCGAGAGCTCGAACGGGAAGCGCTTGCCCAGCCCCGTCAGGCCGATCAGCTTCAGCATTTCGTCGACGCGGGCGTCGATCTCGGCGCGCGGCCGGCCCTGCACGGTGAGGCCGAAGGCAATGTTCTGCGCCACGTTCATGTTGGGGAACAGCGCGTAGGCCTGGAACACCATGCCGATCTGGCGCTGGCTCGGGTTGAGGTCGGTGAGGTCGCGCCCATCGACGACGATGCGACCCGAGGTCGGCCGCTCGAACCCTGCCACCATGCGCAGCACGGTGGTCTTGCCGCAGCCCGAGGGCCCAAGGAACGAGACGAACTCGCCACGACCGCAGCTGAGGTCGAAGCCCTTCACCACGGTGTTGGTGCCGAAGCTCTTCACGACGTTTTCAATGCGGAGGAAATCGTCGGCCATGGTCAATCCGTGCGTGCGGCGGTTCTGGGGGCGAAGCGGGCGAGCAGCTGGATCATGCCCATGGCGCCCCAGGTGATGATGAAGGCGATGATCGCGAGCGCTGCCGGCTCATAGGCGCGGTTGGTGCCGATGCCGACGAGATAGGGCCCAAAGGCCGGCCGGTTCAGCAGGCTCGCAATGGTGAACTCGCCGATGACGATGGCGAAGGTCAGGAAGGCACCCGAGAGGATCGCGACGATGATGTTGGGAAACACCGCGCGGGCGATGATGGTGAGCGTGCTCGCGTCCATGAGCTGCGCCGCTTGCGTCAGCGTGCGGATGTCGATGGTGCGCATGCCGGTATCGACGGCCCGGTACATGTAGGGCAGGGCGAGCGTGACATAGGCGCAGGTGAGCAGGATATCGGTGCCGATCGCCGAGCTGGTGAAGGGGATCAGCGACGACGAATTGTAGAGCCGGATGTAGCCGTAGACGAGTACCAGCGCCGGGATGATCAGCGGCAGCAGCGTCACGAATTCCATGAACGGCTTCAGCCAGGGCAGCCGCAGGCGCACGTAGTAGACCGCCGGCACTACGACGACGATGCCGAGGATGATGGTGAACACCCCGATCATCACCGAATAGCCGAAGGTCTCGTGGAAGCGCGGGTCGGCGAACACCGAGGCATAGGCATCGAACGAATGGACGCCGCGGCGCATGCGCAGCGAGAACTCGAAGGTCGCCACCAGCGGCACGATGAAATAGGCGGCGCCGACGATGAAGACCAGCCAGGCCCAGAAGCGGTTCGGACGCGTCATCGCCGCCACCGTTCGGTGCGGGCGTTGACGACGAGGTAGATGACGTTGGCGAAGCTGGTGATCAGCACCATGCCGATGGCGAGCGCGGCGCCCAGCCCCGGGTTCTGCAGCGCGTCGCCGCGGATCTGGTTGTAGAGCAGCACCGTCACGATGTTGAGGTTCGAGCCGGTCAGCGCCCAGGCGGTGGCGATGGCGCCGAACGAATTGGCGAACAGCAGCGACAGCGTCCCCAGGACGCTCGGCCACAGCACCGGCATGCCGATGTAGCGCCAGAACTGCCAGCGCGATGCGCCCAGCATCTGCGCGGCCTCGTTCCATTCCTTCTTCAGCCCGTCAACCGCCGGCGCGATAATCAGGATCATCAGCGGAATCTGGAAGTAGAGGTAGGTGATCGTCAGGCCCCAGAAGCTGAACAGGTTAAAGCCGGCCCGGTAGATGTCGAAGCCGAACAGCGTCTTGAGCACGATGGTGATGAGGCCCAGCCGCCCCAGCGTCGCGATGAAGGCGAAGGCCAGCGGCACACCGGCGAAGTTGGAAGCGACGCCCGAAAAGGTCATCACCGCCGACCGCAGGCCCTCGGGCAGGCGGCCGCGGATGATCGCGAGGGTGATGGCGAGGCCCAGCACCGCGCCGATGGCGGCGGAGGTGAGCGAGATACGGATCGAGACGTCGTAGGCCGAAACGATCTGCGGCGCGCCGAGCCCGATGATGTTGTCGAAGGTGAAGTTGCCCTGGCGGTCGGTGAAGGCCGTCGTCGCGAGGTAGATGGTCGGCAGCATCAAAAACATCACCGCGAAGATGATGAACGGCAGCACGGCCAGCATTTCCGGCTGGAACAGCCGGGCGAGGCGTGACGGCCCGGATCGCTCCGGGCCGCCCTTGTTGGTGCGCGTGGACGCCATGTCCTTACTGGACATTGGCCCCGACGACGGAATCCCACTGCGTGGTGATCGTCGCCTTGGCGGCATTCTGCTCATCGATCGAGGGGAACACGGCCTTGGCGTAGTTCTCCGCGGCGGGCAGCTTGTCGAGCAGGTCCTGCGGGATCTTGCCGGCGGCCGTCATGGCGTTGAAGCGGATCGGGTGGCAGTAGCCGGCGAGCCAGCCGAGCTGGCCTTCATCCGAGTACAGGTATTCCATCCACAGCTTGGCGGCATTCGGGTGCGGGGCGTGGGCCGAGATGGCCTGCACATAGACACCGGCAACGACGCCCGACGACGGCACGACGATCTCGATCGGCGGGTTGCCGTTGAGGTTGTCGCGGACGGCGAGCAGGTTGTAGTCCCAGTTCACCGCGATCGGGGTGGTGCCCTGCGCGATCGGGGCCGCTTCGGCATCGACCGGCACGAAGTTGCCCGCATCGTTCAGCTGCTTGAAGAAGCCGAGGCCGGCTTCGGCCGCACCGGCTGCGTCGGCGCCGGTGGAAAGGCCCGCCGCATAGACCGAGATGATGGCGTTGTTGGCGGTGCGCGGGTCGCCCGCGAGCGCCACCTGGTTGGCGTATTCGGGCTTCAGCAGGTCGGCCCAGTCGGCCGGATTGTCGCCGGTCACCACGTCCTTGTTGATGCCGAAGGCCAGCACGCCGTAGTAGGCGCCGTACCAGAATCCCTCGGCGTCCTTGGCGTCGTCGGGGATCTCGTCCCAGGTCGAAACCTTGTAGGCCTGCAGCAGGCCTTCGGCCTTGGCCTGCGGGCCGAAGGCGAGGCCGACGTCGATCACGTCGGGCGACTGCGGGCCGGTATTGCCCTTGTTGGCGCGCACGGCCTCCAGTTCGTCGGCCGAGCCGGCGTCGGGGTTGAGCTCGTTGATGGTGATCTCGGGATACTTTGCCTTGAAGCCGGCGATCACGTCACCATAGCCGCACCAGCTGTGGGGCAGGGCGATGACGGTCAGCTGGCCTTCGGCCTTGGCGGCTGCCTCGAGCGCGGCGAGATCGGTCTGGGCGAAGACGCCGGTGGTCATCGAGACGAGCACGCCGACCGAAACGGTGGCGGTCAGCGCTTTGTTGAGTCTCATTGCATGTCTCCCAAAAAGTGGCTGTCCGAAAGGAGGGAAGGGGGTACCGGAAAGCCGAGCGCTTGCTAGTGACGGGCCATGACAGCCGCATGACAGCAAGGCGCGGGCCGCCACGCCTACCCACAGGTTATGTTTCTGGGCGGCTTTTGCCGCGTCGATCGCGACCCGCCGCTGCGGTGCATCCCTCGATTGTGACAATTGTGACAGTGCCCGTTCGGCCTCTCGGAGTCGAGTCGCCGACGTTGTTCTGTGTCGGTGTCATCTTAGAGCCGTTCCAGCCTTCGTCGTTATTTGTTGTGCTCCCCGGTCAGCTTTGTTAGGCCGCAGGCAGACCGGACACAGGAGGGTGCCATGCGGGCACGCACAGTTCTTTCGATCCTCGCCCTCGGGCTGATGAGCAGCGTCGCGATGGCCGAGGAGCCGGCGACGGCCGATATCCTCGATACCTATGCCGACATCGCGCTCGCCGGCTACCAGGACTCGCTCGGCACGGCGCAGGCGCTCGATGCGGCCATCGACACCCTCCTCGCCACGCCGACCGAGGCCAACCTCACGGCGGCCCGCGAGGCCTGGAAGGCCGCACGCATTCCCTACCAGCAGACCGAGGCGTTCCGCTTCGGCAATGCCATCGTCGATGATTGGGAAGGTCGGGTGAATGCCTGGCCGCTGGACGAGGGCCTGATCGACTATGTCGACGCCTCCTACGGCAGCGAGAGCGACGAGAACGGGCTCTACACCGCCAACGCCATCGCCAACCCCAAGATCACCATCGATGGCGCCGAGGTCGATGCCACCGCCATCACCGCCTCGTTCCTCCAGGATACGCTGCAGGAAGCGGGCGGCATCGAAGCCAACGTGGCTACCGGCTACCACGCCATCGAGTTCCTGCTCTGGGGCCAGGACCTCAACGGCACCGGGCCGGGCGCCGGCACCCGTTCCGCCACCGATTTCGACAGCGCCAGCTGCACCAACGGCAATTGCGACCGTCGCGCCGATTACCTGCGCGCCGCGTCCGAACTTCTCGTCGCCGACATCGAGGAAATGGTCGCCAACTGGCAGGATGGCGGCGCGGCTCGCGTCTCGCTCGCCGAATCCGGCGTCGCCACTATCCTCACCGGCATGGGCTCGCTCTCGTTCGGCGAACTGGCCGGCGAACGCATGAAGCTCGGCCTGCTGCTGCACGATCCGGAGGAGGAGCACGACTGCTTCTCCGACAACACTCACGTCAGCCATCTCTATGACGCGGTGGGCATCCGCAATGTCTATCTCGGCCGCTACGCCCGCACCGATGGCAGCACCGTGGAAGGCGCGTCGGTCTCGGCGCTGATCGCCGCGAAGGATGCGACCCTCGACGCCGAAATCCGCACGCTGCTCGACGACAGCGTGGCCAAGCTGGAGGCGCTGGCCGCCCGTGCCGAGACGGTCGAGAAGTACGACCAGATGATCGGTGAGGGCAATGCCGAGGGCAACGCCGTGGTGCAGACCGCCATCGACGCCCTCATCGCCCAGACCCGCGGCATCGAACGCGCCGTGGCACTCCTCGAACTCGGCGACACCGTCACCATCGAGCAGTCCGACAGCCTGACCAACCCCGACGCGGTGTTCGAGTAACGAGCCTTTGCGCGTGGCCGCCCCCCTCCCATCCTCCCCCACAAGGGGGGAGGTGCCTTGCGGTGCCGGGGGCGCCATCGTGCCAGGTGCGCCAGACCGCACCCTCCCCCTTGTGGGGAGGGCTGGGGAGGGGGTAGCCCCACACACCGGACGTGCCGCCTCGACCATTCCCCGCCTTCTCACTGCTGCGCTCGTGCCGCTGCTCGCCGCAGGCCTCGCCTTCGCGAATGACCTTCCGGTGCGCCCCGATCTCACGCCCGAGGACGTCGCCCGCGTGCGTGCCGTCACCGCGCCGGCGACGGATTTCGCGCACCCCGAGAATTTCGAGCAGATGTCCGCCGGCAAGGCGACGGTCACCAAGATCGTCAACCAGGACATCTTCTCGTTCAGCCAGGCCAATCTGAGCTTCGAGCAGGAAGAGCAGTTCAAGCTCGGCAATGCGCTGTTCCGCAAGGTGTGGGTGGCTTCGCCATCCTCCACGCAGGCGTCCGATGGCCTCGGTCCGCTGTTCAACGCGCGCGGCTGCCAGAACTGCCACCTCAAGGACGGTCGCGGCCGCCCGCCTGAACCCGGCGAGGCCGCCATCTCGATGTTCCTGCGGCTGTCCGTGCCGGCGAAGGATGCGGACGAGCAGAATCTCATCGATACCCGTGGCGTGCTGCTGTTCCCCGAACCCACCTATGGCGAGCAACTGCAGGTGTTCGGCGTTCCGGGCATCCCGGGCGAGGGCCGCATGGTCATCGATTACGCCGACGAGCCGGTGACGCTCGGAGATGGCACCGTCGTCACCCTGCGCCGTCCGACCTATTCCATCGCCGATCTCGCCTATGGCCCCATGAGCCCTGACGTGATGGTGTCGCCGCGTGTCGCGCCGCCCATGATCGGGCTTGGGCTGGTCGAGCAGATCCCGGCCGAAGACATTCTCGCCCATGCCGATCCCGACGATGCGGATGGAGACGGCATCTCCGGCAAGCCGAACCATGTGCTCGATCCGGTGAACGAGGCCGTCATGCTCGGCCGCTTCGGCTGGAAGGCCGGTGCCGCCACCATCCGCGCCCAGTCGGCCAGCGCCTTTGCCGGCGATATCGGCATTTCGACGCCGCTGGTGAACCGGCCCTATGGGGATTGTACCGAGGGGCAGGCCGCCTGCCTTGCCGCGCCCACCGGCGAGCAGGAGCGGCTCGGGGTCAGCGAGGCGCCCGATCCGATCCTTGATCTCGTCACCTTCTATTCCTCGACGCTGGGCGTGCCGCAGCGGCGCGATGTCGATCAGCCGGCGGTACTGGCCGGCAAGCAGGCCTTCTACGAGAGTGGCTGCGCCTCGTGCCACGTCCCCAAATACGTGACCTCGCGCGACGCGCCCAATCCGGCGCATCGCTTCCAGCTCATCTGGCCCTACTCGGATTTCCTGCTGCACGACATGGGCGAGGGGCTCGCCGATCATCGCCCCGAGGGCGATGCCGACGGCTACGAGTGGCGCACGCCGCCGCTCTGGGGCATCGGGCTGACGCAGACCGTGTCCGGCCACACCCAACTGCTGCACGATGGTCGCGCCCGCAACCTCACCGAAGCCATTCTCTGGCATGGTGGTGAAGCGCAGCCGGCGCGCGATGCATTCGCAAATCTGCCCAAATCGGCGCGCGACAACCTGATCTCCTTCCTGGAGTCGCTCTGATGCGCCTGTTCGTGCTGCTCGCCGCCCTCGCCATCGCCCAGCCTGCTGCCGCGCAGCAGCTGACGTCCGAACAGGTGGTCGAGAACGTGATCTACGACGTGATCCGCCCCGGCTTCGAGCGCTTCAACGAGAATGCCGCGGCGTTCGAGGCAGATATGCAGCGGCTCTGCGACACGCCAACGAAGCAGCTGCGCGTGGTCGCCCGGGCGCAGTTCGGCTATGTCGTTCATGCGTGGTCACAGATCGAGTTGCTCCGGATCGGCCCGCTCCTCGATGCCAACCGCAGCGAGCGCATCCTGTTCTGGCCCGATCGCAAGGGTATTGCGCTCAGGCAGGTGCAGGGCGTCCTGGCCGAGGCCGATGAAAGCGCTGCCGATCCCGCGACGCTTGCCGGCAAGAGCGTCGCGCTGCAGGGGCTCGGCGCGCTCGAATTCGTGCTGTTCGGCACCGGCAACGAGGCCCTGGCGACCGCCGAGGGAAATTTCCGCTGCCGCTAT
>ERZ778022.2764-NODE-2764-length-17699-cov-5.318522_pt1 | contig 17699 bp, 19 predicted proteins | sample MGYA00375752_ERZ778022 | MGnify/ENA primary metagenome ERZ778022 (study PRJEB29350, sample SAMN05389826) | bioreactor metagenome | isolation source: Thiocyanate bioreactor | place: South Africa: University of Cape Town | collected 2014-04-04 ... | reverse complement strand
CCCGCCGGCGGGCCGTACTGCCCGATCATCGGATCGGCTTCACGGCTCCAGGCCACAACGCCCGCGTATTTGTCGGCCATCATCCTGGCCTCGCGCTTCGCCCGCTCTTCCGTATCGACCTGGCGCGGATCGAAGCTTCCACCAAAGCCGATCGGGAATGGGATGACGCAGAACTGGACAGGCCGGGCCGGATACGGGGCGGGCAAGGGCGATAACCGCCAGAGGCCACAATTTGGGGAATGTGTATGGTCTTCGAAAGAGCTTCGGAGGCCCTTTCTCATGCAACCCAAGATATCATCATCTGGGCGCAATACAATTCGATGCCGATTTATTTGGGGTCACTACGCGCGAGGCGGAAGCGAATTTTGTGAGGCAGGCATAGGCAACCGATTTTCCGTGGGTCATTTGGCGAGCCTGCCGCTTTGAATTCAATCAAAGGAAATCAAACACACCGATTTAATCCACATCGCAACGCGAGCGGTTTTCGGTAATTTTCGGAGGCAGTCATAGGCGCCGCCGATTTATCCGAAGTCATCACGCGCGCCAAGGCATTCCGCACCAAGTACGCGCACGCGCGCGAGGCCGATGGTCGAGTTTTCGGAAGCCGTAAAAAAGGAAAGGCCTCGCTGCTTCTCGGATTTGCGGACACTATAAAAATAGGCCGCCGTTCACAGCTTCGCATCGATGCCCGGAAGTGGGTGGCCGGCAAACTCCGCCCGAAGAAGTATGGCGACAAGCTCGACGTCGAGCACGGCGGGGCTGTGAGGTTCGACCGTATTGAGACGGTGATTGTCGATCCCAAGCATTCGCGGCCGGCCGGCTGAAGTCGCCTTAGCCGCCGCTGCTGGAAAAATAATTACCGGCGCCAGCGCTAATGCGAAGGGGGATAATTGGGTGGACACAAAGAAGCAGAAGCTTCTAATATCGTAGTTATTCCAACGTCTTATTGAGATAAAATGGTGCCCGGAGGCGGATTTGAACCACCGACACGCGGATTTTCAATCCGCTGCTCTACCAACTGAGCTATCCGGGCATCCCTGGCCTCGTGGGCCATGCCGGCTCTTTTGGAGCCGCCGGGGCTTGGTTTCCCCGTGAACGAGCGGGGTTATAACATCCTATTTCGCGATGTCCAGCGTCAAACGACACTTTTTTGACGGGAGTTTTTGTTTTCTCTTATCCATTTGGAAGAAATGGATTTTTAAAGAGATTTCTGACGAGAGCGCGGCCGGGATTGCGGTCGCGGTCACGTTTCGTCGTCGCCATCGGCCTTCGACTCGTCGTCAGCCACCGGAATGGCGTAGGAACCGTTCAGCCAACGGGCAAGGTCGAGCGAGCGGCAGCGATCCGAGCAAAAGGGGTAGTGGTCGCGCGCCGAAGGGCGGCCGCATTCGGGGCACGGAACGGTCTTGCGCAGCGGCGCCACCTTGCCGGCGTTACGCTCGTCGTCGTCGCCGCTCATCGTTCGCCCCATCCGGCGCGGATGTCGAAGCCTTCGCCGGCCAGCAGCAGCGTCGTCTCGTAAAGCGGCAGGCCGACGACATTGGTATAGGAGCCGACGAGCTTCTGCACGAAGCTGCCGGCGATGCCCTGGATGGCATAGGCGCCCGCCTTGCCGCGCCATTCGCCCGACGCCAGATAGGCGTCGATATCGGCGGCGGACAGACGGCGGAAACGCACCTTGGATTCAACGATCTTCTGGCGCAGCCGGCCATCCGGCGTGATCAGGCAGATGCCGGTATAGACGCGGTGATTGCGCCCCGACAGCAGGTTGAGCGCCGAAGACGCCTCGTCGGCATATTCGCATTTGCCGAGGATGCGGCGACCAACGGCCACCACGGTATCGGCCGCGAGGATATAGCTGCCCTGCCAGGCGGGATCGCCCTTGATGGCGCGAAACGAGGCTTCCGCCTTCTCGCCGGAGAGGCGCCGCGCCAGCGAGCGCGGATGCTCCGCCTTCTTCGGCGTCTCGTCAACGTCCATCGGCATCAGCCGGGCGGGTTCGAGGCCTGCCTGGCCGAGCAATTCGACGCGCCGGGGCGAACCGGAGGCGAGGATCAGCTTGTTCTTCAGCACCATGGGCTCCTACACCCGCCGCACGGCAGGCTCACTTGAAGCGATAGGTGATGCGGCCCTTGGTCAGGTCGTAGGGCGTCATCTCGACCAGAACCTTGTCGCCGGCGAGAACGCGGATGCGGTTCTTGCGCATGCGGCCGGCGGTATGGGCGATGATCTCGTGTTCGTTTTCCAGCTTGACGCGGAACGTGGCATTGGGCAGCAGTTCGGTGACGACACCCGGGAATTCGAGGACTTCTTCTTTCGGCATATACTCGTTTTCTTTCTGATTTTTCGGCCAGCGCGGAACAGGGCAAAGGCCCGGCCCGACGGGGGCGCTGCGAAATTTGGCGGAAACTACACAATCGGCGCGGCTTTGTGAACCTCGTTCATGGCGGTTTTCCGCTTTGTTTCAGGCTGTTTCGGCTCCCGGCACCGCTTTCGGCATCAATTGCTGGCGGATGAGCCGCTCCAGATGGTCGCGCACCTCGCGATAGGCGTCGACGATCTGGGCGCGCGTGCCGGTCGCCAGCGTCGGGTCGAGGGTCGGCCAGTAGACGACATCGACGGCCATGGAGCGCGTCAGTTCCAGGGCGGCATGATGGGCTTCGGGCGCCAGGGTCACGATCAGGTCGAAATAGTCGTCCTCCAGATCGTCCAGCGTCTGCGGCTGGCGCTTGCCGAGCGAAATGCCGGCTTCGTCCATGACCACGTCGACGAAGGGATCGCGTTCGCCGCGCCGGACACCGGCTGAAGCCACATAGGTGCCGGAGGGCAGGAGTTGGCGCGCCAGCGCCTCGGCCATCGGCGACCGTATCGAATTCATGCCGCACATGAACAGGATCGCGCGAGGCATCTTCCGGCCGGGATCGACGAGCCCGATCAAGAGGCTACCCGCGCCAGTAGAGCACGCAGACCAGCGTGAACAGCCGCCGCGCCGTATCGAAATCGATGTCGATCTTGCCCTTCAGGCGATCCATCAGCGTCTGCGAGCCTTCATTATGGATGCCGCGCCGGCCCATGTCGATCGCCTCGATACGGCTCGGCGTCGCCGAGCGGATCGCCTCGTAATAGCTCTCGCAGATCATGAAATAATCCTTGATCGTGCGCCGAAACGGCGTCAGCGACAGGATATGGGTGGTGACATCCTCACCGGACTCGGTCTTGATCGCCAGCACCAGCTTGGAATCCATCAGCGACAGGTTGAGGCGATAGGGCCCGCCGGGATGACCGACGGGCGCGAAGCTGTTTTCCTCGATGAGATCGAAGATGGCGACTGCCCGCTCGTGCTCGACATCCGGCGTCGACCGGCCGATCGTCTCGTCGAGAACGACGTCGCAAAGCCTGTGGGTGCCGGACGCCGCCATCGCGTTATTCTCCCAGATTCAATCGAATGCCGACCGAGCGGGCATGGGCATCCAGCCCCTCGGATTGCGCCAGCGTGATCGCCGCCGGCCCCAGGGCCCGCAACTGATCCGGCCCGAGCCGCAGGATCGAGGTGCGCTTGACGAAATCCAGCACCGACAGCCCGGAGGAGAAGCGCGCCGAACGCGCCGTCGGCAGCACATGGTTGGAGCCACCGACATAATCGCCGATCACTTCCGGCGTATGACGGCCGATGAAGATGGCGCCGGCATTACGAATGCCGGGTAGCAGGCTGTCGGGATCTTCGACCGCCAGTTCCAGATGCTCGGCGGCGATGCGGTTGGCGAGCGGCAGGGCATCTTCAAGCTTTTCCACCAGGATGATGGCGCCGAAATCGGCCCAGCTCGCGGCGGCCGTCTCGGCGCGGCCAAGCTGCTTCAACTGGCGCTCCACGGCCTGTTCGACCGCCTTGCCGAAATCGGCGTCGTCGGTGATGACGATCGCCTGCGCGCCGCGATCATGCTCGGCCTGGGCCAGAAGGTCAGCGGCGACCCAGTCGGGATCGTTGTCGCGATCGGCGATGACGAGAACTTCCGAAGGGCCGGCGATCATGTCGATGCCGACCGTGCCGAAGACGATGCGCTTGGCGGCGGCGACATAGGCATTGCCCGGCCCGACGATCTTGGCGACGGGCGCGATGCTCTCCGTGCCATAGGCCAGCGCCGCGATCGCCTGCGCGCCGCCGATGCGGTAGATTTCCTCGACGCCGGCAATCTTTGCGGCGGCCAGCACCGCCGGATTGATCTCGCCTTTCAGCGCCGGCACGACCATGACGATGCGCGGCACGCCGGCAACTCTGGCCGGCACGGCGTTCATCAGCACGGAACTCGGATAGCTCGCCGTGCCGCCGGGCACATAGAGGCCGACGGCATCGATGGCCGTCCAGCGCGAGCCGAGGCCGACGCCGATCTCGTCCTCATAGATATCGTCCTTCGGCTTCTGGCGGGCATGATGCTTTTCGATACGGGCGGCGGCAAGCCGCAGCGCCTCGATCACGGCGGGCTCGACTTTCGCGAAGGCCGCGTCGATTTCCGCCTGCGGCACGCGCATCGGCTTGACCGAGAAATCGACGCCGTCGAAACGGGCCGAATATTCCGCCAGCGCCGCATCGCCACGGGCGCGCACATCGTCGATAATGGCGCGCGCGGCGGTGTTGACGTCTTCGGAAACCTCACGCTTGGTTGTCAGGAAAGCGGCAAACCGCTTTTCGAAATCGGCCGATGCCTGTTCCAGCCAGATCGCCACTCGTCTTCACCCTCTCGATTACGCCTGCGCTCAGCCGCGCCCCCGCGGCGTCAGGATGCTTCCGGATGCCGAGGCTTCGATCCGGTTTCCCATGCCGCGCCCGTATCTGCAAGCTGAACCTCGATGCATTCCACATCCAGGGCGATAGCGGCCTTACCCGACAGGGTCAATTCGATTGTACCGTCCGGCCCTTCGCCGGCGGGAGAAAAACGAATCGCCAGCAGCGAATGCACGTCATCGGACGATGTGCGGTCGATGCCGACGGAGCGGACCTGGCGCACGCGCTTGAACACCAGCAGCGTGCGGCGGCGTTCGAAGGTCTTGACCGCATCGTCCGCCGCCTCCCAGGCGAAGCGATTGACGGCGATGGTGAACACGCCGGCCTTCGCCGAAAACGATACGGCCTCCGTTCTGAACACGCTGTCCTGCATGTGAGCGGAAATGATCGCCAGGTCTTCGGAATCCAGCGCCAGAAGCTTCAGGTCAGCCATGCCGTCGTCATACCTCTTCTGCGAGCGCCTCAGGGCCGCCCGATCACGAACCTGATGAAGGAGATAGGACGCATCGCGCGGTTACGCAACCTGGAACCGCATTGACGGACAGCCGATCGCGCATCGCGGACGGCAACGCGCGATCGGCTGTTCGATTTAGCGGATCAGTCGCTGACGCGCTCGACAATGGCGCCGCAGCGGGTCAGCTTCTCTTCCAGGCGCTCGAAGCCACGGTCGAGGTGGTAGACGCGCGACACCATGGTCTCGCCCTCGGCCGCCAGGCCGGCGATGACCAGCGACACCGAAGCGCGCAGGTCTGTCGCCATGACGGGGGCGCCGCGCAGGCGCTCGACGCCCTCGATCTTGGCCGTCTGGCCGGAAAGCGAGATGCGGGCGCCGAGACGGGCCAGTTCCTGCACATGCATGAAGCGGTTTTCGAAGATGGTCTCGGTGATGTGCGACATGCCGCCGGAACGGGTCATCAGCGCCATGAACTGCGCCTGAAGGTCGGTGGGGAAGCCCGGGAAGGGATCGGTGACCACGTCGACCGGCTTGATGCCGCCGCCGTTGCGCACGACGCGCAGGCCGGCTTCCGTCTCGGTGATCTCGGCGCCGGCGCGGCGGATGGCTTCCAGCGCGGTGTCGAGCAGCGAGGCGCGCGGGCCTTCCAGCAGCACATCGCCGCCGGTCATGGCGACCGCCATGGCATAGGTGCCGGTCTCGATGCGATCCGGCAGCACGCGGTGGCGCGCACCCGACAGCGAGGAAACGCCCTCGATGGTGATGGTCGAGGTGCCGGCGCCGGAAATCTTGGCGCCCATGGCGTTCAGGCACTGGGCGAGGTCGACGACTTCGGGCTCGCGGGCGGCATTGCCGATGACGGTGGTGCCGCGCGCCAGGCTGGCGGCCATCAGCATCACATGCGTGGCGCCGACCGAAACCTTCGGGAAGGTGTAGCGCGTGCCGATCAGGCCGCCGCGCGGGGCGGTGGCGTTGATGTAGCCGCCGTCAATCTCCATGGTGGCGCCGAGCGCCTGCAGGCCGTCGATGAACAGGTCGACGGGCCGCGTGCCGATAGCGCAACCGCCCGGCAGCGAGACGCGCGCCTTGCCCTCGCGGGCGAGCAGCGGGCCAATGACCCAGAAGCTGGCGCGCATGCGCGACACCAGCTCATAGGGCGCCGTCGTGTCTACAATGGTGCGGCAGGTGAAATGGATGGTGCGCGAATAGGAATCGCCCTGGCGCTCGCGCCGGCCGTTGACGGCGATATCGACGCCGTGATTGCCGAGGATGCGGATGAGCTGCTCGACATCGGCCAGATGCGGCACGTTCTCGAGCGTCAGCGTGTCGCTGGTCAGCAGCGAGGCGATCATCAAAGGCAGCGCCGCGTTCTTGGCGCCCGAGATCGGGATCACGCCGTTGAGCTGGTTGCCCCCTACGATTCTGATGCGGTCCATATGTGTTTACCCACGGGCCCCCGCCCGCCTTCCCTTGGTCAGATGTTTGCCGGAACCGGCATGTGCTTGGGTGATGCGCCGGACGTTGCGGAATGTGTGAGCGGAGGAATCACGACGATTCGTCCAATTTTGCGGCAGGCAGCCCGCTTGCCTGATCCGCCTCGCCGGCGCGGCGCGCCCGGCTCTGCTGTTTGCGGCGCAGAAGATTTTCCCGAAGATTTGCCGCAGCCCGCGCGCGCCGCTGGTCGGCGGCGGTTCGCATCGCCTGTTTTTCCGCCGGCGCGGCTTGCGCCTCCATCGGCTTTTCTTCCGGCGCCACGGGCTTTTGCGCTGGTGCGGCGGGTGTGTTTTCGGACTGCGTTTCGTGCATCCTGCCTGCATAAACGAAAACGGCACGGATCGAAAGAGTTTCGGGTTTTACAGATTTCTTGACGGGATCGTGAAATTGAAGCTTGCGCTCGGCCGGAAGCTATGGCATTAGCCGCCTCGCTCGCAACGGAGCCGGTCTTCACGGCCTTCCCGAGCGATCCTGCTGCAGTAGCTCAGTGGTAGAGCACTCCCTTGGTAAGGGAGAGGTCGAGAGTTCAATCCTCTTCTGCAGCACCATTTCTCCCGACATGCTTTTTTCGAACTCGGCACGCTCTGCGGAAACGATCCGGAAACTGACGCGGGATTCCCTGCCGTCATGATATCCACTTCGGCATGTCTCCCGGGGCGCCGCCATGACCCGATTTCGCCACGACGACCGACCGGTTGGCGTATTCCGTCTTGCAATTGGATACATTTGAAGATTGAAATATCCCCAGCAACGGCCGAAAGGCTGCAGTCAAGAACGGGGCGCTACATGATTCTGCACAAGATCACCGACTGGGACAACGCCTATGCCAATGGCGCCCATATTCCCGGCGGCAATCGCTGGCCGGCGGCCTGGGTCGGGCCGGCCGAGACGTTTCGCATGGAAATGGCAGGCGCCGGGCGCGCCCGGCTGGATCTGCCCTATGGCGAGGGGACGCGAAACCGTTTCGATCTTTTCCTTCCGGAGGGCAAGCCCAAGGGCCTCGTCGTCTTCGTGCATGGCGGATACTGGCATCTGCTCGACAAGAGCTTCTGGTCGCATCTCGCCAAGGGCTCCGTCGATAGCGGTTTTGCCGTCGCCCTTCCCTCCTACACGCTCTGCCCGGAAAATCGTATCGCCGGCATCACCCGCGAGATCGGCGCCGCCATCACCGCGGCGGCCGGCATGGTCGAAGGGCCGCTTTTCCTCACCGGCCATTCCGCCGGCGGGCACCTGGTCAGCCGCATGAATTGCGCCGATGCGCCGCTTGAGGAAGGCATCCGCCGCCGCATCCGCCATACGGTGTCGATTTCAGGCCTGCACGATCTCAGGCCGATCATGAAAACGGAGATGAACGAGGTGCTGCATCTCGATGCCGCAGAGGCCGAATCGGAAAGCCCGGCGCTGCTGCAGCCGATGGCGGGCGCGCGAATCACCTGCTGGGTGGGTGCCGGCGAACGCGCCGAATTTCTGCGCCAGAGCGCCCTGCTTGCCAATATCTGGACCGGTCTCGGGGCGGAAACCGCAGCCTATGCCGAGCCGGACCGGCATCATTTCAACGTCATCGACGGCCTCACGGATGCGGATCATCCGCTGACCCGCACGCTCATCGACGCCTGAACGGCTTCGGGCCGGTTGCCCGGCCCGAAGCGCTTTGCAGGACCAGCCGGCCGCTACATCGACTTGACCATCTTGCAGGCCTCGGCCATCGAGCCGGTCGGGTTCTGGGCGTCGACCGTCTTGCAGTCGTCATGCACCTTGTTCTTCTGGGCCTTGGTCAATTTTGCCCAGCGCTTGTGGATATCGGCCTGTGGCCGCAGCTTTCCGCTGGTCATGTCGCTGAAGAAGGTATCGCCGATCGGGCCCTTCCACATCTGCATCGGGCTATCGCCCTTGCCGCCGGCGCCGCTGCCGGCCGAGTTGCTGTCCGACTGGGCGAAGGCGCCGCTGGCAAGGCCGAACGCCATGGCGGCTACGGCTATGGTCCTGAACATCATCGTCACTCCTTTGTCCGATAACTGATGGAAGTCTAACCCACCTGCGCCATGCTTGTTCCCGAGAGTATTCGGGAGAATAATTTTCGATTCCGACTCGCGGCCCGATGCGCTAAGCATCCCTGACAGGCCGGTGGCGTCATCGGGCACCCCGGAAACCGATTGCGACGGATGACAGATGCAAACAATCTTCGACGGTCATAACGACGTGCTGCTGCGACTGTGGCAGAACCAGAAGGCCGGCGGCGACGCCGTCGACGAATTCGCCCGCGGCACGACCGACGGCCATATCGATGCGCCCCGCGCCCGCCTCGGTCATCTCGCCGGCGGCTTCTGCGCCATTTATATCCCCTCCGGCGATATCCACCTGAAACGTCCGGATGCGCTCGGCCACTACGAGACGCCGCTCGCCACGCCGCTGGAGCGGCCGCCATCGCTCGATATCGCGTTGCAGAAGGCCGCGATTGCCCTGCGCCTGCACCAGGCCGGAGCCTGGCGCCTGTGCCGCAGCACAGACGATATCCGCCGGGCGATGGCTGACGGCGTCTTCGCCGCCGTGCTGCACATGGAAGGCTGTGAGGCGATCGACCGCGATCTTTCAGCGCTGGAGGTTTTTTATGCCGCCGGGCTGCGCTCGCTGGGGCCGGTCTGGAGCCGCCACAATCTCTTCGGCCATGGCGTGCCCTTCGCCTTTCCGAAGTCGCCCGATACCGGACCCGGCCTGACGGAGGCCGGTTTCGACCTAGTGCGCGCCTGCAACCGGCTCGGCATCGTCATCGATCTTGCCCATATCACCGAGCAGGGCTTCTGGGACGTGGCGCGCATCAGCGACCAGCCGCTGGTCGCCAGCCATTCCAATGCCCATGCCCTGACGCCGGTGGCGCGCAACCTCACCGACCGGCAGATGGACGCGATCCGCGACACGGGTGGCCTTGCCGGCCTCAACTTCGCCGTCACCATGCTGCGCCCCGACGGACAGGAAAATCCTGACACGCCGCTGTCCGACATGATCCGCCATGTCGATTACATGGTGAACCGCATGGGCATCGACTGCGTCGCCATCGGCTCGGATTTCGACGGCGCCACCATCCCCTCCGTCATCGGCGACGCGAGCGGCCTGCCGCGTTTCGTCGAGGCGCTGAAGGCAGCGGGCTACGAGGGCGAGGCGCTCGACAAGCTCTGCAGGAAAAACTGGCTGCGCATCCTCGCCAAGGCCTGGAAGGAAAGCTGAACGACCTCCCGGCAAACAGCGATTGACTTTAAGCCCTGCGCGCAAAACTCTCACGCCAGGAGGTTGCGATTCGGGGTTGAATCGCGCCTGCATTCATCTTGGAGCGTTCGATGATGCAACTATCCATTTGCATGCCCAGCAATCGCCCCTTTGCAACTTCGCGGCGCGCCATCGAAACGGCGCTTGCCTATTGCGAGACGAGGAATGCAATTCTGATCGTGTCTGACAATTCAGGCGACGTGGAAAAACGCGAATACTGGCAGCGGCCGTCGCCGAAGATAAAATACTTGGTTTCGGACGGAACCGATGCCATGACCAATTTCATGACGGCATTTCTGGCATCGGAGACCCCATTTATCCTGCCTATGGGCGATGACGACGAAATCAAGTTCAATCCCAAGATTCCGGCTTTTGATTTCGCCAATTTACCGAGCGATCACATCGGTGTGCGACCGATCACGGAAATCTGGACGGAAGAAAAGGGCACCATCCGGGTCAAGAACTTTGCCATTACCAGCGATCATCCCGTAGAACGCATTATCGAATATTCGCAGGCCGCGAGTGGGGACAATAGCGCATTTTACAGCGTTTTTCGTCGTTCTGCCTATCTCGACCTGATGGATCTTTTCAATCGGCACCATCCGACAAAAGGCGCCTATTGCGATTGGTCACAGGTCACGGCCTTGATTTCCTACGGAAAAATGGCCCTCGATCAGGGAACTTTATATCGCTATAATATAAGTGGGTGGCAATCGAATTTATTAATTGAAAAGAATATTTTAAAGGCTTTCACCGATGCCGGCCTCTCTGAAGACGCACAAAAGTATGAAGCATTGCTAAGATACCTGGATATATTTGTTTTTATATCCTCCAGAAAGAGCCCGCCTACGCAAGGCGAAATGGACGACGTAAAAGCATTTCTAAGCGGCCCTGTTCTGGGCGGATTCTTTTCCACGGTCTCGAACAGGTCGAATATCTATAGTGAGACGATGCGCTATCTTGCCGAAATCGCCGAGAAAGAGCAGGATACTATGGGAAGATTTCGAATTGCCTTACTTATGATCGGGCAGCTTCGGGAAGATCTGAAGGATCGATACCTTGAATACTACAAGGCTGCCCTGCAGTATGAAGGTATCGTCTGAGAATTTTAAGTCGATGCCAGCTAGGGCCGCCGCCAAATCCCTTTAACATCATATGTGAATAAACGCCAAAGCGACGCCTTTTGAGTTGCGAACGCTTTAGGCACGAGCGCGGCGCAATTGGCTATCTTCCTGTTCCTCGAGGAGTTCGCTGCTCGCGGTGACACGGACGATTTCAATGGACGCCAGCATGTGACGCGCCACTGAAAAAAAATCGGCCGCTGTGTGCGCATTGCCGATGAAACGATTGGCGAATACCAGCATTCCCCGGCGCCCGCGACGCAGATCCGCTTCCGGCTCGGCCATGTAAGGCGGCCGGAAGGTGCTGGCGAGGCGGCCACCGTCCATTTTCTGAATTGCCGCATAATATCGCTGCGCCATAGCCTCGAAATCGTCCTCGCGATTTTCGAGCAGGCAGTCAATCATACAGGCGCGCACGAAATTCTCGTCGAAATTTTCCCAGTCGATATCGAGATCGCGCAAGACTCGGGCATGGATTTCGGCAATGGCTGCCGTCAGGCCGATGCCAGCATGGAAGGGAAAATCGGCCATAACCGGGCCAACCGATCCTGGAATGTAACGATGGGCATCAATCGCCGACAGGGGCCGTGAGGAAAAGCCGAATTTTTGAGCATAGATCAAAACGCGCGTCGCCCATTCATATTGCGGCAGCGGCGTTTGCCAGCTCAGTTCGCCGGAGTTGGCAAGCACTGTTTCAAGGAGGGAACGACTGATGGCGGCGTGGTAGATGCCGTAGGCCATGCTGGGGACGTTGCTGCTATCTACCCACTTAAACCCTTTGGTGATCAGATCGTCCTTGTCGAGTTCCCGGGTGTGGTGTTGCATGGGGATGGCCACGCTCGCCGGGATATCGCGGCGGCAGTTGGCGTCGATCTGGAAATTGTTCCAGCTAAAGGCGTCAATGCCGGGCACCTTTTCCTCGGCATGAGCGATGAACTCGGCAATATCAGGCTCGATTGCATCGTCGGGACGGATCACAGTCACCCATTCTCCGCGCATGGCGGCGACCGTTCCGAGCCAGTGATGGCAGGGGGAGATGTCGGCGGGGGCGGTCGGCAGGATCATCAGGCGCGGTTCTTGCTCGGCCATTGCGTAGAGCGCATCGGCGTCGCGGCAATCGTCGCCGCAGAACGCGACGATGATTTCCAAATCGGCGTTCGGATTGGCCAGCAGTTCGGTCGCCAGTCGAACCGGCGCTGATTTGCCCGCTTCGACAGGAATGCAGATGGAGAGTTTCGTCATATCCGGCCTCGGATCCTCGTGATCGGTCTTCTCCCGCCTTCGGCCTCTTGGCCGCCGACGGTCCTTGCGCTTTCGAACGAGTTTAAGCGTTCAAACTGGAGTGAAGCTTTGCTGGCCGCCCCGAGCAGGGACGGACTGCCGCCACCTCAGACGCCCTTTGTCCTCATCGCCTCGACGACATTCTTCAGCGCGGCGACCACCGGATCGGAGCCGTTGTCGTTGATCGGATCGAGCGTGGCGATGATGTCGTCGGGAATCAGGGATGGATCGTCAGACGCGGAACCGCCGTCACAAACCTCCCATCCCAGTCTCTGATATACGAAAGCTGCGTCATTATTTCGCTTTGTAGATTCCATGGCAGGATAACCACCCTTTCCGGCCTTTGCTCCTTCAGCACCTCTTCCGAAACGATCGGAATACGGCTACCTGGCAAGAACTGCCCCTGCTTGGCGGGATTCTTGTCGACCACGAAGGACAAAAGGTCGGGTTTGATGCCCGCATAGTTCAACAATGTATTGCCCTTTGCCGCCGCTCCGTAAGCGGCCACTTGCATTCCCTGTCGTTGGCAATCGATCAGGAAGGTGGTGAAATCGTTGCGTACCCGCTCGGCCTGCGTCTGGAAGGCAGCGTAGGTGGCAAGATCGCGCAGGCCCGACTCCGCCTCTCTTTGCAACAGGGCAGACACATTTGGCTGTGTTGGATGCGTGGCGCTGTCCGACCGGCAAGCGAAGATCCGCAGGCTGCCGCCATGCCAGGGCGTCGTTTCGACATCGAAGACGCGCAAACCGTTGGCAGCGAAGATGCGGTCGACAGTGGTCAGCGACAGGTAGGAATAGTGCTCGTGGTAAGCGGTGTCGAATTGTGACTCCGCCACCATGTTCATTAGGTGTGGGAATTCGAAGGTAGAGACGCCCTCCGGCGTCAGCAGCACGGCGAAGCCGCGCACGAAATCGTTGATGTCGGGCACATGCGCCAGTACGTTGTTGGCGGCGGTGAGATCGGCGCCATGGCCTTCGGCCACGAGCTTGCGCGCCAGTGCCTCGCCAAAAAATTCCTCGATGACCGCGATGCCCTTTTCGCGGGCGGCATCGGCGGTGCTTTTCGTTGGCTCGATGCCGAGGCAGGCGATCCCCGCAGCCTTCACATATTGCAGCAGATAGCCATCATTGGAGGCGACTTCCACCACATGCGATTGCGGACCTAGGCCGAAACGGGCGATCATTGCTTTGACATAGGCCTTGGCGTGGTTCAGCCAGGAGGTCGAAAAGGAGCTGAAATAGGCATAGCTTTCCGAGAAGAAAGTTTCGCGCGCGGCGAAATCTTCGGTCTGGACGAGCAGGCATTCGGTGCAGACGCGGATGACGAGAGGATACCACAGTTCCGGACCGGCAAGGCCCTCCGTTGAGAGATAGGAATTCGATGGCGGCGCGGTGCCCAGATCGAGAAAGGGTGCCATGGACTGGCACCCGCAATGGCGGCATTTCATACGACAACCCCGGAAAATTGACTGGTGAGGAACGGATGATTCTGGTCGCGGGCCGAGAGATTGACGGGCGGCAGGGGCCAGTCTATCCCGAGCGCGGGATCGTGCGCGCTCAGTCCGGCCTCGGCCTCGACGCGGTATGGTGCGGAATGCGCATAGATCATACGTACGCCCTGCGTCAGCGTCTGGAAGCCATGGGCGAAGCCGCGCGGGATCAGCAGCGAGCGGGTATTGTCGGCCGAAAGCTCGGTGGCGAAATGCTGCAGGAAGGTCGGCGAGCCGCGGCGCAAGTCGATGGCGACATCAAGCACTGCACCGACGACGCAGGTGACCAGCTTGACCTCGGCAAAGGGCGGTAGCTGGTAATGCATGCCGCGCACAGTGCCAGCGATATCGGTGCCAGTTTCATTGATCTGCGCGACCGGACCGTCGAAGCCGAGTTCGGCCAGTTCCTCGGCGCAGAACAGGCGGGTCAGGAAACCGCGCTCGTCACCGAGGCGCCGCCGCTCGACCAGATGCAGATCGGCCATCGGCGTTTCCAGAACCGTAAAGCGCCCGCTCATACGGCCACCTTCTGCGGAATTCGCAGGCTGGCTTCATAGGCGGCGATATCGGCGATGTCGCCGGGCTTGCTCGCCGCATCTCCGGAAAGCGAAGGTTCGGTGGGCGCCGGCAGCGACAGGCCCTTGGCGATGATTCCGAGCCGCTCAAGCCACAAAGCCGGCCTGTTGCCCTCACTATGGCCGGGCAGGAGAACGCGCTTGTTTTTGGAGAAAAACGTCCCGGCCATGGTCACCAGTTCTTCCAGGGTGGGTTGCCACTTTCCCAGAGGGCTTCGAGCTGGTTCTTGTCGCGCAGCGTATCCATCGGTTGCCAGAAGCCCTCATGGAAATAGGCGTGCAACTCGCCATCGGCGGCGAGACTGGAGAGCGGTGCGGCCTCCCACGTCGTCAGATCATCAGGAATGCGCGAAATCACCTTCGGCGAGAGCACGAAAAAGCCGCCATTGATGAAGCCGCCCTCGCCTTCCGGTTTCTCGACGAAGCCCTTGACCAAGTCGCCTTCGAATTTCATCGCCCCGAAACGGGCCGGCGGGCGCACGGCGGTGACGGTCGCCAGCTTGCCGTGCGCACGATGGAAACGGATGGTATCGGCGATATCGACATTGCTGACGCCGTCGCCCTAGGTGAAGCAGAAGGCTTCCTCGTCCTTGAGATAGGAGGCTACGCGCTTCAGGCGACCGCCGGTCAGCGAGTGCTCGCCGGTATCGACCAGTGTCACTCGCCAGTCCTCGGCGCTCTTGCGATGGAACTGCATGCGGTTCTGCGCCAGGTCGAAGGTCATGTCCGACGTGTGCAGGCCGTAATTGGCGAAGTATTCCTTGATGACATAGCCGCGCCAGCCGCAGCAGATGATGAAATCCCGAATGCCGTGGCCGTGATACAGCTTCATGATATGCCAGAGGATCGGCCGGCCGCCGATCTCCACCATCGGCTTCGGCTTGAGATGGGTTTCTTCCGAAAGCCGCGTGCCGAGGCCGCCCGCCAGGATGACCGCCTTCATGCCGCCACCTCTGTCTCAAGGCCTGTTCTGCCCCGGCATTCCCTGCCCTTCACCCACCTGTTCATGCACATACCCGGCCCCAGTTCATTCCGGGACCGACACTAGCGGTCGAAGCTGACGTCAAACTGGTGCGAAATTCAGAACCGCGCCGAGACCAGCCGCTGCTGGATGGCATCGATATCGTAGCTGCGATCCTGCAGAAGATGCTCCTCCCAGGCCAGCGCGGTGCGCACGATATCGGCAAGATCGCCATGGCGCGGCGCCCAGCCGAGCGTTTCGCGCGCCAGCGTCGCATCGGCAACCACGCAGGCCGGATCGCCCGGACGGCGCGGCGCGAAGTTGACCTTGAACCGCCATCCACGGACTTCCATCACCGTGTCGAGGATCTCCAAGACCGAATAGCCCGAGCCATAGCCGCAATTGGCGACCAGCGGCTCGCCGCCGTGCCTGAGATAATCGAGCGCCTTCATATGCGCGCCGACGAGGTCCGTGACATGGACATAGTCACGCACGCCGGTGCCGTCCGGCGTCGGATAGTCGGTGCCGTAGACATCCACCTTGGCGCGACGGCCGAGCGCCGCCTCGCAGGCGACCTTGATGAGATGGGTGGCGCCGGGCGTCGACTGGCCGGTGCGCCCTTCGGGATCGGCGCCGGCGACGTTGAAATAGCGCAGCGCCACATAGCTCAGGCCATGGGCATTGGCCGCATCGCGCAGCATCAGTTCCGACATCAGCTTGGAGAGCCCGTAGGGGCTTTCCGGGCTGAGCACCGCGCCTTCCCTGACCGGGGCTGCGCTTTCCTGCGTGCCGTAGACGGCTGCCGTCGAGGAGAACACGATGTTGCGGATGCCGGCCTCGATCGCCGCCGAAAGCAGGATGCGGGTCTTGCCGGTGTTGTTGTCGTAATAATCGAGCGGCCGGGCAACCGAGTCCGGCACCACGGCGGAGCCGGCGAAATGCACGATCGCCTCGATGCGGTTCTCGCTGAAAACCTGCGCCAGCATCGCGGGGTCGCCGACATCGCCGAGATAGAAGCGCGCACCCGGCGCCACCGCCCAGCGGAAACCCGTCGTCAGCGCGTCGAGGACGACGACATCCTCGCCGGCATCCAGCAACGCCCATACCATGTGGCTGCCGATATAGCCCGCACCGCCTGTAACCAGCACTGCCATGATCTTTTTCCCTGTTCAGTCTTCTTGGGAAGGATCAAAGCGCTGTTTTCTTTCCGAATTGGTTATCTTGGCGCGGGGTCGCGGCCCGCGCGCCGGTTTGATTGCGAAGGTGGTCGACGAAGGATTGCGCGGATCGTTCGAATTTTATCGATCCGCCCGAAAGCGGCCCTGGACAGGCCAAGGGCCTGCCCCATCGTCTTGGCTCAACGCTTGCGGATATAGTCCGCCAGCCGGCCGGCCGCTTCCGTGATCAGGGCCGGATCGCGCAGGAAGCAGGCGCGCATGAACAATTCGCCGCCGGCGCCGAAGGCGGTTCCAGGCGCCAGACCGACGCCGGTCTTGTCGACGATGTCGAGAGCGCTCGCGCGGCTGTCGGTGACGCCGTCGATCTTCAGGAAGGCATAGAGCGCGCCGTCGGGTTTCAGCGTCTCGACCCGGTTGGTGGCGATCAGCGCGTCGCAGAGGATGTCGCGGGCCAAACGCGCCTTGTCGATATTGGCCTGCACGAAAGCATCGCCTTCGTTCAGCGCCGCCACCGCGCCGCGCTGCATGAACTGCGCCACGCCCGACGTCGAATATTGGATCAGGTTTTCCAGCACCTGGCCCATGGCCGGCGGCGCGACGATCCAGCCGACGCGCCAGCCGGTCATCGACCAGTTTTTCGAGAAGGAATTCACGAAGATGACCCGGCCCTGCGGGTCCATGACGTCGAGGAAGGACGGGGCGCGCTCGCCCACGTAGAAATAACGGGCATAGATTTCGTCCGCCATGATCCAGAGACCGTGGCGGCGGGCGAGCGTCAGGATGGCTTCGAGATCGGCGCGCGTCGCCGTCCAGCCGGTCGGGTTGGACGGCGTGTTGACGAACAGGCCTTTGGTCTTCGGCGTGATCGCCTTTTCCAACCGCTCCAGATCCAGCGACCAGGTGCCGTCGCGGAAATCGAGCTGGAAGCCGACCGAGCGGGCGCCGGCGATATCGAGTGCTGCGGCGATGTTCGGCCAGGCCGGCGTCAGATAGATCATCTCGTCGCCGGGCGCGGTCAGGGCCTGCACGGCGAGCTGGATCGACTGCATGCCCGAGCCGGTGACATAGAAATGTTCGGCCGGCAGCATCGTGCCGAAATGGCGGG
>ERZ778022.2758-NODE-2758-length-17747-cov-4.318392_pt1 | contig 17747 bp, 19 predicted proteins | sample MGYA00375752_ERZ778022 | MGnify/ENA primary metagenome ERZ778022 (study PRJEB29350, sample SAMN05389826) | bioreactor metagenome | isolation source: Thiocyanate bioreactor | place: South Africa: University of Cape Town | collected 2014-04-04 ... | reverse complement strand
CGGTTGTCCCAGAACGCCACCGCATTGGGCTTCCAGTGCCAGCGCATGGTGAATTCCGGCTGCTGGATGTGTTCGTGCAGCATTTTCAGGAGCGCGCTGCTTTCCTTGTGGCGCAGGCTCTTGATGCGGGTGGTAAAGCCGTAATTGACGAACAGCGCATCCTCGCCGGTTTCGGGATGGGTGCGGATCACCGGGTGGATCACCGGCGGGTGTTCTTCGCGCGCTTTGGTGTGTTTGTCGGCACCGGCCTGTTTTGCCACCGTGCCGGTTACCGGAAAGCCGCGGGCGAAATCATGCACCGCATCGAGCCCCTTCAGGAATGCCTGCATCGGCTGCGATAGCGCGAGATAGGCCGAGCGCATATCCGACCACACGGTGTCGCCGCCGGTTGGCGGAAGTTCTTTGGCATAGAGGATCGAACCCATCGGCGGGGTTTCGATGAAGGTGACATCGGTGTGCCAGGCATCGTTGTCGGTCGGGTTGTCCGCGTGATTGTCGAGGATGAAGAGTTCTGGCGCATCGCCCACGCCGGGATAAAGCGGGTGGGTGTGCAGGGCACCAAAGCACGCCGCCAGGTTGCGGTGCTGCACCGGGGTCATGTGCTGATCTTCAAAGAAGATCACGCGGTGCTTCAGAAGCGCCTTGCGGATGGCCGCAATGGTTTCACCATCCTGATCGTTGGCGAGGTCGATGCCGCCGATCACCGCACCGATGGCCGGGGTCAAAATCTGTATCTCCAGCGTGCGTGTCATCTCTCCGTCCCGATCCGTTGTGCCCTCATTGGGCTGGCAGGATAGCAGCAAACCAGCCGGCGGGCCCGGCCGCAATCGCCCCTATTGGCTCCCTCCATGGCCCTCCCCACAGCCCTCCCCATGGCGATGCAGGGACCGGGTAGAGACCATGCGGGAAACGCATGGCCAGGTTTTCCGCGGATTTTTGCGGCGATTGGCCACCCCGGCCCCATTGAAAACCCTTCGCAGATGCAACACATCCCTCTTGATCTTGGGAGGCTTTCCCAAATAGGATGAATTGAGAATTTTGAAGGAAATGTTCAGATGAACACGATCAAATGCTTGGCACTCGCTTCTGTGTTCGCTTTGGCTGGTATGGGCGCTGCATCGGCAGCGGAAGGCGCCGCCGGCACCTGGTCGATCAATATCTCCGGTGATTCCGCACCCTGTGCGCTGACATTGACGGCAGACAGCAACGGCAATGCCGGCACGGCTGCGCCTGCGGACAATTGCTCGGCACGGGCGCAGGAAATCAGCCGCTGGAGCGATGCAGGCAGCAAGCTCACCCTGAAAAAAGCATCGGGCGAAACCATCGCCGTCCTCAACCAGAAGAATGACGGCTATGCCGGCAAACGGTTCAGCGACAGCCGCAAGGTCACGCTGGAGCCTGCCGGTTCTTCGGTCGCGCAAAGCAAATAAGTCCCTTTCCCGTTCCGCGAATGCAAGAGGCCGCGTCTGTGGATGCGGCCTCTTTCGCGTTCAGGGCGTGCAATGCCGCCCCCAAGCCATTATTTTTGTACCATGACGGTCGACCACACCGCCTATGACCATGCCCATGGTCACGACCATGGGCTTTGGACCCATGATCATCGCTTTCTGGCGCAAGGCCATGAGAAGGCGGAGTCCCGCGCGCGACTGGCGACCGGGCTCACCGCCATTTTCATGGTGGTCGAGATCGTGGCCGGCCTCGCCTTCGGCTCGATGGCGCTGCTGGCCGATGGCATCCATATGGCCACTCATGTTGGGGCGCTGGGGCTGGCCGCCGGGGCCTATTGGCTCGCCCGCCGCCATGCCGCCGATCGCCGTTTCACTTTCGGTTCGGGCAAGTTCGGCGATCTGGCCGCTTTCACCAGTGCCATCGTGCTGGGGCTTGTGGGCCTGATCGTTGCGGCGGAATCCGTCGGCCGCTTCATGGCCCCGGTTTCTGTCGCCTATGGCGAAGCCTTCCTGATTGCGGCGATCGGGCTTGGCGTCAATCTCGGCTGTGCGCTTCTGCTCAGGGAGGGTCATGATCACAGCCACGGGCATGTCCACAGCCATGACCACGCGCACGATCACGCCCAGGAGCAGGACAGCGCGCAGCCGGTGCGAGATCTCAATATGCGGGCGGCCTATGTGCATGTGCTGGCCGATGCGGCGACATCGGTCCTGGCGCTGATCGCGCTCGCGTCGGGCTATCTGTTCCAGATCGGCTGGCTCGACCCGGGGGTTGGCGTTATCGGTGCCGCGATCATCATCTGGTGGGCCGTCGGCCTGGTCCGGGAATCGGGCCTCGTTCTTCTCGATGCGGAAGCCGATCCCGATCGTGCCCGCGAAATTCGCGCCATGATCGAGGATGAGCTAGGCGCCCGCGTTGCCGATCTGCATTTGTGGCGGCTGGGCCCGGGCCATGAAGGCCTGATCGTTTCGCTGATTTCGCCGGATGAGGCGACGGCGGACAATGTGCGGGCCGCCCTTCGCCAGCGCTATGGCACGTTGAGCCACGTCACGGTGGAAATCGCGGTCTGCGCGGATTGCGCGGCCTAAAGACGTCTCGGTTTTGACCGTCAGCCCTCGCGCGCGATGAAGGCGAGTGCCTGCGTTGCCAGACGCAGGCCGTGATGGCGTTTGACCGGCGTGTTCAGATAACGGTTCACCGCCGCGCACATATCGCCGGCCCAGGCGGCATCGGGGGCCGCGCGCAATTCATCTTCCAGCGCGAACAGCACTTTCAGGCGGTGACAGGCGATGATCGGTTCGGGCAGCCCGTGATCATAGAGGCCCTCCATAGCGCCTGTAAGAAAGGCCGTGCGGCCGTTCACCCCCCAATGGGGAACATCCTGGCCGGCGTTCACGTATTTCTTGTTGCGGCTGATGAACATCGCCATCTGCAACAGCGCATCCGGCCACAAATCCGGTGTTTCCTCGCACAGATGCCGTGCGGCATTGGCGAAGGTGAGCGCGTGGGTGAAATCGAGCCAGCTCACATTGTCGGCCAGCGCGCCATCGCTCGCATACTCCCATGCCGGATCGTAGTGCAGCATGTTCCACGCCGCCGCCTGCAGCAGCGTTTCGTGCAAAGCATGCGGATCGCACGCCGCGCCGGCCACGGTCAGCGCCAGTGCGTGGTCGATGGTGGTGCCTTTGAAATCCTCCGCGGACGGGGATGCGCCGCCGCCATTCCAGGCCTTGCGTGCGGCGGTGAACCCGCGAAATTCCGGCACATGCTCCTCGCGCGTTGCGCGCACGAGGGACCGTGTCAGGGACAATAGCAGCGGCTCTCTCGCATCCCGGTCCAGCCGCGCCAGCAATTGGCCGGTCTTGAAAACATAAATCGCGCTGTGACCGAAATCGGCGTAATGCGACAGGGCCGCCTTCGCCAGAACCGGGCGCAATTCCGTATACGGAATAATACCCGCCAGTGCGCCGCGCATATGCGCGATGGCACGCCCCTCATCCTCGCCCTCGACGGCATTCAGAAATGCGGCGCCGTTCCAGGCGGTGTGGCAATCGGGGTAGGGGAAGTGCCCGCCACCGGCGCTGTCCCACGCCAGATGGCCAAGCGGTTCCAGCAGTGCCGCCAGCCGCCTGGCCGGGGTTTGTGTGCGCCGGGAAAGGGCAAGCCAGTCGGCCGCCGCGGCATGGGCATGGGTCATCCCGTCTTCCAGCCGGCTGTTGCATGCGATCATGGCCGCGGTGACCGCAAGCGTCGCGTCAAAGCCCGCGCGTTCCAGCCGCACCACCTCGCGCGCCATATGGGCGCGATCATTATAGGTCAGCGCCATGGACAGGCCCTGAAGCGCGCGCGCACGCCTCGCTTCCGCCGGCGGGTCGGTCAGATCGACGAAGATTGCATCGCCGCGCAATTCCACCGGATAGGTTCGCACCGGATCGCGCCCGATCAACGCCGCCCCGCTTGCCAGATCGAACTTCCAGTTGTGCCAGTTGCAGGTCAGCACGCAGCTTCCGCCCGAACTGCCTTCACCCAGCGTGCCTTCGTTCAAGGGATAACCTTCGTGCGGGAGGCGACTGGCGATGGCGACCACGCGGGCGCCGGCCGCGATCAAAAGAATCTGCTTGCCATCTTTGCGCCACACCATGCGCCCTTTGTGGGTGAGCGTGCTGTGCGAAATCCCCGTTTCGGTGAACATCGGCGCGTCCTCGGGAACGGAACAGGCAGGACGAGGGTAAACACCTCTGAGTCTTTTCACAAACCTGCGCCCTCGCGGCTTGAGCGGGGGGCATCTTCAAGGCCATGCTCGCGACTTCGAATCATGACCGCGCCCGCGATAGAACTCCTCCACGTCACCAAACGCTTCGGCGGGTTCACCGCCGTCGGCGGACTTGATTTCGCGCATATGCCGGGCCGTATCCTGGGTTTTCTCGGCCCCAATGGCGCGGGCAAAACCACCACCTTGCGGATGCTGCTGGGCCTGATGCGGCCCGATGCCGGTGAATTGCGCATTCTGGGACAAAGTCCGGGGCGTGCGCGCCATCGCATCGGCTATCTGCCGGAGGAGCGCGGGCTCTACAAACGCATGCGCACCAATGCGCAGATCGCCTATCTCGCGATGCTGAAGGGGTTGCCGCGGCGCGATGCCTATCAGCGCGCGAAGGAGTTGCTGGGCTATTTCGATCTGTCCGATTTCGCCCGTGTGCGCATCGAAGGGCTTTCCAAGGGCATGGCGCAGAAGGTCGCCTTCATCGCCACGCTGGCGCACAATCCCGATGTGCTGATCCTGGACGAACCGTTTTCCGGCCTCGACCCCATCAACCAGCAGGTTTTCGAAAATGTGATCCGCGGCCTTGCGCGCGAAGGCAAAACCATTCTCTTTTCCACCCACACCATGGCCCAGGCCGAACGGCTGTGCGATCAACTCGTCATCCTTTCCCGCGGCCGCAAGGTGTTCGACGGCACGCTGGATCAGGCGCGCGGGCTCCTGCCGCGCCGCGCCCGTATCGGGGCCGATGCCGATCTCACCTTTCTTGGCGGCGTTGCGGGCGTGTTGCGTGTTGCCCCGCCGGGACCGGGCCAGCCGCAATGGGAAATCCAGTTGGAGCGGGGCGCCGATGGCGGTGCCCTTTTGGGCGCCTGTTTCGAACAGGGAATTGCGCTCAACCATTTCGATCTGGCTGAGGCCAGCTTGCAGGACGTTTTCGTCTCTCTCGCCGGAGAGGAGGCGCAGGCGCCCGCATGACCCGCACCTTTCTCGTCGCCCGCTCCGAATTCATCAAATACGTCACCCGGCGGGGTTTCATCATTTCGCTTCTGATGCTGCCGCTGTGGATCGTGGTCGGTGCCGTGGTGCCGCAATGGATCGCCAGCACCACGCCGACGCGCATTTTCACGGTGGTGGATCGCAGCGGAAACAATTTTTATGCCGAAGCGCTGGCGCATGCGGTGCGTGACGATACCGACCGGCGCACGCTTGCGGCCTTTGCCGCTTACGCCCGTGCCAACGTCAAACCGGGGCCTGCGCACGCGGCCAAGCCAGATCTGGCCGCCATCATCGATGCGCCGGAGGGGGATGCCCACGCCCTGGCCGCTTTCCGTGCGGCCGGTGGCGCCGAGGGTCTTGCCGCCCAATTGGCACCGTTCCGGAAGGATAGTACGCCGCAATTCGTGGCGCCCAAGCCGCGTTTTGAAATGGTGCCGCCTGACCGGGCGCTCACCGCCGCCACGCCGGCCGGCTTTCCCCTTGCCGCGGCCGCAGCGCTGAACGGCAACCGTCCGCTTTACGCCATCGTCATGATCCCGGCGCGCTTTTCCGCCGCCCGTGGCGCACCCGATGCGGAATATTGGAGCGAGAACGCCAGCGATCCCGAATTGCAGCATTTCGTGCATGGTGCGTTGACGGAAGCAATGCGCAATCAGGTGCTGCAGAAACTGGCGCCCGGTGTGCCGACCGCGTGGCTGATGCCCGAGGCGCGGCTGCGCCCGCTCAATCTCGGGGCCGGCGGCTCCGGCCATGAAATCTCGATCATGGATCAGTTGCGCAGCTACGCGCCCGCGGTGCTCGCCTTTCTGCTGCTGCTCACCATTTTCATGAATGCGGGTGCGCTCCTCTCCGGCGTGATCGAGGAGAAGTCCAGCCGTATCGTGGAAGTGATCCTCTCCTGCGTCACGCCGACCGAGTTCATGGCGGGCAAGCTTCTGGGCGCGGCGGCGGCCTCGCTCCTCACCCTGTTTCTGTGGGGCGCCATGCTGGTTGTGGGGGCAGCGCTGATCGTGCCCAATTCGGTTGCGACGCTCGGCGCGCTGGCCATGGCGTTCGTTACCAGCAGCCTGTTGCCGATGCTCCTGCTCTGTTTTGTCTGCGGGCTTCTGATCTTCCTCGCCATCGGCTCGATGGCCACCTCGATCCAGGATGCGCAGGCGCTTGTCGGCCCCACCATGATCGTGGTGATGGCGCCGCTGATCATGATGCCGGCGCTGTTGCACGATCCCAATGGCCCGGTCGCCACCGCGATGACCTGGGTGCCGGTCTACACGCCGTTTTTCATGATGTTCCGGCTGCCGTGGAATCCCCCGGCGGTCGAGGTCTGGGGTGCCAGCCTTCTGATGGTGCTGACCACGCTCTTCATGGTGTTCCAGATGGGCCGGATCTTTGCCTCGCACGTGCTGACGACGGAACGCCCGCCGCGGCTCGGCAGCTTGTTGCGGCGGCGCAAGCACGCGAAGCGAACCGGAAGGGCATGAATCGGAAACGCCCGCCACCAGTCAGGCAGCGGGCGTGTTCATGCGAATTTTGTTCGGCAGCTCAGGCTTTTTTCTTCCTGCGGCTGAAGCCGATTGCGGCAATGCCGCCGCCGAGCAACAGAAGTGTGCCCGGTTCCGGTGTTTTCACCGTGCCAATCGCGCGGGCATAGAAATCGAGATGCGACAGGTTATGCCCGTTGATGTCGTTCGTGTCCCAGTTGCCGGAGTTGCTGGCCGGGTTGACCGCGTAAAGGTCGGCCTTGCCTGAGGTGCTGATCTCCAGCCCGACGATCAGATAATCCGTGCTGCCGGGGTTGAAGACCCAGGTGCCGGAATTTGTCGACCCGCCGGTGATGGTGAAACCGGCCCCGGTTCCGTTCAGAACGGCCTCAAGGGCGGAGGAGTTGCTGGCGCCCGTGTAGCGGCCGAGATAGACGACGTCGCTTACACCCAGATACGTGTTGAGGTAGCCGGTAACGGCCGCGACATGGGCCGCGCCGAACGGGGCGCTGTAAGTCTGGATCGGCCCGGTCAGACCGGCCGGTGTGGCGGAAGCAGTCCCGGCCGTCATCAACGCGGCCAGAATGGCCGGAATGGCCATTTTGAAGAATTTCATCTCAATCCCCGGCTATTACCCGTAAGTCTTGTTGTTATTATACTAGCAAATATCATACCGAGTGGCGGAAATTCTGATTTTATAAAGTTAACATCCGGATTATCCGGTGTGCGGCTACCGCTTCCGTAAATGGCGCTTACAGATCCGGGAAGCAGGCTGTTATCCGGCCCGACACCGGAAAACGCTTGGACTCCGCAAAACACAAAGGCCGCCCGGAGGCGGCCTCATCTTACGCGGCTTTATTTAGCTGCCCGGCTCAGCGCGGCAGGACGCCCTCGCGCTGCAGGCGCTTACGCTGCAGCTTGCGATAGCGGCGGATCGCCTCGGCCCGTTCGCGGGCGCGCTTCTCGCTCGGCTTCTCGTAATGACCCCGGAGTTTCATCTCGCGGAAGATGCCTTCCCGCTGCATCTTCTTTTTCAGCGCCTTCAGCGCCTGGTCGATATTGTTGTCGCGAACGATGATCTGCAAAGGCTACTCCTTGGGCCGCTTTCGTGAGGGCGCGGTTGATAACAGACCGGGCCCCTTCTGTCTATCCCCGGCCAGGGGGCTGCGGCATGGAATCCGGTCCGGAATCCGGCCTTTCCGGAGCCCCGTCCGGATGCTTTGACCGCGCTGGTGCCGGGCGCCATAGTCCGGCCATGGCAATCCTCAAGATCGCGCGCATGGGCCACCCCGTTCTGGCCCGCAAGGCTGAGCCGGTGAAAAATCCGGCCGATCCGGGTATTCAGAACCTGATCGCCTCGATGATCGAAACCATGATCGACGCCAATGGGGCAGGGCTGGCCGCGCCACAGGTCCATGTGCCACTCCGGCTGGTGGTGTTTCAGGCGCCCGAAAGCCGCAGCGATACCCTTTCGGAAGAAGAGCGTTTCGACCACACCGCGCCGTTGACCGTGCTGATCAATCCGGAGATCGAGATTCTGGGGCCGGAAACGGAAGGCGGCTGGGAAGGCTGTCTGTCGGTGCCGGGCCTGCGCGGCTTCGTGGAACGGCCGAACCATATCCGTTATCGCGGTCTCGATCAGAACGGGCAGCCGGTCTCGCGCGTGGCGCGCGGCTTTCACGCCCGCGTGGTGCAGCATGAATGCGATCACCTCGACGGCATTCTCTATCCCCGGCGCATGAACGACCTTTCGCAACTGATTTTCGAATCCGAAGTGCGCCACTGGCTGAAGGCGGAAAGCGAATGACCGCGCGCGGCACGGGTGCGAAGAAACCACCGCCCGATGACACCGCGCTGCGCCGTGCGGTGCTGGAGGCAGCCCTTGGCCATGCCGCTTTCGACGGCTTCAACGACGGGCTTCTGGCCAAGGCCGGGGCGGAAGTGGGCGTGGTGGACGCGGACCTCGCCCGGCTGTTTCCGAGCGGCGTTGCGGGTCTTGTCACGCTTTATTCGGAAACCGTCGATCAGGCGATGGAAGAACGGCTTGTGGCATCGCGTGTTGCGGAGGCCCGCATCCGTGACCGCATCCGCCAGGCGGTCCTGACGCGGCTTTCGCTGCTGCGTCCGCACAAGGAAGCCGCGCGCCGTGCGGCGGCGTTTCTGTCGTTGCCGCCCAATGCGCCGCTGGCCGCGAAACTTCTGTGGCAGAGTGCGGACCGGATGTGGCGCGGCATCGGCGATACCGCGACCGATTTCAATTTCTACACCAAACGCACCATCCTGATCGGGGTTTATTCCGCCACCTTGGTGCGCTGGTTCAACGATCAGAGCGAAGACGAAGCCGATACCCACGCCTTTCTCGACCGCCGCATCGAAGACGTGATGCGGTTCGAGAAATTCAAGGCGCGGTTGAAGGAGGAGGCTTCGCGCCTGCCGTCGCTGGGCGAAATCCTCGGCGGTTTCAACCGGTCGAACCCGCGCTCCTAAACCAGCTCCGCGATCTGGACGGCATTTAATGCCGCGCCTTTCAGCAACTGATCGGCCGCCACGAACATGCTGATCGAATGGCCGCTCGGATCGGAAAGGTCTTTGCGGATGCGGCCCGCCAGCACATCGCCCTGGCCGGAGGCGTCCTTTGGCATCGGGAAGTAATTGTTGGCCCAATCGTCCACCACCTTCACCCCCGGCGCCTTTTCCAGCAGTGCACGAACCTCACCCGGCGTGATCGGGCGCTCGCAGGTGAAGGTCATCGATACCGAATGGGCCCGCAGCACCGGCACGCGGATGCAGGTGGCGTTGATCGCCATCGCATCATCTTCGAAGATCTTGCGGGCTTCCGTCATCACCTTGGTCTCTTCGTCGTTGTAGCCGGTATCCATGTCGATGGCGGTGTTGTGGCTGAAGAGATTGAAGGCGTAAGGGTATTTCACCACCTTCGGCGCGTAATCCCGGCCGTCGAGATGGGCACGGGTGGATTCCTCCAGCTCCTGCATCATGGCCGCGCCGCCGCCGGATGCCGCCTGATAGGTGGAGATGATCAGCCGCTTGACCCGGTTCGCCTGATGCACCGGCCATAACGGCACCAGTGCCGTGACCGCCGAACAATTCGGGTTGGCGATGATGCCCTTGTGGCTGGCGATGCGGCGCGCATTGATCTCCGGCACCACCAGCGGAACGGACGGGTCGGCGCGGAAGGCGCTGGAATTGTCCACCACCACGGCACCGGCCTTCACGGCGATGGGCGCATATTGTCTGGAGATGCCGGAACCGGCGCTGAACAGCGCAATATCGATGCCATCGAAACTGCCCTCCGTCAGTTCCTCGATGGTCAGGGTTTGCCCACGGAAGGTCTGCGTCCGCCCGGCGGAGCGTGCGCTGGCCAGCAGCCGGAGCGATTTCACCGGCACGCCGCGGGATTCGATACAGGCGGCGAATTCGCGGCCGACCGCACCGGTGGCGCCCACAATGGCGATATTCTTGTTCTTCACGTTCCGTCTCCGCTTCAAAAATGAAAAACCCCGCATCCGGTTTGGAGCGGGGCCTGGAATTTCGCGATCGGTCGTTTGGTCAGACGCGTGCGCACTCCAAGGTCCCGCAGGACTTGGTCTTGGTCGTGGTTGTGCGTGTGGCGGTCGCGTTCATGGCGGCGGACCCTATGGGCCCGTCAGTCTTTCGTCAACGGCCTGAGGCGCGTCAGATGGCCCATCTTGCGCCCGGGCCGCGCTTCGCCCTTGCCATAAAGGTGCAGCGCGCTGCCGTTTTGCGCGAGGCGAAGCCAGTCATGGGCCTCCGCCCCCAGAATGTTTTCCATCACCGCGTTGGAATGGCGGGCCGGATCGCCCAGCGGCCAGCCCGCCACCGCGCGCATGTGTTGTTCGAACTGGCTGACCATGCAGGCTTCGAGTGTCCAGTGGCCGGAATTGTGCACGCGCGGCGCGATTTCGTTCACCAGCAGGGCGCCATCGCGGGCCACGAACAACTCCACCGTGAAGACACCGACATAACCGAACGCTTCGCCTATGGCGCGCGCGATCCCTTTTGCGTCCGCACATTGCGATTCACTGAGCGCGCACGGCACGGTGGAACGGCGCAGAATATGGTTCTCGTTGCCCGGCGGGTCATAGGCTGCGAAGCTGCCGTCCAGCCCGCGCGCCGCGATGACGGAGGCTTCAAAGGCAAAATCGACAAACCCTTCCAGGATCAGCGGCACGCCCTGAAAGCGGTCAAAGGCCTCCATTGCCTCTTTCGCGTTTCTGATTGTGGCCTGCCCCTTGCCGTCATAGCCCATGCGCCGTGTCTTCAGCACCGCCGGACAGCCGATGGCCTTGATGGCTTTTGCGATGTCGTCGCGGGAATCGATTGCGGCGAACGGTGCGGTCTTCAGCCCCAGCCCGGCGACGAAGCGTTTTTCCTCATACCGCTCCTGAGAGATGGCGAGTGCGCGCGGCCCCGGATTGACCGGCACCAGCCCGGCCAGAAACGCGGCCGTCTGTCCCGGTACATTTTCGAACTCGAATGTCACCGCATCGCAGGCCCTGGCGAATTCGGCCAGTGCGGCTTCATCGTCATAGGCGGCAAGGCTGCGCCCGGCGCTGACCTGAAAGGCAGGCGCCTTTTCGGTGTCGGAATAGATGTGAGTCCTGAGCCCGAGCCGTGCGGCAGCCATCGCCAGCATGCGGCCCAGTTGGCCGCCGCCCAGAATCCCGATGGTTCCGCCCGGCGCAACGGGCGCTGAAAGTGGCTTGAATGCGGTCATTGTGAGCTTGGTATCTCCGCAACGGCGTCGGTCTGCCGCTTGCGCCATGTGGCCAGCCGTTTGGCCAGCGCCTTGTCCGAAAGGGCCAGTATGGCCGCGGCATGCAGGCCTGCGTTCTTCGCCCCGCTTTCGCCGATGGCAAAGGTGGCCACCGGCACGCCGCCCGGCATCTGTACGATGGAGAGCAGGCTGTCCAACCCGCTCAGGGCCTTGCTCTGCACCGGCACGCCGAGAACCGGCAGGGTGGTCATCGCCGCCGTCATGCCGGGCAAATGCGCCGCCCCGCCGGCGCCCGCGATGATCACTTTCAGTCCGCGCCCGGCCGCCTCGCGTGCGTAAGTGTAAAGCCGCTCCGGCGTCCTGTGGGCGGAGACAATGCGGGTTTCATAGGCCGCCCCCAATTCGTCCAGCAGGCGCGCGGCCGCGCCCATGGTCGGCCAGTCCGATTGACTGCCCATGATGATACCGATCTGTGCCGTGCTTTTCGGGGGGGCCATGCTTCCTGCCTGATTCGTGCCTTGCGGCGAAGAAGCGGCCCAGTATAGGCAGGCGCCTCACCGCTTGAAAGACGGGAAAGTTGCACCGGTCCGGCTTCCGCGCCAGCGCAGGAAGATTGTTAACGGTTTGGTAGCTATCTTTACCAGAGTTTAAGACGTCGTTGCGGGCGAAAGGACCACAGCGGGTGAAGATCGACCGGACCAAATCAGCCCAGCCCGTGCGCCCCGTCGGCACGGCCGCCTATCTGCGCCGGGCCGAGGCGGTGGCACCCGTCAATGCCGCGGCACCTGTGGTCACGGCCTCGGTTGCCGGCATCCCGGAAGAGGAATTCACCCCGCGCGTGCGCAGTGCGATCATGACCCTGATGGCCGAGGTCGATGCGCTGCACCGCGAGCTTCAGCAGACCAAGGCCCGGCTGGAGGAGGTGGAGCGTGCCGCCGATCAGGATCAGCTTCTGCCGCTTCTCAATCGCCGCGCCTTTGTGCGCGAACTGACCCGCTATATCGCATTCGCGGATCGCTACGGCACGCCGGCCAGCCTGATCTATTTCGACCTCAACGATTTCAAGCAGGTCAACGACACCCATGGCCATGCCGCGGGCGATGCGGTGCTGCAGCATTTTGCCGCCACGCTGAAGGCCAATGTGCGTGAAAGCGATATTGTCGGCCGCCTGGGTGGTGACGAGTTCGGCGTCATCCTCTCCCATGCCACCGCCACGCAAGCCCATGCCAAGGCCGATGCGCTGGCCGCGAAACTGGATGCCGCGCCCACGCCCTGGCAGGGCGGCAGCATTGCGGTCACCTTTTCCTATGGCGCCTTCCAGTTGAATCCGGGCGACAGTGCCGACCTCGCCATCGCGCGCGCGGATGCAGCGATGTACACCCACAAGAAATCGCAGGCCCAGCGCAAACCGTAACGGCGCAAAATCCCGGAATAAAATTTCAGGCGATGATGTCGGGCAGCAGTTCGTCCTCGATGCGGGCGATCTGATCCTTCAGTTGCAGTTTGCGTTTTTTCAGCCGTGTCAGTTGAATCTGGTCGCGCGCGCCCGCATCCACCAGCGCTGCAATCGCGGAATCGAGGTCGCGATGTTCCTGTGTCAGTTCGGCCAGCCTTGCGCGAAGCGCCTGTTCTTCGGCCTCGGTCATGTCCGCTTCATTCCTGCTCGATGTCCAGTCTGGCGATCTTTTGTAACAGACGCCATATCCACCTTGCCCCCGGTTAAGCAACAGGAAGCCATGTCCTCATTGGGGCCGTGACAGGGCCCATTATTGGTGATCTACTTTGCCCTGCTGAAAGCGTGAGGTGCACGATATGGCGCTGCAAGGGCATATCCAGGAACTCTCCGAAAAGCACAGGAAACTGGAACAGCTCATTGAATCGGAAATGGCCCACCCCGTCTGGGACGAAACACGGGTCGCCGCTCTCAAAAGAGAAAAGCTCCGCATCAAAGACGAACTTGAGCGCCTTCGAACCAGTATCCACTAAGCACTAATTTGCGCGTTTTGTGCGCAGCTTGAGGATGGAAGTCCTCATTCGGCAGCGCTCCCGACCGCTGTTGCCGGGCGCACACGGGCAAAGATCATCGCGGCCATCAACAGGAACACACTGGCCGCGAAGAATGCTGCGCCGGGAAAATAAACCGGCGCGGCCGGGCTGGTGAAATAGCCGAACAGGTTCGACAGCAGCGGCGGTGCCGCGATCGAGGTCAGGCTGCCGAGGCTTGCCAGCGCGCCCTGCAATTCGCCCTGTCCGTGCGCGCCCACCTGTCGCGACATGATGGCGTTGAGCGATGGCATGACAAGCCCGATCAGCGACCACACCGCCATCCACGGATAGAGCATCCAGCCTTCGCTGGCATAGGCGTAACCCATGAAGCCCGCAGCCCCGCAGGCAAGGCCCAGATAGACCGCGCGGGTTTCGCCGATGCGCGGAATCACGACGCGGGTGACGATGCCGAACACGAACGCCGTCATCGCGCCCACCGCCATCAGCGAATAGCCCACATCGGCCGGCGACCAGTTGAATTTCAGCATGGTGAAATAAGTCCACACCACCGGATTGGCGTCATGGGCAAGCCGCATCAGGATCAGCACGCCGCACAACCCGATCAGCATCGGAAAACGCTTCAGTGCCACCACCGCGCCGAGCGGATTGGCACGCCACAATTCAAAGCGCCGCCGCCGTGCGGGCGGGAGCGATTCCTGCAACACGATCAGTCCATAAAGTGCGTTGCAGAATGCGATTCCCGCAGACACGAAGAAAGGAATGCGCGGGCCGTATTCGCCCAGCAATCCGCCGATGGCCGGCCCGATGATGAAACCAAGCCCGAAGGCGGCGCCCGTCAATCCGAAATTCGCCGCGCGTTTTTCCGGCGACATCGGCAATGTAGGCGTTGACGGTGGGATAGGCCGCACCTGCCATGCCGGAGAGAAAGCGCCCGATGAACAGCACCGCGATGGTGGGGGCAAGACCGGTGATCAGATAATCGATGCCGAGCGCGACCAGCGAAATGATCAGAACCGGCCGCCGCCCGAAACGGTCGCTCAGATTGCCGATCAAAGGCGCGCAAAGAAACTGCATCAGCGCATAAACGAAAAACAGCCAGCCGCCCCAGCGCGCCGCCCCGCTCATGCCGTCGCCGGTCAATTGTTCGATCAGTTGCGGGGTGACGGGAATGATGATGCCGAGCCCGATGGTATCGACCAGCATGGTGATGAAGATGAATGTCAGGGCGTGCCGGCTGGCCAGCGTGGCGCCGGTCCGGTTTTCATCGGGGGTCTCGTCGGGGCGCATGCGGGCGGGGCTCCGTCAGGGGTGGCGGAAGTATGCGCATGGTCACGCGGGCCGTCTTGGACGAAATTTACCGCGGGGTGAGGTTGCGGCAGAATTTTTTACCGGGCGAGAAACGCGGCGATGGCGGCGGTCTGTCCGCGAAGCAGATGGCCTTCCTGCGGCAGGTACACGATCTCTGGCCGCGGCACATGGGTTTCCAGCCGCCGCCTTGTATCGGCGGAATCGAGCAGCACGTCCTTGCCGCCCAGAATGGCCAGCACCGGCATGGTCAGCCGCGCCAGCGCCGCATCGCCGATCCGCGGCAGCCGTTCCAGACGTGGCCGGAAATGGCGGAAGATCAGCGAAACATAATCGCCCATCGCACGCTCCGCAGGTGTGGGGTTTTGGGGCGCGCGGCCCAGCACCATTTCGGCCATTTTGTGCCGCCCCCATGACCCGAGAAACAGAAGCGGAAAGGCCTTCAGCAGGAAGTTCTTCTGCCGCCCGATGCCGCCGGGGCAGAGCAGGGCGAGTTTCTCGATCCTCTCCGGCCTGCGGGTCGCGTAATCGGCGGCGAGAAGCCCGCCCAGCGAAATTCCGACCAATGCTGTGCGAGAGAGCGAAAGCCCCGCCAGCACATCGTCCAGCCATTCGGCATAGGCGTCACTGTTGAGCGGCGGCCTTACGGGTGCGCTGAAACCGGGTTCGCCGATCATGTCAACCGCATAAAGCCGGAATTGCCCGGCCCAGACGGCGGCATCGCCGATCCACATCACGGAATTGGCGCCCGATCCATGCAACAGGACCACCGGCCGGCTATTCTCCGGCCCGCACGCCACCACGAAGGTATCGCCCGCCCGCGTCGGCAGATGGAATTGCCGGTTCGGCACCGGCCAGCGGGCGAGAAATTCGCGCGTGCGGGCCTCCACCGCCGCGCGGCCCGCTTCGCTTTTGTAGATCGCGCTCATTGCGGCTGCTCCAGCAGGGCATCGGCAAGGCTCAGCATCCGTCCGCAATCGTGCGCGTCGCCCAGCACGATCAGTTTCAGGTGTGCCCGCTCCGCGTCGTAGAGGCTTTGCACCCTGAGGCGCTCCGCAGAGGCAGGTTCGCGCGCACCCGCCGCGCCCAGCAGATGCGTGGTCAGGCGGTCCGCAGCTTCGCGGCCGATGGCGTCGATTTCGACGATGGCGGAAACCGCAACCTTCCGGTTCCGGGTCACACGCTCCCGCAAGGGTGGCGGTACCGCGCCGCCGGTCAGCGCCGCGAGATCGGCATGGGCGATGCGGTACTGCTTGCCGATGCGCACGGCGTTGAGTTTGCCCTCGCGGATGTAACTGCGCACCGTTTTGACATGCAGGCCCAGCCGCTCCGCCACCTGCTCGACCGAATAGAAATCCTGTGTCATGGATATACTCTATAATTCCCTATTTGGACTTATAACAGAGAAGTATAGAGAATAATAGAGTAGTATACGGCAATTACAAAAGGAAAATATCCTTTTCGGCTTGAAGTATCAGAATATGTTCCTATATCTCACCCATGCAAAAGCGATCCGCCCAATGGGCAGCCAGGAAGAAGGAAAGAAGGAAGACCGGCGCCGGATCGCGGTGGCGGGGCTCAGGCCACTGCCTTCGCCATTTCCCGCAATTTGAATTTCTGCACCTTGCCGGTGGAGGTTTTCGGCAATTCACAGAACACGATGTGCCGGGGACATTTGTAATGCGCCAGCTTCTCGCGGCAATAGGCGATCAGCTCGGCCTCACCGACAGTTTCATAGCCCTGCCTGCGCTCGATGAAGGCGCAGGGCGTTTCGCCCCATTTGTCGTCGGGGCGCGCCACCACCGCGGCAAACACCACGGCCGGATGTTTGAGCAGCGTGTCTTCCACTTCGATGGAAGAGATGTTCTCGCCGCCCGAGATGATGATGTCCTTGGAGCGGTCCTTGATCTGGATGTAACCGTCGGCGTGCATCACACCCAGATCGCCGGAATGGAACCAGCCGCCGGCAAACGCCTCCTGCGTCGCGGTGGGGTTTTTCAGATAGCCTTTCATCACGATATTGCCGCGGAACATCACCTCGCCGATGGTGTTGCCGTCGGCCGGCACCGGTTCCATCGTTTCGGGATCCATCACGGTCAACCCTTCCAGCGCGTGATAACGCACGCCCTGCCGCGCCTTCTTCGCCGCACGCGCGCTCTTGTCCAGCGCATCCCACGCCGCATGCCACTCGTTCACGGTCGCCGGGCCATAGGTTTCGGTCAGGCCGTAGACATGGGTGACGTTGAACCCGGAATCGCCCATCGCGGCCAGCACCGCTTCCGGCGGCGGCGCGGCAGCGGTGATGAACGACACGGCGTGATCGAACCCGCGCTTCTCCTCATCGGCGGCGTTGATCAGGGTCGACATCACAATCGGCGCGCCACACATATGGGTCACGCCGTGTTCGGCAATCGTGTCGTAAATCGCCTTGGCCCGGACCCAGCGCAGGCAGACATGGGTGCCCGCCACCACAGACAGCGACCAGGGAAAGCACCAGCCGTTGCAGTGGAACATCGGCAGTGTCCACAGATAGACCGGCTGATTGCCGAGCCCTGCGTCGATCACATTGCCATAGCCCATCAGGGCGGCACCGCGATGGTGGAACACCACGCCCTTGGGGTTGCCCGTAGTGCCGGAAGTATAGTTCAGCGCAATCGCATCCCACTCATCGCCCGGATATTGCCAGGCGAATTCGGGGTCGCCGCCCGCGATGAAGGTTTCGTATTCGACCTTGCCCAGCATCTCGCCCGTCTGCGGGAATTCCGGGTCGTCGTAATCGATGATCAGCGGCTTTGCCTTCGCGATCCGCAAGGCTTCCTTGATCGTGGCCGAAAATTCGCGATCCACCAGCAGCACTTTTGCATTGCCGTGGTCGAGGATGAAGGCAATCGCCGCGGCGTCGAGCCGTGTGTTCAGCGTGTTGACCACGCCACCCTCCATCGGCACGCCGGAATGCACATCCAGCATCGGCGGCGTATTGGCCAACATC
>ERZ778022.2756-NODE-2756-length-17756-cov-5.388453_pt1 | contig 17756 bp, 3 predicted proteins | sample MGYA00375752_ERZ778022 | MGnify/ENA primary metagenome ERZ778022 (study PRJEB29350, sample SAMN05389826) | bioreactor metagenome | isolation source: Thiocyanate bioreactor | place: South Africa: University of Cape Town | collected 2014-04-04 ... | reverse complement strand
TACGACGAGGCAGGCGACGATGGCGGCGGCGACGGCGGCGGTGGCGGCGGTGATGCTGGTGGTGGCGGTGACGACCACCACGGCGGCGGCGTTGTGGGTGAGTTGGGGGAGGAGCACGCCGGCCGCGCCGCACACGCCTACCACGCGGCAATAACTGCTGCTGCGGCGGCAGAGGCAGCCGCGGCCGGCGTCTCCGCCGGCGACCACGCGGGGCACGACGGCGGTGACGGTGGCGGCGAGGGCGGCGGCGGTGGGGAGGCGTACTCGGGCCGTAACCGTAGCGAGTCGCTGTCGGGCCTGGCAGCCGACGTGCTGGTGTCCATCGCCAACAAGTCGCCGCTGCCGCAGCCACGGCGCGGCGGGTATGGCAGCGTGGAGTCTGCCAGCGGCGAGCTGGCTGGCCACAAACGCAGCCGCCCGCCGCCGCCACCGATGCCGGTACCCGCAGAGGCGTGGTTCATCCGACATCGCGGCGCCCCCGCCACCGGTGGCGATGGGTCGGCATCCACGGCGCGGCCGCAGGTGCATGTGGGCGGTGGGGCGGAGGACGGCGGCCTGGCGGCGGCGCAGTCGCCCATCACCGATGCCATCCGCGCTGGCGGGCTGGGCGGCAGCGAGGCGGCGGCGCTGGCGTACATGAACGCGCCCAACGCCATGGACGTGTTTGCGCGCTCCTCCGCCATGGCCAACATCTACCCGTTCATGCACCGCATCCAGTCGAGCGGCGCCGGCGGTGATGCTGCCGGCACGACTGCGGGTACGGGTGCGCCGCCGCCTGGCTACGGCGCGCCCGGCGGCATGCCGCCGCCGCCGCCGCGGCAGTCAGACATTGCACCCATGCAGGCGGGCCTGCACCCCGCCGCGCTGATGGGCGCCCTGGTGGGCGTGGCAGCGGTGACGCATAGCGGCGGTGGTGGTGTTGGCCCTGGTGGTGGTGGCGGGGGTGGGATGGGTGGCGGCGGCGCGCCCATGCTGCCGCTGTCCAGCTGGACGGGGCCCGGCGCAAGCAGCACGGGGTTCCCACCCATGCCCGGCGGCCCGCTGGTGCGCGGCGCCAGCACGGAGAGCGTGAGCCAGCTGATTGCCGGCGCACCGGGCAACACGGCGGGGCTGGCTAACACCATGCGCAGCGTGCTGGGCGCCACGCGCGCCATCAGCAACGGCGGCGTGATTGGCACCGGCGGCCCCATAGTCGGCGCTGGCGGCGGCGTCAGCGATGCTGCCAGCGCGTGCGGCAGTGACGGCGCGCCAGACGCGGCGGCATGGCTGCGCGGTCAGTCGCCGTCGGGCGACGATGGCGGCGTGGTGTACTTCCCCGTGCCCGCCAAGATTGCGCACAACGTGCTCAAGTCGTTTGCCGCGCTGTCCTCCTCCATGACGGGTGGCGGCCACTCCGCGCCGCCATCCCCGCATGCATCCGCACCGGCGCCGGTACCAGCATCTGCGCCTGCACCCGCCTCGCCAGCTGCTGGCACTGCTGCTGAGGCGGCTGCCGATGGTACTGCGTCATCGTCCGTTGCGTCCACCCCTGCGCCTGCCCCACCCGCCCTGCCCGTCTCCGCTGCCGCCACCGCGTACGAGGTGGCCACGGCGATGGCGTCGTTCCCTGCCCTGGCCACGCGCGAGATGAGCACCGCCAGCGTGATGGACTCCATGGGGTCACCCAACATTGTGACGATGCCGCCAGGCAGCGGCGGCAGCCGGGGCGGCGGCAGCGGCGGCACCGCGCCGTCTGGGTCGGTCGCCACCTCCACCGCGCCCGCCGCTGAGGCAACTGGCCCGCCGCCCCCGCCACCCTCCACCTTCCTTGCCACCGACGGCTTCCCGGCGCCGCGGTAGTGTGCGTAATGCCGCTAACTGCCCTGCCTGTGTGCCCCCACTACTTTCCGCCTGCCCTTCCTCGCTGAGCGACTTCTCCCACCTGTGTCATCGATGCGCACGCACCCTTTGTGCGCGCGTGGGAATGCACCATCATATTGGTATCTGGCTGACTGAAACAACTTTAAATTGCGCTGCCCGTTGTTTTGTGTTTGTGCTACTGGTACGCAGCTACACGCCAATGGCCGCCGCCTCCTCGGCCGCTACGGCGGCGGCGGCGTCTTCCAGCAGGGCAGGCAGGGGCACCGCACGGGGCTGCGGCACGGCATCCACCACCACAGGGTGGCTCCGCTGCGCACCGCCAAACAGGAGCACCCACTGTGCCGCAGGCGCCGGGTTAGGCGCAAACACGTACCGCGGCGCGGCCGGCCGGCCGGCATCCACGTCGTACGCCGCTGCCACCTCGGTGGCATTCAACCCAGCCACCGTCGCCATCTCCGCGTTCGGATCGCGCGCAAACCGCGCGCCCTTGGCGCCGCGCAGCTTGCTGCTGCCGCTGCTGCTGCCGCTTGGTGCTGGCCCTGCAGTGCGCGTAGGCGCGGGCGCGCCGTCCGCCGCTGCTGCCTCGGCCGCCTCTGCCGCCGCAGCAGCGGCAGCAGCCTGCGCCTGTGCCAGCCACTCGGCCACCACCGACGATGCCGCAGCCTCCACTGCGTCTGCTAGCGTGGCCACGCCAGACTCGTCCGGGTTGGAGGTGACTGTCACCGCCGCCGCGCCTACCCGTGCCACCGGCCCGCTGTTGATGCCCACCAGGTGCTCCCAGATGGCCACAAAGTCGCCGCCCACCCGACTGCCACCGGCCCCGCCGCCGCCTCCGGATGGCGCTGGGCTGCTGCGACTTGCGGCTGGCGCCTTTGACGCAGCCGCCGTCGCGCCGCCACCGGATGCCGGCGCGCTGCCGCTGGACGGCGGTTCGCGCGGGAAGAAGTGCAGCACGTAGTGGTCGCTGAACACGACGCCGTTGGCGGTGCCGCCACCAAACACGTACACGGCGGACGGCGGGCCGCCGGCATCCATGCCGTACGCCACATCCGGCGCTGTGGCGTAGTCGGGCGGGCCGGGTGCCCATGCTCCCAACCGTACGCCTGCGTGCCGCCGTCGCCGTGCTGCCGCGCCGTCGCCCGCCGCGCCCACCTCAAGGAAGGCGGCGGCGGGGGCGGGGGCGGGGGCGGCGGGGGCGGCAGGGGTCGAACCATTTGTAGCATCTGGCGCCAGGACGCCGCGCCGCAGCAGGTCTGCCGTATGCGCCTCCAGTGCCGCCTTGTGCGCGGCAGCAAATGACTCGGGGTCGAGACCCATGGCAGCGCGCATGGCCACATACTTGCTACTCTCACCGCCGTCCCACGCCCCGGTCGCCAGCGCGGGCGGCTCCTCGTCCTCCAAAACGCCGGCATACAGCGACTCCACCGCGCCCACCTGCGCCGCCAGCACGGCAGTGGGCGGCGACGGCGTGGGCGGCGTCCACACGTTCACCAGGTCCATGACGTTGTCATTCGCGTCGGCGTCCGCCGGCACCAATGGTCGCGGTGGGCCCACATACCGCGCCGCCACCGCTGACTGCAGTGCAGCACCCGTGGCCTGCGGCGGCTTGCGTTGCAGGGAGGACAGCGCCAGCCCCACCCCGCCAGCGCACCCAACCCGCCTAAAATGCCACCCACCAGCCCGGCGTTGTTGCTCACGGTGGACACGACGGACGACAGCCCTGTCGACAGCGCTGACGTGGCGGAGGATGCCACGCCCTTCACTGCCGTCATCGCCCCCGCGGCGGCGCCGCTTGCCGTACTGGCCAGCCCGCTGACGGCGCTGCTTGCCGTACTGGTCAGCCCGCTGACAGCGCTGCCCAGGGACGGGAACTTGCCGCCACCCGCCGCCAGCGCGCGTTGGAACCGCAGGAACTTGCCGCCCTCCATCGCTGCTGCACTCTTGCTGCCGCGCGTCGCTGACGCTGGCGCGGCGCCGGATGCTGCACCGCGTGCCGCGGCATCCAGTGCCGCCCGCTGCTCCCGCAGACGCCCCGCCAGCTCACCCGTCGCGTCGTTGGCGCCGGACGCGGCGGCAGCCAGCGCCGCTGCCGACAGCGTCAGCGCCTTTTCAGGGTGCAGATCCGCCTCTGCAGCCGCGTAGTACGACGCCGGGTCCGGTGCCGGCGCGGCGGCGCTGCCGGCCATCGACGTGGTGGACAGCGGCGGCGGCGGGGAGCGGATGGCCGTGAGCGCCGCCAACCAACGCGGCGCCGGCCCGTAGCCGTGCGCCGCCACCTCCCGCCACGCGTTGCCGCCGTAGTCGTACAGCCACACGTCATTCAGCGGCCGCATGTCGGCACCGCAGCCACCAAACACCACCATCACGTCCGCGCCCGCCAGGCGCACCACCGCCGCCGAGTGCAGCCACCGGCTGGGCGGCGCCACTGGCGTGATAGTGGCGGCACCGGGTGCCGGCGACGGGGGCAAGTGTAGCTGCCAACTTGGCGAGGGGGCAAGTGACAGCGCCCACACGGCGCCGTCAAAGCCACCTGTAGCGCCAAACAGGCTGCTGCTGCTGGCGCCACCAGATGGCGGCACGCCGTCAAGGTCGCGCATCCCGCCCAACACGCGCCCATCCGCACGCAGGCCGCCATACACCAGCATCACTTCCCCCACCCCGCCCTCTGACGTCCCTGCCGGCGGTCGCTCGCTGCCTGCCGCACCGCCGCCGGTTGTTGGCTTACTAGTACTCCCGGCCGTTGCTTTCGCCGCCCCTGCCGCCGGCGCCGCTGCTGCTGGCCCGCCGCGCGAGGGCAGTGGCGCCCCGCCGCCAGCAATGCGCACAACCACGGCGGAGTGGCCTTCCAGTGGCGGTGGCGACCGCGGCGGCGGCGGAGCCTGCGAGGCGGCTGGGGCTCCACTCGCGGCGGCGGCGGTGGCTGTGCCGCTTGGACGCGCACCAGTGGAAGCGCCAGGCGGCGGCGTCGCGGCACCCGCCTTCACCCCTAGTGCGTCCATGAAGTCACGCGGCGCCGTCGGGTCGTCCACGGCCGGCCGGCTGGCAGCATCCACGCCTGCCGCATTGTGCAGCTCCAGGCCCGCGGCATCCTTGTCTGCGGGTGCCTCCAGTGGCCACACGCGCCGCCACACGCGCCCTTTCATTGGTTGACTGAACGGCAGCAGCTGCGGCGCCGCCGTGCTACCGCCGCCGGCGCCGCCCTTGGCACCGGCGCTGTTCAGGCTGGCGGCTGACGGCGGTGACACGCCCGCTGCCAGCGGCTGCGCCGGCTCCGGGTCGAAGTACCACGCGTCCGCCAGCACGCGGAAGTCTGCCGTTGCCACGCCGCCAAACACAACTAGTCCGCGGCCCATGGCAACCGCTGAGTGCAGCCACCGCGGCGTGGGTGCATTCAGCGGGCGGGGCGCGGGATCTAGGCTGGGGTACTGTGCGTCAGGGTTCAGCAGCGGCGGCGCACGGGCGCCAGCACCATAAGCCGGGTCGGCGCCGCTGCCGTCGCCACCTGGCTGTGTGGGTGGCGGCGTCGGGGTACCGGCCGATTTCGTGCCCGCCCCTTTTGCAGCTGACTGTCCCGCCTTTTGCGCCGCCACTGCCGGTGGTGCCGGCTGCTGCACCTCACGCGGTAGCAGCTCCAGGCGCGCCGCAGTGGCCGCCCCGCTGCCGGCTGTGCCGCCGGTGCCACCAGTAGTAGACGCCGCGGGTGGCGTCATGGCAGACTCCAGCGTGACCGAGCCAAGGGAGTAGCCCTCTCGCGGCTGCGCCACCAGGGCGCCACTCTGTACCAGTGCCACTGGCACCGCCACGGTGGGGCGTGGCGCTGACGCGGGTTGAAACCACGCCTGTGATGCCAGGTCCCACTGCCACAGCGCGTCGGCGGGCGTGTACACCACATCGCGCACCGACCCGGCAGCAAGGCTGGGCGGGCTGCCGTCAAACGCAGTGCCAGGATCCAGTGCACTGCGATCCACCGCGGGTGCCAGTAGCCCCGTGACCGGGTGCCGCACTGTACGTGCCGTGCCGGTATACAGGTATGCCTCATGCCCGCTGCCATCCAGCGCGTCCGCGGCGGCGTCCGCCACATCACGCCCCACCCCCGCCGGCAGTGGCACCGGCACGCCCGCCTCGTCATCATCTACATCGTCACCATCGTACACGCCGCTGGCACGCCAGTTGTGACGCACGGCATCCCCGCCGCCGCCGCCGCCGCCGCCGCCACCACGAGCACCCGCTGATGCAGTGTTTGTCTCCAGCAGCGCCAGCTCCGGCACGTCCAGCCCAAGTACATGCCGGTACCGGTCGGTGCGTGGCGTGCTACTACCTCCACCGCCGTCGCCGCTACCGGTTTCCAGCAGCGCGCCGCGCTTCACACTCGACTTGCCCGCGCTGGTCTTACCCACGCTGGAGCCGGAGGCGGCGGCAGCGGCGGCGGCAGACGACGGCGCGGTAGCATGCAAGAAAGGCAACACACCTGGCCGTGGTGCTGGCACCTCCCCGCTGCGTGGCAGCGGCGTACCGTCAGGGCGCGGCGCCGCCAGTGGGACGTCACCATTGTACCCACCTGCCAGGCTCGCCGCCGTGTCTGCCGACGCAGGCGCCAATTCCATGCCAGCTTCGCGTATCGCATGCGCCGCCGCGGCGGCGGCGTCATCTGGCCACATAACGTCAAATGCTGGCGGGACGGCGCCTGGCGGCAGGTCAGCGGCTGCGGCGGCCTCGCCAGGGGCGGCACGCATGCGCGGGCCAGCTGGCACGGTGGCAGGGCGGTATGCAGGCAGGCTATCAAGTGCGGCGCGACGGCGCGCGCCGCTCAGCACCTCGCCCACACACGGTGTCGTGTCCGCTGCAACGCCCCGCCAGTAGCCGGGCGCCAGGTTGTAACTCCACACGTCGTTCAGCAGGTAGTCGGCGGGGTCGCGTGACAACAGGCGGCCGTCAGCCAGCAGCTGGCGGTGCGACGCGGCGCCGTCGTCGCCATCGTCGCCGTCATCGTCATCAGCGTTGGCAGCACGCACCGCGGCCACGGTGGCGGCGTCGATGCCGCCAAACACGTACACCGAGCCGCCCAGGTAAGTGGCGGTGTGCAGCCAGCGGCCGGCAGGGAGGGGGCAATCTGCATCGCCGTGCGCCCGCTTGACATGTACCTCTGCCGCGCCGCCGCCCTCCTCGTGCGCCGCTGCAAACTCGTCTGCCGCAAATGCGCGCCCCACTGCCGATGCCGCATCTGGTGGGGCGGCAGGGAGCACCGGGTCGCGGGGTGGCGGGTATGCCAGTGGCTCGTCGGGCGGCGGCAGCCCCGTCTCCACGTTTGGCCAGCGTGGTCGTGTGTCGGCAGCGGTGGCAGCAGCGGACCCGGTGCCGGTGACGACGGACACTGCTACTGCTGTTGCCGCCACAACTACCGCGGCTACTGCTGTCATGCCATTGTAGTGACGGTGGTGGTGGTGGCGGCCGCGGGGCAGGCTACCGGCAGCAATCTGCGGCGCGGCCTGCGCCGGCGCTGCACCGCAGTCCGACGCTGCCGCCACCGCACGCGCCATCACAGGCGGAGGGTGGTGCCAGCAGCAATACCGTCCCGGTGGCCGCGGGTCGGTACAGGTCGGTACAGGTTGCCACTAGGCGGCTGGTGGTGGTGATCGTGGTACGTGATAATTCTAGCGCACCGTGCCCGCAAACACAATAAATCGTGCCGGACAAGCATGAACAGCACATGCCGAGGTGTATCCGAGTATTACCGGCGGCGACCGACTGCGCAGTGTTGCGTGGACATCATTTCAAAGCTGCGGCCACCGCCGCCGTTGCGCCACTTACTCAGGCTGCTCCGAGTGGCAACCTGGCAACCTCGCACCGGGCAGCAAAGCAAATCGCACCAATGACGGGATTAACACCATGCAACCACGATTTAAAGGAGGAGGCGCCAGGGTCCCCACAACAATCAGCAGCAGCCACACGCGGCGCCGGCGGTCCGGCGAGACAGCATTGCAGCAACGTTGAGCAAAAATAACACCAGCACTCAGCACTGACAACACACTCGAGACACGGTACACTCGCGACGATAACACAACACCGTACACCGTACACCGCACAACAACACAAGCAAGAACCACGGTTACCGCGCCGCCTTGGGCGGGATGGCGAGCGGCGGCACCTTGAACTGCGGCGGGATGCGCGCCTCGCCAGGCCCGCCGCCACCGCCACCACCGCCGATGCCACCACCGCCGATGCCACCACCCCCGCCGCCGCCGAGCGGGCCTGCCACACGCGACGTCACGTACGCCTCCACCGCCATGCGCACACCGCTGCCGGTGCCGCTACCGCTGCCGTCAGACGAGCTTGTGGGGAGCGGTGGGTGGGCCGACGGGTCACCGCCACCACCGGCAGCATCGCCACCGCTGGCGCCAGGCGGCGACAGCAGCGGCACCCCAGACCGAACGGGGATGCGCAGCACCGGCACGCGCGCCGGCCGCAGCGCGCCATCTGAGCCACCCAGGCCACGCAGGCCATGCGCACGGCCGCCAGGGGACGACGACGCCACCGTATGACGCGCCTCCCACTCCGTGCCGCCGCCGCTCTCGCTGCGGCCGTCTGCCTCGCCATCGCCGCCACCCAACGGCGGCGGGCCACCGCCGCCGCCACTGGTGCTGGAGCGGCTGGATGAGGACAGCGCGCCAGAGCCCAGCGCCACGTCTGGCAGCCGGCGGTCCAGCGCCAGCGCCTTCATGCCGCGCGTCAGCCCACTTTCCAGCCCCCCGCTGCTGCCTTCACCTTCACCACTCACTGCAGCTGCCGCTGCCGCCGCACGCGACGGCGGCACCGTGAAGGTCATGCCGTCGTCGTCGTCGGTGTCGTCGCCGCCCTCCAGCGACCGGATGGTTTGCAGCGGCCCACCCGCGCTGCTGCCCATCAGTGCTCCGTCTGCCACCGTGCCGGTGTACTTATCCTCACCGCCGGCACCACCCGAGCCGCCGCCGCCACTGCTGGTGGGTGACGCAAAGCCGGGCACGCTGCCTACCGTTGCGCCCGACGCCAACGGTGCCAGCAGCGGTGGGATGCGGTACGCGATGGCACCCCGGCCGCCGCCGCCGCCAACGCTGCCCACGCCGCCAGTACCGCTGCCAGCACTGCTCCCGCTACCACCGCCGCCGGCACCGCCACCACGGCTGCTATTTGCACCGCTACCGCTGGCGCTGCCACTGGCGCTGGTCTCGTCTGGCAGCAGGTGCCACAGCACGCCGTCGTTGTCACCCTGCCGGATCATGCCGCGCAGCCGCCACCGCAGGTGCACACGCGCCATGTTGTTGGCAGCGCCACCACCCGCTGCGTGCTCTGGACTGGAGGAATGCGCGGCCATGCCACCAGCAGCGGCCGCCGCCGCTGCTGCCGCCACCCGCCGCGCTTGGTCCGCCAGCAGGCGCGCCATCTCTGTACGCAGCGCCGCCGGCGGCCGCGCCAACGACTGCCACAGCGACATCTCGGAGGCGGCAAACTGCAGCGCTGCACTCACCTCCACAGGCAGGTTGTTGGCGGCGGCGCGTGCCACACGCTCGCGCGGCGACAAGGGGACCGACGACACGCTGCCGGCGGGCGACAGCGGCATGGGGATGCGCACGCCGTTTGGCAGCGTGATCATGGTGTGCGCTGACGGCACGCGTGCCAGCGGCGGCAGCGGCACCGGCGGCGGGCGCGTGCGCGGCTTGCCACCTGGCGTCCCCACTGGCCGCGGCGGCAGTGCCGTGGGGCTAGGTTCGTTCCTCCCACTGCCGCTGCCGCCGCCGCCACCGCCACCGCCGCCGCTGCCGCCGCCGCTGTGCCCCGGCGGCGAGCTTGCAGCGTGGCCCCGCCGCCGCGCGCTGATGGCGGTGGCGATGGGAACCGCGGCGGTGGTGGAAGCGGCGCTGCCGTCGTCGTCATGCAGCGCGGCAAAGACGGTGGGGCCAGTGGCAGCAGCAGGCGTGGGGAGCACGCCAATGAACATGCTGCCCGTCCCTTCACTTACGGCACGGCTACCTCCGGCTGCGCTGCCAGGCGGTGGCGGGCCCGCTACGGCGGCAGCGCCGCTGGAGGTGCCGTCAGGGCCAAAGCGCGCAGACGGGAAAGTGAACACCGGCTCGCTGCCGGCCACCGCAGCGACGCCGGTGGCGGGCCACGTGGCGGTCCACGACGCGCGGCGGCTAGACACGGCTGTCATCAGCGGCGCCAGGCTGACGTCGCTGCCAATCCACAGGTACGCGTTCAGCTTCAGCGCTGCGTGCCGCAACAGCGCGTGCGTGTGCGCGTGCGAGCCATGGCCGGGTGGCGAGCTTGGCATGGCTACCAGCGCGCCGCTGTGCCCATGCGCATGCGAATGCGTGTGCCCATGCGTGTGTGTGTGGGTGTGGCTGTGCCCGTGCCCGGACCCGTGCCCGCTGCCGCGTGCGGGGCGCCACGACAGCGACGGGATGACAATGACGTAGATGCCCTCTGGGTGCGCCTCCAGCGCCTGGCGCGTCGGCTTCGTCAGGTTGCGATTCACCTCGTCCCGGCACAGCTGCAGCACGTATTGCCACGGCTGCCGGCTGCCCGACAGCGCTCCCACGCTGCCACGCCGCACGGCCGCTGTCAAACTGCCGCCACCACCGCCGCCACCGCTGGCGCCTGCGCTCATGGAGCTGCCAGGGCGCCTAACAGAGGCAGGCGCCGGCGGGATTGCCACGGTTGGTGGCAGTGACGCCCCTACCCCGGGGGCCTGGCTGCTGCTACTGCCAGTACGCCGCCGCTGCCGCCGTTGCGTGCCAGCACCGCCGCCACCGCTGCCGCCCCCACCGCCACCGCCGCTACCACTCGCACCGCTCCCACCGCCGGCGTCGCCACCGCCATCACCTGCGGGCCCGTCGCCAAGGGCCAGTGCTGCCATGGCCGCCGTGGTCTGCTGCGTGGCAGCGTCCACGACCAGCGTACCCGCCGGCGGCGCGCCAGCATCCACCTCCATGCCCTCCGGCCCCGTGAACACGAAGTTGCCCGTCGCAACCGCGTGCCCCCGCTCCGGCGACACTACGGCGCTTGTAAACTGGTGCAGCTGCGCCGCTATGGCGCCGCTGACCATCAGCGTGTCCTCCCCACCGCCGCTGCCGCTCTCCACCACCGTCCAGTCTGCACCGCCTTGCGCGGCGGCGGCGGGCTCCTCGGTCCCTGCACTGCTGGGCCGGCTGCCGACCACCGGCGCACTGCCAAGTTCCCCGCCCACATCGCCGCCGCGCGTGCGTGACATCGGCGAGATGTCGATTGGTGAGGGGCCGAAGGGGTCATGCATAATACTATCTCCAGCACCACCGCTGCCGCTGACGCCAATGCCGGCGCCACCACTAACGCTGCTGCCGCCACTCTTCCCGCCGGCAATCCCAAATGCGCGGTCGCTCTCCTGCGAGTCGTTGGACAGCTGGTAGCGCAGGCGGCGGGCACCCGCCGTGGGCGCACCGCCTGCGCCGCCGCCGCCACCAGCACCGCTCACGCTACCACCGCTGCCGGCACCGCCGCCGCCAGCTTGCGTGCTGCCGCGATCGCTGGCACAGTCGTCGTCGTCGCTGCCACCGCCACCGCCGCCGTCGTCACGGTAGTCCACCAGCAGGTGGGCGTGGCCGGCTGACACCGCCGCCTGCTGCAGCAGTGGGCCAGACGCAAAGTACAGCTGCGGCAGGCGCGTAACGCGGTACAACAGCGGTGTCGGGGGCGGCGGTAGCGGTGGCTGCACCTGCGTGACCTCCCCGCTGGGTGCATCGGTTGCGGTGGCGGCAGCATCGCTGCCGTCCGTCAGCGCCGGCGGCGGCACCGTCGGCAGGCGCGGCCCATTGATGACCGCCAGGTATGACTCCCACTCCATGAGCTGGCACAGGAAGGCGGCGTTGGGGGACACGATGGGTCGCGCGCCGCGCACAAAGGTGTACACCTCCTTCAGCGGCGCGCCTGCCGCCCACATGCAGTACGCAATGACAAAAGAGCCGGAGCGCGACACGCCCTGCTGGCAGTGTAGGAGGACGGCGCCGCCGCTGGTGCGCGTCGCCTCCACCGCGTGGATGACGCGGTAGAACAGCGAAAAGATGTCTTGCGACAGGCCATCCAGCAGGAAGAGGGTGACGTACGACACCGGCCACGGCACGTTGCCTGCCAGCGCACCAGACGGCAGCTGCGCCGCAGTGCCCGCCGTCACCACCTCCGCCACGGAGTATCCGTCGCCAGGCCGTGCACCCGACGACGTGATGGGTGGCACATACGACGACGTTGACACCGACGGCGCACAACAGCTTGAGGCGGCGGAGTCGCTGCCACCTGTCATCGCAATGCCGCTGCCGCCGCGTGGCAATGCACCCGCAACGCCGGCGCCTGCCACCGTACCACTACCACGTGCCGCCCAGCCGTGCACCCCTGTGCCCACTGCCGCAGCGCTGAGGGCCAGCGCGCTGGCGGCACCATGGCCAGACACGGCGCCGCCGCCACCAGCCAGCCACGGCGCACCCGGCGGCGGTCGGAACGGCGGCGCGTTGTACCCCGTCAGGCTGCGGTCGGTGGGCACGCCGGACGACGTGCGGTCCGTCTCCTCGCCGCGCCCCGTGGACCGTGGCACCAGCAGCGGTGATCCGGTGATGGGTGGCGACTGTGCGCCCACACTACTACCGGTACCCGCCGGAGCGGCCGGCGACACCGTGCCCACGGGTGGTGGTGACAGAGATGGTGGCAGCGGTGGCCGGCCACTACCGGCACCGTCGCTGGAAGACGGCGCGGGCATGTCGCCGCCCGCTGGCGCCGTTGATGCGCCGCTGTCGCCGCTCAGGCCGCCCGCCACGGAGCGGCCGTGGGTACGGTGCGTTGTGCGTGCGGGCGGCGGTGGCCGCGTCTCAAACACGTTCTTGCACACGTCGGCGGCGCAGTTCACGATGGTGCGGATGCCCAGCGCGCGAATGACCTCCGGGTCCTGCGCGGGGCCCGCACCAGACAGGTACAACCACGGCAGGATGCGAGATGCCACGCGCTCATACATGGCCAGCTGCGCAGCGCGCGACTCAATGGGGCCGCCCCGTCCCCGCCCGCTGCCACTGCCGCGGGACGACTCAGCACGTCGCACGCCGGGTGGCGGCGTGGTGGCGTCGCCACGCGCATCGCTTCCACCGCCGCCACCGCCACTGCGCCCACTGTGCACCCGCCTATCTGGCGACGACCCGGGTGAGCCGTACATGCCGCCATCGCCGCCGCCGTCGCTTCCGCTGCCGCCGCCACTACCCGCACTGCCGCCCTCCCCGCAGCTGTCGCCATCGCCGTCACCGCCGCCACCGCCGCCGCCGCCTTCGCGGGCAAACTCATCCTCGTCGTCGCTGGAGTCTTCGTAGTCGTCATACAGCGCAGGGCGGCCGCGATCGTCGCCGCCGCGCTCACGCTCCACCGGCGCAATATTCAGCGGCAGGTGCGTTACCAGCCCGCGCAGTGGCAGGGGCAGCGACAGGCCGCCACGCCCAAATCCCACCGGCGCGGGTGTTGTGGCGCCGGCAGTGGCGCTACCAGCGGGCCCGCTGCTGCTACTGCCGGCCCCGGTACTACTACCCGCACCACCACCAGCGCCCAGCAGTATCTCGCCCATGGGCGACGACCCAGAGGAGCGCGCGGTGTGCCGCAGCCCGCCGCCGCCCGTCACGCTGCTGGAGCGGCTGGTGGACAGCACCACGCCGCCGGCGGGCGTGTCGTGCGGCAGGCGCGCCGACAGCGCCGCCACCGCGTGTGACCGCTGCGCCGCGGCGTACAGCTCCGCCTTGGCAAACGACTCCTCAATGCTGTCGTCAATGTCGTCGCCGCCGCGCGCGGTAGGCATGGGCTCATACGAAAAGTCGGGCACCTCCTCCTCCCCGCCACCGCCGCCGCCCTCATCGTCATCGAAGTCGTCCATGGGGTACGCCGGCGCCATCGGCGCCACTGCCGCAGCCGTGTCGCTGCGGCCCGTGGAGTAGGCAGTGGGTGGCGTGGTGATGGTGCCCGCCGCCACCCTGCCGCCACCACCGCCGCCACCGCCACTCCCGCGGCCACCACTGCCACCACCGCCACCGTCGTGGTCAGGGTAGAAGCCGCTGGACCCCTTGGCGCTGTCAAACGAGAAGGACGGCACGGTGGCGCCGCGCACCGACCGCGGCGGCTTCACGGTGCTGAGGTCCAACCGGATGGCATGCGCCGCCACGGCTGCCAGGGGTGAGGCAGGCCCGCTGCCTCCACCGCCCCCGCCGCCGCTGCCGCTGCCGATCGTGATGGAGTTGGGTGGCAGCTGCACATGTACCCGGGTAGTACCGGTACCGGTACCAGTGCTGCTGCCGCCGCTCAGTCGCCGCGAACCGCGGTGTGCTACGCCAGTGGGTGACCCCGGCGGCAGTGGCGGCAATGGTGGCGCCGCCGCTGCCGGTGATGGCGTGCTGGCACTCGCTGTTGCCGCGGCGGGTGCTGGCGCTGGTGCCGGTGCGGGCGCCGGCGCCGGCACCGGCGCATGGGGGCCGCCGCTCATTGTTGGTGCCTGCGTTGGTGGCGGTGGTGGGTGCAGCGTGTGAACAGTGATGGCAGCGGCGGCGGCGGCGAGTGCGTGGAATTGCAAATGAATTGCGCCCTGCCGCTGTAACAACGTCCTGCGCCCTTCCGGCGCCGTCACCACCACCGGTGTTGCCGCGCCCTTCCAGACGACGTTGCAACGCCCTGCCGCGCCCTTCTGCGCCCTTCAAAGCTAAACGCCCTTCCGCGCCCTTCAAGCTGCTCCCGCGCCCTCCCGCGCCCTTCCACGCAAGTTGTGTTCGCGCCCTTCCGCCGCCGAGCACTGCCTTGGCGCCCTGCCAGCTGTGTTCGCGCCCTTCCGGCGCCCTTCCAACGCGGCGGACAAACGCCCAGCACCGCCTTCCGCGCCCTTCCGCCACCGCAAAGTCGCCAGGCCGGAACCACGTCCACTTCCCAACACCACCGGGCTTTTGACTGCCACCTGATGATCTGCCACGCACGCTCGCCCACTAAGCACCGCGCCGCAGCACCGCCCCGCCACAAGCGCGGCGCCAAGGAGGATCGCTGCTGGCGCCGGGCGTTGGATGCCAGCCAGAGCCTGCTCTCTCTACTCTATTCCCCTTCTCTCTCCTCTTCTCCCCTCTCCTCCTCTCCTCTCCACTCCCTCTTTCACACTCCGTAGCGCCAGCAGCCACGCACCCGCCACGCTGCCGCCCACGCTGCCGCCGCCACCAGCAACACACGCCCTCTTCCTTTGCTGCCGCCTGCCACCTGCCGCTCGATGCCTGTCCACGCCCCGCCTCTTCCCTCTCTCCTCTCCTCCCTCCTCTCCTCACAGTAGGTACCGGTACCGGTACGTTGCAAAACGGCGGACGCGGTGGCGCCACACGCACCGGCCGGCAGGCACGCACACAGACAGTAGCGTGTGACCCGCGCCACGCCGCCCGCGTGCCACGCCTGCGTGCCCCCCTGTGCGCCTGCACGACCGCCGGCGGTACTCGCCGCCGCCGTTACCTGCCACTGCAATACCACCACCGACGACCACTGGCTACGCACCGGTCGCTCCAAGAGGTGCCGCAACCCGCCGCACGGCGGCAGGCACGCCGCGTCTACACCCGCGCAACCCCGCGGTGCGCGTGCCGTGTGCGCCGCGGGGTGCGACGACGCGGGGTGTGCACAACAACACGCGCGGCCGCGCCCGACTGCGTTTTATCAGGGTGTCGGGGGAAGGGAGAGGCCGCTGCCACCGCCAAAAAATGATGTCGGGCCGCGCACGCACAGGTGCGTCACGCGTGCAGACGGGCGGAATGCGTGATAATTGGTACCCCCCGCGATGTGGCGGTGGTTTCGGAAAATGGCGCACGGCGCGTCACCCGTGGTTTGCTGCTGGGCTGGCTCTGGCAGTTGGCTGGCTGGTAGTCGTGAAGAGAGGGGGCGCGAGGAGAGGAGGCGAGAGGAGAGAGAGCGGCGGCAAGATTGCGACACGCGCGCAGCGCACCTGCAGTCTGCACTGTCTGCAGGGTGCCGCTGCGCTGGACAAGGTAGGTGACAGCGGCACAATTTAACGACGGCACGTGGCGACTCGAGGAAAGGCGGCAATAACGGTGCGCGCGGAACACAAGCCAATCACACAACACTGCAGGAACACAAAACCAAAACACCAACACAACTCACGTGACGGTCATGACGGCGGCGAGGTCCAGGTACGCCTTGGTGGCGGCGGAGATGCGGGTGCGGCACATGGGGCAGGTGGTGACGGCCATGGTGCGCTGGCAGGCGGCACAAAAGAGGTGGCCGCAGGGGACCACCACGGTGTCCAGCGGGCGGTCCAGGCACAGGGAGCAGGTGAAGGCGGCGGCGGCGTCGGCCAGGCGGCGGCGCGCTGCCGCCAGCTCTGACTTCAGGTCGGCGGCGGAGGCGGCGGCGCGCGTCGCTGCCGCAGCCGCCTCAGTTGCTGCCGCCGCCGCCGCGCGCTGCACATCTGCCACCGTCGTCTCTGCGCGCGCCGCTGCCTCGCGCGCCGTCGCCGCCTCTGCCTGCGCCCGCGCCAGCGCCGCCGTCGCCGCCGCTGCCGCCGCATCTGCAGCGGCCCGGCTTGCAGTGCCCTCCTCGCGCTCGCGCGCCAACTCGGCAGCCACCGCTGCCGCGTCGGCAGCCGCGGCGTCGCGCTCACGTACCAGAGCCGCTGCCACGGCAGCACGCTCGGCCGCCGCCGCTTCCACCGCGCGTGCCGCCGCATCTGCCGCCGCCGCAGCCTCCACCGCTGCCCCGCGCGCCGCCTCGTCGCGCGCCATCGCCGCCGCCGCCGCCTCTGCGCGCGCCGCCGCCACCTCCGCCTGCGCCGCCGCCAGGCTGGTCTCAGCAGACCGCAGCGTGGCGCGCTCCGCCGCCAGCTGCGCCTGCAGCGCGGTGCGCGCCTCCTCGTCTGCCGCCACCTGCTCCCGCACCGACGCCTGCGTCGCTGCCAGCTGCGCCGCCAGCGTCGACACCATCTCCTCCGCGCGGCTGCGCGACCCCTCCGACTCCACCAGCGCCGCCTGCAGCCGGTCGCTGTCCCGCGTCGCGCTCTCCAGCGCCGAGGTGGCTGACGCGCTACGCGCCAGCGGCACGCCTTCTGTGGTGGCATGTGCTGCAGCACGTGCAGGAGCAGGAGCAGGCGCGGACGCCGCAGCGCCGCCACCGGCGGCCGCGGCGGCCGCTGGTGCAAAGGCGGGCACGGGGAGCGGCAGTGCAGACGGCGCCGGGGCCGACGGCAGTGGTGGCGGCGGCGGCAGGCTGGCGACGTACGCGGCGCCAATTTCAATGACGGCGGTGTCGTCGAGGTAGTCTTTGGCGCCTTCCAGACCGCCAAACACGTACAGCACGGGCGCCGCGGTGCCGATAATGGCAGCCGTGTGGCGGCGGCGCGGTGGAGGGAGGGGCGGCGCAAGGCGTGGTTGTGACCACGCCGCTGTCACGCCGCCGCCCGGCTGCGGCGACAACACGAGCAGGTGCAGGTCATTGGCGTCAACGTACTCGCCGGTGGCGGTGGCCACATTGCCGCCAAACAACGCCAGCACATCAGTAGTGGCGGCAGGCACCAGGGTGTGCCCCCACCGGGCGGCCGGCAGCGCGCCGGTGGCGGCCACCCGCCGCCAGCCGTAAGTGCGCGGCGTCAGGCTCTCCAGGAGCGGCACCTTGGGGTGCGCCGTCACGCTGTACGTCAGCGTGTTGATGGACATGCCGTCCGGCGCACCGGACGGCAGGCGCTGCAGGTGCCACAGGTCATCCAGGCAGGCAAAATGGCCGCCATAGCAGCCGCCGTGCAGCAGCACGCCGCTGGAGTGCGCCGCCATGGCATGCGCGCGCCGCGCGGCCGGCCACCCGCCACGTGCCGGCGCCGCCACCGCCTGCAGCGTGTGGCACAG